>Ga0224508_10003195_pt1 | contig 13618 bp, 8 predicted proteins | sample SF_Jan12_sed_USG_4_FD_170157 | JGI IMG/M metagenome (GOLD analysis project Ga0224508, IMG submission 170157) | Sediment microbial communities from San Francisco Bay, California, United States - SF_Jan12_sed_USGS_21 | ecosystem: Environmental > Aquatic > Marine > Sediment | place: USA: California...
CATCCGGCGGCGACGATTCGGCGACCCGCACGATTCCTGAACAGCCAGTCGATACCGCCAGCGAGACCGGAGGCTACGTCGAGACCGAGGTCGCCGACGGGGGCATGATCCGCGGAACGGTTCGTTTCAAGGGCCCGGCCCCCGATCCACGCCGCTTCCCGACGGGGGACGACGCCGACGCGTGTGGTGACACCCAGCTGGTTCGACCGGTCGAGATCGGCCCCGACGGAGGCGTGCTGAACGCGGTCGTATCGCTCCGCGACATCGAGCGAGGAACCGGGTTTCCCATCTCCGGGTCACCGGTGCTGGATCAGCGCGAATGCGAGTTCGTGCCTCCCATCGTCGTCGTGCGCGTCGGCGATTCGGTCCGGGTCCTGAACAGCGACGCGGTGACGCACAACGTCCACACGGTCGGCTTCGACAACCGGACCGTGAACCGCACCCAGCCGGCGGGGGCTCCGGAGATGTTTCTCGCGTTCTCTGCCCCCGAGCGCGTGAAGGTCCAGTGCGACATTCACCCGTGGATGAGCGCCTGGATCATCGTGACGGAGCATCCCTACGTCACGATCACGGACGGAGCCGGCGAGTTCCGACTGCGGAGCGTTCCGCCAGGCGACCACACCCTCGAGGTCTGGCACGAATTGTCGGGTGTGGAGACGCGATCCGAGACTGTTACCACGGGGGAAACAGTCGATGTCGCCGTCGATCTCGAGGGACGGGGTTAGGACGGCGTTGCAGCTTCCGTCCGCAGGGTCGAATCGGCGTGGCCGCGGGGCGATCGCCGCGTGCCTCGGCCTGGCGGCAGTCGTCGCCTCGGGATGGCTCCTGGGCGCACAGGAACTCGGTGCGCTTCAACAGGCCGACCCCCTCACCCGGGTCGACGACGTGCGCACCTTCTTCGGCCTCAGCCCGCGTGGCGTCATCTGGATCGTAGTTCAGTTGCACCTGTTGTTCGCGGCGTTCGTGGTCGGGGTGCCCTGGTTCACGGTGGCCGTCGAGATCATCGGCTGGCGAAAAGGCGACGAGCGCTACGATCGCCTGGCCCGGGAGTTCACCCGGCTGTTCGCCGCCACGTTCGCCATTACGGCGGGGCTGGGCGGGCTCTTCACGTTCACGTTGTTCGGCCTCTACCCGAAGTTCTCGAATTACTTCTTCGGGATCTTCGGTCCGATTCTCTACGTCTACGGCGCGATCTTCCTCATCGAGACGGCGGTCCTGTACCTGTACTACCAGGCGTGGGACCGGCTCCAGCGTCGAAAGGGGCTGCACGTAAGCCTGGGCGTCAGCCTCGTCATCGTGGGAACCGGGATCGTCTTCATCGGCAGCTCGATGTCCTCGTTCATGATGTCGCCGGCGGGGATCGACGAGACGGGCGCCTTCGTAGGCACGGCATGGGATGCCTTCACCAACCCCCTGTTGATCCCGATCGTGGTTCACCGGTTGCTCGGGAACCTGACGTTCGGCGGCTTCGTGGTCGGCGCGTATGCGGCCGTTCGGTTCCTGACGTCGCGGACGGACGAGGACCGGGCGCACTACGACTGGATGGGCTACGTCGGGAACTTCGTGGGGCTGATGGGCCTGATCCCCCTTCCCTTCGCCGGCTACTACCTGGGCCGGGAGGTATACGGTGTCAGCCCGGTCATGGGGAACAACATGATGGGGGGCGATTTCTCGTGGGCCTTCATCATCCAGGCCATGCTCGTCGGCCTGCTCTTCATCCTCGGCAACTACTACCTGTGGTCCGGGATGCGCCGGATCCCGGGGGCCGAGCGATATCAGAAGTACATCAAGTACTACATCGTCGTGCTCGTCGGATGCGTGGCGGTCTGGCTGACGCCGCGGAACCTGCCGCTCAGCCCGGCCGAGGAGCTCGCGATCGGTGGTCAGGTGCACCCGCTCCTCGGCGTACTCGGGCTCATGTCGACCAAGAACGCCGTGATCAATCTCATCATCCTCACGACGTTTCTGAGCTTCCTCCTGTACCGCCGGGCGAACAAGGCGGATCTCGTCCCCTTCCGGGACCACGGGCTGGGAACACGAAGCCTCGTTCCGCTCGCCGGCGTCCTGTGTCTGGCGATCCTCGGCTGGTACGCGACGCGGCTCCTCGCGCTCGACCCCGCGGCACTCGACCTGACCCCGGAGAAGGTCTTCTACTTCCGGTTTACCGCGGGTCTGCTCTTCGTCGCCATGGCGGGCGTGGTCACGGCGGTCGGTCTCACGCTCCGCGGCCGTGGACACCTCGCTCAGGGGATGTACTTCACGGTGGCAGTCGTGGAGGCCGTGGCGGTGCTCGGAGTGTTCGGGTTCATCGTCACGACGGCGGCGAACCCGTTCCTTCGCCAGCTGGCCGCCGCCCAGTGGCTCATCCTGATGAGCGCGCTGATCCTCATCTCTGCGATCGACCTGGCACTCTTCCGAAACGCCAGGAGCATCGGCGGCATCCGGTGGGGGGACATCGCCGCACGCTCGCAGTACGCGCTCATCGCCCTCTGCGTGATCATCATCATGACGATGGGCATGATGGCATACGTGCGATCCGGGCTCCGCGAAGACTGGCACATCTACGGCGTGATGCGTGACACCTCCAGATGGGCTTTCACGCCGAGCATCGCCGTGATGACGCGGATGGTCGGCGGTATTACGATCGCGTTCCTTGCGGCGATCTCGTTCCTGTTCTGGCTCGCCAATCTGGGCGGGCACCGGGAGCGTGTGGAATGAGCGGGATGCGAGTCGTGCTCTTCGTGCTCGTGCTCGTCGGGCTGTTCATGTGGGCCGGCGAGGTGCTCAACCGGGCGTCGGGCAGCACTCGGCGGGCGGTCTCGACCGAGGGAGTGACGCTCGAGAACGGCGAGATCGTGTTCTGGGGAGCGGGGAAATGTCACACCTGCCACGCGATCGGACCGCGGGGCACGTCGGTTCGCGGGCCGAATCTCGGCGAGTCGGCGGACGGGCAGGACATGGCCGTGCGGGCGATCGAACGCGCGGAGGCCCGCGCCGACGAGCTCGGGCGGGGCATGTCTCCCACCGAATACCTGGTGGAGTCCCTCACGGATCCCGGCGTCCACGTCGTCTCCGGCTACAAGAACGAGATGCCCGTGATCTACGAGCCTCCGATCAGCCTGGAGCCGGATCAGCTGGCGTCCGTCGTCCTGTATCTGCAGTCGATCGGGGGACAACCGGACCCGGCCGGTATCGAGCTGCCGGCGGCCGCGCTAGCCGCCGGTCGAGGCGACGACGAGCAGGCGGCGTGGGAGCCCTACCTCGATGGTGACCCGGCGCTCGGACGGGCCATGTTCTTCGACGAGGCGGGCGCGGCTGCGTGCTCGCGCTGTCATGTCGTGGCTGAGGAAGGCGGACGGGTCGGTCCCGAGCTCACCGAGATCGCGGGGACGCGTACGGCACGCTTCATCGTCGAGTCTCTCCTCGAGCCGAGCGCGAGCATCGCGGGCGGATACGAGACCGTGCTGATCGAGACGACGGTTGGGGTGATCCTCGATGGGGTGCTCGTTCGAGAGACACCGGACTCGTTGTGGCTGGCGGACGCGACCGGCGAGGAGACCATCCTCGCGCGGCGGGATGTCGCCCGCAGTCGCGAACAGGAGACGTCGCTCATGCCGGAGAACCTGGCCGATCTCCTGTCGGTTCGGGACCTGCACGATCTGCTGGCGTACCTGCGGACCCTGAGGTGATGGACGGGCCCCGAGCCGTGGGCGACCCGGGCCGCGCGGCGCCCCCGTCGGCGGGGAGCGAGCCCAGGGTGTTCCTGTGGACGCTCGTGACGCTTCTCGCCTTCTACCTGGCGCTTCGGTTCGGGCTCCCCCGTGCAGGCGTGTGGATGGGCGTGTCGGAGGTACCGGCCCCGATCCCGGTCTTCGCCCTCTGGATCTATATGCTCTGCGCCACGGTCGGGGCGCTGGTGTGGGCGAGCAGCGACGACCGGCGCTGGCGTCTCTTCCTCGGGGCGCCGGTCCGTCTGCTCGTCGGCGGGCCGCACGTCGACCGGCGGGTCCGGACGGGGGTCCTGGTCGCCGTGCCGCTTCTCGCCGGGTGGGCGGTGTGGCAGCGGGTGATGCCCTCGACCGACGTTCCGACAGTCGTCCGGCTCCAGCACCCCACGCAGCCGGAAGAGTACGCCCCGCTCGAGAACCCCGTCCGTGCGCTGAGCGACGACGCTCGAGAGGCCGCCGAGCGCGAGGGACTCGTGCTCTACCAGACGAACTGCCGCCCGTGTCACGGGACGACGGGCGGGGGCGACGGCCCGCTCGCGCGAGGGCTGCGGCTGCAACCCATCGACTTCGCGGACGCCGGGACGATCGCGTCCGTCATCGAATCGTATCCGTTCTGGCGAATACGCACGGGGCACGCCGCTTTGCCCGACATCGCCACGCCCTGGAACTCGGCGATGCCCTCGTGGGAGACGGAGCTGAGCGACGACGAGATCTGGAGGATCATCCTGGCCGAGTACGCGCTCTCCGGGACCGAGCCGCGCGTGCCCGAGAGGCTCGACCGGTGAGGGCGGTATTCGCCGCGCTCGTCTGCGCGTGGCCCGGCGCGGCCACCGCCCAGTGGCTGGATGTCCCGGTGCCCGCGCGGCCCGAGGCCGACCCCTCCGCGATCGAGGCCGGCCGAATCGTGTACGAGACCCACTGCTGGTACTGCCACGGCGAGGAGGGGGACGGCGCGGGGCCGGTCGCGTCCACCCTATGGCCGAGACCCCGCGACTTCACGATCGCGAGCTTCAAGCTCCGGACGACGGGCAGCGGAGAGCTGCCGACAGACGAGGACCTGTATCGCTCGATCACGCTCGGCCTGGCCGGCACGTCGATGCCCGCATGGGGCCCGGTCCTCACCCCCGCGGAGCGCTGGCAGGTCATCGCGTACCTCAAGACCTTCGGTGGCGGACTGTTCGAGGACGAAGCGTTCGACCCGTACGAGGCGGTCGTAGAAGTGACGCCGACCCCGGATCTGTCCGAGGAACTCATCGCCAGCGGTGAGCTCGTGTACGAGCGCTCCGATTGCTGGGAGTGCCACGGGTTCGCGGGCCGGGGCGACGGCGAGAAGGCACCGGAGCTCGAGGACGACTGGGGATACCCGAACCGCACCACCGATCTCGAATCCAGCGGGACGTTTCGAGGTGGTGCGACCGCGCGCGACGTCTACCTGCGCCTGGGAACCGGTCTCGATGGCACGCCGATGCCTAGCTATTCGGAGAGTCTCACCGACGAAGAGCGCTGGCAGGTCGCCCACTATGTCGCCTCGCTCGACCTCGAGACCCGGCGCGAGGCCGCGCGCTCGGTGGCCATCGTGGCCGCACGGCTGGACGGTCCGCTGCCCGCTCGGGCGGACGAACAGGCCTGGGAACGAGCGGAAGAGATCTGGGTGCCGCTCACGGGCCAGGCGACGTTCGCTCCGCGCTGGCAGGTACCGTCAGCCACCGATCTTTCGGTCCGTGCGCTCCATAACGACGAGGAGATCGCCCTCAGGCTGAGTTGGACCGATCGCTCTGTGGACACGCTCCCCGGCGATCCGGGGGTGGCACACGCGGAGGGTTGGACCTCGGCCGCCACCTATCCGGCGCTCTTCCCCGACGGCCAGCGCGCGAGGGGGAGTTTCGTCGATCGCGTGGAAGCGATGTTCCCGGCGGGAGAGGCGGGCGGACTCGTCCTTCCGCATTTCGTTTACGGCGACGACCGGAATCCGGTCGATCTTTGGCGCTGGACGGCAACGCGCGATGGCGACGCCACATCGGAGCTGACGGCACGCGGCCCCCAGGAGCCGCCCGAGACCCGACCCGAGGGGACAACGCGGCTGCGGGGCGTCGGGACCCACATCGAGGGCCGCTGGACGGTGGTGCTGCGCCGACCGCGAATCCGCGGTGGCCCTTCCGACGGTGGGGTGCTGCGATCGGGAGAGCCCACCCCGATAGCATTTCACGTGTGGGACGGCTCGCACGGAGAGACGGGTCTCCGGATGGCGCTCTCCCAGTGGTACTTCCTCTTCCTCGAAGAGCGCGCCAGGCCGACGGACTACCTGTTCGTCCTGCTCGCGATCGCGACCGTTGCCGGCGTGGAGCTCGGAACGATCGCCGTCGCGCGACGAAGGGCGAACGGCGCCGAGGTGCCGCCCGCAGCAGAGACCCGGCCGCGCTGACGAAGACCTTCTAGGGCGAAGCGGTCCTCCGCTTCTCGCAGGTCGGGTCACTCGCTTGATCGGGGAGCCTCGAAGTCGGACTTCCAGGCTGCTCGGCCGGCCTGAAATGGAGTGGGCGGAGCGATCCGACGGCCGTCGTGGAGCCGCAACGGCGGGGACGCAACCCGGTGTGTGACCCCCAGCATCACAGGGCGGGACATTATGCCCTCCAGCCTTGGAAGATTCGGACGGTTCGGTCGTTACGGCACCGGATTCCAAGGACTTTCCGCGGTACGCGAGCACCCCGCTTCGGCTCGCGACTTGCGTCCCGCCTGACGGGGGCCGGGAAGTCGGGCAGCGCCGCGGGGAATAGAGGTAGACGCTCCTGAACCAGTGTCAGGGATCTCGATTCGGTGAACCTGTCTTCCGAAATGATGAGCTTCGCGGGGTTCCTCCGTGGACTCCCGGATTTCCTCCGCGAACCCGTTTCGCTGGACGAGGCGCTGAGCACCATGAGGCTGCGTCTGGCGGATCGCGAATCGGCCTTCCTGGCCACGATCGAGAGGGGTGTCTTCGGGAACGCCCGCAGTCCGTACCGAAAGTTGTTCGCGCGCGCAGGCTGCGAGCTTGCGGATTTGCGCGCAATGGTGCGTGTGCACGGCTTGACACCGACCCTGCGCCGACTCCGGGAGGCTGGCATCTACATCGGCTTCGAGGAGTTCAAGGGCCGCCAACCGATCGTACGCGGAGAAGACGTGATCGAGGCCCGGCCGAGCGACTTCGACAACCCGCGCGCCCGCCGGTACTTCCCCGTCTCCACGGGTGGGAGCACCGGGCGACCCCGACGTGTGCTGATGGACCTCGAGTTCCTCCGCACGCGGGTCGTATCGCAGCTCGTGATGATGGAGGCGCACGGACTACGAGGGATACCGTTCGCGCAATGGGCCGAGGTTCCTCCAGGGCACGGTCTCGAGGCTCTACTCGTTCAGTCCGTCGCCGGAGACGTCGCCGATCGGTGGTTCGCCCCGGTCTACGACGGGCGCATGGCGAGCGGCGCTCGCTACCGCATGGCGACGCGAGCGACGATCGCTGTGGCCCGTCGCTGCGGCAAGGCGCTTCCCTACCCCGAACCGCTCCATTTCGACCAGGCGGAGGTGCTCGCCCGCTGGGCCGAAGAGGCGCTTCAGCAACGCGGCCGCTGCGCCATTCGCGCCCACGTAAGCAAGGCGCTCCGGGTGGCGCTCGCCGCCGAGGACCGCGGCATTGACCTGACCGGCCTCACCTTCTCCAGCGGCGGAGAACCCGCGACCCCGGCCAAGGCGGCGGCAATACGCCGATCCGGAGCCCGCTTCATCCCCAACTACTTCTTCATGGAGGCCGGACCGGTGGGGCTCGGCTGTCCGGAGAGCCCGGATCCGGGGGATCAGCACTTCATGGCCGACCACCTGGCTCTCATCACGGCTCCGCGCAGGGTGCCCCCCGACGGTGCGTGCGTCGACGCCTTCCATGTCACGACCTTGCTGCCGACAGCGCCCAAGCTCCTGTTGAACCTCGAGATCGACGACTACGGCACAATCGAAACCCGCGACTGCGGCTGCCTGCTGGGGCAGCTAGGGCTTACTACTCACCTGCGTGGGATCCGCAGCTTCGCGAAGCTCACCGGCGAGGGAGTAACGCTAGTGGGCAGCGACATGGAGCGCATTCTAGAGGAAGAGCTGCCCGCACGATTCGGCGGTACCGCTCTCGACTATCAGCTCGTGGAGTTGGAGGACGAGCGCGGTCTCACACGCCTCGCTCTCAGCGTCCATCCGCGCCTGGCGAACGTCGATGAAGCTGCGTTGCTCGATGCGGTCCTCTCCGCCTTGAGCAGGACGGGGGACGACGGTGATATGTCGCGTGGAATGTGGCGTGCCGCCGGGACGCTTCAGGTGCGTCGGGAGCCGCCACAGCTGAGCGGGCGCGGCAAACATTGGCTTCTGCGGAGAGAGGCCTGATGCGACGCGGGGGCGTGCTCCGGCTCGGAGTCGCGCTGGCGTGCCTCGGGGGTGGCCCGGCCTGCGGAGGACCGGGCGCAAGCCCTGCAACCGATGGAGCACCCGACCGGGTCGTCGTCGTCGCACAACCGTACCTCACATACGGGGCGTTGTGGCTCGCGGAGACCGAGGGCCTATTCGAGCGCCGGGGGCTCGACGTGGAGTTGATGCGCATGGCGGGAACCGAGCCGGCCGTCCCACTGCTCGTCAGGGGAGATGTGGACGTCCTGACCGCCCACCCGGCGCCTGGACTGCTGAACGCGATCCTCCGGGGTGCCCGCGTGCGCATGGTTGCCGCAGCGGGCGGCGAAGGCATCGGCGGCTGTAGCTACCTGGCCGTGCTCGCTCGGCCTGGTCTGCTTCCGCACATCGAGCCGGCGGACTCGCGATCGGGCGAAGGAAGCCGATCCTCGTCGGCGCCGGCTGCCGTCTCACGAGTGTCGGTGAACCGCCAGGCGGTCATGCGCTACGTCGCGGACCGAATCCTCGCTCGGCGCGGGCTCGACCTCGACGACCTCCATATCGTCGATGTGCCCCCGGCCGCCCGCATCGAGGCGCTGCGGACCGGTGCGATCGATGCCACGCTCGCGGGCGAGCCTTTCCTGACCCGGACCCTGACGGCCGGGGCCGGCGAGGTGTGGTCGACGCTGGACGAGGCCCTGCCCGGCTCGCGGCTCTCCTTCCTCTTTTTCGGACCGCGCCTGCTCGACGCGGACCGGGACGTCGGAGAGCGTTTTCTCGCGGCCTATCTGGAGGCGCTCGACCAGCTCGCGGCCGGAAAAACGCCCCGGAATCGCGACAGGCTCGCGCAGGCCATCGAAGAGGACGCCGAGGTCCTCGGCCAGGCTTGCTGGCCTTTCGCGGACGCGGACGGGCGGCCCGAGCCGGACATGCTGATGGATTTCCAAACCTGGGCGGTGGAGCGGGGTCTGCTCGATGAGATCGTGCCGTTGGAGCGGCTCTGGGATGACTCCTTGTTGACACGGGCCCACGCGATTCTGGACGGCCAAGCCGGTGGAGGTTGACATGATTGATAGACTGCATCTTCGGAGTATGAGATCGACGGGCGCCGGCCCCCTGTTTAGGGCCGCGACGATCCTCGCGGCGCTGGCATTACCGGCTCTGGGGACCTGGCCGTTAGTCGCTCAGGAGCCCGACTCGACGAGCGCGATCCCGCTGCGGGACCTGGTCGTTTCGGTCACTCGAACAAGCCAGCTTGTGGGGGAGGTGCCGGCGAAGGTCACCATCCTCTCGCGAGCGGAGATCGAGGCGTCCCCCGCGCGGACCATACCCGACCTGCTTCGCACGATCCCGGGCGTCACGTTGCGCGACTACCAGAGCAGTATGGCGACGCACCCGACGCGGCAGGCGGCCTCGATGAGGGGGCTGGGCGGCGGCACATCCGCCGGACGGACCGTCGTTCTGCTGAACGGTATGCCCATCGCGGATCCCTGGGGAGGCTGGGTGCATTGGGCCCGCATTCCGCTCTACATGGTCGAGCGCATCGAGGTCGTGCGGGGGGGGGCGGCCGGCGTCTGGGGAAGCCGCGCCCTGGGCGGGGTAATCAACATCGTGACGATTAAGGCGGAACGAAACGGGGGCAGTGTGGCGGTCGAGGGCGGGGAATTATCGATGCTGCGCACACAGGGCGTGCTCTCGGCCCGCAGCGACAAGGCCGGAGTCATCGCGACGGGAGAGTTCTATCGGGCCGATGGGTTCGTCGGGGTGAGCGAGTCCCTCCGCGGACCCATCGACGAGCCCGCCGGTGGCCAGCACGGGATGGGCTTTGCGGATATGCGCCTGGATCCCTCGACCACGCTGGGTCTGAGGCTGAGCGGAGGATATCTGGACGAGACACGCGACTGGGGCACGGCTCTCCGCGATACCGACCTGCGGGCGGGCTTCATCCGGGCTGGGGCCGATGTGGTCGGTGGCGCTGCGGGGGACTGGGTCATCGATCTCTTCGGCAACTTCCAGTCGTTCCGCTCGACGTTCTCCTCGGAGACGCTCGATCGCACGGTCGAGCAGCCGTCGCTCGACCAGTTCGACGTCCCCACCACGTCTCTGGGCGGCAACGTCCAGTGGTCGAAGCTGGCCGGGGAAGATCACGAGCTGACCGCCGGGGCCGATTTGTTCTGGGTCGAAGGGGAGGTGAACGAGGACTTCTTCTGGGCCGATGACGCTTTCCGGCGTCGACGCGCTATCGGAGGCGAGCAGCTCCTGGCCGGGGTGTACGCACAAGACGTCTTCAAACCGAACGAGGCCTGGCACCTGCTGGGGTCCGTTCGCTGGGACCTCGTATCCAACAAGGGCGGATTCCGGACGGTGCGTGCGATCGATACGGGAGACATCGTCTCCGACTCGACCTTCGCCGACGAGACGGAGTCGAGCGTGAACTTCACGGCCGGCGTCGTGCGCGAGCTGGGCGAGCGCGCGTCGTTGCGTGCGAACGTCTCGGGTGCCTATCGAGCCCCGACGCCGAACGAACTGTTCAAGCCCTTCCGCGAGCCGGGTAACGTCGTCACGGAATCCAACGCCGGCCTGGTCGCCGAGCAGGCGTACGGTGCCGAGCTGGGGGTCGACGTCATGTTCGGGCGGGCGTCGCTCCTCCGGCTAACCGGGTTCTGGACCCGGGTCGAGAATCCGATCGTCGAGGCGACGATCGAAGAAGCGGGCCCGTCCCCTCGTCCGATCGCCCCGTGCGGCTTCGTGCCCGCCGGTGGCGTGTGCAGGCAACGGCAAAACCTCGGAGCGTTGCGCACGGCCGGGATCGAGGCGGACATCCTGCTTCCGCTGAATGAGCGCTGGACACTCGAGGGCTCCTACATCTGGAACCCGACCGAGATCACCAGCGCGCCGGACAACCTCGACCTGGAGGGGAAGTCGGCATCTCGAACGCCCGAGCACGCCGTTACGGCGACCGTGCGGTGGCAGGATCCGTCGATCGTAGCGCTCTACGTCTCGGGTCGGTACGTGGGACCCCGCTTCGAGGACGACCTGAACGCCCTCGATCTCGAGAGCTTCTTCGTGCTCGACCTCCGCGTGGCGCGCACGATCGATCAACGCTGGGATCTCTTTCTCGACGTCGAGAACCTGTTCGATCAGGAATACGAAACGGCGCGACCAAGCAGCGGTTTGATCCGCGTTGGGGCGCCGCGAGTCGTCTCGGGCGGGGTCCGCGTGCGCTGGTAATGGACGAAGCGGGCTTCGCCGAGGCGTTCGACCGCTGGGTCGAGACGACAGGCCCGAAGTGCTACGAGTCTCTGCTCGGGCCTCACCTCCCACCCCGGGTCGAGCGGGCGCTCGACGTCGGGTGCGGGCCCGGGTACCTGGCACTCTATCTCGCCGGGCGGGCCGATCATGTCGTTGGGCTCGACCTCTCGGGCGCCATGACCCGGCTCGCCCGGCGGAAGCGCGATCGAGTGGGCGTGGGGAACGTGAGCTTCGTGACGGGGGACGTCGGGGCGCCTCCGCTCCGACCGGCCTCCTTCGACGTCGTGTCCAGCGACACGATGCTCCACGACACCGAGATCGAGGTCACGTTGCCGGTCCTCCGCTCCCTCGTGCGCCCCGGGGGCTGGGTGATCCTGCGCGACGTCACCACCCGCCACACCGGTCGGAGCAGGTCACCGCTCTGGCAGCTCGCTGGCACGATCCGTCAGGTTCCGCGTTATCTGCGCGAGCTCGGGCCGCGCCAAACGTGGTCCGTGCTGCGCTTCGAGGCGAGCCCAACCTGGGTCCGGCACCGGGCGGAAGGCGGCGAACTGACCCGGGAGGAGTTCCGAGCGGCCTATTCGCGGGTCTTCCCGGACTGCACGTTCTTGGACGAACCGTGGGCCATGACCGCGATCTGGCGAGCCCCCACTTGATGAACCTCGTATACGTCGAGCGGCAGGTCGGGCAGCCAGAACCCTCCCCCGGCTCCCGGAATCCGGGCATCCGGCCCGGAGGGAGTGGGGGGGATCCGCCCGAGGGGCTCGAGGCGTGCCACATCCGTGAGCAGCGGCTCGACGGCCCCGATCCAGGCCTCGTCCGCGATCCAGTATACGCCTCGCCCCTCCGCCCAGAGGAAGAGATCGTCGAGCACGGCTTCGAGCCGCGCTTCGGGCTCGAGCCCTCGATACCTGGCCCGGAGAGAGTCGGCCTTACCGACCTGAAAGGGGCTGTGTTGGCGCCTGCCCCGCACGTCGAACGATTGCGGCGCGCGGCTTCCGGGGTCCGGGAGTGGGCCCACCCAGAGGAGCGTCCACTCCGCGAGCTTCCACTCGCCGTAGGGTTCGAGCTGCGTCTGGACCGCGTGCGGGCCGATCACGACGCTCCCTGCGGGCACCGAGGCCCGCACCCCCGCGAGTGCGATCGCCGCCCGATTCGCCTGGTCCGAGAGCCGAGTCATGCGCCTAAGGCCGTCGGGGATCGCCACAAGCAGGTGGAGCGTCAGGAATCCGAGGAGGAAGTACCGCCGCCACCGCCGGCTTTCGGGCTCGTCGAGAAGCGCGACCGCCCCGAGGATCCAGAGGGGAAGGACGGGCAGGAGGAATCGGATGTCGGTGCCGGGCCAGTAGTAGGACGCGTAGAGAGCGGACGCCGACGCCGCGAGCCCGAGGGTCAGGATGCCCCGGGCCCGGGTCTCGGATCGTCTCAGCATGGCCAACATACCGATCGTGCCGAAGAGCACGATCGCGCCGCCGTTGCGACCCAGGGTACCTATGTAGCCAAAGAGATTGCGGCGAAAGTACGCGAGGCCGAACGCGCGATCTTCTCCGCTCAACGCGTACCCGGTCTCGAGGACCGAACCGTGCACGATCCAGTGGTGGATGAGCAGAGCCCCGATCGGCAGCGCCGCGCCGAGGGCCACGAGGCCGATGCTGCGCCGATGGGCCGGCGTGCGTGCACCACCGAGTTGATACAGCCCCACACCAAGCGCCAGAAGGATAGCTGGATAGCGGATCGTGGGCAGGACTCCGAGCAGGAAGCCGCCCGCGAGGGCCGTCAGCGCTCGCGGGCGCTCGCGCCAGATATCGGCGGCCAGCAGGGCGCCGAGGAAGATCGTGCCTGTGGCGACGTGCGAGAAGCCGAGCAGCGCCTGCTCATTGAGCACTGGGAGCGTGGCGGAAGCCACGGCGCCCGCGAGAGCGAGCGGCTCCGGCACCCAGCGCCGCGCGATCAGGAAGAGGATCACCACCCCGGCGAGGGCGAGCACCGCGTTCAGCGCGCGCACCCCGGCGGGTCCGCCGATGCGATAGGCGGGCGCGAGCAGGGTCGGAAGGCCGGGAGGATACCGGACGTGGAAGCTCCCGTCCCCCCCGTCGAGCCAGTGGTACCCGATGAACTGCGCCGACGACTCCGGCCGAAGCACCATGGTCCCTTGAGCGGCGATCATCCGTGCGGGCGTGTAGTAGCCAGCAGCGTCCGGCCCCGAGTACACGCCTGTCGAACGCCCACAGCCAGGCGGCTTG
>Ga0224508_10003196_pt1 | contig 13617 bp, 13 predicted proteins | sample SF_Jan12_sed_USG_4_FD_170157 | JGI IMG/M metagenome (GOLD analysis project Ga0224508, IMG submission 170157) | Sediment microbial communities from San Francisco Bay, California, United States - SF_Jan12_sed_USGS_21 | ecosystem: Environmental > Aquatic > Marine > Sediment | place: USA...
TGACGCCAGAGGTCGGTGCATTTATCGAGCCACTTGCTTGCTCAGTAAAGGCGATCGCGCGACTTGGGGCGTGCCCACACGATCATGGTGTTATTGTCGGTTGTGGCGTTATGGGTCTGTTGAACCTGGCTGCCGCTAAAGCAGCGGGCACTAAGCTGCTGTGGGCAGTTGAACCCGATCCAGTACGGCAGGGATACGCACGACGATTCGGGGCGGATGAGGTCTTTAGCCCAGAGCAGTTGGCGGGTAAGGCGAGGGCAGATGATTTTGAGGGCGCCGACTATGTAATCGTCGGGCCTGGAAATCCCGCGATTATCTTGCAGTCGTTGGCCTATGTACGAAATGGCGGTACCGTTGTATTGTTTGCGCCGACGCCAAGCGACTCACCGACTGCGCTGGATTTCGATGATTTGTACTTTCGTGAAGTGAGCTTGGTACCCTCGTACTCCTGTGGTCCGCAGGACACGCGGCGTGCCTATGAGCTGTTGAGGATGGGAGCGGTGGATGTAATGCCGTTGATAACCAGTCGATTCAAGATCGATAAAATTCAAACCGCCTACGACACCGCCAAAGGGGGCGGTGAGGCACTGAAAGTGCTTGTTGTTTTCGATCAATGAAGCAAGAACAGCTAAACGATCTGATGCCGACTGACGAGAGTAAAGTCGTCAAGTATAAGGACGGGTTCTCCTGGCAGGGCGCGATCAAGAAGATCTATAAGGATGAGCCCGGCAGTTGGCGTGGTGTTACGCGTACTTCACTAATAGGTGGCGCTGACGATGTACCTACACCATTTCATCTGCGCTACTTCGAAGTCGAGGTCGGCGGATTTTCGAGTCACGAAAAGCATGCGCACCAACACATCGTTGTCGTGGTCCGTGGTCAGGGCAAGGTGACCCTCGGTGATCGTCAAGAAACGGTGTCCTTTGGTGACGTTGTCTACATTGCGCCTTGGGAGGTCCATCAATTCCACAATCCAGACGCTCGCGAGCCCTTCGGATTCCTCTGTGTGGTGCCGGCCGATCGCGACCGGCCGCTACTGGTAGAAAAGGGAGGCTAGCTAGCCCTGGTGCGATACTGGGATTCAGTGCCTGATACTACTTCCTACCTCGGTCTTCACTTTCTCCCATCTTTTTATCTGCCAGGTCGAAATCCCAGTGCATAAGTGATTGCCGTCCACATCATAGACCTTGGCCTCACATTTGATGTAGGCGGCGTCATCGGTTGCTAGTGGTTCAATCACTTCTTTGCGCAAGCTCTCCTCATCGACCATGCATTTGGAAATCGCGTCCTTCTTTCCCTGATAATGATATTTCATCTCCAGCGATTCCAGGATGAAGCGGTATTTAGATGCACCCAGTTTGGCCAATAGCGTTAAACCCGCCGCATATTCCGCCGCCGTTGCCAAACCGCATGCATGTAATCCCTTTATGTGATTCAGGTTGGATCTTTTGTAGGGATATCTCAGTACCGTTTCGTCTCTAGAGATGCCGATGACCTTGAGGTTGTGGGGTTTATTGAAGGGAATACCGCGCAACAAGGCGAAATTGAGCTTCCATAGCGCAAACTTCGATTTGCCGGCATCCGCAATGAGTTTTTCGATGTCCATCATGTACGATTCTGTTGGTTGAAGTTATATGAGCACCGCGCGGGAGGCCTATCGGACGAGGATAACCCACCACGCCTATCTCGTCTCGCCGCGCAACTCACGTACATGTTCCTCGAGTCCGTCGGCAGTTGCCGCTTCCGGGGACACGGGTGCACCAACAATCAAGGCAATTCTTGACCAAAAGCGGGTCGGCCATTTACGCATGGCCGGTCCACCGCGACGACTAAAGAAGCTTCCCCAAAGACCGCGCAGCGCCATCGGCACGACTGGCACGGGATTGCGTTCAAGAATACGTTCGATGCCAGGCCGAAACGGATTCAACTTACCATCTTCGCTAATCTTACCTTCGGGAAATATACAGAGCAGATCACCGGCTTGGAGAGCGTCGGCAATCCGCTCGTAGGCTTCCTCGAGCATCTTCGCGTCTTCTTTAGCTGAGGCGATGGGGATGGCGCCGGCGGTGCGAAAGACAAAATTCAATACCGGCAGTTTGAAGATCTTGTGGTACATCACGAAGCGTACGGGACGGCGCACACAGCCGCCAATGACCAAGGCGTCCGCGAGACTTACGTGGTTACATACGAGTAATGCTGGACCTTCCTCCGGTATGCGTTCTAGCCCTTGTTTATCGACACGGTAGACAGTGTGGACCAGCATCCACACGATGAATCGCATAAGAAACTCAGGTACCAGTGTATAGATATAGATGGCCACCAATGCATTCAGCGCAGACGTGACGAGAAACAATTGTGGGATTGTAAGACCCGCACGTAGCGAGGCGATGGCCATGACTGCCGATATCACCATAAACAAGGCGTTAATGATATTGTTACCGGCAATGATGCGGGATCTGTGACTCGGTTCACTGCGTTGTTGTACTAGGGCGTATAACGGAACAATGTAGAAGCCGCCGAACAAACCGATTAACACGATGTCGGTCAACACTCGCCAGCTTGTCGCCGATTGGATAAACGCGGTGGCACCGATGAGTTCTTCGCCGATTGGATTCGATGCGGCGAAGAATAAATCAATGCTAAAAACCGTTAGACCGATAGAACCGAAAGGTACAAGCCCCAGCTCCACCCGCCCATCGGATAAACGTTCACATAATAAGGAACCGGCGCCGATGCCTACCGTGAAAAGGGTGATCAACATGATCAGTACGTTCTGATTACCACCGAGCGTAAGCTTGGTGTAGTTTGGTAATTGCGCGGTATAGACGAAGCCGAAGAACCAAAACCAAGAGATGCCAAGGATAGACAAAAACACAGTGCGGTTGCGCCGAGCAAATTGAATAATTCGCCAAGTCTCGGTAACGGGATTCCAGTTTATGCGGACGCCCCTGTCTACCGGCGCCACCGGTGGGATCCAGTGGCTCGCAATGTAGCCGACAGCGGCTACCGAGACGATAACAATCGAAATCAGTGTGGCACCAATCACTGGCTGACTTATCGTTGCTGTGCCTACCATTGTCCCTAACAGGATTGCCACGAACGTACCCATCTCCACAAGTGCGTTACCGCCGACAAGTTCTCGGTCACGCAAGATCTGCGGCAGAATTCCATACTTAATCGGTGCAAACAGCGTAGACTGTGTCCCCATAAGAAATAACAGGCCAATCAATAATGCCGCATTGTTCAAATAAAAGGCGGCAGCTGCGCCTACCATAATCGCGACTTCCAAAAGTTTGATCCATCTGATCAGCCGAGACTTTTCATACTTATCGGCGAGTTGCCCGGCCGTGGCTGAGAAAATAAAAAAGGGCACGATAAATATGCCAGCACTGATGTTAATGACCGTATCCGCGTTCGCAGACAAGATACTCACACCGTGAAAGGCGATAAGCGTAACTAACGCATTCTTGAATACGTTATCGTTGAAGGCCCCTAGAAACTGGGTGACAAAAAACGGCCTAAAACGCCGTTGCCGCAGGAGTGAAAATTGATTGTCGGCGGCCATGCGCACACTCCCCTTCAATGCACCGAACACAAGCGAAGATATGAGCCACATTCAAGTTGGCACATGTCTACTCTAACAGCTAGAAAGCAAGATAATCATCAATTTACAAAGTCGTTAGTCAGTTGGTTATAATGCCTCGAGTTCCTATCGATTTAGGTTTCTAGAGCAGAAATTAAAGAGAGGGTGGAATGAAAAGGAGCCTTGTTGTGTTTGTGCCCATTGTCGCGATCCTGGTTATGGGCTTTAAATGGGTTAAGTTGACCCCTGAAGGAGAAAAGGTTCGGGTATTGGAGGCCACTGAGGTCGCTAGTTGCAGAAAACTTGGGAAGACGACGGTGTCCGTCAGAGCGAAACTAATCGGCATCAAGCGAAACGAGAAGAAGGTCAAGAGAGATCTTGAGTACCAAGCCCGTAATAGCGCTGCCGCAGACTTTGAGGCTGGAGATACGATTGTGGTTATCTCAGCCGTAACGGACGGTAAGCAGAAGTTTGACGTTTACAAGTGCGTTAATCCGTAATCGCGTGTCGCCTAGGACTTACGCCAAGAGATAAAGCGCATCTCTATGGTCGACTTGTGATGGTAGCGTATGATGATCAAATGATGAAAAGCATCTGTGAAGCCCCTGGCGTAAGGACAGAACCCAGACTGGCCAAGCCCGTTTGTAAGGGGATCGCGGTGATGACTGGATTCGACGACAGCTGTGACCGGACGGCTGCTAAGCTAGCGGGCAGGCTCAAGTTACCGCTAGTTACTGCTGACACAGCGCAGTCGTTCTCGTATTTATTAGTGGTCACCCCAAAACGGCTGGAGTTGCGCGAAAATCGTCGAGGTATGACGCGACCCATCTGTGTTGACACAACCGTCTTCCGAAGACGCCGATCGACGCTTAATCTTTCACGGCGCCAACCGCTAGCGCGTGCCATCGGCCCTCACACGAATACCGTCGTTGATGCCACCGCGGGCATCGGCCAAGACGCCTTTTTGCTAGCGCTCATGGGTTATCGCGTAACCGCAATTGAGCGTTCGGCAATCATCGCTGCCCTGTTACAAGATGGGGTGTCGCGGGCGGGTGATTCGCTCGCTGGTCGCGTAGATGTGATTTTCGGTGATACGCGCGAGGTCTTGCCGAGCATGCGCCCCGCCCCCGATACCGTGTATCTGGATCCCATGTTTCCACCTAAACGCAAGCGTTCGGCGCTTGCGAAAAAATCGGTTCGAACCCTGCGTGATTTGGTTGGTGACGATGACGATGCCGTGGAGTTGCTAGCGGTATGTCTGCGACACGCTGCTAATCGTGTTGTTGTCAAACGCCCGAGTTATGCCGACCCATTGAAGCCGGCACCCTCCGCAAATCACCGAGGCAAGCTGGTGAGATACGATGTCTATTTCGTTAAGCCCTGACTAATAGGCGCCCGATATGTCCGATCCGATGTTCTATTGCACAGAACTCACTGGGGTCGGTGACGCTGTAACCTTGCAGGGACCGGAGGCCCGTCATGTAGCTGGATCGCGCAGACTTAAGGTTGGTGACGGTATATGTTTATTTGACGGCTGTGGGACTGTCGGCCGTGCCACCATAGAAAGCATTGATCGTCGTGCGAAAACGATCGTGGCAAAGATCGAAGAATGCCAGACTGTGCCGGCGCCGACACCTAGCATCGAATTGGCCTGCGCGCTACCCAAAGGCGAACGTCTAGTCATACTTTTAGATATGACCACACAGCTCGGGATGGCAGCATTTAGGCCGCTTGAGTGTGAACGTAGTGTCGTTAAGTCGGGATCCACCGTGCATGCGCGGTGGCAACGAATTTGCGCAGAAGCGTGTAAGCAAAGTCGTCGCCCCCGCCTACCCATTATTCATTCGCCAGCCACGCCCGCACAAGTGCTCGCGGATACCAATGGATGCGATATATGGGTGGCGGATCCCACCGGCGTTAGGATTGCAGAGTTGGATACTGGCAAGGCGAGTGACCGCTTGTTGCTGATGATAGGACCCGAAGGCGGATTTAGTGAAAACGAGCTAGCCCATTTGCTGGGAGCGGGGGGACAAATGATTAGCCTCGGTAAGTCCATCTTGCGAATTGAGACGGCAGCGGTGGCGCTTCTGTCACATGCTGTTGCCTATGGGCAATCACAAAAAGCGACGGCGCCGTAAACGGCGCCGTCGATCTGTAGTACGACAAGACGGATTTAAGCGGATTTAATTGCCATACCTTGCTTATCCTTGAAATTACCCGTCACAATCATTATGAAGTCGATAAGCGCCCAGATACCCAATCCACCTAGGGTAATAAGCTGGAGGATGCCGGTGCCGATCTTGCCGACGTAGAATCTGTGGACACCCAGCGCACCAAGAAAGAAACACAACAAGATCGCGGGTACAAAACCTTTCTTACTCTTTTCCATAACTGCCTCTCTGGATAAGGTCAATGCAACTGTTGACCAGGATAGCAGATAATCTTGCCTTCGCCATCTTTAAAACTCCCTGTCAACAGCATGATAGTAACGATGAAGGTGTGAATGAGATCTGCTGCCAAGGCGATGACCCCCAATACGACGCTACCGCCGAAAAAGAAGCAGTAGACCCACACTGCCGTTAACCAGACATCTACTAGTCCTTCCAGATAACGACCCATATAGAAATGCTGAATACCGATGAAGCCAAAGATGCCTGAGAGGCAAACCGCGTACGCATAGCTTTTATCTGAGCATTTCTTCATGTCGGCGAACCCAACGACTGCTGAGGAGGCGCGCCTTGGGCTGCGCATCGGCTGCGATAATGTCGTCTGATCCCACGATTACTTATAGCACGTGATTCTTGCTGCGGTAGGATGGTATTTATTCGCGTTATTGGCAGTAATGACTAAACTTAACTAGGAGATTCAGGCGTTTGCGATGCAAGCATCTGTGCCTTGCGTCAGAATTGACCGGCCACGAGATTCTGACGTCTTGTGGGCGTTACGTAATTGGCCTATTGCTGCGGCATTTAGGTTGCCGATAACGGCAGTTGGGGCTTATTCGCTGCTTCTTTCGCAGCTTGGATGAGGCCATCTGTCCTAAAAGTAGGCCCAATCAGCCCGGTTTTGGGGATGTCCGTGCTGGCACGTTATATGCACGAATCATGAAAGATCAAAGGAACTATATTGAGATGAAGAAGTCTTCCATCTTAGGTCCTAGTTAAACGACTCATGCAGTCGGCAACCAGCAAGCGGGGGTTACGGCTATGGCAGAAGTTCAAAGGAAGTTCACTGAGATTATTGAGAAAGACCGGGCCCAACAGGCCAATACCGATTGGCGCGGTACTTTCATCGAGTATCTGGAAAAGGCTAAGCAAGATCCAGCCATCGCGAAGCTAGCACACGCAAGACTTTACGGCGTGCTGATGGACAAAGGTAGCAGCGACACGGCGGAGGCTGGTGATCCGAAGGCAGCGCGGTTTTTTGGCGACGAGCCCGTCAAGGTTTATAACTTCTTCAGAGCCGAATTCTTTGGTATCGAACCGACGATCGCGCAGATCGTTCGATACTTTCATTCTGCGGCGCTACATGGCGAAGAAAGTCGTCAAGTGCTGTACCTCATGGGCCCGGTCGGCGCTGGAAAAAGCTCGTTGATGGAGAAGCTGGCGCGCGGGCTTGAGCAAAGCGATCCGGTTTATGCTATTGAGGGCTGCCCAATGGCAGAAGAGCCGCTGCATTTGATCCCCCACAATTTGCGTAAAGAATTCGAAAAAATGTTAGACGTACATATCGAGGGACAGTTGTGTCCGGTGTGTCGTTATCGTCTTAAGGAAGATTTCAAAGGACGCTATGAGGACGTCCCGGTGGTTACCATGCGCTTCTCCAAGCACGACCGCCGCGGAATCGGAATTGTGCCGCCCGTCGACCCTAACAACCAAGACACATCGGTATTGATTGGTTCAGAAGATATTTCAAAGCTAGACATGTATTCCGAGGGCGATCCTCGGGTGCTTGACCTCAACGGCGCATTTAATGTTGGTAATCGCGGTATGGTGGAGTTCATCGAAGTATTCAAGAACGAAGCGGAATACTTGCATACCATGATTACGGCGACCCAGGAAAAGTTTATCCCCGCACCTGGGCGTCACGGTACCGTGTATGTCGATGCGGTGATAGTCGCTCACTCGAATGAAGCCGAATGGCAGAAGTTCCGAGGTGATCACACTAACGAGGCCATTCTTGATCGCATCGTGGTCGTTAAGGTGCCCTACAACCTGCGGCTTTCGGAAGAGGTCAAGATCTATCAGAAGATGTTGCAGAATTCCGATTTCCGTGAGCACATCGCGCCGCATACTTTAGAGATCGTTAGTATGTTCGCAATCCTAACTCGACTCGAACCTACTGCTAAATGCGATCTGATGACCAAGCTGCATCTCTACGATGGCGAAGAAGTCATCGAGAAGGGTAAGACACTCAAGATCAATGTGCGCGAGCTTCAAGACGAAGCTCGGCACGAAGGCATGTCTGGAATCTCTACGCGTTTCATTATGAAGGCCTTAGATAACGCGTTGGCAGATAGTCCGGAAGGAATCAATCCCATCAACGTGCGCGAGGCCTTGATTAACATGGTTAAGGCAGCTGATTTGTCGGATGATACGCGTAAGCAATATCTGGAGTTTTTACAGGACACGCTGCACAAGGCCTATCTCGAAATCCTCGAGAGGGAGATTACCAAAGCCTTTGTGTATTCGTTCGAGGAGCAGGCGGAAGCGCTTTTCCAGAATTATCTGGATCACGCTGAGGCCTATGTGAACAAGACCCGTCTCAAGGACCGCAATACCGGTGAAGAGCTGCAGCCTGACGAAGGTTTCCTAAAATCCGTCGAGGAACAAATAGCCATTATCGGTTCCGCTGCCGATGGCTTCCGTCAGGAAGTTATGGCCTACTTGTGGGCGGCGACACGTCGCGGTACCAAAGTAACTCATCAGTCCTATGAGCCGTTGAAAGAAGCGATTGAGAAAAAGCTCATGAGCTCGGTGCGCGACATGAGTCGCGTGATTACCAAGGCCCGAACCCGCGATGAAGAACAAGCGAAGAAGTATACCGACCTGGTGCAGGCTTTGATCGAACGTGGCTATAATGAGTATTCGGCCGAAATGATATTGAGGTACGCAGCTAACAATCTATGGAAGGATTAATTATATAGGCGTGTCACAGGTCCGACTTTGGCTTCAAATCCGGGAAGCTGAATTTACTCGGTGGGCCCTTGGTATGGGGTGGCAACAACTGCAGCCATGACCACCATCTTCCGTCCTTACTCCTCTTCTGATGCGCTGCGGTCCGACCGCAGCGCCGGCGATCGTTTTCGTCACCGACAAAAGGTGCGTCAGGCGATCCGCGAGAACATTTCTGACATCATTTCCGAAGAATCGATCATTGGGCAAAGCCGTGATCGAATCATTAAAGTACCGATACGTGGTATTAAAGAGTATCGTTTTGTATATGGCGATAATGCCCCCGGCGTCGGTACCGGCGACGGTACCTCGCAACCGGGCCAGGTAATTGGCCAAGGACAAGGGCAAGGCAAGGGGCAAGCGGGTGGTCCTGGCGGCGATCAGCCCGGCGTCGATTATTACGAAACCGATGTGACTCTGGAGGAACTGGTGGAGATCATGTTCGAAGATCTCCAGTTACCTGACATGGAGCGTAAGAAGCTGCGTGAAGTGTTGGCAGAGCGCACCACTAAGCGCAAGGGATATCGTCGAGTCGGCATCCACATCCATATGGACAAGCGTCGAACCGCTATCGCCCGCATTCGTCGCAGGGTGGCTAGCCGGAACGCGGCGGTCGAGACTGAAGAAGAACGATTCCCATTTCATCGCGAGGATGTAACCTTCCGGCGGTTGCGCCAGGATATGAAGCCGCAATCCAATGCTGTGGTGTTCTGTATTATGGATACATCTGGTTCCATGGATACGGTTAAGAAATATCTAGCGCGTAGTTTCTTTTTTCTCTTGTACCAATTCGTTCGCGCCCGTTACAGCAATGTGGAGGTAGTGTTCGTAGGTCATCATACGGCGGCTAAGGAAGTAACAGAGGATGAGTTTTTTAACAAAGGAGAGTCTGGTGGGACTTACATTTCCTCTGGTTATTTAAAGGCCCTGGAGATCGTTCACGCCCGTTACCATCCGACGTTATGGAATATCTATGCTTTTCATTGTTCAGATGGTGATAATTTTCCCAACGATAATGACGCCGCATTAAAATCGGCAAAAGCGCTGTGTGAGATCGCCAACCTTTTCGGGTACGGAGAGATTAAGCCGCTGAGCTCAAGCCACTACGAAGACTCTATGCTGCAACTCTTTAAGTCGATAAACATGCCTAACTTTCACACCATGCTGATAGAGCGCAAAGAGGATATCTGGCCGAGTTTCAAGGCATTCCTCGCGCGTGAGAAGACAGAGTCGTAAAGTTTCTAGCACAGCGTTCTCTGAGGAACGATCATGGGCAAACCCTGGGCGGTCGAGGATCTCAAGTACTGGGATGAAAAGATTCGAGAGAAGGTCGAAGAAGTCGGCCTATCCTGCTTTCCCCAAGAATTCGAAGTGTGCGATCATGAACAGATGCTGGGCTATATGGCTTATTCTGGTATGCCGGCCCACTATCCTCACTGGTCCTACGGAAAGAGCTACGAAAAACTAAAGACGCTTTACGACTATGGCGTGAGTGGGTTGCCGTATGAGATGGTGATAAACGCCGATCCGTCGCTGGCGTATTTAATGCACGGCAACTCGTTGTGTTTGCAGATTTTGACCATCGCACATGTCTATGGCCACAACGATTTCTTCAAGAACAACTTTACATTCCGAGACACACGCCCCGAGTTCACAATTAGTAATTTCAAAGTACGTGCGGATCGTGTGCGCGCCTATAGTGAGGACCCTTCAATAGGTATGGACAAGGTTGAAGAGATTTTGGATGCTGCACATGCGCTGTCGTATCAATGTCGACGCAACATGGCGATCCGCAAACTCTCGCGTGAGGAGCAAGAGGAGTACGTGCTGGCAGCGGCGCAACCCCAGGCGGATCCGTTCCATAGCATTCACAAGCCGGCCGAGTATGTGCCGCCCGATTTGACGAAGATACCGTTGCAGCCAGAAGAAGACCTTGTGTTATTCATTCGCGATCACAACCCGTATCTGAGTGAGTGGCAGAAAGATCTGCTTACCATTTCCCACGAGCAGGCGCAGTACTTTATTCCCCAGATCGAGACCAAGATCATGAACGAAGGTTGGGCCAGTTACTGGCACCACTATCTGATGAACAGCCTCGATCTGCCCGAGAGTCTGTACATGGAGTTCTTGGTTCATCACAATCAGGTGGTGCGACCTCATCCAGGCAGTATTAATCCTTATTATTTAGGGTTCAAACTTTGGCATGAGATCCGTCGTAGTTACGATGAACCAACACCCGAGGAGATCGAAAAATACGGTGAGCCTGACAAAAGCGGCTCCGAAAAGATCTTTGAAGTGCGTGAGGTAGACCGTGACGTGTCGTTCTTACGTCGATTTCTCACGGAAGAGCTGATGCGTGAAATGGATATGTTCGAGTATGAAAAACGGGGCGACGATATAGTTATCAGCCAAGTCTCAGATGAGGAGAATTGGCAACGGGTGAAGGACACTTTAATCGCGAGTACCGGTATGGGGTCGTTTCCGGTGATTCGCATCGACGATGCGGACTATAAGCAGAATCGAATACTCTACCTTACTCACGCGCACGATGGGCGCGATCTAGACTTCGGTTACGCTGAAAAAACGCTTGCCTATGTGTACCAACTATGGGGTCGCGAGGTTTTGTTGGAAACCAATGTACAGGGCAGCGGCTACGTATTTTCTTACGGCGATGATGGTTTCAACCAGCGCCGGAAGCGGCAATAGTGATCGGCGCGCAAAGACTAAAAGCGATAAGACAGGCCGAAAGATACCAGCGGCAATATCTCTAAACCCTCAAGCTCTTCTTCAACTCGTTTTTCCTCAGCGACTAGAATGGCCTGGAGTTCTGCTCCCGCATAGGGCCGTACCGCATCGGGGATCATGCCCTGTACGCTCAGGTCGACCTTTGGCGAGCCGAGGAAGATCATACCGAGATCAAAGCTGTAGTGAAGACGACCGTTAGTGCGGGTTGCGTTGCCCCAGCCGATACCCACATACGTCGCGAGTTCTTCGAACTCAAGCTGGCCTTTGGCCGTAAGCAAATCACTCGCCTTAACGGTAATATCGTTGAGGTCGAGTGTACTGAGGATATTCTCACTCAGCCTAATAACGCTGAGGCTAATGCTATCGAGCGCCGCGTCAGTCATATCGCTTTGACTGAACACGGATAGCATTGTTATATCCTCGTTGCTGAGATTAAAGCTTTGATTAGGCACGGCATCGAGATGAAGCGTGTGTCTATTGATCAAGACACCAACACTGGTGCGAAACGACCCGCCAAACGGATGCCAGTCAAGCAACAACGACGTAGATCGCAGTTTCGCTTCGAGTCTGTAATCTACATCTGTTTCCCGGGATCGAGCGAAATCTCGAAACTGGTCGAAACTCATGCGCACATCGACCTTAGGAGATATGCCTTTAGTGGCCTCAGCCCCAAATCCCAGGTTGCTAACGCGGTCCAAGAACACAACGCCGTGCAAAGGTAGCGTCGGCAAATGCTGCGGGCGTATGAAGGCATCAGTGTCTGCATACCGGGACTGCCGTGCATGAACTGACGGCGGGAATGTGCATACAATAATCACCAAAGCGAACTTGAACCATAGGATTCTGCTCAGAAATCGCGCGTACTGCATTTTCCTATCCTCCGAAACCCCGGCCAGGTTTCATAACGAAGGGAGGGGGCGTTACTACACTTGCCGGCTACCTACGCACCGCGTGCAAACGGTGATTCATTTCGGCTACACCGAAACTACCGCCTTCAGCTGGGCGTGGGAGCTGTGCTACTCCGGGAAACTAGATGACTCGAGCGGTGCTCGTGGGGGCCCGTTGGAATAGATTGGTGATTGGAGGAAAGTTACTCTACAACTCTGGGGATCGATGATGACAATACGGCAACCGGATGTGTGGTACTTCATAACTACTACCTCAACTCAGTTTCTACTGCATTCACCTCCGTTAATCACTAGAAATCCGTGCATATTCCTCGGCTAACGCGAAGCTGCCCATCGCTGCAAGCGCTCCAGCAAGTTCGCGTTCCTTGTGATTTGGTATGCTCGCCTTTCAGCAGGAATTAGACGTTACCACAATTGAGGGGTTGCACCACGGTTAGCTGGGATGAACGGTCGTTTTTTGAGGACGAACGGTCCACTAAGGCGTTAAAACCATATAAAAAAAGTGGTTTTTGCTTGAAGAGTCATGGACGTGGTCAGGTATTGGCCACGGCTTGAGCCGCCGGCGGGCTTTATCAGCTGGCTCTGGCGCATCGCCACATAGGCGAAGCGCCCACTTGGGATAGTGCTAGCGGGCCTCCGGCACCCTGCCACTAGGCCGGCTGAGGCCCTGACCTGCTTGCGTCTTCGAGCGCGATTTCTAATACTGTTGCTCTTCACGTACGGTATTCGTGACGAATCTTTGGCCGGGATTGTTCTGACGTGTATGCGATCTACAAGGCAGGGATGGTTCTGGCATGCACGGACGGACTCATGCCGCGGGCGCAGGGCAAGGATTGTTCTTACAATCCTTTTGCATTTCCTCCGTCCCTGGAGGTCAGATGCGCACGACTCCAGGGCTGGAGGACGACGGCAGGGATGCCGGAGGTAGAGAGCGACGCCGGCAGCGGTTGCCGAGGTAGAATCGTGTCGGGAACAGCGGTCGAGGAGCGGCCTACAATGCTTTTGCGTTCCCGCCATTCGTGGCGGTCAAATGGAGGAGGCAACATCCATGCCCAACTATAAAACTGCGGACATCCGCAATATCGCGCTGGTTGGTCACGCCCTAGCCGGTAAGACCACGCTTACCGAAGCCCTGTTGCACAAGGGCGGTGCGATTAATACCCCTGGTAGCGTCGATAAGGGGACCACCGTGACGGACTTCGAGCAG
>Ga0224508_10003197_pt1 | contig 13616 bp, 19 predicted proteins | sample SF_Jan12_sed_USG_4_FD_170157 | JGI IMG/M metagenome (GOLD analysis project Ga0224508, IMG submission 170157) | Sediment microbial communities from San Francisco Bay, California, United States - SF_Jan12_sed_USGS_21 | ecosystem: Environmental > Aquatic > Marine > Sediment | place: USA...
TATGCCTAGATATTGGGATCTAATATAGGTAATTTTTAATTTCTCAGATCGATGGCAATACATAGATTTTTTTTGATTGGAATCTAATTTTTGCCGTGCTGTATTCTTTTGAACTTCAAATGATGGGAGTAATTCTCATAACTGCAATGGTTGCTGGCGGTATTTCATTATGGTATAAGCGACGAAAAATTAGAAAAGAGTTAGAAGATACAAAAAACGACGACACATAAAATTTCTAATTATTATTGTATGGGTAGGAGTGTTGCCAATCTTGTAAGCATGTGTGGAGTTCTTTTACATGCCCTATTTTTGGATGTATGGCTTTGGAAGATAAAATCAGATCATTTAGTCCGTGTAGTTAGATTGCTATTATTAATCACCAAAGGCGCAAATCAAAAATATGCTTATTTTTTTAATCTATATAGATTAGCTTTAATACGTAGATCGATGTACTGATAATAATGAAACAAGAAATAATACATAGAGAGCAAATCGACGATTTTAGTCGAGAAACAGCCCTGATGGGAGTAAAAGAAACACTCCTTAACTAGGGGCGGATATATTTTCAAAAAACAAACATGAAATCAATAATTTCAATTTTCCATACCTGAAATAAATAAGATATAATCTAAATATACTTAAATTTATTTAATTCTTTATAAAAAAACTGTATAATAATTAAGTAAATATGTAGAATTACTTATATTCATTTATCACGTATAACAATCAGAGAAAAATGTCCTGGGTAATTCAATGTCCAAAACATGGTAAAGTCGTAACAGAATATCGATGTGAAGGAATGACGCAACTGGAAAAGCACAGTAAAGAGAAGCAAACATTTGATGAATCTTGCTATCTTTACGAAGATCCTAAAGTCTAACTACGTATAATCATACAAGGATTCTTTCTATCACTGTGATGTTCATTCTAAATTTCATTTACAACAAATGTCTCCAAATTGTTTTGTTAACTGCATTACCTTGGACTATCTAAGCATGTTCAAATCTCATTGGATGTGCTATGGGTCTGACACACACTGGATAGACAGACTTGGAGGATGAGAGTCAAAGACCCAATGAATGAAAAAAGAAATTATTGTAAAGTGTTGTAGTAAAATGAAAATATTTCAATAATATTTTAAAATGGAAAAATAATAAAAAAATCTAGTTCTGTAGTGTGTCTTGGTTACCCATCATTCTAGTTTCTCTGTTAAAGTTTTCTTTTTTTGTTTGTTTCATGATTAATATAATAATTCATGCCTTATATGACTTGTAATAACATTGTTAACAAAGTTAACAGGCAGGCTAAATATCAAAATTTCATAATAATATCATGAATGGACATAATAGAGGGGATATTATTCTTGATCATCTTGGCCTTCTAGATGAAGAAGTAATAAACTGTACAAACAACGCATCCAACAACAACAACAACAATTACAAGAATTGTCCAAGATATGGGCAAGGCCTAATTCCATTCAGGTACGGATTATGCTTTTGTGGAAATCAAATAGGATTGACAAAGTTTTTGATCAGTACGGATGAATCATATATTTAATCTTCATAGATGTAGCATTGGGTTTGGAACAAACAACGCATATGACTCAGTTTAATCTCTGCACTTATCACATATTACCTCAAAAATTTTTGAATTAAATGGTGTTGAAACCCGTGAGGGATAGTCCTTTTACATAACTTTTCATGGATCTGTTTTGAATTGAAATGATAATTTTTAACAATCACTTGACTTTTGAGTCGATCTTAGTTAGGACCCTGATTTTTGTAGAAACCTGATCAGTCATAAGATTCGAATCTAGTTGAATCTACTATATGTTAAAATTGACATGTGAGATTCTGTGTCAAACTATATCTCATCTCTTAGGGATTGTGTTTTTTTGACTTAATCATGCCATTAGATAATTCAATTTTATATAGTTAAACTCATTTTTTTGGATTGTGATTAATTGGGGATTGGTAGTCGGATTAATTTTAGCAATAATTTTTGTGATTGTAATTTTGTCTATTGCTTTACCCCCGTTGCTCAAATATGCAAATGATGAGGCGCAAAGGAAATCACTTGGTGAAATTGATGATTCTCATAAATTGATGTGTGGAATACCTGATGAACTTGATGTAATTTTTGATAAGATAGATGTAATATCATCTGATAAATTCGATAATAAAGCAAAAGGAATCTATCAGCAAATGCAATGGGGTAAGGATATTGAAAGTTGTGATATTGTTTATTTCTACGAACAATTAGACACCGAACAGAAAAAGAAGTTGAATTGGCTTGAATTATCCTGCAATGTTCATCAATGCCTAGCTGATTAATACTAATATTGGATGTGAGTCCAGATATTTTTTACTTTAATCTCTTTATTTTTTTTGTCATGCATGCCCCCTTCTCACGATTTTCATAAGTGGTGTCATCTGACAAGCAAATATCTCTTCTTTTACAGACAATTACATATCTATGGTTCACATATTATGGATAAATATCGACATGGAACTGCAAGAAATGTGATATGTCAATTCCTACGATGGATGTTGGTTCAACAATAAAATGTCTGTATTGTGGGAAATTTATAGTTAAAATTTTCGATTAGAGGCTAAGACTATTTTATTTTAAAATATTATTTATTGTGTTAGACAATCTAAAATTTGTATATTTTTATTTAGTCAGGATAAAATACTGTGATTTCAAAGAGTATGTGATGAAACTAGTAATTGGAATTACCGGTAGCACTGGAGTGATTTATGGAATTCGAATGCTTGAGACCCTGAAAAAATTAAACATTGAAACTCATTTGATAATGTCTGAATGGGGTGAAAAATGTATTTCTATGGAAACCCAATTCACTCCTGATTATGTAAAATCTCTTGCAACTAATATTTCAGATGAAAAAAATATGGCATCTAGTGTTTCTAGTGGAACTCATAGAATTGATGGTATGATTATCGCCCCTTGTAGTATGAAGACATTGGCTGCAATTGCAAGTGGTTATGATGACACTCTTGTTGCAAGAGCTGCAGGTGTTACCATAAAAGAATCTAGAAAATTAATTTTAATGGTTAGAGAAACTCCGCTTTCTGCAATTCATTTAGAAAATATGTTAAAACTATCTAGACTGGGAATTGTGATTTTACCGCCTGTTACAGAATTCTATACTCAACCCAAATCTATTGATGATATTGTTAATCACGGTGTTGGAAAATGTTTGGACCAGTTTGATATAGAGCACGATTTATACCCTCGATGGGGAAGTTTCTAAATCACCTTTGCCAAAGTTTTCTTTAGAAAAAATAGTTAACGCACAAAGAGAATCTGTTTTTGAGGTTTTTTCTAATTTTGAAAACTATCAACAATTAATCCCTCAACATTTTCCATCTGTTAGAATTCGTTCAGTTCGTGGTGATGTTTCTGTTGTAGAAGAACATCTGAATTTTGGAGAACTTGAACTACTTATTATGGCAAAACATGTTTCTAAAAAACCCATTTTACATGATATTTTTGTAATTGGAGGTGATGTAAAAGGTAGTCACATCAGGCAAGAATTCATTGAACTAAAGAATAAAACAAAAATTCTAGTTGATGTTGATTTAAAATTTAAAGGGAAAATGAAAATTTCTAGTATGTTTGGAAAAAACACGTTTGAACAAGATTATGGTAAAATCTTAGATGATTTTGCAAAAATTGTTGAAAATTAATCTGATTTGACTTCTTTATCTTTTGAGACGCTACCTATTTCTTCCTTGAATTCTTTAAGATCTTTATCTGCCTCAATTTTTCCTTTCTCAAATTCCCCTTTGGCTTTACCAAATGTCTTTGCAAGTTCTGGAATTTTTTTTGCACCAAAAATTAACACACCAATTACTACAACTAATATGATGATTTCAGTACTTCCAAGCATTACATTCCCACTGCTTTGATTTCAGATTTAAGTGTTCAACTTTTTGCGTTCTTTACGCTCGATGAATACCATGCCTGCTGCATATAATGCAATCATTGGTCCTGCAACAAACGCCATTGTGACTCCTGTCCCATCTGGTGTAATTATGGCACCAAAGATTACTATAATTACAATAGCATATCTGATATTTTTTCTCCAAAAATCAGCATCTACCATTCCTGATGCTGATACTGCATACATTACAAGTGGAAGTTGAAATGAAAAACCAAACGCTAACAAAAATTGTAATACGAAAGTTACAAACTCCATGACGTTTAGAAAAGTGACCAGTCCGGCTCCTTCCCCATATCTGTACAGAAATTCTAACATGTATGGAATTACAAAATTATACGAAAAGACACAACCTGCAATAAATAATCCTAATGCTGGAAGTGAAATACTTCTACTGACATGGATTTCATTTTCTTTTAATGCTGGTTTGATGAACCCCACTAGCTCTTTAATGATAACTGGCATCCCAACTACAATACCTACAAGGGCTGCAACGTACATTTGAGCAAAGAATGCTTGTCCTGGCGCTGTTTGAATTAATTGCACTCCTTCTGGAACTAAATTAATTCTCATGTGATTTGTAATCTGTGCTGCAATATTGTGGAGTGGTTCTAGTGTCGGATAGTACAAAGTAAATTGGCCTAATTGGATTGGCTCCGCATGCAATGTTAAAAGAAGTACAGAAATTACTCCAACGACTAATACGATTCTAAGTAATCTTTTTCTTAGTTCTTCTAGATGTTTATTGATACCATCCAATTCGGACATTTGATATCATTGCATTTTAAACTATATCAATTATGTGGGAATTGGCAACAATTTTGCTTCTGGAAGACCTGCATCTTTGAGTTGTTCCGGAGTCAAGTTCTCAAATTCTAAAGAAATTGTGGCTTTAGTGTTAAATTTTGCTTCCATTTCTTGTGCCAAAGTACCAATATCTTTTGCAGAGAAAATTTCTTTTGAGTCTTTGAGAATGATTCTGTCTCCTTTTTCCATACTTTTGCCATTGTATTTTCCTTGAAGAAAACTGGTAATCGCTGGTAATTCTTTTCTATCAATGTTGTTGTAAAAATAACATATTCCTTTTATTGATTCATAGTCATATGCTGTTCCATGTCTATACATAAAAACACCGATAAAATGAGCCTCATCTTCTGGCTCTCTGATGCATTTAACTTCCCAATTTAGTAATTTACTTTCATCATAGGAATAGGTAACCATTTCATCTGACGTAATTTTCCAATATCTTGATCTACCTCTTGCCATTATACAATATTGTAAATTATTCTGATATAAATTCCATGTCTATGTGACTGGGTGGATACATCTGTTTTCTTTTATTATAATTTGATGTGTTCATGTTGTGAAAAATGGATTTACAATTATATTGAATTTGGTAGCAATGAAGATTCTAAAAAACCCAACATATTATATAAAAACAAAAATTATTCAATGATTAACTTTATTTCTAATTAGATGCGGCATGAAAAAAATCCTCTATATCCTATAGAAATTGATGACTATCCGAAATTATTTGATTACGTTTTATCTGCACAAGGTTTAATTTATTTTCATTCTTTGAAAAGAAATTACATTCTAGGTAAAGAGTTGAGTTTAGATGAATATAACAAACTTCGATTACTCTATGTGTATTATGCTACTGCAAATAGAAATTTTCAAGAAGTATTTGCATGGCAAGATATCTGTATGACTCTTGATGATCGAGGAATTTTTGAGAAAGACATGTATCAATCAAAAGAAGATTTGAAAGACAAATTATTGATATTAGTGAATCCTGAATATCAGTCTGGTCTTTATAGAAAATATGTAGAATATGTAAAAGAAAACATGAATCCCAAGTAACCGGTACTGGACTGGTGATATCTTAACAACACAAGTCCTCAGAACCGGAAACCTGCCAACTCTCTTAAAATAACTATAAAAGCACAAAATTATTCGGAAGATAGATTAACCACCATCCTATTTTTCTTTTTGCTAATGACATCTTTTAATGTTCATGTGACAATTGAAAACAAGCCTGGCATTAGTGATCCTGAAGGAGAAACAATTCTAAATGATTTGGTTCTTAAAGGAACTCACAAAACAATTTCTAAAATTAAAACTGCAAAGATGTTGAAATTCACAATTAAAGAAAAAGATAAAAAAACAGCTAAATCCAAAATTCAAGAGATTTGCGATGACCTAAGGATATACAATCCTATGGTAAGTAAAGTGACTGTGGATGTTTTTGATAGTTGAGCTTATTTAGATTCTATATTTTCCAGGGTGCCATTTATCAAAAGTTTACTTCGGAGAACTTCTGCTAAATCTGTTTGTGTGATCACTCCCACTAAATTCTCATTTTCAAGTACCAATAGACGTCTGATATTATTATTTATCATCTTTTGAACTGCAAACTCGACTTTTGTGTTAGGTTCGACCCACTTGTATTTTTTTGACATTATTTCTTCTAGTTTTATTGACGATGATGTGAGATCTTCTGCCGCAATTTTTCTTACAATGTCCCTTTCTGAAACAATTCCTGAGGGTTTATTGTCTTTGATGATTACAAGAAAACTGATATCTTTTTCTTTTAACATTACTGCTCCCTCAAGTGCTGTTTTATCATGATCTATGGTAATAACATTTTTTTGCATAATGTCTCTAACTTGAGTCATAGCGATCAAGTGATTTCTTTACATAAAAATTTACTCTGACTAGATTCAAATTAAATATCTCTGAATGTTAATGTAATTGTGAAAGTTGCGGTAATAGTTTTTCCAGGTAGTAATTGTGATCGTGACATGTATCATGTACTTACTGATGTGTTTAATCTAGATGCACAATACTATTGGCATGAAAAAGAACTGCCAAAAAATATTGATGCTGTGATTCTTCCTGGTGGCTTTTCTTATGGTGATCGGCTCAGAGCTGGTGTGATTGCAGCTCATAGTCCTGTTATTAAAGATGTGCAAAAAATAGCAGAAAAAGGAATTCCTGTTTTGGGTGTATGTAATGGATTTCAAATTCTTGTAGAGTCTGGTTTACTTCCAGGTGTTTTACTCAAAAACGAATCTCTTAATTTTATGTGTGAGTGGACTAATCTGATTGTTGAAAATAATGAAACATCGTTTACAAACCAGTTTAAACTAAATGCAAAAATTCCAATACCTATAGCAAATGGCGAGGGTCGATATTATGCTGATGACAATACTTTGAAAAAGTTAAAGAAGAAAAATCAGATTGTTTTTAGATATAGTGAGATTGTAAATGGTTCGTCAAATAGAATTGCTGGTGTGTGTAATGAAGATGGAAATGTTGTGGGCATGATGCCTCATCCAGAAAGGGCAGTTGAATCTGAAATTAATCCTGTTGATGCCAAACCTTCTTCTCTTATCTTTGAATCTCTATTGACAAAAATGGGTGTTGGTAATTGAGTCTGGAAGAACAAGAGCTATCTGAACTAAAATCCAAAATTGGTCGAGATCCAACTTCTACTGAATTACAAATTGTAGCTGCTGAATGGTCAGAACACTGTTCTTACAAATCTTCAAAAAGACACCTCAAAATGTTACCTATGAAAGGTCCACTCATAATTAATGAGAAAGGGTATGATTCTGGTGTTTTGGATGTTGGTGATGGTTATGTTGTCACTGCACATATTGAAAGTCATAATCACCCATCAGCTGTAGAACCTTATGGTGGTGCTGCAACCGGTGTTGGAGGAGTAATCAGGGATATTTTATCAGCTGGAACAAGACCTATTGCAATTTTTGATGGATTAAGATTTGGAGATATTGAAAAAGATCTACAAGCTAGGTGGCTTTTCAAAAATGCCGTTACTGGAATTGCTGATTATGGAAATTGTTTGGGAATTCCAACTATTGGAGGTGAAGTTGAGTTTGATGAATGTTATCAAAATTATGCTCTAGTTGATGTTGCAGCATTAGGATTTGGAAAAAAAGAAAATTTGATAAAAAACCATGCCAAAAAGGGCGATTTGGTTGTATTGATGGGGGGTTCTACTGGGAGAGATGGAATTGGTGGTTCTCAGTTTGCATCTGATTCATTAGAATCAGAAGATCGTTCTGCAGTTCAAATCCCTGATCCTTTCATTGAAAAATTGATAATTGAAGCTGTTTTGGAGGCTAGAAACGATAAACTAATTCACGCCATGAAAGATCTTGGTGGTGGTGGGTTATCTTGTGCTATTTCAGAAACTGCAGATGCTTTAGAAATTGGAATCGAGATGGATGTTGACAAAGTTCACACTCGTGAATCTGATATGAATCCTGATGAAATTATGATCTCAGAATCTCAAGAAAGAATGCTGATTATTACAAGTGAAACTAAATTAAAAAAACTAGAAAAAATTTGTAAAAAATTCAGTATTGGATGTTCTGTAATTGGTTATGTAAAATTTGATAATCAAATGCATATTAAAAAAGGCAAAAAAACAGTTGCTAATCTCTCCACTGATGTGGTGGCAAATGCAACTTTACTTGATCTGCCTTCAACAAAACCTGCATACTTGAAAACAATTGAAACTGAAAAGAAATTCCAATCAATATCTAATTATTCCAAAATTTTAATGAAGTTACTTGCTTCGCCGAACATTGCAAGCAAGATTTGGGTTTATGGACAATATGATCATGAAGTTGGAATTCGAACTGTTGTAAAACCTGGAGGTGACGCATCTGTTTTACGATTAGATAATGGGAGATACCTTTCTGCCAAAATTGATGGTAATCCTAAACAATGTTACATTAATCCTCGTGAGGGGGCAATTGGTTGTTTTGAAGAGGCATGTAGAAATGTTGTTTGTACTGGGGCAAAACCAATTGGAATGCTTGATCATCTTCAATTTGGAAATCCTAATGACCCTGAAATATTTTGGACATTTTTAGAATCTTTAAAGGGATTGACTGATTTTGCTCAATATTTTGAAATCCCATGTGTGGGGGGCAAGGTTAGTTTGTACAATGAAACTGCTGCAGGCCCTATAAAACCAACTCCTGTCATTGGAGTTTTGGGGTTAATTGACAAAAAACCATCTATCCCTCAAAAAATTTCACAAGATGACTATCTTATCATTGTTGGCGATACAAAAGATGAATTGGGCGGCTCTGAATTTTTTGAATATATTCATAAATTTGTAGGCGGAAAATGCCCTACTGTTAACTTTGAAAATTCTAAAAAGAACATGAAGTCTGTTTTAAATATAATTAAAAATAATCTTGTTAAATCTGTTCATGATTGCTCAAAGGGCGGATTGGCAATTGCAGTATCTGAATTATGTATGACAAATCAAGTTGGTTGTAAAGTTTCATTGGACAAAGTTCCTAGTGGGAAATTGGCCGTTGATAGAATTCTATTTTCTGAGAGTCATTCTAGATATCTTTTGGTATTTGAAAAGAAAAATCTCAAACAGGTTGAGATTCTTCTCAAAAAGGACAATGTTTCATTTAAACAAATTGGTCGGTTTGGAGGTGATACAATTCAATTCACAAATGGAGTCCAATCTATTATCGATTTGAGAGTTGACAACGCACAAAAAACTTGGTCAAATTCGTTAAGGGACTTGGTACTAAATGGTTAAGGTAAATCGTTGAGATGATGTTAGGTTGATGATGAAGAGATTACTAAACTATGTTAAACTAAATTCCACAAAATAATTGAATCTGATAATCAAATACTCTTGAATCTTAAGAAAATACATGGATAAATTAGATGTAGAAATTTTATGGACTTTAAAACAATCAACACCGTATGCTTTGAGAATTCCAGATTTGATTAAGAACAATAAAAAATTAACAATCAATGATGAACTAAAAGAAAAACTTCGATTTTTGGAAGAACATGAAATGATTGAAACCCTGGATAACTCTGATGATGATGATGTAGGTTATACAATTAAGAAAAAAGGCAGTGATTTAATCTGGAATGGGGAAATATCTGAGCAGATTTTTAATTTAATTAAATTAGTTGATCCTGAAATGTACACTAGTAATGAAATACGGCGAATTACTAACAAATCACTAATGGAGTCTGTGAGGGGAATCGAATATTTGAGAAAAGAACGTAAGCTTATTGATGGATATTCTCAGGGTTTCAAATTATACTTCATCCTATCTGAAAAAGGAAAATCGTATAATGATGAAACAAATTCCTAAACAATGTTTCACATTAAATTAAAACAATTAAAATTATTATTTGACATTAGAGAAAACTTCAAAATTGAAAAGAATATTTCCACTAATTTGTTTAAACCAAAATCATTCCCATTTTCAAATAAGAAATTTACTAGATTTAAAAATAAATCTATCACTTAATCATGACTTGAAAATTGTCTGGATGTTGCTAGTACACAATCCTACTTTCTTTTTAAATCTATGATCTGAACAACTAATTTTTATCAGGATATTGTAGCGACTATACATGAGTCATAATTTTAAACTTGATGAAATTGTAAATTTGGAAGGAAAATCTGAGGAGATGCTGCAAGATCACAGAATACGTTTTCTTGGTATTATTGACAGTATGGGTAGACAGATTGCAGGAGGATACAAAGAAGGACTTGTACGATTAGTGGATGATGAAGAACATAAGATGTGTATACAACATGTGTTGGGATTCATACTTACAAAAGATCTTGATGAGTCATTGGGAGCAGTTGATTATCTAATATCTAAAAGGAAAAAAGTTTGCATGATCACCATACCTTTACAGAAATATGTCATTTTAATGTCAGTTGAGCGAAATGCTGATGTAGAAAAAATTGTAGAAAAAACCGTGAAATTATTTGAGAATATTTTAATTGACTAAGACCACTCTACAAATGTAAGAAATTTTTCAAAAAATTAGAATCCAGAAAAAAGAAACCAGATATGAAATTAAAATTGAGCATTTTTAGATTGTCTGGAAAAAGATCCATGATGAAGGCATGAAATGTATTCATGAGTGTACGGTTAATACTAAAATCTGATCGCTTAGATTAATTAGCGTTTTTATTGTGAGAAATATAACTCAATTCGTTGATTACTGGCTTTTCAGTATCTGGTTTGCGACTAGTGGTTTATGCATGTTCAAGGAGTGAACATAGAATTGGTTAAGGAAAATTGCGGTGTTGTTGGAATTTATAGTCTTAGTGGAACTAATGTTGTTCCGATGGTAATTGATGCATTAAGGGCACTTCAACATCGAGGTCAAGAGGCATGGGGGCTTGCAATTCCGAATAAACCTCCACTTAAGAAACTAGGACTGGTTTCATCTGCATCATCTGAATTTAAAAAAATTTCTGAGGAATATGCCTCACCTGCAGTGATTGGACATGTACGTTATTCCACCATGGGTAAAAGTACGTTGGAAAATGCACAACCACTCAAAGTAAAGGATCTCTGTATTGCTCATAATGGAACTATTGCAAATGTTCAAGAATTATCAAACCTGGTTGGAGGCTGTTCGTTTACTCCACAAAATGCCAGTGACACACTTGTTGCAGCACAAAGACTGGTTTCACTAATCTCTGAAAATGGCCAAATGGGAAAAGCACTCTCAATTCTTAAAAATGAAATGGTTGGCTCTTACTGTTTTACGTTTATTTCTGATGATAACTCTGTTTATGCTGCACGTGATCCAAAAGGATTCCGTCCGATGGTTTTAGGACATAAAAAATCTGATGATACCTATATTGTTGCATCAGAGTCATCAGCAGTATCTGCAGTTGGGGCACAGCTAGAACGAAATGTAAATCCAGGCGAATTGATCAAACTAAGTAAAACTGGATTGGAGACTGAAATGTTCTCTGATGATCCTACCCGTGCACATTGTTCTTTTGAGTTTACTTACTTTGCCCATCCGTCAAGCAATATGGAGGGTACTAACATCTATGTTGCAAGAAAAAATATTGGCAGGTTTTTGGCAAAGAAATTTCCAATTAAAGATGCAGATTTGGTAATACCTGTACCTGATTCTGCAAGGCCTGCAGCATTAGGGTATGCACAAGAACTCGGCGTGTCTTTTGATGAAGGTCTTCTAAAAGACAGATACAGTAAGAAAGGCCCATTGCGAAGTTTCATTGAACCTCACCAATCTGATAGAATAGAAATAAACAGATGGATTATACCAATTAAAGAAATTATTGAAGGACAACATGTTGTTGTAATTGATGATAGTTTAGTTAGGGGCACTAGCTCCAAGGCAATTATCAAGGCCTTGCGTAGGGCAGGTGCCAAAAAAATTAGTATGGTGATAACATACCCCCCAATCAAGTTCCCATGTTATGCTGGAATTGATTTTCCATCTCAAGAAGAACTTGCAACATTTTCTAATGGAAAAGATATGAATCAAGAAGAAATAACTGAAATGGTGAGACAAAGTATCGGTGCTGACTTTTTAGGGTACAATGATGCTGAAAATCTTGCAGCCGCAGTAGGTATACCACATGATTCGATGTGCTTTACGTGCTCTTCTGGAAATTATGAATCTCTTGGAATTACTCCTGAATTTAGAAGTCGAGAAGAGATGAAAGGTGAATAGGGAATTTTTTTAAATAGAGTGATTTGTACTGATGATCATGCAAGCGATTTGGAATGACACTATAATTGCAGAAAGTGATAACACTGTTGTTGTTGAAGGAAACCATTACTTCCCATTTGGTTCTATAAAAGAAGAATATTTTAAAAAAACTGAACTGACCACCGTTTGTGGTTGGAAAGGAATGGCAAATTATTATTCTGTTGATGTAAATGGGAAAACTAACAAGGACTGCGCTTGGTATTATGAAAAACCAAACGACGCTGCCATGAAGATAAAGGGAATGGTGGCCTTTTGGAATGGCGTTAACGTAAAATAATCTGTTTTCCGTTGTGTGTAGTTAGTACGTTTTTACATCGCTGTCGAAGTGTATCTTTGTCTATTCCTATTCGTGTATTGTACATTAAATTTTGTCCCTTTTTGATATCTTCAGAAAATATGACCTACCATAATTGAATGGATGATTGTTATTGGTTCAAATTGTGCTGGGAGTACATCATGCATGGGGTTATAATTAGGGACGTAAAATTAAGACCCACGTGGAATCTAAAATTAGTTTAGAATTTTTTTACTGAAATTGGATGATTGTGCCATTTGAAGAATCTTACATTCTAATGATTTTTTTGATCTTTAACAGTCAAATCATCTTACAATAATCACTGTACAATCAGCTCTCTGAGATATTGAAGTTGAAACACTTCCCAAAAGAACTCTTGATAGCGTTCCTTTTCCCAGACTTCCCACAACAATAAAATCTACTTTTTTCTTTTTTGAAAAATTTAAAATTTCCTCAGAAGGATTTCCAAGAAGAAGCACAGTATCAAATGATGTGCCCTCTTTTTCTAAAATATGAGAATTTTTTGTCAGTATTTTGTTGCCTTCTTTTTGTTCTTTGTCTAATGAACTTTGTAACAAAGGGGCACTTACACTTCCCCAGTATGGAACAGCTGGATTCTGCATTGTACTAAAAACAGTAGTTGGTTCAACCACATGGACTAGAATGATTTTAGAATCAAATTTTTTTGCAATCAGGATAGCTTGACTAAGAGCTTTTTCTGAATGTTTGGAACCATCCAAACAAACCATAATTTTCCTCTTCACAAGTATTGAAAGTAAT
>Ga0224508_10003198_pt1 | contig 13615 bp, 16 predicted proteins | sample SF_Jan12_sed_USG_4_FD_170157 | JGI IMG/M metagenome (GOLD analysis project Ga0224508, IMG submission 170157) | Sediment microbial communities from San Francisco Bay, California, United States - SF_Jan12_sed_USGS_21 | ecosystem: Environmental > Aquatic > Marine > Sediment | place: USA...
TCGATGCCAAGCTGCAGCGCCAGATCCTGACGACTGCATCGGTCGACGCGATCTTCCAGAAGACCTTGACGACCACCGCCGCGCTCGATGGCCTGCTGCAAAAGTCCTTCACCACCTCCGCAAGCCTGGATGCCATCCTGATCAAGTCTGCGACGATGGTCACGGTGGGGCTAGACGCGATCATTGGTCGTGCGGTATTAATGCAGGTGCGGCTCGATGCGGTGTTGCATCGAGCGTGGCAAGACAAGACAGACCCCTCGGGGCCATCTTGGACGCCAAAGACAGACCCATCTGGGCCGGGATGGACACCGAAATCTGACGGCGCGGTCACCTGGACCGCCAAATCTTAGGAGGCCCCAATGGCTGCAGATGTAGAGATCCTTGAGAAAATTGGCGCGGGCGGTTCGGCCAACGACAAGACAGCTGGCACCATCCGCATGAAAAACGCGGACGACGCCCTGGTGGACAGCAACAACCCGATGGTGATCCCGGTCGCCGGCTCGGACTTCTCGTTTACCAAGTGGCTGCGGCTTGCTATCGCAACGGGCGGCAACGCCCCCTCTGACAACATTTCCAATATCCGGGCCTATTTTGACGGCGCCAATGGCTTCGGCACCGGGGTCAGCCTCTGGGCCAAATCAGAGGCGGCCATGTCAGCGCCAACAGAGCCTGCAACTAGCTCGGGCTACACCGATGCCTTCGGCTTCACCTCGGCGGCACCCATGTCCCTGGCCGGCGGCCCCTACTCCGGGTCCGGCACCGAGATGGCCTCGCACTTCGTTCTGCTGATGGAGGTCAGCCTGACCGCCACGGTGGGGGCGCTCACGGCGGAGACGCTGACCTTCGCCTACGACGAGATCTGATCATGTCTGCGGTCGAGGTTCCTGATCTGGCCGACGGTGAGTGGCTGATTGATCGCGACATCGAGGGCGGCACCGTTGCGACCCTCGGACTGGTCTCTGTCTTGGTCCAGGGCGAGGGCAAGGTGTTCCACACCGTCTACATGCACAGGGCCTTTGGTGGCGGCGGGGGCAGAGAGGGCACCGAGCGCTGGCTGGTGGCCGAGATGGACGGCGTCAGGCTCTACAGCAACGGGGAGAAGTTCATCCTCACCCGAAAAGAGCTTAACCTATAGGAGACTTTCATGCCCGGTGGCATCGGCGGCGGGGGCATGTCCCCCTTCAACCCCAACAACCAAGCAGGCTGGAACATGCGCAACGCGGCCAACCCCTTCGCGCAGGGGCAGGGGCAGCCCAACGCCAACGCCCCCTCGATGGGCTCGGCGCCGTTCATGCGGATGGCGGGCCAGCAGGGAGAGCCGACCCAGATGCAGTCCCAGCTGCAGCAGCTCAGCGCGGCCCAGGAGCGTTTCAAACAGCTCCGGCTCCAGCAGGCCTTGTCTCAGTTCGCGGGCGGCTTCCCTGGGCAGGGGGGCCCAGTCCAGGGTGGCTTCCCTGGTGGCGCTGGCGGCGCCTCTCAGTTCACCGGGCAGGGTGGTGGTGGGTTTACGCCGGCAGCCGATCAGGCCGCTGGCTTTACCGCACGCCCAGCTGCGCCGATCCCGCCGCGACCCGCAGGCCCGCCCCCAGGTGGGGACCCCGGGGGCCCCGGCGTGGGTGCCACCCCAGCCGACATCGGCACCTTGATGAACTTCATGGGGCAGGGGGCCAATATCCAGCCCGGCGCGGATCAGCAGGCTACCATCAATCAGATGAACCCCATGCAACTGATGGACTACCAAAAGCAGCTGGCGCTGAACAAACTGAAGTTCGGCGGCGGACGGTGACCCATGATCATCCCCTTCGGCCAGTGGGCGCCTGACCTCCCGATCTATAAGAACGATGGCTTGGTTGAGCTGATGAACGCCAAGCCGGCGGCGCGGTCCTATGAGCCGATGAACGATCTGTTGCCGACCTCTAACGCGCTCGACGGTCGATGCCTAGGGATGTTTGGCACCATGGACGAGGGCCGGGTGGCCTTCAATTTCGCTGGCGATAACGCCAAGCTCTACCAGCTCAGCGGCAACACCTGGAGCAACGTCTCCCAGGCCGGCAATTACACCGTCGCGGACGACGAGACGTGGTCTTTCGACAAGTTCGGCAATCTCGTCATCGCGGTGGTATGGGGCGAGGCGCCGCAGCAATTTGACATCACCTCGGCGGCACTCTTTAGCGACCTCTCCGCCACCGCACCCAAGGCCCGCCACGTTGGCGTGGTGCGCGATCACGTTGTGCTCGGCAACATCAATGACGCGGTGGACGGCGATGTGCCCTACCGGGTCCATTGGAGCCCGGCGCTCGATCCTACTGGGGTGTGGACACCTGACATCGCGACCCTGGCGGGACGCCAGGATCTGGCCGGCGACGGTGGCTGGGTGCAGGGGATCGTCGGTGGCGAGTTCGGCATCGTCTTCCAGGAGTGGTCAGTCTGGCGCATGTCGCTCGCCGGCCTGCCGGTGATCTGGCAGTTCGATGAAATAGAAAAGAGGCAGGGCACGCCCTCGCCGCGCTCCATCATCAAGTATCGCAACCTCGCCTACTACCTGGGCCAGGACGGTTTCTATGCCACAGATGGTGGTGGCCCCAGTCAGGCGATTGGCGACAACCGCATCGACAGGTTTGTTGCCAGCGATCTGCAGCCCAACGCTCACGCCGCTGTTGTCGGTGCCGTCGATCCTGAAGATCAAATGCTTTATTGGGCATACCCCGGCGCGGATGCTGTTGGCGGTGTCCCCAACCGCATGGTCATTTACTCCATCAGCGACAACAAGTGGGGCGTGGCCGACATCGACGTCGAGTACCTGGGCTGGTTGCGCACCGACAGCCAGGACATGGACACCGACATCAATGCCCTCTATCCCAACCTCGACCTGATGCCGATCAGCCTGGACAGCACACAATGGGGATCGCAGGGCAGGCGTATTGCCGGGTTTGGTCCGCTGCACACGAGCGGGTCCTTTGACGGCTCTCCCCTGACCGCGACCTTTAGGACCGGCGCGCACTCTCTCAGCGACAGCAAGCAACGCCACTTGGTGCAAAACTTCAGGCCCTTGGTCGAGGGTGGCGGCACGATCAAGTGCCAGATCTCCGGCAAGACGCGGGTGGATGAGGCCGATGCTTTCAGCACGGCAGAAGGGGCTGACGACGAGGGCGACTGCCCTACCCTGACGCCGGGGCGCTATTTCTCCTGGAAGATCACAGCCGAGGACGGATTTGATCACGCTATAGGCATCAACGTCACCGAGGCCTCGCCAGACGGGGACCACTGATGACGAACATCCTTTTCCCGCCGACAACCTGGAAGGATGACGTCGAGCATCGACGCCGGCTGGCCGAGGCCATCCGCCAGATTGTCGCCCTGATGGACAGCGGCGAGCCCCCTGCGTTTGATATAGGTGGGTTGGCAACGTCAACCACCCTTGATGTCTCAGCAGACTATGTGGCGATCTGGAACGCGGACCTCTCCGTACACGAAAAGGTCGCGGCATCGGATGTGGGTGTTGGCTTTGACATCAACGCACTGCCAACGACCACGACCCTCGACATCGCGGTGGACTACTTGGCCTTCTACAACTCCGACCTGGGGATCCACGAGAAGACCCTGGTGGAGGGTGTCAACAGTTTCACTCCGTCAGGCACGCTGGAGAGCGAGACATTGGCCGGGGCGGCCCGCGAGCTGGACAATCAGGAGAACAGCCCTATATCCCTGTCGGCCTCGACCACGATCTCGATGACGCAGGCGCAATGGTCCGACAATGGGTTCATCAACGTCGAGGGCACGGCCTCCTCGGCGATGATCTTTAAGACGCCAGCCCGGCAGCCACTTGTCTTTGGGTCGGGCGTTATCAACCCAGGGGCAGAGCTGGCCGACACCAGCGGGTGGTCGGTCGAGATCTTGATCTCTGGCAGTGCGCTGTTCGTGGCCACGACCAGTGACACCCAGCAATCCGCGCCACACACCGGGACCTATTTCTTCACCCTCGACATGAGCAACGGCCAAGGGCAGGCGGTCCAGACCGTGGACCTGAACCCGTTGACAAATTTCAATCCCACCAACGTCGACAACGGCGACGTGTGGCTCGATTTTGAGCTATATCAGAGCTGGGCTGATGATGGCCAGCCGGCGACTTTCGATGTCCAGGCGCTGCTTTCTGCCGGCGGCGACAACGGCACCATCTATACCTCTGGCGAGGTCTCCGCTGGCGCGGCCAACACCTGGACGCAAAGAGCCTCCGTGGTGCAACTCCCAGCCCTGACACGACAGCTCAAAGTGAAGTGCCGTACCAAGTGGGCGATCGGGCCGTCCATGGCCTGGGACGATGTCAAGATGGACATCTGGGACTACGCGGGTTCGGGGCTGAGCAACCGAGGCCGCAAGATCATCCGCAACGCGACCAATGGCGTTCTCGCTGTGAGCGTGGCCAGCGAGAGCGGGGCGGTCGCCAGTATCTCCGCACAGACAACCACATGGGTGTACTCCGATGGCATCAACGTCTACCGCACCACAGGGTGACCTGTCGGAGATCGAGCAGCGGATGGTCGAGTTGCGCCTGCACGGTGTGGAGGCCGCGAAGGTCCCGGCTATGCACGCCGACGTGCTGCCGATCCTGGAGCGCGCCGAGATCCACTGGGGCGGCAGGTCGACCGCCGACTATTGCCTCAGCTGCTGCCTCTTCCAGCGCATGCAGTTATGGGTGGTGGGTGATGTCCCGGAGGGCTTCGAAGAGGCGGACATCCAGGCAGCCATAGTGACCGAGCTGGTGGAGTACCCCCACCTGAGAGCTTGCCGATATGTCCTGATTGCGGGTATAGATGTAGACCAGTGGATCGCGGTCGATGAGGTTATCACCGAGTGGGCGCGGTCGAAGGGTTGCAGTCTGATCGAGGGAGCCGGCAGGTCAGGCTGGAAGACGAGGGTGCAGCGGCTCGGGTATCGGGCGTCGCACCTCCTGTTCGAAAAGGAGATCTGATCGATGCCCTCCGGCGGCGGCTCAAGCCAAACCACAACGTCAGAACCCTGGTCGGGGCAGAAGCCCTTCCTGGAGTACGGCTTCGGCCAAGCCCAGGACCTCTACCAGGGCGGCACGCCCAACTACTACCCCAACGCCACCTACACGCCCCTGACCGAGCAGAACCTTGCCGGCATCGACGCCCAGTCAAACCGAGCGCTCTACGGGTCGCCCTACGAGCAGCTCGGGCTTGGGATGACAGGCCGGGCCGCCAGCGGCGCGGATCTCTACTCCAATCCGATGTATGGTCTTCTTGGCGGCACGGCCGCCGGCATGGACGTCTACAACGACCCGCGCTGGGGTATGCTCGGCGGGCTCGCCAGTGGCGGCAACGTTGGCTACAACCCTGCCAATCCGGCACTCGCGCAGATGGCCTATGGTGGCGCCCAGAACCCCTACCTCAACGACATGTTCGATCAGGCCTCCAGCCGGGTCGGTGATGCCTACAAGCTGGCGACGGCGCCCTCCACCATGCTGTCGTTCCAGGGGGCTGGCCGGTCCAGTCAGTACGGCACGCCCGACGCCTACGACCAGTTCTCCGGGCTGCAGCGCCGCGAGCTCGGCGATCGACTGAACGATCTCGCAACCAATATGTACGGCGGCCAATACCAAGCCGACCAGAACCGATCCCTCCAGGCGGCGGGTCAGCTCGGCGGGCTCTACAGCAACGACATCTCTCAGATGATGGGGGCCGCCGGCCAGCTCGGATCCGCCTATCAGTTCGGCGAGGGCAACCGCCTGGGCACGGCGGGCCAGCTCGGCAACCAGTACAGCAACGCCTACTCGCAGATGCTGGGCGCGGCTGGCGCCCTTCCCGGCATGTCACAGCAGGTCGACTATGGCAACATCAGCCAGCTGCTCGGGGCCGGCGACATGCTGCGCGGCTTCGACAGCGAGGTCCTGCAGGACGACATCAACCGCTTCAACTTCGGCCAGAACGTCGACTGGCAGAAGCTCCAGCAGTACATGGGCTTGGTCGGCGGCGGCGGGTACGGTGGCACGCAGACCACCAGCGGCAGCCAGTCCATCGGACCGGGTCAGATCCTTGGCGGCGGGCTCAGCCTGCTCGGGTCGGCCCTGCCGTTCATGTTCTCCTGTTGGGTCGCCCGCGAGGTCTACGGCATCGACAATCCAGACTGGCTCCGGTTCAGGCACTGGATGCTCAACATTGGACCCAAGTGGTTCCGCAAACTCTATCTCAAACACGGTGAGAAGTTCGCCGGCTGGCTCAAGCGTCACCCGCGATTTAAGGGGCCGATCCGACGCTGGATGGACAGCAGGATCAAGGAGGCCTGACCATGGCGATGAGCGAGCAAAACGCATTTCTCCTCGGCGGCGGCCTGCGATCCCTGGGCGGCATGCTACTCGGCCAGCGCGGTGGGTCGGATCCATACCTCGACTATGCCATGCAGCTGCGCACGCAGCAGGCGGAGCAGGCCCAGGCGGCAGCCCTCCAGAAACAGCAGCAGAAGGCCTACCAGCAGATGTTGGCCAATTTGGGCATAGGTGGGGGCGCAATTGCTCAACAGCCCAATGTGGGGGCCCCTGTGACGCCTGGAGGGCCAACCAACCTCGTCCCAGGACAGATGAGGCAGGCAGCCGGACAGGCGCCTCAAGGGCAGGGCCAGAGCCCCTTCACCCCGGCGCAGGGCAGGTTCCTGCAGGCCTATGGCAATTTTGATCCGATCAAGGGGGCGGAGCTGCTGACCGAGCAGGTCTTCAAGGATCCAGAGACCGAGGCGGATGTCGCCGGGTTCAAGCGCTGGAAGTCGGGACCAAACCAGGGCAAACGCGCCTTCCCGGAGGCCAAGGCTCCGGCGGTGTCCAAGCTGGGCAAAATCTCGCAGGACGTTGCGGCGGGGTATCTCAGCCCGGATCAGGCGGCGGCCATGGCAGCTCGCGAGAACCTCAACATCAAGGATGAGAGTAGCTTTAGGAAGGAGTACCACAAGGAAAGCGCGAACTTCAGAGATGCCAAGCGCATTTATAAATCCATGCAGCAGGTCGGGCTGCAGGGGACGGGCGCGGCAGACGTCTCTCTCGTCTTCTCGTTCTTCAAGGTCCTCGACCCGATCTCTACTGTTCGCGAGAGCGAAGTGGCGACCGCAGAGCAGGCGGCCTCTATACCGATGCGCCTGATCAATATTTATAACCGCCTCGTTACCGGCGAAAAGCTTGCACCAGATCAGCGTCAGGAGCTGATAGACGCCGCCGGGGCATACTACCGCTCCAGGGAGCAGCCACAGAAAAACCGCGAGGAGTTCTACACCAAGACGGCGCGAGCCTATGGCATGGATCCTGCCAGGGTAGTGCCGCGCTACTGGGAGCCCCAGGGCGCAGGTGCAGGGGCGCGACAACAAGCAGCCCCGGCTGGAGCCGTGCCGCCATCGTCTGGCGTCAGGTCCAACCCCACAGCGGCGGACGCTTTGCTGAACAAATATGGCATCTCCGGGGGGGCTAGTGTCACGCCATGACTGACGTCACGCCCTTCTATAAGCGCGCCGAGAAGAAGCCCCCGGAGGAGGTTAAGGCTAACATCCGCGACCTCGTCCAGAAGGGTGCGCCCGAGGCCGATGTTGATGCCTACGTGGCTGCCGAGGGCTACTCAGCCCAGGAGCTGCGCGCTGCCCCGGCACTCGGGACTGCAGCCAACCCGGTCTACAACCCTGGGCGCGAGGCCGGCTTCGTGCCGCGCCTTTCTTCAAGCCTTGCCAGCAGCACGCAGGAGCGGGTGACCGATCTTCAATCACAGCGCGGCACCCCAACAGGTCTGCCTCCAGGGCAAAGCGTGTTCACCGGCAACGACGGCGAGATCTACGTCCACGACGCCAACAGCAACCAGATCTTCCCCCTGGACCGCCCTGTCTTGAACCCGGCAGACATAGGCGACATAGGCGGCGATATAGCGCAGGCTGGGATCGAGGCCATCCCTATGGGGCGTGGCGCCACCCTGGTCAAGCGTCTGGGGGAAGCGGCAATCAAGGGGGTCGTCGGGTCCGCAGGTCGCCAAGCGGCTCATGAGGCAACCAGCGACAGCAGCACGCCACTTTCGGAGAGGCTGGGCCGGGTGGCGCTGGATGTGGTCCTTGCTCCTGCCGCCCAAGGAGTGTCCGAGATCGTGGGCGGCGCCTTTGACTTGGCCCGCAACCTTCCGGCCCGGATTATGTCCGGGGGCGCCCCAGCCAAGGTCCAGCGCAGAAACCAAGCAGCTATGGAGATGGCCGGGGCCAAGCCCCTGCCCTCCAACATCACCGAGGGAGCCGGTGCGCGGCTGGTCGAGGGCATGCTTGAGCGCCATGCCACGACCGCCACGCGGATGCAGGAGCGCAAGCTCTTCAACGTCCAAGCCTCGGTGAACAATCTCAAGCGGGTGGCCGTCAAGTTCGGTGGTGGGCAGCGAGCAGCCTTTGGTGTCACTGGTGACAGGGTGGTCAAGGCCTACAATGGGGCCGTCAAGCAGATCGAGGATCTGCGCCGTGCCCAGGCTGACCAGGATTTTGGTCTTGTGGACGCGCTGAACAGCGGCGCCCCTGTGTTCGATAGCCGCCCCCTGGTCAAGGCTATCGATGAGCTGATCGAGGAGGAGACCGGGATCTTTTCCGGGGTGGGCTCCGACGCGGCTGTTGAGTGGCTGAAGCGCGTGCGCGGCACCGTGATGAACGAAGAGGGCGAAGTCGTCGGCCTCACGGGTGCCCAGTTCCAGCGGTCCTTGCAGCAGATTGGCAAGGTAGCGGCAGGGAAGAGCAAGCCCGCTACGGATCTGACCCCAGCGCAGAACACAAGGATGGGGGCTGCCTTGATGGGCGCCATGACCCAATCGATGGACGACGCCATTGCCATCCCCAACTTGAGCGCAGAGGCGGCCAAGGCCCTGAAGACCGCACGGGCCAATTATGCCCACTTTTCCAAATCGATTGAGAGCCTGCGGGAGAGCACGCTCTCCTCGGCGGTGGGCAAGGCGCGTGAGCTGGCGGACGGCAGCGTCGAGGGTAGTGAGAAGGTGGTCGATTATCTGGTGTCGAAGAGCCGGACGCCATCGGAGCTGCGCGCCATAGCCAAGGTCCTTGATCGCATGGACCCAGACCTGGGCAAGCAGCTGAAGGCGGCGCACCTCACCAACGCTCTAAAGACTGCCGGCGTGCCCAGCTCACTGGCACCGGCCCGCACAGCTGACACCCTGCCAATCACGTCGGTTCTGAACGACATCCGAAAGAGCCCTGTCTGGGAGGTCCTGGACCGGCGCGAGCGCTATGAACTCTCACAGGTCATGAACGCTTTTGATCTGGTCCTGCCCCGTGGGGGCAAGTCCCCAACCGCCGAGCAGGTTGGCATCCTCAAGATCTTCGAAGATGTTGGCGCGGTTATGCGCCAGGGCTCTCTTGGCGCAGCCGCCCGTTTGGCCAATACCGTCTACTCGATGAACAAGCTGGCGGATCGCGTGCTCGATGACAACTGGCGCAGGGCCATCATGACCATCCAGATAACATCGCCTGGGACCAAGCGGTGGATGACGGCGGCGACTTATCTGGCGGGCATCGAGGCAACCGAGGAGGCGGGGCAAAATGTTGCGCCAAACCAAAACTATCAGAGGGCTCTGCCATGAGTAACATCAAGTTCTGGTCGACCGCAGCGGCGTCAAACAACGCCAGCCCGCCTGACGGAGCCCCCGAGGGATGGGCCCCGGCAGACGTCAACAACACCATCCGCGAGGGCATGGGTGCCGTCAGGCGCTGGTACGAGGACGCCCAGTGGACCGACTTCGACCACTCGGTGTCCCAGGTCTCGGCGACCTCTTTTAAGGTGGTGGGCGATGTCACCTCGCTCTACACCGCCGGTCGCCGGCTGCGCCCTGACGATGCCGGGTCCTTCCTCTATGGCGACGTTGCGACCGCGACCTATGCCGCACCAGACACACTGGTCACCGTCAACCTGGACAGCGGTGCGCTCACCTCCTCGATGACAGGCGTGGCGCTTGGCATCATCACGCCCACCAATGGTGCGGTGCCGGCGCTCCTGACTGCAGCCGATCTGTTCCTGACGGGCGATCTGTCAGTGTCTGGCATAGCCGTGGCCGGCGGCATCACTCTCGGCGGGGATCCAATCCCGAGCGGCACGGAGATGCTCTTTGCCCAGGTGGCGGCGCCTACCGGCTGGACCCAGACGGTCGCCACCGATGATGCCTTTCTCCGCATCGTGTCCGGGGCTGGCGGGGGCACGGGCGGCGCCTGGACTATCACTGGGTTAACTGCCTCGGCCATAGCATTGAGCATTGACCAGCTGCCGGCTCACTCGCATGGGGCCGGAAACCTAATTACTCAGGGCCTTGGCGCCCATAATCACGGCTCCGGCATACAGCTCGCTGGCTCCGGCTTTGGCACCGGCCCTTATGCTAACGTTGGGTCGGTCAACGGCACCGATATTGTAACCGGCCAAGACGCATCCAGTCACTCGCACACCATCGCGGGATCGACGGGTGTTGGCGGCGGCGCGGGCAGCGTCCACGGCCATGCCGTGAAGAGCGATGCCGCGTGGCGCCCGGCTTATAGAGATGCCATCCTGGCAACCAAGGACTGATAATGTCCACGCGGTACAAGAGGGCGTTCAAGTGCGCGCGCTGTCCCGAGAGTGCCTCGGAAGACGGCTGCCCCTGCTGGGTCGAGTTTGTGGTTCAGGAGATCGCCAGTGGCGAGACTAAAATCAATAAGATGTGCGTTTTCCAGGCGCTGCCGACCCTGCTGACACACGTCATTAAGGCATCAAACGGCCCAGCAGCGGCTGTAGAGAGTACGAGAAACGAAATCGCGCTGGGTCTGGCGAAAATCGCCGCAGTCATGCCAGCACTGGCCAACGGGAAGGGTCCACCTCTAAAGGAGATAGAGAACGATGCCCGAGGGCCTACTTGAACAGACCACCGGAAACGGTGATGGCGCAGTCGCCGTCTTAGCATTGCTTGTGCTTTGGGCGTTTGTGAAAGAGGTGTTGCCGATGATCCGGGGGCGGGTCGCAGGCGGCAAACCCAAGGACCCCTGCTGCTCTGTCGACGGCACGTTCAAGCGCGCCGTGTTTGACACCGAGCGGGGGCTTAGTGCGATGCAAGGCGACATGAAGGATCTCAAGGACAATGTCGCTGCCCTGCAGGGGCAAATGTCTGTCGTCCTTGACAGGAGTGGAAGGGGGCACGATGACCATTGACGCACTAATAAGGCTGCTGGAGTGGGGCGTCGTCATTGGGACGATCGCCATCTATTTTTTCTTTGGAGGGAGCCCGCCATGAAGACCTTGATCAAGATCTTGTTGCTCGTCGTCCTGTCGTCCTGCTCGGCCCGCATCGGCGGGGTGGTTGACACCGCCATCGAGGAGGGGCGTGCGCTGAAGGACACCGAGGCGCGAGCGGTCATCGCGGATACCTGCCTGATCGGCATCGGCGCCTGGGCACGGCTGGTCAACAGCAACCAGCAGATGGGTGCCTTGATGCTCTGCGGCGGGCAGGTCGAGGGCCTGCGGTCAGTGCGGATCGGCGGTGCCAGCTTCGAGCCCGGCGTGCCGGCGACCCCACCCCAGCTGCCCCAGCCGGCAGATCCAACGCAATAAAAAAGGGGGCGACAGAAACTGTCACCCCCTTGAGGTCGGTGTCTAGGCCTTGAGGGCCTTCTTGCGGGCCTTGAAGCTCTCCAGCAGGCGGGCGTAGAACTTGGCGTGACGCGCCTCGAACTTGCCGAGGTTCTCCTTGTTATTGACCCATGCCTGCTCCAGCTCGGTCTCGCCACCGACGTTCTCGATGGCCTCCGACATCGCCTTGTACCAAGCGTTCCAGGTAGAGGTCCCATCGGGGTTCTCACCCAGCTCGACCACCCACTCCAGGGCCTCGGCCTCGGGACCTTCCGGTTCCGGCTCCTCGATGGGCAGCTCGGGCAGAACCTCCTCCAGGGGCTGCTCGTCCAGCTCGACGGGAGCCAGATCGTCCTCCAGCTCGATTTCCGGCTCGCTGGGCGACGTTTCGATGGCTGCGGGTGGCGGAGAGCCCACATCGATGATTTCCCCCTCCACGTCCACCAGGGCCTCGTCTCGGGCCACCTCAACCACGGTGAGACCCCGCAACACGTCCGGGAACAGCTCCCTCGCGCACTGATGTCGCGCACGCCACATCAGCATGGTCTCTGGATCCTGCCGATAGAGAGGGTTCTTGGCGGGGAGACCAAGACGCTCGGCCTTGGCGTAAGAGTATTTGACGACGTGCTTGATGCCCCCCACCCTTTCCATGGTGGAGGAGTAGGTCTTGTTTTTCTCGTCCCAGCTCTCTTTGAACCCCTTCCCAACCCAGAGGCTGTTGGCCCACAGTACGGCGAGCAAGGCGTCGCCGTATATCATCGTCCTGCCGTGGATGACGGCAATGCACTGGATCGACTGCGCGGGCGACAGGCCAATCTCGTGGCCGTAAGAGACGGCCTGGAACACCGCGCCGGCCGTCTCTATTTCGGTGTACTTCCGGTTCTTGTTCCCATAGTAAGATGGCGGCAACGTTGGGGAGTAGGCATAGGCCTTCGCGAGCCGCCACGTCTGGTCGATGTCAAACGCCGGCACTCTGGTCGGCGCGGTGGGGATCATCACGACGTTGGTCGTCGTGCTTTCGGGCGCAGTTTTGTCGGTCATGGGGTCCTCCTATCTGACCTGGGGTGTTTTGATGGTTGAAACGCTGATGCCGGGGATCTCGGGGATCTCGTCGTCCTTCTGGGCCGCCTTGATCGCCGCCTTGATCTTACCCATGTCGGGCATCAGATACTCGGCGGGGACTTTGGCCGGGTCCTCGACCGCGATCTCCTCGCGGGTGATCAGGTGGGCGGTCATGCCCAAGGCCGGATCCACCAGCTTGTGGTCGTCGCTGTCGAGCAGCAGCTCTTTCAACAGCCCCTGGAGTACCTGTTTGCGCTCGTTGCCGATCTCAGCCAGCGCCTTGAGGCGGATATTGATCACCTTGACGGCTTTCTCGTAGGGCTCAAGCAGGGCCTTCCTGGTGGCCTCTACCTCGTGGACGTACCCGGCATGGGCCTTGGCCTGGGCCATCACGGCATAGGCGCGCAGGTGCGACTTGACCTGCCCATCCTTGATCCAGCCATCAACCGGCTGCAGCAGCTCGGCGTCACGCGCCAGCAGCTCTTTGTAGGCCGGGTCTATTTCCTCGGCCAAGGCCTCGGCGGGCAACAGCTTTTCAATGTTATTGGTCATTGTCGGCTCCTTCCAGATAGTCGTCCACGGTCAGCGGACGAGTTGGGTTGGCAGCCCAGTGCCAGGGCTGGTTGGTCTCGGCCCACAGGCGGCGGTGTTCCATCCGTCTCCAGGCCTCGATGGTGATAGGGTGCCCAGCGAGGTACGGCCAGCTGTCATAGACCTCGGTCTGGCGACCGTTTATCTCGCAGCATAGCGCGCCGTCCTCGCCGGTCCAGATCCTAGCAGGCACAAAAGGGCCGCCCCTCGCGAGGCGACCCTTGTAGTGTCCGACCTGGGGCTGGTCGATCCTATCCATTGAGAGCGTCGATGGCTCGGCGGACAGCCAGAGCCTCTCCCTTCAGGGCGATGGCAATATCGTACTTGCCCAGGCCGTACTGGTAC
>Ga0224508_10003199_pt1 | contig 13614 bp, 9 predicted proteins | sample SF_Jan12_sed_USG_4_FD_170157 | JGI IMG/M metagenome (GOLD analysis project Ga0224508, IMG submission 170157) | Sediment microbial communities from San Francisco Bay, California, United States - SF_Jan12_sed_USGS_21 | ecosystem: Environmental > Aquatic > Marine > Sediment | place: USA: California...
AACAATGGCCAGTACGGCGACGACAGCAAGCCGCTTTCCGGCATGTCGCTGGCGCGCAAGCTGGGCCTGGTGTCATACCGCGCCGCCGACGAGTGGAACTCCAAGTTCGATCGCACCCGGATGCCGCCGGAAAAGATCAGCGGCAAACGTTTCGATCGCGAGTTCGAAATCGAAAATTACCTCGAGTACAACGCGCAGAAATTCATCCACAGTTTCGATCCCAACAGTTATCTTTATCTGTCGCGAGCGATGGACTGGTTCGATATCGCCGAACATGGCGAGTCGATCAGCGACGGCATGTCGAAAGTCGATGTCGACAGGGCGCTGGTTATCGGTGTGACCACCGATATCCTGTTTCCGGCGCGCCAGCAGAAGGAGATTGCCGACGTCTTGAGCACCACCGGCACCGACGTCGATTACGTCGAGATCGATTCGGTTAACGGTCATGACGCCTTTCTGATCGACGACGAGCATTTCTCGCCGGTGGTCAAGAAATTTCTCGACGAGTCGGTTACCTAGAAGTCGTACAATTCCAGTTTTAGAAGATTTCTACTTCAGGCGCGCGCGGCGTTTTCATCACCGGGATCAGGTCTTGTTCGACCAGCTCCTGGTAGGAATGCACCGCGTTGCGAGTGGTGGTCTTGCAGTAATACAGCGCATTATCGGCCTGTCCGATCAATTCATCCATGGACAGGCTTTTGTCGAATCGGGTAAAGCCGATGCTCACCGTCACCTGATCGGCACTGGGGAACTTGTGGCTGGAAATTTTTTCCCTGAATCGTTCCAGTGTCTGCTGCGCCTGCTCGGGCGTGATGTCCATCAATACCATGGCAAACTCTTCACCGCCGTAGCGGAACAGCAGGTCGTTGTCACGAAACGAGTCGGTCATTTGCTGCGCCAGCAGCAGCAGCACTTCGTCGCCGTACAAATGCCCCATGTTGTCGTTAATCGCTTTGAAATGATCGATATCGAGCATGACGTAGACCGTGGGTGAATAATTCTTGGCGCGGCGTTTATAATTGTTGTTGCTGGTATCTAGCAGCTGCAGAATTTTTTCATTGAATGCGCGCCGGTTGTAGAGGCCGGTCAGGGCGTCGCGATAAGTGCCTTGCAGCATCTGCAGCTGGTGACAATAAAAATGAAACAGGAACTGCAGGTAGTCTTCTTCGATCAGATTGTCGGGATCACTGGATTTGACCAGCAGCACGAAGTGCTTACTGGTCAGAGGCTTGTAACTACAAAACCAGCCCTCGACCTCATTGTCGTAATACCAGCTGCCGGTATCCTGGGGGCCGAAATTTTCGCTCAGAATCCTGAGCAGTGGTTCGGGGATTTTCTGATCGAACCCGCCGCTGCGAGTCAGGCGGTTCCAGCGCTTGTCGCTGTGCTCGTAAACCTCGACTTCGATTTCATCGGCGTGGCCGGGCGCAATCTGTTGCTGAAAGGCTTCATACAGCAACTCGGGATCATTGATCTTCGCCAGTGCATAAAAAGAATAGTATTTGCATTCGACCATGATGCCCTCTAGCCAACTCATGTCTGGGAGCAGCCCGGATACGGAACTGTCGGTTCAGTTCGAAACGATTTTAGAGATCGACCTGATTAAAGTCAAAATGCGGCTGTCGAAGCCTGATAAATGAGCTAACGTTCCAGGTACTGCAGTTTGTCGGGCACGCCGTCCCATTCTTCGGCGTCGTCCGGCGGCGGCTTGCTGGCGGTGATCACCGGCCATATCTGCGACAGTTCTTCGTTTAGCTCGAGGAACGACTCCTGGCCCGGCGGCATGTCATCCTCGGCGACGATGGCTTCCGCGGGGCACTCGGGTTCGCACAGCGTGCAGTCGATACACTCTTCCGGGTCGATGACCAGGAAGTTGGGTCCTTCGTGAAAGCAGTCGACCGGGCAGACATCGACGCAGTCCATGTACTTGCACTTGATGCAGTTTTCGAGAACGACAAAAGTCATTGTGTTTCCCTGGGCTGAAGACGCCGCGCTGACCCGGCGCCGAAAAAAGTAAGCTGAATATCGTAATGGAGTTTCACGATTTGGCAAGCTGTTTCAAGTGATAAATCAGCTCCAGCGCCTGTTTCGGGCTGAGCTCGTCCGGATCGACGGTTTCGAACTCCGCCAGCAGAACATGGGGTACTGGATCCTCCTGCGGCGGCTGCTCGGCGAACAGGTCGCCCTGGGCTTGCAGCGATTGCTGCTCGAGCAGCTGCAGTTTTTGCCGCGCCAGCGCAATCGCCTGCGCCGGAATCCCCGCCAGGCGCGCGACCTGAAGGCCGTAACTCTGGTTGGCCGGTCCCGGCTTGACGCAGTGCATGAAAATAATGTCGTCGCCATGCTCGATTGCGTCGAGATGAACGTTGGCGATATTCGGATACTGTTCGGGGAGCTGTGTCAGTTCGAAGTAATGGGTTGCAAACAGCGTCAGCGCACCACAGCGTTGCGCCAGGTGATCGGCGCAGGCCCAGGCCAGCGCGAGGCCGTCGAAAGTGCTTGTGCCGCGGCCTATCTCGTCCATTAAAACCAGGCTGTTGGCGCTGGCGTTGTTCAGAATATTGGCGGCTTCGGTCATCTCGACCATGAAGGTGGAGCGGCCGCTGGATAGATCGTCACTGGCCCCGATTCGGGTGAAAACCTGGTCGATCGGGCCGAGCCGGGCACGCGCCGCGGGCACGTAGCTGCCCATGTAGGCGAGTATTACGATTAGCGCGGTCTGGCGCATGTAGGTCGATTTGCCGCCCATGTTTGGGCCGGTCACCAGCAACATGCTGCGGCGCTCGTCGAGGTAACAGTCGTTGGCGACAAAGGCTTGTTCAAGCGACTGCTCGACCACCGGGTGCTTGCCGGCCTCGATATCGAGTAAACGCGCATCGGTAAGCTCGGGCGCGCTCCAGTCGTACTCGTTGGCGACGATCGCGAAACAGTTGAGTACGTCCAGCTGGGCCAGCGCCAGCGCACACTGTTGCAGGCCCGCCAAATCGCCGGCAAGCTGTTGCAGCAGCGATTCGTAAAGGTATTTTTCGCGCGCCAGGGCGCGTTCACGCGCGCTCAGGACCTTGTCCTCGAAAGCCTTTAGTTCCGGCGTAATATAACGCTCGACCGCCTTCAGCGTTTGTCGCCGCACGTACTCGGTCGGCACCGCCTCGCTGTGTGTCTTACCGACCTCGATGTAGAAACCGTGCACGCGGTTGTAAGCGACCTTGAGCGAATTGATTCCGGTCTTCTTCTGTTCCTGCGATTCGAGGTCGATCAGGAACTGGTCCGCATTGGTGCTGAGCGCACGCAAATCGTCGAGCTCGGGATCAAAGCCCGGCTTGATGACGCCGCCATCGCGGATCAGCATCGGCGGCTCGTCGATGATGGCGGCATCGAGCAGCGCCACCACTTCGGGGTGGGTGTCGATGGCGGCGGCCAGTTGCTGGATTAGCGGGCTATCGAGACTGGCCAGTTGCTGTTGCAATGACGGCAGTACCTGCAGCGTAGCCGACAGGGTCGACAGGTCGCGAGGCCGCGCCGACAACAGCGCGATCCGGGCGAGGATGCGTTCGATATCGCCTATGCTGCTGAGATGGTCGCCCAGGTCGATGAACTGGTGATTGTCCAGCAGGCTGGCGACCGCGTGGTGGCGCCTGCGCACGCGATCCTGGTCGCGTAACGGTTTTTGAATCCAGCGCGTCAGTTCACGATGCCCCATCGCCGTGCGGCAGTGGCTGATGATGCCGAGCAGGCTGTGCTGTGCGGTTTTCTCATTGAAAGACTGCGTCAGCTCGAGGTTGCGCCGGCTATTAGCGTCGATCAGCAGTAAATCGCTGACCTGTTCGAAGCGCGGCGGCTGCAGGTGGGTCACGCTCGTTTTCAGCGTGTCGTTGACGTATTGCAGCAGACATCCGGCGGCGCTGATGGCAAGCGTCGACTCGCCGATGCCAAAGCCCTCGAGGTCGCGCGTGTGGTATTGCGCACACAGCAGCCGGGTCGCCGACTCGATTTCGAAGTACCAGGGAGGCATTGCGTGCGCGCGCTCCGACTGGGTCGCGTCCAGTGCCGGATCCTGCTCTTCGCAGAAAATGATTTCGGCCGGATTGAGACGCGCGATTTCGGCGCGCAGCAGATCGTCGCCGTCGAGTTCGCTGAGTACGAAACGGCCCGAGCTGATCTCGAGCGCGGCCAGTCCCCAGTGAGCCTGTTGCTGAAAAACACAGCACAGCAAATTTTCGCGGCGATCCTGCAGCAGCGCCTCGTCGGTTAGCGTGCCCGGCGTTACCACGCGCACCACCTTGCGCTCGACCGGGCCCTTGCTGGTCGCCGGGTCGCCAATCTGCTCACAGAGCGCAACCGCTTCGCCGGCGCGCACCAGCTTGCCGAGATAGCTGTCGACCGCGTGGTAGGGCACGCCGCACATCGGAATCGGTTCGCCGCCGGACTGCCCGCGCCTGGTCAGCGTGATGTCGAGCAGGCGCGCCGCCTTGCGCGCGTCCTCGAAAAACAGTTCGTAAAAATCCCCCATGCGGTAAAACACCAGCGTCGACGGATAGTCCGCCTTGATGCGCAGGTATTGCTGCATCATTGGTGTGTGCGCTTTTGTCTTGGTGTCTGTCTGGCTCATGAAAAATGCGGTTTGTGGCTTTCGCTGCGGCTTGCCAATTGTACGCAAGTTGGCGGTCTGGCCCAAGCCAAAGCGATGAATGAAATGCCGGCGTCGGGTTTATGCCTCGCCGGGCGGTGGCAACCTCGCGCCAATCCCGGGTGAGCCTTACTCGACCGTGATCCAATATCCATTTTTTTTGCTAACCAGTTTACCGATCTCGCAGGCGCCGGCGGCGATTTCGACAAATTCCTCGAGCGCATCCGGCATCACCGCAACCAGCAGTCCGCCGCTGGTTTGCGGGTCGCACAAGATGTGTTGCTGCTGCTCGGTCAGGGGAGATACCTGGTCGCCATAACTGGTGAAGTTGCGCAGGCCGCCTCCCGCAATACAGCCTTGTTTGCGATACTGCTCGACGGCCGGATCCAGTAACGGAATTCGGTCAAATTCGACCAGTGCGGCAAGATCGCTGCCCCGGCAGATTTCCAGCAGGTGCCCCAGCAGGCCGAATCCGGTGACGTCCGTCATCGCCGTCACCGATTCCAGCTTGCCCAGTCGTTCGCCAATTCTGTTAAGCTCGAGCATGCTGTCGATCGCAATATGCCGGTGCTCTGCTTGCAGCTTTTTCTGTTTCTGGGCCGTGCTCAGGATGCCTACGCCGAGCGGTTTGGTCAGGAACAGGGAACAGCCCGCTTTGGCAAGGTTATTCTGCTTCAGATAATCAATTTTTACCCGGCCGGTGGCGGCCAGGCCAAAGATGGGCTCGGGCGTATCGATGCTGTGGCCACCGGCCAGGATAATGCCGGCGTCCTTACAGGCCTGTCGTCCGCCATCGACTACCCTGGCGGCGACATCGGTGCCCAGTATTTCAGTCGGCCAGCCGAGTATCGCAATCGCCATCATCGGCGACGCGCCCATGGCGTAAATATCGCTCAGGGCATTGGTCGCGGCTATTTGCCCGAAGGTAAATGGGTCGTCGACAATCGGCATGAAAAAATCGGTGGTACTGACGATCGCCTCGCCATTACCGATATCGTAAACCGCTGCGTCGTCCTTCGATTCATTGCCGACCAGCAGGTATTCATCTGCCGAGAACTCCACCTGTCCGTGAAGAATGCTTTCCAGCATGGCTGGCGCAATCTTGCAGCCGCATCCGGCGCCGTGACTATATTCTGTGAGTTTAATGGGAGATGACATAAGCTGTTGATTTGAGATAATAAAAGGCTACTTCTTCTGCTCTATTTTGGTCAGGTACGCGGTTTTCATTGCATTTTCGAATTCGTCATTGGAAGCATACTCGTGGCCCAGTACCGGTTTCCACAAACGTTGATTCTCCATGCACAGGTAAAAGAATACCTCGCTTTTCCAGCTATCTGTAAAACTGTCGTAGACATGCGAAAACAGAGCGCGTTTGATTTCATCGGGGTAAGACTGTTTACCGTCGCTATCAACCAATGGCATTTTTAAAATCTGGGAGGCTATGCCGCGTTTTCGAATTTCACGGATCACCGACTTGATATAAGTGAGTGTGCCCAGCGATACCAGAGCCACCTCTTCAGGTTGAAACGACGCGCAAACCTGCTCGACCACCAGTTGATAATCTCGCTGCCATTGATCGTAATGCACGATCGGGTGGAAGTGGAAACCCACGACAAATCCCGCGTCCGCCACTTTTCGCGCTGCCTGCAGGCGTTTCTCCAACGTTGCGGTGCCGTGCTCTTCATGCTGAATCAGGACAGGGGTATTCAGCGACCAGGTACACAGAATATTCTTTGGCACATCGTTGCGCAGCAGGTGACTGACGTTGGCCGATTTGGTTTTCAGTTCCAGAATGACATTTGGATTGGACCAGGCAAAATCGATCAGCGCATCGAGCACACCATGGCTGTTGCCCCACATCAGCGAATCCGAAGACTGTCCGGTGCCGATGTGATAAGTCTTTTCGGCATCGAGTTCGAGCGCTTTTAGCTTGGCCGCAAAACCCTTGTCGAAACTAATCTGTTTGCCGTCGAAGAAGGATTGAATACTGCAGTAACTGCAGCCGTAACCGCAATTGTCGACCGCATCCAGCGTCTGTAGATTGCAACACAGCGTGCGCGGCGAAGCCACCGGGCAGCGGCCAAGGCCCAGGTTTTTTTTGTCGATCGCGCGCGGTATCGCCGCCGCGCTGATCCTGGGGGTGCAGTCGTTTTCGGGATATTGATTAGCGCGATTTTTATATTTCTCCCAGCTCGAATGCAGCTGCCGCATGACCTGCTTTTTCGGGACATTCGCCGAGGCCGTATGGTTATTTTCCTCGGGCCAGACATCGCGGATGGTTTCGCCGCCCCACATTTGTAAATCGAGCGCAATCTCGCAGGTCTGCCGGCATTCCTGAAAGGATAGCCGTAATGCTTCGGCGCGTTCCTTCAGGAACGCTTTTGTCTCTGTTTCGAGCAACCGAAACAGGGGTTGATCCGAAATAAAGCAACGGGATATCGCCATGGGAAACTCTTATTTATTCAGCATTCGTGGTCGTTGGGGCAGGCAAACATTCCCGATTTTTGCTTATAAATGGCTTCCAGATCAACAGGCGAAGCAATTCAGCCGGTGCTGTCGACTAGCGGGCCGTTTCAATCTCGCAAAGCAATGCTTTGAAATCGGGGAGCCGGAAATCGGATCGTAATTGCCAGGATCGGACCGGGCTATAGTTAGTCTGGCGCAGCTGAAATCCGCTCGAAATCTACAAAACCTTTTTATTACGACGTTGCTCGGGATGCAGGCTCTTGCCGAGGATGTGCTCGCTGTGCGCGATCGCGTGATCGCTCGAGGTCACGATGAACGGATCAGACTGTCCAACCATTTCTTCATCCTTGTCTTCGTAGTTCAGCGACGACAGGAAATGGCGCATGCAGTTCAGGCGCGCGCGCTTCTTGTCGTCCGACTTGATGAGGGTCCAGGGCGCATCGGCGGTGTCGGTGTAAAAGAACATCGCTTCCTTGGCCTCGGTGTAATCGTCCCATTTATCGATCGAAGCCTGGTCGATCGGCGATAGCTTCCACTGCTTTAGCGGGTCTATTTTGCGCGATTCGAAACGGCGGCGCTGTTCCTCCTGGGTGACTGAAAACCAGTACTTGAACAGGATCACGCCCGAGCGCACCAGCATGCGCTCGATTTCGGGGCACTGGCGCATGAATTCGAGGTAGGCGGCGGGATCGCAGAATCCCATCACGCGCTCGACGCCCGCGCGGTTGTACCAGGAGCGGTCGAGCAGAACCATTTCACCGGCCGAGGGCAGGTGCTTGATGTATCTCTGGAAATACCACTGGGTTTGCTCGGCGACGGTGGGCTTTTCCAGCGCCACGACGCGGGCGCCACGAGGATTGAGGTGCTCCATGAAGCGCTTGATCGCGCCGCCCTTGCCGGCGGCGTCGCGGCCTTCGAACAGGATGACAATTTTCTTGCCGGTTTCCTTTACCCATTTCTGCACCTTGAGTAATTCGACCTGCAGCTCGGCCTTTTCCTTTTCGTAATCGCCTTTTCTGACCTTGTCGGTATAGGGATACATGCCGTTTTCGAAGCGGCGAATTACCTCCATGCGATCTATCTCGTGCTGGGCGATGCTGGCGTCTTCCATCGACGGAGTTTCGAACTGGGTATCGTCGGCGGATTCCGCCGCGACGGCTTGTGGACTAGTTGAGTCGTTCATGTTGGTCGGCGATTGATTGTAGTTAACCTTAAGTATATCAATCGAAAGCCGCGCAGACCACGCAAAGCAAATTGGCAGTTGATGCATGTCAAAGAAAACGAGCCGTGGATTACGGCGCGGTCGGCATTGGTTTTGTATTCAGCGGCAGGCGGCGGTTATCCGCATTAAAGGCTTCGGGGGTATAATGCGCGCATGAATAAGAATGCGGAACAAGAGACTGCCAGGCTGGCCGCGCTGCTGCTGCAGGCGGGGCGGCGGGTCTGCACCGCCGAATCCTGTACCGGCGGCCTGATTGCGAAAACATTTACCGACCTGGCCGGCAGTTCCGACTGGTTCGAACGTGGATTCGTTACCTACAGTAACGAGGCCAAGAGCGAGATGCTGGCGGTGCCGGCTTCGATAATCGAGGACTATGGCGCCGTCAGCGAGCCGGTCGCGACCGCAATGGCCAGCGGTGCGCTGCGCCATAGCCGCGCCGACTATGCGATCGCCGTCACCGGTGTCGCCGGTCCTGGCGGCGGCAGCGAGGAAAAACCGGTGGGCACGGTCTGGATTGCAATCGCTTCCAGCGATCAACTGGTTGCCAGGTTGTGCTGCTTCGACGGCGATCGCGCGGCGGTGCGTGCCGCTACCCTGGATACCGCGATCGAAATGCTGCTCGACATGATTGAACCGATCTAACCCGGGTTAGCCCTGTTGGTCGGGGTTATTTCCGATTGCATAGCGGGTAAATACCGGGCCGATTATTTCGAAAACAACGGTTGAGGCGATGACGATCGGCAGCATCACCTGGCGATACTCCGGGAAGCGGTTCGAGGCCACCAGCGCCATGCCGATCGCAATCCCGGCCTGGGGCAGGAGCGCGACCCCCATCCATTGCTGATTTCCGCTGCCGGCCCGGCTTAAGGTAGCGCCGAGCCAGGCGCCGAGGTACTTACCGAGCGCGCGGCAGATGATGTAAATCACGCCGATACCGCCGATGGTGGCGAGCGCGTCGAACTGCAGCGAGGCACCGGCGAGTACGAAAAACACCACCATGAACAGGGACTCGATGCCCTCGATGGCGTGAAACGGGTAGTCGTGGTGGCGCGCCAGGTTGGCGATAACCGCACCCATGACGATTGACGCGATCAGGTAGGAAACATTCAGCCACAGCGCCAGGCCGCCGCACAGGAAGACGATGCCGAGCGCCTCCGATAGCATCGGTTTGCCGGGTTTGATACGCCCGCTCAGGTAGGCGGCGGGCAAACCGATCACCACGCCCAGCAATATAGCGCCACCGAGCTCCTGCACGACCAGCGTTACGAAACCGATGTCGCCGACTGACCCGTTGAGTGAAGTAACGATGGCCATGCCGACGCCGAACAGTAACAGCGCCCAGACGTCGTCGAGCACGACAATCAGCAGTAACAGCTCACTGAAGCGGTTACTGATGCCTGACTCTTCGACTACGTCGAATACTGCCGCCGGTGCGGTGGCGGCGGCGAAGCATCCCAGTAACACCGCGATTTCGATCGCTACGCCCATCGCCATCATTCCGAGGCAAACCACGGCGGCTGGAATCACCGCGGCGCTGAACGAAATGGCAAACGACTTGATGCTGTGATCGCGCAATGAGCTCGCGGTCAACTTGCCGCCCAGCAGGAAACCGACCATCAGCAGGGTGATGTCGGCGATGAGTTCGAAACGTTGCGTGAACAGCGCCGGTATCAGGCCGAGCAGGCTGTCGCCGATGATGGCGCCGAAAATCAGCAGCAACGTGGCGCGCGGCAGGAAGCTGCGTTCGGCGATGGTCGAGAACATCAGACCGATCAGCAGGATTACGCCCAGGGTCAGCAGGAACTGTGACGATATATCGGCTTCGACCGCTTGCATGATTTCAGGCTGTCGCCTTCGTTACCCGGCACAGGTGGGTTTTCAGATTGGCCTGCTGCGATACCGGGTCCAGCCGAACGCCGGTCAGGTGGTTGACGCTAGAGCTGGGGTGATAGGGCTGCTGTTCATCCCAGCCTATGGGGACGAAGATGCTGCTGGGGCGGATGCCGCGGTGCAGCCAGGCGCGCGCAACGATGCTGCCGTTGGCGGTTTGAATCGCCACTTGTTCGCCGTCCTCTACACCGATCATGGCGGCTTTCTGTGGATGAATCTGGCAGTAGAGATCTGGCCACATTTCCTGCGCCTGCCAGAAATAATGGGTCCAGGAATGAAAATGGGGCGCGGGTGGGCGGCCGGTAACGAGCTCGGTATCGAAGGCGGCATCGCGGGTGACGTGCTCGTTTACGATCCGGCCCGGGTAAACCAGCGTTTCGCGGTCGAAGAAACTCGATGCCACCGGTTTTTCGCCATACTTGATATGCGGCAGGCTCAACAGCTGTTCGGCCTCGGTGTAAAACTCGGGCAAGGCCGACAGGCCCATGGCTTCGAACTTGCGGTCCTGCTCGGGCGTCCAGAATTCGAGCTTGCCGCTGGGCGTCGGGTAGCTCAGGCCGGCGTCGGGATTCTGCCGCACGGCCTCGGTGACGTACACCGGGTCGAGTTCGCCGTTGTTCGATTCGAAGACCGGCAGGCGCAGGCTGCGGTTGGGCAGGCTGGTGAGGCGTTCGGTGGTAGCGTCGGCGAGATCCGGCGTCGCCGCTACCAGCACTTCGTCCCACAGCTTGCGCGGATCCTTGTAATCGTCCTTCAGCAGGTCGCCGAAGCCGAACTTCTTGCCGAGCTCTATCCAGAACCAGTGATCGGATCTGGCATCGCCCGGCGGATCGATCAGGCGATCGTTCCAGACGATGCGTCGATCCTCGGCAAAGCGCGAGGTACCGCCTTTTTCGATGCCGCTGGCCATTGGCAGAACGTAGTCCGCATAGCGCGAGGTGGCGTTTTTGAACAGTTCCATGTGCACCACCAGGTCCAGCGCCTGCACCGCGCGCCGGACGTGATTCTGGTTCGGCCATTGCCCCAGCGGGTTGTTACCTGTGATCAGCGCCTTGATCGGGTAAGGCTCGCCGTCGAGCATGGCCGTCATCCAGTCCGACGGGTTTTTACCGATCGCGGCCCGCGTCCACGGGCGTCGGTCCTTCGGCAGTTTCGGCGCTTTCCAGTTCATTTCCGACGACACGTTGAAATAACCGCCGCCACGGCGCCCCCAGTTGCCGGTCATCGCCGCGACGAACATGAACACGCGGTTGGATTGCGCCGAGTTGGTGTGCTGGTTGATACCACGGCTGAGGAAAATCATGCAACCGTTGGCGGCGGCGATGGTTTGCGCCAGCATCTCGATCTGGCCGCTGTCGAGATCGGTGACCCGGGCGCACCAGTCGAGATCGTAACCCTGGTCGGATACGAAATCGCGCCACTCACGCCAGCCGACGATCCACTGCTCGCAAAAGGCCTGATCGTGCAAATCGTTGGCGAACAGATAATGGATGATGCCAAGGCCGAGCGCCATGTCGGTGCCTGAGCGGATCGGCAGCCAGGCATCGGCCTTGCTTGCGGTTGCGGTCAGCCTGGGGTCGACCACGATCATTTTGGCGCCGTGCTTCAGGCGCCAGTCATTGGTCATGCCGAAGTTGACCGGCCGGGTTTCGGCCTGGTTGTCGCCGATATAGATATAGGCCTGCGCGCTACCGATGTCTTCCTCGGTGTAAACGTTCGCCATCACGCCGGTGCCCTGCGTCAGGCTCAGCGCGATGCCTTTGCCCATGTCGCAATAAGGCTCGGTTGCGGCCACGTTGGCGGTGCCCCAGAGCTTTGCGAACATCGGGATCGCGCCGATGATATTGAGCACGCCGGTGCGCGAACCGGACTGGATTGCGAGCGCTTCGCTGCCGTACTGTTCGCGCACCGCCGACAGCTTGTGCGCGATTTCGCTGAGCGCCTGTTCCCAGCTAATGGCCTTGAACTTGTCACTGCCGCGTTTGCCGACGCGCTTCAGCGGCGTTGTCAGCCGGTTCGGGTTGTCGTACATCTGTAACGTCATTTGCGATTTGGGGCAGATCCGGCCCTGGAATACCGGGTCTTCGTCGTTACCGTAGATATTGACGACCTTGTTGCCGCGCAGGTGGAACTTGATCGGGCAGCCGTTGAAACAGATGTTGCAGGCGCCCGGCACGATGCGTTCGGGCTGCTCGTTCAATTCTGCTTTATCCGCCCTGCGGTAGCTGCCGACGGCGATGTCCGTTTTCAGCGAGCGCCGGCTCGAGTGATCGCTCATCAGCGCGGGCGTGCTGCGCGCGGGGCCAGCCTGCGCGTTTGCGCTCACGTCGCGAGGACGGCGCAGATAAATCGTCGCCGGCTGTTGCAGGAAGTGGTCGGTGTCGAGAATCTCGCGCTGATCGCGCTTTGCCTGCTCGAGCAGTTCGGCGCGATTATTGAAGCTAATCGCGCGGGTCGGGCAAACCATAGCGCAGGCCGGGCCGAGATCGCGCGCCCGGCGCTCGGCGCAGAGATCGCACTTGACCGCGTGGTGCTGTTCGGCGTTGTAACCGATGGCGCCGTAAGGGCAGGACAGGGCGCATTCTCCGCAGCCGGTACAGCGGTTTTCATCGATCGATACGACCCCGGTAATCGGGTTCTTGGAAATTGCCTTCGGGTATACCGGGCAAGCGCGCAGGCAGGCAGGCCGCTCGCATTGCTGGCAGGTGACAGTGAGGAAATCCAGGCGCGCCAGCGATGTCTCTTCGCCCGCCTGCTGCTCGTCGAACCAGATCACGCGATTGCGATAACTGTTGGGACCCAGCGCGTTAGTCTGCTTGCAGGCGGCCTCGCAGCTCTTGCAGCCGGTGCAGCGCTCGAGGTCGATCATCAGCGCCAGCTGGGTTTTTGCATCGGTCATGCTTCAGCCTCCCCAGGCGGTGATATACCACCAGTCGATGGGCTCGCCGGCGGCGGCGTAACCGGCGAAGAACAACACCACGATGACATGCGCCAGCAGGCCAAGGTAAAAGCCGAGCGCGATCAGCATGTGGATACGCCTCGACCAGCCGAGTTCCTTGCCGGCGCTGGCGCGGGCGCCGACCATACGCGCCTCGCGCTCAGACAGCCACTGGTATCGCAGGCTCTTCAACGGGCGCCGCAACCAGTGCTTCAGCGCCGGTGAGAATTGTGCCTCGTCGGCGCTCGGGTCCAGGGTTTGCAACAGCCTGACCTTGTCGTCGATTAGGCCTTGCAAGGCTGCCTTGTCGAGCGTTTGCGGGGCGCTGAAACCGGTCGCCAGGCTGCTGCGGGCGAACAGCAGGGAGAAGCCGCGTGAAAAGATGACGCGTAGCAAGCTGCCCTGCAGGATAAGCGTCACCAGCAGAACGAGAACCAGGCCCGGCGGCGTAAACCACTCACCGGCGGCGAC
>Ga0224508_10003200_pt1 | contig 13609 bp, 9 predicted proteins | sample SF_Jan12_sed_USG_4_FD_170157 | JGI IMG/M metagenome (GOLD analysis project Ga0224508, IMG submission 170157) | Sediment microbial communities from San Francisco Bay, California, United States - SF_Jan12_sed_USGS_21 | ecosystem: Environmental > Aquatic > Marine > Sediment | place: USA: California...
CGGAGCGACCGCCGAACCAGGTCCGCTACCCGGCGGCGGGCACGGCCAACGCCGCTGTCGAGCTCGAGCTGGTCTCCCTCGACGGCGCCTTCACCACGATCGACTGGAGCGACGGCGGCCGTTTCGAGTACCTCGCCGACGTCGTCTGGCAGCCAGGTCACCACCCACTGATCGTCCGTCAGACCCGAGATCAGCGCCTGGTGTCGATCGCCGAGCTGCCGCTGGGCGAAGTGGGCGGCGACGGGCTCCCGAAGGCCGATGAGGTCGGGGAGCTCTACACGATCACCGACGACATCTGGGTCGAGCTGCAGCCCGGCGCCCCCCGCTGGTGCTCGGCCGGGTTGTTGACGATCGAGGACCGCGACGGCGCCCGCCGGCTCGTGCTCGGCGGTGAGCCGCTCAGCGACACCCGGCTGAACGTTCGATCGATCGTCGGCGTGCGCCACGATTCGGCGGATGAACCGGGGGCCGAGAGCGACGAGGCGGGGGCGAGCAGCGATGCCGCGGTGGTGGTGAGCGCATGGACCGAGCCGACCGAGATCCACCTGTTCGAGCTGCCGTTGCCGGGCTCCGGGCTGGCCGAGAGCCAGCTGACGGTCGCGCCGGGGGTGCACGCAGGCGCCCTCGGCGCAGCCACCTTGGCGATCACGTCGTCGGTGCCCGACCGGCCGGGGAGCCAGGTCACGGTCGCCGACCTGTCACCAACCGAGGGCGGCCGAGCGGCGGCGATCATCGATCGTTCGGCCGAGCCCGGCTTCGCCGCCGCTCCCGAGTTCTGCGCCCTCGGTACCGACAACCTGGAAGCGGCCCTGTTCCTCCCGACAGACCACGACGGGAGCACTCCCCTGCCCGTGCTGGTCGACCCCTACGGTGGGCCGCACGCCCAGCGAGTGCTGAAGACCCACAACCCTCATCTCGTCTCCCGCTGGTTCGCCGAGAACTCCTATGCCGTGCTCGTGACCGACGGTCGTGGGACGCCCGGCCGGGGGCCGGCGTGGGAGCGGGCGGTGTGGGGCGACCTCGCCGGTCCGGTTCTCGACGATCAGCTCGCCGCGCTCGATGCAGTCATCGACCGCTACCACTTCCTCGACGCGTCCCGGGTCGCCATCCGGGGCTGGTCGTTCGGCGGGTACCTCGCAGCCCTGGCGGTGCTCCGGAGGCCCGACCGGTTCCACGCTGCGATCGCCGGGGCCCCGGTGACGACCTGGCGCCTGTACGACACCCACTACACCGAGCGCTACCTCGGGCACCCCAGCGTCTTCCCGGAGCACTACGACCGCAGCGATCTCTGGGTCGAGAACGAGGACGGTCCCCAGCTCGAGCGCTTGGAGCGACCACTGCTGCTGATCCACGGCCTCGCAGACGACAACGTCGTGTCGGCTCACACGCTCCGCTTCAGCACGGCGCTGCTGGCGACCGGGTCCCCCCACCGGGTGCTCCCGCTGTCGGGGGTGACACACATGACTCCCCAGGAGGCGGTGGCCGAGAACCTGCTCCGGCTCCAGCTCGACTTCCTCGACGAGACGATCGGCCGGGGTGAACTGTGAACGGCGGGCTCGACGACCTGGCTCAGCTCACCCCTGACCTGGCCTCCCTCGGCTGGGACGAGGAGCTCGATGCCTGGGCCGAGGCGGCCGAGCTCGAGCTCGGAACCGAGGACGATGCGGCCGACGGGGACGGTATGGGCGACGAAGCCGCCGATCGGCTGATCCGGGGCCGCCTGGCCCAGGTCACCCGTGGCTACTCGGTGATCTTCACCGGCGGCGACGCCTTGCTCGCCGCCTCGGGGAGCGCTCGCTTCGTCAGTGACGACGTCCCGGCGACGGGGGACTTCGTGCTCGTGAGCCACGACCCAGAGGACGGCCCGGTCATCGCCGCCATCGCTCCCCGGCGGACGGAGCTCCAGCGCCGCGCATCGGGTCGTGTGCCCGAGCCCCAGGTCCTCGCGGCGAACGCCGACGAGGTGTTCGTCATGCACGGCCTGGACCGCGAGCTCAACCTCCGGCGACTCGAGCGGCAGCTGGTCGTCGCCTGGGACAGCGGCGCCACACCGGTGGTGGTGCTCACGAAGGCCGACACGGTCGACGATCCGGCGGCCGTGGTCGAACGGGCCCGGGCCGTCGCCCCGGAGGTCGACGTACTCGCTGTGTCGATCATCTCCGGCGACGACCTCGACGCCGTTGCCGGCCACGTCCCGCCGGGACGGTCGGTGGCGCTGCTCGGTCCGTCCGGGATCGGCAAGTCGAGCCTGGTCAACGCCCTGTCCGCCGGTCGAGTGCAACGCATCGGCGAGGTGCGGGCCGCTGATCGGCGGGGCCGGCACACGACGGTCACCCGCGACCTGATCCCGCTGCCCGACAGAGGGCTGGTCATCGACGCCCCCGGCGTTCGCGAGATCGGGCTGTGGCAGGCCTACGACGGTCTCAAGAAGGCCTTCCCGGAGATAACGGCGGCCGCCGCCACGTGCCGCTTCACCGACTGCGACCACCAGGCCGAGCCGGATTGCGGAGTCCGGGCCAGCCTCGCCGATGGCGCGATCGCACCGCGGCGGCTCGAGCACTGGCACGAGCTGGGTGCGGAGCTGGCGCTCCAGGAGGATCAACTGGAGGAGTTCGCGTGGCGGGCCGAGTCCCGAGATCGCGCCGCCGCCGAGGACGAGCGCGACGCCACTCGATCGAGCCGCCGGTCGCGCACCCGTCGATCGAGGGGCAGGGGGCGCCGCCGGGGCCGGTGATCGACACGCCGCCCACGTGCCACCACTGTGCGTAGTGAACCCTCCCCCGATTGCGACGGAGCATGAGCGATACTGGGCGGGCCCGGAGGTTCACCCGATGCGTCGTTCCAGCAATCCCCGCCGCTCCTCGCACGTCGTTGCCGGCGTCGTCGCCGTGCCGGCCCTCGTGTTGGCGGGCTGCGGCCGGTCCGCTCCGGTCGACGCGCTGGCCGGGCTCGACGGTGATCCCGATATCGCCGGTGTCTCGGTGACCAGTCCCGATGCGGTCGTGGCGACCGAGCCGACAGCACCGGACGAGACGGTCGTCGTCACCAGCCAGGCCGCTCCCCAGGCCCAGGCCACCTATGTCGTGCAGCCCGGCGACACCCTGTCGGGCATCGCCGGAACCTACGATGTATCGATCGAGGCGCTGGCCCAGGCCAACGCCATCGCCGACGTCCACTCGATCTCGCCGGGCCAGCAGCTCGTGATCCCGACCCCGGCGGTCGAGGTCTCGGTCGTCGACACGGCCGACACGACTACCACCGCTCAGCCCTGAGCCGGCCCCTGAGCCGGCCCCGCTCTACGATGACGGGGTGACCAGGCACGATGTCGTCATCGTCGGTGGGGGGATCATCGGGCTCACGACGGCCTGGAACCTCACCTCGACCAACCCCGAGCTCTCGGTGACGGTGCTGGAGAAGGAGGAGCGCCTGGCGGTCCACCAGACCGGCCACAACTCCGGTGTTCTCCACTCCGGCATCTACTACCGGCCGGGCTCCAACAAGGCGACGACCTGCCGGGCCGGGCGGGCGGCGATGATCGAGTTCTGCCGAGCCAACGACATCGACCACGACATCTGCGGCAAGGTCATCGTCGCCACCGGGGCCGACCAGGTTGTGTCGCTGGATGCGCTGGCCGACCGAGCGGAGGCGAACGGCGTCAAGGCCCGCCGGGTGTCGGTGGCCGAGCTTCGGGAGCTGGAACCCGAGGTCGCCGGTATCGATGCGCTCCATGTACCCGATGCCGGGATCGTCGACTTCGGGGCGGTCTGTCGGACACTGGCCGCCAAGTTGGTAGACGCGGGGACCCTGATCCGGACCGGGGCCGAGGTGACGTCGCTGTCGGAAGGCATACGTGACGTGCGCGTCGATCTGGCCGGAGCGGAGCCGCTCCGAGCCGATCTGGTCATCACCTGCGGCGGCCTCCACTCCGACCGGCTGGCCCGCCACGTCCAGCCCGAGCTGCCGGAGCGGATCCTGCCGTTCCGCGGTGAGTACTTCGAGCTGAAGCCTGAGCGGCGCCAGCTGGTGAAGAACCTGATCTACCCGGTGCCCGATCCCCGATTTCCGTTTCTCGGCGTGCATCTGACGAGGACGATCGACGGGTCGATCCACGCCGGGCCGAATGCCGTCCTAGCCCTGGCCAGGGAGGGGTACCGCTGGCGCGACATCGACGTGCGCGACCTGGCCGAGGTGTTCGCATTTCCGGGATGGTGGCGGTTGGCTGCATCGTACTGGCGAACCGGGGTTGGCGAGTACTACCGCTCGCTGTCCAAGCGGGCATTCGTGGCTGCGCTGCAACAGCTGGTCCCGGCCCTCAGCACCGATGATCTCGAGGCGTCCCCGGCCGGGGTGCGGGCCCAAGCGGTGTCCCGGCAGGGGGAGCTGCTCGACGATTTCGTCTGGTCGGAGACGTCGCGCGTGGTCTCGGTGCTGAACGCGCCGTCGCCGGCGGCAACGGCGTCGCTGGCGATCGGGCAGCGCATCGCCGATCGAGCCGTGGCGCATCTGACCTGATGTGAAATCCGACCGGCGCAGCAGACGTAGCCGAGAGGACGAGCCGGGTCAGGTGCGGGAGGCGGGGCTGGCCGCGAGGCGGTAGGCGGTCAACCATCCCGCCGGTTCGAAGCCGGTCCGCCGCATTCGAGCCTCGGCCTCGGCGACCGAGCCCCTCCCACAGACGGCGGCCACGAGTTCGATCAGCAAACGCGTTGGCTGGTCGTCTGTCTCCTCGATGACCGCCCGGGCGGCGGCCAGGGCACCCTCGCACCCCGGCTCGTCACCGCTCCGGAATCGGACGGCGGCCCTGGCCAGGAGGGCGAAGACGCGATCGAGATAGGTCGACGGGCCGGTCTCGGTCCGCTCGACCAGCTGCTCCGCCTCGTCGACTGCGCCCTGGGCGGCGGCAACGATCGAGCCGACGGCGGCGGCGTAGTTGCCGAACTGCTCGGTGGCCGACGCCTCCACCCACAGCAGCTGGCTCGCCGCTTCGGCCACCGCTCCTCGTTGCAGCATCGCCAGCGCCAGCGACACGATGAGCTCCGCCTCACCCACGACCGACGGGTCGTCGTGGAGGCCGTCGTATCGGGCGGCCCAGCGGATCGCCCGCTCGGCCTCGCCGAGACGAGCAGCCGATGCGCAGTTCGTGACCACCGCGACGCGACGGCTCTCGCGGTCGCCAGCCTGATCGGCCAGCGAGAACGCCTCGTCGAGCATTGTGGTCCCCTCGTCGAGGCGGCCGAGCGACACGAGCGCCCGGCCCTCGATGGCCCTCGACCCCACCGCCAGGGTCGAGTCGTCGAGGCGCTCGGCCACTTCTCTCGCCTGCTGAGCGAGCTCGAAGGCGGCCTGGGCGTTGCCCGACCAGAGCTGGAGCGACGCATCGAGGCTCAACGTGATGCCCTCGGCCCACGGGTCTCCCCGGCGCTGCGTCTCGGGTAGGACCGTGTCGATGAGCAGGCGGGCCTGCTCCCAGTCGCCGGTGTGGAACGCGACCCAGGCCAGTACGCCCTTGGTCCAGACGAGGCCACCTCGGTCGTCGAGCTCGGTGAAGGTGTCGATCGCCTCGGTGACCAGCGAGCGGGCCTCGAGGACCCGGCCCTGGCGGAACGCCTGCCACGCCAGGCTCTGCAGCGCCCACGCCTCGGCCCGGCGGTCGCCTGCGGCCACCGCCACCGCCCGCGAGCTCTCGAGCGCCTGGCGGGCGAGCGAGGCGTCCGAGCGGACCATCTCGGTCATGCCGAGCAGGCGGAGGGCGAGCGCTTGTTGATCGGCGACGCCGAGCACCGCCATACGGTCGGCGGCCTCCCGGAGTCGGGCCGCCGCCCGGTCGAGATCGCCGGCCTTGCGGTCGACCTCCCCCTGGGTCAGCAACGAGCGGGCCAGCATCACCGGGTCGAGGTCGGGGAACGTGTCGAGTCGCTCGAGATCGGAGCGAGCGGCGGCGATGTCGTGGATCTCGGCCCAGGCCCGGGCCCGCCCGAACAGGAAACGGGCAGTCGCTGCCTCGTCGGTGGCCAGATCGACACCGAAGTCGAACCATCGGGCGGCGTCGAGAGGCGCGCCGACGTCAAGCGCCCGCTCGCCCGCCTGCTCGAGCCAGTACAGGGCTCGGCTGATCACTTCGGCTCGGTCGACGCCGGGGACGTTGGCGACCTCCGATGCGAGGTGGGCGGCGGCTCGGTAGTGCTCGGCGATCGCCACCACGACCGAGTTGCGAACGCTGTCGGGCTGCTGGCTCTCGAGGTACCGCGCGATCCCGTGGTGCTGCTGGGCCCGGCCCATCTTGGTGAGCCGGCCGTAGGCGACGTCGCGCACGAGGTTCGACACGAACCGGTACCGACCGCCGCTGACCTCGAGCAGGTCCTTGTCGATGAGGGCCGTCAGATCGAGGTCGATCTGGGCGACCCGTCGGGTCTCGCGGGCCATGGTGGCGAGGCCGTCGATGGGCCCGGTTCGGCCGAGCACGGCCGCATCCTCCAGAAGGGAGCGCTCACCGTTGTCGAGTGCGTCGAGGCGGGCGGCGATGATGCCCCGGAGGGTGGCCGGCAGCTCGGCCGCGTCGACGTCGAAGTCGTCGCCATCGGTGGCGGGAAGCGCATCGCCGTCCTTGGCGACGAGACCGGCCAGCTCCTCGAGGAAGAACGGGTTGCCGCCGCTCCGGTCGACCAGCTCGCCCGCGATCACCTCCGGCAGGTCGGTGCCCAGCTGCGCCAGCAGCTCGGCGGAGGCCAGGTCGTCGAGCGGGCCGAGCTGGATCACCGAGAGGCCGTGCCGGCCCCGGGGGAGGTGGTCGTGCTCACCCGAGCGGGCGGTCGTGAGCACGACGAGTGGGGCACGGGCGAGCTCGGTCAGCACGTGGTCGACCAGCTCCCAGACCGCGGTTGCCGCCCAGTGCATGTCGGACAGCACGATCACGACCGGGCGTTGCGAGACCTCGGCGTCGAGCACGGTGGTGAACGCCAGCACGACCTCCGAGCGGTTCCGGTTGCGGTCGCCGCCTCGAAGCTCGGTGTCGTAGCCGAGGGCGTGCAGGAGGGCGACGGTGTAGCGCTCGATGGCTGCCGGGGAGCTGACCGGCAGGTGCTCGGCCAGGGCCGCCTGGAGGTCGGCTTCGGCCCGGTCGTACGGCATGTCGTAGGTGAGGTCGAAGAGGTCGCGCACGAGATCGGCGACAGGCCACCAGACGTTGGCCTCTCCGTAGGGCAAGCAGCGCCCGTCGAGCACCCGGGCCCGGAACTGCGACGCCATCGTTGCCGATGCCTCGTTGACGAGACGGGTCTTACCCATGCCGGCTTCGCCGGAGACCACCGACAGCTGGGCCCGGTGACCGTCGATCGCGAGCTGGGCCTGCGCCGCGAGCATGTTCATCTCGTGAGTGCGGCCGACGAAGACGTTGCCGTGCTGCCGATGAAACCCCGGAGGCCTCACCGCCCGGAGCGCGACCCATGCCTGCAGCGGCTCTTCTCGCCCCCTGGCCGGGAGCGGGCCGACCGATCGGTAGACGAGGGCTTCGCCAGTGGCGGCCCGGGTTGCCTCGCCGACGAGCGTTTCGCCAGGGTTGGCCAGCTCCTGGAGCCGGCTGGCCGAGTTCATCACGTCGCCCATGGCCGTGTAGTCACCGCCAGCCGTCGTCGTGCCGACCAGTACTTCGCCGGTGTTGAGGCCGATTCGAAGGTGGAGCGGCGGGTCGAGCTCGGAGGAGAGGCTGTCCATCGTGTGTTGCATGCGCAGCGCAGCTCGCACCGCTCGCTCGGCGTCGTCTTCGTGGGCCACCGGGGCCCCGAAGAGGGCGATGATCTCGTCGCCGACGACCTTGTCGACGACCCCGCCGAACATCGTGATGTCGCGAGCGAGCCGCTCGAAGGCCCGGTCGATCAGGTGCTTCACCTGCTCGGGGTCCATGCGCTCGGCCAACGTCGTGAAGCCGACGACGTCGGCGAACAACGCGGTGACGACCCGACGCTCCTCGCCTAGCGAAGACTGGGCTGCTCCGCAATGGGAGCAGAACCGAGCACCGTCGGGAATCTGGAGCCCGCAGGACGCACACTGCATCGGCTCAATCCTAGTTTCGCCAAGGCCGGAAACTCGACCGTGTCGAGCCGACTCGGTCGGCCTGCTCCTCCTCGCGAACGAGGGGCCTTCGTTCGTTCGGGCGACGACAGCCGACGTCACCTTCAGTACGGTAGCGAGGTGCACCTGCGGCCTCATCAGCGCTCGTCGGGCCACATCTGGGCGTGGCACGACCGGCTGTCGGGCCTTCTGCCGCTGGGGCTACGGCGCCGCCGGTTGTTGTTCGACCTCGCGCTTGCCATGCTGTTGTCGGCGGTGTCCATCGTCGTCGTCCTCGGTCTCAACGACGCGTTCGGCGAGGCCGACATCAGCCGCCCCGACGGCGCGATCGGGTGGTTGATCGTGATCGGGCCGGCGCTGCCGATCCCGTTCCGCCGAGTCTTCCCGACCGCCGCCGTGGTCACCGGCGGGCTGCTCCAAGTGGTGATGTGGTCGACGTCGCTCCCCGATTTCTACCTGGCGATGGCCGTCCTGCTGTACTCCGCGGCCGCGTTCGGTGGGTTGCGAGGGCGACGGGCGAGTTGGATCATGTCGGCGGCGCTCACGCTCTTCACCGCAATCGGTGTCCTCACCGGGGAAGCGCCGTTCTACGCAGTGCCGATCGTCGGGTTGTTCAGCGTCGCCGCATCGGCGATGGGGGCGTCGGTCGCCAACCGGCAGGCCTACATCGAGCAGGTCGAGGCCCGGGCCTCTGAGACCGAGCGGTCTCGTCTGGCCGACCACGACCGGGCGCTCACCGAGGAGCGCAACCGGATCGCTCGCGAGCTCCACGATGTCGTCGCCCACGGGCTCTCCGTCGTCGTGGTCCAGGCGGCAGCGGCCCAGAGGATTCTCGATCGCGACCCGTCCGGGGCTCGGAGCGCGCTGGAGCAGATCGAGCAGACGGGGCGAACGGCGCTGGGCGAGATGCGGCAGGTGCTCAGCGTGATCCGCACCGACCCGGCCGAGAGCTGGCGACCGGCCCCCGGGCTCGCCGGCCTGGACGAGCTCGTCGACGAGTTGGGCAAGACTGGGCTCATGGTCACGCTGTCTCGCTCCGGTACCATCGAGCAGCACCCGTTGCCGGTCACGATCGATATGACCGCGTACCGGATCGTCCAGGAGTCGCTGACGAACGTGCTGAAGCACGGTGGTCGGGGCGCCCGGGCCTCGGTGGACATCCAGCGGACCGAGAGCTCGCTCGATCTCGCCATCACCGACGACGGCAGGGGGGCTGCCGCCGCCGAGCGCGGCGGGCACGGCCTTCGGGGCATGCAGGAGCGGGTCGAAGTATTTGGTGGCGACTTCTCGGCTGGACCGGCACGCGGCGGTGGGTTCGCCGTGAAGGTGTCACTCCCGATCGAGGCGACGGGAAGCCGGTGAGCGAGGGGGAGCGGTGATCCGGATCGGGATCGTTGACGATCAGGAGCTCGTCCGCACCGGGTTCCGCATGATCCTCGATTCCGAGGACGACTTCGAGGTCGTCGGTGAGGCGGCCGACGGCGAGTCCTCGCTGGCGATGGTGCGGGCTCGCCGACCCGACGTGGTTCTCATGGACGTGCGGATGCCGGTCATGGACGGCGTCGAGGCCACGCGCCAGCTGGCGACGAGCCCCGACACGAAGGTCATCATCGTCACCACCTTCGATCTCGACGAGTATGTGTTCGCCGCGCTCCGGCACGGTGCCAGCGGCTTCCTCCTCAAGGACGCCCCGGCCGATCAGCTGGTGTCGGCGATCCGGGTCGTGGCTTCCGGCGAAGCGCTCCTCGCACCCTCGATCACCCGCCGACTGATCGAACAGTTCCAGGCGTCCGGGCCACCGCCGGCTACCTCCGACGGCGAGCAGCTGCTGGCCAGCCTGACCGAGCGGGAGAGCGAGGTGCTCGCCGAGCTGGCCCGGGGCTTGTCGAACGCAGAGATCGCCGAGAAGCTGTTCGTCAGCGAGACGACCGTCAAGACCCATGTCGGACGGGTGCTCACGAAGCTCAACGTGCGCGACCGGGTACAGGCCGTGGTGATGGCCTACGAATCGGGCGTCGTGCGGCCCGGCTCGGGCTGACACGTCGGACACCAGTAGGTCCCCCGAGCATGAGGGCCGCGGCGGGCCCACTCGATGAGCGTGCCGCAGGATCGACAGGGCCTGCCCGCCCGGCCGTAGACGGCCACACCGCCGGGCACGGTCGTTCGAGGACCGCCGGCGACACCTGCCACGAGCTGGGCGTTCGCCACCTCCGCCAGGCGGCGGACGAGGTCGTCGGAGAGGCGGCCGATCGGCGTGTCAGGATGGAGCTCGCAGGCGTGGAGCACCTCGCTCTTGAAGACGTTGCCGACGCCGGAGAAGATCCGCTGGTCGAGGAGGACGTCGACGACCGGGGTCGCGTTGGTGCTGAACCGTCGGGCCCGGTCGACGACCACGTCGAGGTCGGGATCGGCCGTGGTCAGATCGGGACCGAGACGGTCGAGCCCGGTCCCGCGGCGAACGGTCGTCGCACCGCGGAGCACCACGTGGGGGGCGGCGAAGCACACCGCGACCCAGTCGTCGGTCGCGAGCACGGCACGGGCCGCGCTCGGTGACCGGCGCCAGCGCTCGCCGGGCCGGTACAGATGCCAGCTCCCGGCCATCTTCATGTGGGTTTCGAGCACGCTGCCGTCGCCGAAGTGCACGAGCAGGAACTTGCCTCGGGCCTCGACCCGCTCGATCAGCGTGCCGGGGGCGGGGCCGGAGCCTGCCAGCCTGGCGGCCTCGAAGCGAACCAGCGGCTTGCCGGCAAGGGCCTGGCCGAGCCGATTGGCCGCTCGGTGGATGGTGTCACCCTCGGGCACGGCTCCCAGTGTGGCGCCGCTCGTGGTGTGTCGCTGACGAGCGGTCTGGTCTCCAGCGAATCATTCTGGCGACACACCACTACCGTTCCTGCGATGAACCGCTTGGATGGACTCGAGATACCGTGGTGGCGCCGGGGCGTGGTCTACCAGGTCTACCTACGCTCGTTCGCCGACTCCAACGGCGACGGCACTGGCGACGTCAACGGCCTGCGGTCGAGGCTCCCCTACCTCGCCGACCTCGGTGTCACCGCGCTCTGGATCACCCCGTGGTATCGCTCCCCGATGGCCGACGGCGGCTACGACGTTGCCGACTATCGAGACATCGAGCCCTGCTTCGGCACGCTCGCCGACGCCGAGCAGCTGATCTCGGACGCCCATGACCAAGGCATACGGATCATCGCCGACCTCGTCCCCAACCACACCTCGACCGAGCACGACTGGTTCAAGCAGGCCCGGACGGCACCGATCGGCGATCCGAGCCGCGACCGGTACCACATCCGCGACGGCAAGGGGGCCGACGGGGCCGAGCCGCCGACCGACTGGACGAGCGTGTTCGGAGGGTCGGCCTGGACCCGCCTGCCGGACGGTCAGTGGTACCTGCACCTGTTCGCCAGGGAGCAACCCGACCTCAACTGGGGGAACGCCGAGGTTCGGGCCGAGTTCGAGTCCATCTTCCGGTTCTGGCTCGATCGGGGCGTCGACGGCTTCCGGATCGACGTGGCCCACGGCCTCGTCAAGGACCCGACCTTCCCCGACGTCGGGGCGGCCCCGGAGATCCTCGTGTCGGCGAACGTGCCTGACCATCCCTTCTGGGATCGCGACGGGATCCACGAGATCGTCCCGTCGTGGCGGGCGATCGTCGAGGCCTACGACGGGTATCGGATACTCGTGGCCGAAGCTTGGGTCCGGCCGGAACGGCTGCCGCTCTACCTACGGCCCGACGAGTACCATCAGTCGTTCAACTTCGATCTCCTGAAGGCGCCGTGGGACGCCGCTCGGCTGCGGGCGGTGATCGACGACGGCGTCAAGGCAGCTGCCGCCGTCGGGTCGACGTCGACCTGGGTCCTGTCGAACCACGACGTGATGCGGGAGGCGACCCGTTACGGTCTCCCGGCGGACGTCAACTGGCGAACGTGGCCCGTGACCGGCCCAGCCGAGCTCTTGGATGAGGCAGCGGGCATCCGGCGGGCCAGGGCGGCTGCGCTGCTCATGCTGGCCCTGCCGGGGTCGGCCTACATCTACCAGGGCGAGGAGCTCGGGCTCCCCGAGGTCTGCGACCTGCCGACCGACGTGCTCGACGACCCTGTCTGGGAGCGATCGAACCACACCCAACGGGGGCGCGACGGGTCGCGGGTGCCGCTGCCCTGGGATCGATCGAAGCCAGCCGCCGGCTTCGGCTCGGCGCCGGCATGGCTGCCCCAGCCGGAGGGTTGGGGCGAGCTGTCGGTCGCAGCCCAGCGGGAGGACCCCGACTCGACGCTGCAGCTGTACCGGGCGGCGCTGGCCCTCCGTCGTCGCCACGGCGTTGACGACGAGACGCTCGACTGGCTCGACACCGATCCCGGAACCGTCGCGTTTCGGCGGGGCAGCGGTCTGCGGTGCGTGGCGAACCTCGGTCCCGAGCCGATCGAGCTCCCCGAGCACGCCGAGGTGTTGCTCACCAGCTCTGGGCTGACCCCTTCGGGGCGCCTCGGAACCGACGATGCCGCCTGGCTTCTGTGACCGGCGCCACACCGGTGGGTCCCTCTTAGGGATGACATCGTCCCAGCCGAAAATCGTCACTCCGATCGAAGGCGCGGGCTGGTCCGCGTCCTACATTTCGAGGTGCACAGAAGTTCGAGGTGCACAGAAGTCCCAGCGTGCACGCACGCGCCTCCGTCGACCTGCGGCGGCCGAGGGTTAGGAGCAGTCTCACATGAACGACGAAGCATCCGCGCAACAGGTGGCTGATCGAATCCAGCACGGCACCGGTGTGTCGGCGGCTCGCGCCCTGCAGGCCTCGAAGATCTACGGCTCGGGTGACACCGAGGTCCACGCTCTCCGCAACGTCGATGTGAGCTTCGAGCAGGGAGCGTTCAGCGCGATCATGGGACCGTCCGGCTCCGGCAAATCGACGCTGATGCACTGCATGGCCGGGCTCGACCGGTTGACGAGCGGCGAGTCGTTCATTGGCGAGACCGCCATCTCGACCTTGAACGACAAAGCGCTCACCGAGCTCCGGCGCAACAAGGTCGGCTTCATCTTCCAGGCCTTCAACCTGATCCCGACCCTGACCGCCCGGGAGAACATCACCCTCCCGATGGATCTGGGCGGCACCAAGATCGACAAGGGCTGGATCGACGAGGTCATCTCCACCGTCGGCCTCGCCGACCGGGAGACCCACCGCCCCAACGAGCTGTCCGGCGGTCAGCAGCAGCGGGTGGCGGTGGCCCGGGCGCTCGCCACCCGCCCCGACATCGTGTTCGGCGACGAGCCGACCGGCAACCTCGACTCGAGGACCTCGGCCGAGATCCTGAGCTTCATGCAGCGAGCGGTGAAAGAGCTCGGCCAGACGATCGTGATGGTGACCCACGACCCGACCTCGGCGTCGTACGCCGACCGGGTCCTGTTCCTCGGCGACGGCGAGATCGTCCACGAGATGCACGACCCAACACCGGACTCCGTGCTCGACACGATCAAGAGCCTGGGGGACTGAGCCGTGGCCAAGATCGTGTGGCGGGGCATTCTCGCCAACCTGGGC
>Ga0224508_10003201_pt1 | contig 13605 bp, 12 predicted proteins | sample SF_Jan12_sed_USG_4_FD_170157 | JGI IMG/M metagenome (GOLD analysis project Ga0224508, IMG submission 170157) | Sediment microbial communities from San Francisco Bay, California, United States - SF_Jan12_sed_USGS_21 | ecosystem: Environmental > Aquatic > Marine > Sediment | place: USA...
GGCTCGGCCGGCGGACACCTCTCGGCGCTGACCGCGCTCAGCCAGAACGACCCGGCCTACCAGCCCGGCTTCGAACAGGCCGACACCCGCATCTCGGCGGCCGTGCCCTTCTACGGCGTCTTCGACTTCCAGGACACGGCCAACATCCGCGGCGGCCACGCCATGACGGGCTTCCTCGCCAAGGCGGTCTTCCAGTGCACCCCAGAGGAGAACCCCGAGCTCTGGCACGGGGCCTCGCCCATCAACCGCGTCTCGCCCGACGCGCCTCCCTTCCTGATCATCCAGGGCACCCACGACACCCTGGTCTACGTGGAAGAGGGCCGCGAGTTCAGCCGTGCGCTGCGCGAAAAGAGCCGCAACCCGGTGCACTACCTCGAGCTCGAGGGAGGCCAGCACGCCTTCGAGATCTTCCACTCGGTGCGCAGCCAGTACGCCGTGCGCACCGCGGTGGCCTTCCTCGAGACCGAGCACGGCAAGTACAAGGGCCGCGTCGCGGCCTGAGCCCGGGCCGGCGGGCGAGCGTTCAGGCCGAGGGGCGGGCTTCGAGCTCGGCGCGCAGGGCGCGGCGGCCGACCCAGCGCGCCAGGGGCGGCGCCAGGCGATTCGCCCACACGGCCAGGCGCGCGCGGGCCGGCCACACGATCAGGCCCCGGTTGCGGGCCACGCCGTCGAGGGCGGTTTCGGCGAAATCGGCGACGGGCCGGGGCGGACCGCCCACCCGGGTGAGGTAGCGGCGCAGGTCGGGGCGCCAGGGACGCGGCAGGTCGCTCGGGCCCTCCGCGTCGATCAGCGAGGTCTCGATGGCCGTCGGGCACAGGGTGCTCACCCTCACGCCGTGGATTTCGCCCTCGAGCCGCAGGCTCTCGCCGAGCCCGACCACCGCGTGCTTGCTCATGGCGTAGGCCGCCATCAGGGGTACCGGCACGAGGCCCGCCGCGGAGGCGGTGTTCACGATGTGGCCCGTTCCGCGCGCCACCATGCGCGGGTAGGCGGCGGCGACGCCGTTGGTGACGCCGCGGACGTTGACGTCGAGCACGCGGTCGTAGTGCTCGACATCCGTGCTGTGCGATTCGCAGGCGACGCCGATGCCGGCGTTGTTGAACAGCAGGTCGAGGCCGTGGGCCTCGTCGATCCTGCCGACGAGATCCGACACGGCCGTCGCGTCGCGCACGTCGAGCGTCTCGGCTTCGGCCGCAGCGCCGACGCTCGCGGCGGCGCGCGCGACCGCTTCGCCGTCGACGTCGGTCATCCACACCCGCGCTCCGCGCGCCACCAGCCCCTGCGAGAGCGCGAGACCGATGCCCGATGCGGCCCCGGTGACGAGAGCGGTTCTTCCCTCGTAGGGGTTCATGCGATCCTGTCTCCGGAGTACCAAGCGCCGATGATTGCGAACATAGCGGGATGGACCCTTTGCTGCTCTTGTTCGGTGTAGGCTGGAAACTCGGGCGCGAACAGTCTCTAACCGAGAAACCTAGAGGAGTGACGACATGATCTCGATTCGAAACGCAGTGCTGGTTCTTTCGGTCGCAGGTGTCGCTGGATCCGCCGCGGCCCAGAACGGCCCGATCTCACCGATCGCCGAGGGTCAGACCCTGGTCTACGTCTTCACCGGCGTCAGCAACGACACCACCGACGAAGATATGACCGCAGCGCTGATCCACTGCACGAACCTTTCGGTCGCGGACATCGATGTCACGGTGGACATCTACTTCTCGGTTGGAACTCTGGCGGGCTCCAATACACAGACGCTCTTTCCAGGAGAGACCGCATCGTGGCAGACCCAGGACGCGGTCAGCGTCAACAACTTCGTGGCCGTGAACATGGATCTCGTCGGCATCTTCGCCGGGGGATCGGGGCGCATCACGGCGAGCGACAAGAAGGCCCCGATCCTGTGTACGGCGCAGTCGATCGACGCGACCTCACCCGCGATGCATCTGGCCAGCCTGCCGATGCTCCGCGTGGCGAAGCCGCCGAAGGTCAAGACGCTCAAGGAGTAGCCGGACAGGCGCCAGGCGCCCTCGTGGGGCCTCAGCCGGCCTTGCGCACCACCGCGTCGGCCAGCGACCAGTAGCCGCGCAGCGCGAGCAGCTTGCCGGCCGCGTCGACGCGGTAGGTGAAGATGCCGTGCACCTTCATGGTGGTGCCGCCGGGGAAGTGGGTGGTGAGGGTGAGCACGTGGGCCGACTCGTCGCCGGCGGCGAAGGACTCGTGGGTCTCGACTTCGATGCGCTCGGTGGGCGCCATGTTCTGGTCCCAGAACTTCTCGGCCTCGGCGCGGCCGCGAAAGCCCTGGCCGCTCGGGTTGGTGGGCGCCACGCCGATCGGGTCTTCGAGCACCACGTCGTCGGCCATCAGCGCCAGCCAGCCCTCGCGGTCGCGGGCTCGGACGCAGCGCCACGAGCTGTGCGCCGCTGCGAGGGCGGGCGGCTCCGCTTCGGGACCGGCCATCTCAGACGCTCCGCGCCAGCGCGGCCAGCTCGTCCACGAAGCGCAGCATGCCGTCGGCGTCGCGGGCGGTGGAGACGCCGACGATGCGGTGCACGCCCAGCTCGGCGTACTGCTTGACCTCGTCGGGGCCGAGGCCCGGCGGCGGCGACACGCTGATCTCGAGCTCGCCCAGCTCCGCCGGGCGGTGGCCGGCCTCGATGTCCTCGCGAATCCAGGCCAGCGAGCGGGCGGTGAGCTCGGGCGAGGTGAAGAAGCCGTACCAGCCGTCGCCCTTGCGGGCGGCGCGGCGCGCGGCCGGGGGGCTCATGCCGCCCACCACGATCGGCGGATGCGGCCTCTGCACCGGCCGCGGGTGGGCGTCGATGCCCTCGAAGCGATAGAAGCGGCCGGAGAAGCGGGGCTCGTCCTCTGTCCACAGCGCGCGCAGCACGTCGATGGCCTCGTCGGTGACGGCGCCGCGCTCTTCGAAGTTGGCGCCCAGGGCGCGGAACTCGGGCTCGAGGTAGCCGGCGCCCAGGCCGAAGATCAGGCGGCCCTGCGACACCGCGTCGACGCTGGCCAGCTCCTTGGCCAGCTCGACGGGGTTGCGCTGGGGCAGGATGATGATCCCGGTGCCGAGCTTGATGCGCTCGGTGACCGCGGCACAGGCGGCCAGCGCCACCGAGGGGTCGAGGAAGGGCGTCTCGGGGCGCGCGGGCGAGGGCGGGGCCTGGGGGTCGGGCAGCACCACGTGCTCGCCGGTCCAGATCGACTCGAGGCCCGCCTCCTCGGCGGCGCGGGCCACGCGCAGCATGGCCGAGGCGTCGCCCAGCGGGCCCATGTTGATGCCGAAGAGTCCGAACTTCACGAGATCCTCGCTCTGCTGCTAGGCGCCGTGAAGCACCTGGCCGGGTGTGGCGCCGGTGGGCTTGCCGTTCTCCATGGCGGGCACGCCGTTCACGACCACCATCGCATAGCCGCGGGCGTCCACGGTGTAGCGCTCGGTGTTGCCGGGGAAGTCGCGGGCCAGGGTGTGTTCGAGTGCCTCGAGGCGACCCCGATCGATCAGGGTGAGGTCGGCCGCGGCGCCCGTGCGGATCACGCCGCGGTCGCGCAGGCCGTGCACCGCGGCGGGCATGCCGGTGAGACGGAACACCGCCTGCTCCAGCGAGATCGTCTCGGGCACCCAGTCGGTGAGCAGCTTGGTGGTGTAGTCGGCGCCGACGAAGCTCGCGAGGTGCGCGCCGCCGTCGCTCGAGCCCGACATCACCAGCGGGTCTTCGATGCCGCTCTTCACCACGTTGGCGATGAACTCCTCGGCCACCGGCATCGGTCGCGGGCGCCAGCTGGCGTCGAGGGCCTCAGAGATCGAGACGTCGAGAAAGGCGTCGAGGGCGTCGCAGCCGCGCTCGGCACCGATCTCGTCCACGGTCTTGCCCAGCAGCGCCTGGTTCTCGGGCCGGCTGGCGATCTCCAGCTCGAGCGTCTCGAGGGGGAAGGAGGCCGTGCGCTCGACGTTCTGCAGGTCGGCGCGCAGGCGCTCGCGCAAGGCCGGTGCCGAGAGCTTGCGGCAGCGCTCCTCGACGCTGCCCTGCAGGCCCTCGAGCCAGGCGGGCATCTCGTCGAAGATGAAGGTGTCCTTCAGCCGCACGTGCAGGGTGAGGTGCTGCGTGGCGAACTGGGGGTGGATGCGGAAGCCCTGGGCCCGGGCCTCGCGCACGAAGTCGAGGGTGCGCTCCCAGCCCATGGGCGTCTCGGGCGTGGGCGTGAGCAGACCGATCTCCACCGCCTTGCCCGACACCCGCGCCAGCTCGAGCAGGAGCCTGCGGTCGGCTTCGTCGTGGCCGGCGGCGTGGCTGCGCGGAATGATCTCGACCGCGCCGTAGGGAAACTCGGCCAGCACCGAGGCCAGGGCCAGGATCTCCTCGGGCGCGGCGAAGTTCGAGGGCACGCCGCGGCCGTCCTCGCCCACGTGCAGGTCGAGCTGGCTGGTCGAGAAGCCCACGGCGCCCTCGCGCATCGCGGCCCGCACCAGCTCCTGCATCTGCTCGATCTCGGCGGGCGTGGCCGTGCGCTCCGAGGCGTCGTCACCCATGACATAGCGGCGCACCGCGCAGTGCCCCACGTAGCCGCCCACGTTCACGGCGATCTTGCCCTCGAGGCGCTTCCAGAAGTCGGCGAAGCCGCCGCCGCCGAAGTTGAAGCCCTCGGCCAGGGCCGCCCGCGACATGCCCTCGACGCGGCTCAGCATGCCGGCCAGCCAGTCGACGTCAGCGGGCTTGGCGGGATACAGGGTGAAGCCGCAGTTGCCGGTGAGCACGGTGGTGACGCCGTGTTGCATGGAGGGCGAGGCCACCGGGTCCCACTCGAGCTGCACGTCGTAGTGGGTGTGCACGTCGATGAAGCCGGGGGTGACGAGCAGGCCGTCGGCATCCACCTCGCGCGCGGCGCCCTCGGGGACGCGGCCGATGGCGGCGATGCGCCCGTCGGCGATGGCGAGGTCGGCGGTGTAGGCGGGCAGGCCCGTGCCGTCGACGATGCTGCCACCGCGAATCACCAGGTCGTAGGCCATGACACTCCTCCGCTTGGGGGCTGGCATCCTATCACGGAGAAAGGGGGCGACCGCTCGTTCAGGTTCCGTTGATCCTGCGCGCAGCGACCACTCGTTCAGGTCCCATTGATCATGCGCCCGCCATCCACCGTGATCAGGTCGCCGGTGTGGTAGCGCGAGGCGTCGCTGGCCAGATACACGACGATGCCAGCCATCTCCTCGGGATCGGCCATGCGGCCCATCGGAATCTTGGCGACGGCGTCGCGGCCCAGGGGGTGCTCGTCGTCGAAGGGCACCATGCCGGTCTTGGTGAGTCCGGCGCAGACCATGTTGGCGCGAATGCCGCGGGGGCCGAGCTCGAAGGCCAGCGTGCGCACCAGCCCGGCCACGGCACACTTGGCCGCGGCGTAATGGGCCAGGCCCGGCACGGCGGCGAAGTTGGTGAGGCTGCCCGTGGCGATGAGCGATCCGCCAGCGTCGCCGGCCTCGGCCCGCGCGACCATGTGCCGGGCCGCCTCGCGCAGGGTGAAGAAGGCGCCGCGCTGGGCCACGCCCTGCAGCGCGTCCCACTGCTCGGCGCTCATGTCGACCACCGGGGCCATCGTGACGCCGCCGGCGTTCGCGATGACGCAGTCGAGGCGGCCCATCTCTTCCAGTGCCTCGGCGAAGGCGCTCTTCTGGGCGAACTCGTCGGCGACGTCCACCGACGCCGTGGCGACGCGACCGCCGTGGGCGCGCAGGCGCTGGGCCGCCTCCTGATTCTGGTCGGCGCGGCGCCCCCAGATCACCACGTCGCCGCCGGCGCGGGCGATGGCGTCGGCGTAGGCGAAGCCCAGGCCCGAGTTGGCGCCGGTGATCAGGGCGACCTTGCCGGTGAGATCGAAGGGGTGTTCGGCCATGAGAGGCGCATTGTACGGAATCGCGGGCGCTGTCATGCTGTCCTCTGGAGGACCCCCGATGCAGCAAGTCCGCATCCACGCCCCCGGCCAGGTGCGCATCGACGAGGTCGCCGTCCCCGAGCCCGGCCCCCGCGACGCCGTCCTGCGCGTACGCGCCTGCGGCATCTGCGGCAGCGACCTCGGCTACATCAAGCTGGGCGGCGTCGCCGGCCCCGGCCCCGAGCCCATGCCCCTGGGCCACGAGTTCTCGGCGATGGTCGAGCGGGTGGGCGCCGAGGTGAAGCGCGTGGCGCCGGGACAGCGCGTGGTGGTCAACCCGCTGGCCGGCGGCAACATCGGCAACGGTGGCGACACCGGCGCCTTCGCCCCCGAGATCCTGGTGCGCGAGGTCGAGGCGGGCAACGTGCTCTTCCCGATCCCCGACGCCCTGCCCTTCGACCGCGCCGCGCTGGCCGAGCCGCTGGGCGTGGGCATGCACGCCGTCGACCGCCTGAACCTCCGGCCCGGCGAGAAGGTGGCGGTCTTCGGCGCCGGGCCCATCGGCCTGATGTGCCTGGCCACCCTCAAGCACCGCGGCTTCGAGGACGTGGCCATCGTCGACCTCTCCGAGCACCGCCTGGAGCTGGCCCGCGAGCTGGGCGCCGACCTCGCCCTCGACGCCGGCAAGCAGGACGTCTGGGAGCGGCTGCGCGAGGCCCACGGCACCGAGCTGTTCCTGAACATGGTGCCCACCCCCGCCACCGACGCCCTCGTCGAGGCTTCGGGCGCGCCGGGCCTGCTGCGCGACATGGTGGCGCAGGCGCGCCCCGACGCGCGCATCTCGATCGTGGCCCTGCACCGCCAGCCCCAGGAGATCGATTTCATGATGGTGATGGCCAAGCAGATCAGCCTGATCGGCTCGATGGCCTATCCCGACGACTACTCGGAGATGGTGCGCATGCTCTCCGAGGTCGACCTCTCCCCGGCCATCACTCACCGCTTCCCGCTCGAACGCTTCGACGAGGCGCTGGCCACCGCCCAGGACCCGACCCGCGCCGGCAAGGTGATGATCGAGTTCGGCTAGCCGTTCAGACAGGCGTAGACGGCGTCGACGAGCCGCGCCGACCGCGGGTCGCCGTTGATGCCGGTGCGCATCTGGTTCATGGCGTAGCCGAAAGCCAGCTCGTGGGCGGAGTCGGCGAAGCCCAGTGAGCCGCCGGAGCCGGGGTGGCCGAAGCTGCCCTCGGGACAGGTCTCGCCCAGCATGGGCGGCAGCGCGAAGCCCAACGCGAAACGTGTGGGGACGTGGAGCACCTTGTCGGGCCCGTCCACCTGACACTCGGTCGCCGCCGCGAGGGTTTCGGGCGCGAGCAGCCGCACTCCGTCCAGCTCGGCCAGGGTCGCCGCATAACAGCGAGACAGCGCGCGCGCCGTGGCGATGCCGTTGGAGGAGGGCATCTCGGCGGCGCGCAGCTCGGGCCGGTTCCACATGTCGCCGTAGGAGAAGAGGTTCGAGGGGCCCGAGAGCACGCGGCCCAGGAGCGTGTCCGGACCCATGAAGCGGTCGCGCCGGGCGATCGCCTCGGGATCGCTGGGCTCGGGCGGGCCGTAGACGGTGGCGACCCGCGCGGCCTCGGCCTCGGGCAGTCCGATCCAGCAGTCGAGACCCAGGGGACGCGCCACCTCTTCGGCGAAGACGCGCCCGAGGCTCTCGCCGGTGACGCGGCGCACCACCTCGCCCAGGATCCAGCCGTAGCTGCGCGCGTGGTAGCCGTGGGCACTGCCGGGCTCCCAGTTGGGGGCCTGGGCGGCGAGGGCCGCGCAGACCGGGTGCCAGGCCAGCACCTCGTCGAGGCTCAGCTCGCCGTCCACGGCGGCCAGCCCGGCGCGGTGGCAGAGTACGTCGCGCAGGGTGATGCCGCCCTTGCCCCGCGCCGCGAACTCGGGCCAATGGCGGGCGACCGGCGCGTCCAGCTCGAGCTCGCCGCGCTCGAGCAGCCGGTGCACGACGATCGCGGTGAGCCCCTTGGTCGACGAGAAGACCAGCACCGGCGTGTCCCGCTGCCAGGGCCGGCCGCTCTCGCGGTCGGCCAGCCCGCCCCACAGGTCGACCACCACCTCGCCGCCGCGGTGCACGCAGCAGGCCGCGCCCACCTCGCCGTCGGCGAAGTTCTTCGCGAAGGCCTCGCGCACCGACTCGAAGCCGGCGGCGCAGTGGCCGTGGATCTCGGGCATGTCGGAGCGGCCGGCCTAACGCCGGCCCGGATCTTCCACGCCGTAGAGACGCGCCATCAGCTGCGAGACCAGCCCACCCACGGGCAGGGTCACGCCCGACTCGCGGGCCAGCGCCAGCGCCCAGGCGAGGTCCTTCTCGGCGATGTTCATGTGGCCGCGCAGCAGTTTCTGCATGGGCTCCGAGTGGCGCGCCTCTTCGGGCGCCTTGTGGGCGCCGAGGTAGGCGATCATCAGATCGGTGAGCTGGCCGTTGCTGCGGCCCGCCTCTTCGAGCACCTCTTGCGAGAGGCCGGCGGCCTTGGCCAGGGTGAAGGACTCGTAGGCCGCAGCCCACTGGATGTAGGTGATCAGGTTGATGCAGAGCTTCAGCTTGGCGCCGCTGCCCAACGGGCCGGCGTGGATGATCTTGACCGAGCTGACGTCGAGCAACGGCCGCGCCTTCTCGAGCGCCTCGGCCTCGCCGCCCACCAGGTAGGTGAGCTGCTTCTGCTCGGCGCGGGCCGCACCGCCGGTGACGCAGGCGTCGAGCACCGCCACGCCCTTCGCGGCGGCGGCCTCGGCCACGGCCTCGATGGTGCTCGGCAGCACCGTGCTGTGGACGGCGATCACCGCGCCCGGCGCCGCCCCGGCCAGCACGCCCTCGTCGCCCAGCACCACGCTCTTCACGTGCTCGTCGTTGGGCACGCAGACGCAGACGACATCGGCGTTCGCACCCACCTCGCGGGGCGAGGCGGCGGCGCGCGCGCCGGTCTCGACCAGCTCCTGCACCGGCTCGGGCGCGATGTCGTAGACCCAGGTCTCGAAACCCGCCGGCGCCAGGTGGGCGGCGATGGGCTTGCCCTGGTTGCCGAGGCCGATGAAGCCGGCGCGGATTCCCATGCCTGGCACCCTACCGATATTACATTGCAAGTGCAATGTAATCGTGCGACGCTCTCGGCCTTCCCCGACGCAAGGAGCCGCCATGGCACTCGTCCCCCTCGCCCCCGAGACCCGCAACCTCATCGACGGCAAGCTGGTGCCGGCCAGCAACGGCAACACCTTCCAGAACCAGAACCCCGCCACCGAGGAGATCCTGGGCGAGGTCGCCGACGGCACCAAGGACGACATGCTGGCAGCGGTGGACGCCGCGCGCCGCGCCTTCGACGAGAGCGACTGGAGCGAGAACCACGAGTTCCGCGCCAAGTGCGTGCGCCAGCTCTACGAGGGCATGCTCGAAGAGAAGGAGCAGCTGCGCTCGATCGTGGTGAACGAGGCCGGCGCCTGCGTGTCGCTCAGCGGCTTCATGCACGTCGACAACCCGATCGAGATGATGGCCTACTGGGCCGACAAGGCGGCGTCCTACCCCTACGAGCAGCCCATGAGCCAGGTGGAGTTCGCGGGCAGTCTGCACGGCCGGCTGCTGCGCCGCGAAGCGGCGGGCGTGGTCGGCGCGATCACCCCCTGGAACGTCCCGCTCTATCTCAACATCGCCAAGCTCGGGCCGGCGCTGGCCTCGGGCTGCACGCTGGTGCTCAAGCCCGCGCCCGACACGCCCTGGAGCGCAACGCACCTCGGCAAGATCATCGCCGAGAAGACCGACATCCCCGCCGGCGTGTGCAACATCGTGGCTTCCTCCGACCATCTGACGGGCGAGATCCTGTCCAGCGATCCGCGCATCGACCTCGTGACCTTCACGGGCTCGACGGCCACCGGGCGCCGGATCATGGAGTGCGCCGCGCCCACACTGAAGAAGGTCTTCCTCGAGCTCGGCGGCAAGAGCGCCAACATCGTGCTCGACGACGCGAAGTTCGAGGCGGTGGTGCCCGCCGCCGCCTTCAGCTGCTCTCACGGCGGACAGGGCTGTGCCATCACCACGCGCCTGCTGGTGCCGCGCACGCGCTACGAGCAGAGCCTCGAGCTGGTGAAGACCGCCTTCGAGAACTGGAACTACGGCGACCCGCTCGACCCCGCCAACCTGCAGGGCCCGCTGATCAGCAAGCGCCAGCAGGAGCGGGTGCTCGGCTACATCGAGAAAGGCAAGCAGGAGGGCGCCCGGCTGCTGACCGGCGGCGGCAAGCCCAGCCACCTCGAGAAGGGCTGGTTCGTCGAGCCCACGGTCTTCGCGGACGTCGATCCCGACTCGACCATCGCCCAGGAGGAGATCTTCGGGCCGGTGCTGTGCGTGATCCCCTTCGAGGACGACGACGACGCCGTGCGCATCGCCAACAACTCGGTCTACGGCCTCTCGGGCGCGGTGACCTCGGGCGACCTCGACCGCGCGCTTTCGGTGGCCAAGCGCATCCGCACCGGCACGATCAGCGTCAACGGCGGCCAGTGGTTCCACGTCGACTCGCCCTTCGGCGGCTACAAGCAGAGCGGCCTCGGCCGCGAGAACGGCCTGCAGGGCTTCGAGGAGTATCTCGAGACCAAGATGATCGGTCTGCCCGCCAAGGGCTGAGGAGGCGCTGCGGTGGGCGTCCAGTACGACCCCTTCTCCTACGAGATCGACGAAGACCCCTACCCGGTCTATCGCCAGATGCGCGACGAGGCGCCGCTCTACTACGACGCCGAGCAGGACTTCTACGCGCTGACGCGCTTCGACGACGTGCTCGCGGCCCTGATCGACCGCGACGGCGCCTACACCTCGACCTGGTCGACCAGCCTCGAGTTCATGGACGGGCCCAAGCCCGACACCGGCCTGATGATCTGGATGGACCCGCCGGCCCACAACCGCTACCGCGGCCTGGTGAGCAAGGCCTTCACGCCGCGGCGCATCTCCGAGCTGGAGAGCGAGGTGCGCGCCATCGCCACGGGCTACCTCGACCCGCTGGTGGGGCGCGAGCGCTTCGACGTGGTGTCCGAGTTCACCGCGCGGCTGCCCATGGACGTGATCAGCGCCCTGCTCGGCATTCCCGAAGCCGACCGGCGCTGGGTGCAGGAGAGCTCGAACTCGATGCTGCACCGCGACCCCGGCAACCCCATGCCCCGGCAGGAGGCCATCGACGCGCAGCAAGAGGTGCTGGCCTTCTTCGACGAGCAGATCGCCGAGCGCCGCGAGCGCCCGCGCGACGACATGATGACGGTGCTCACCCAGGTCGAGCTCGAAGACGCCGGCGAGCGCGCCCGGCTCTCGGACCACGACATCCGCCAGTTCCTGATGCTCTTGGGCACCGCCGGCAACGAGACGGTCACGAAGTTTGCGGCCACGATCTTCCACGAGCTGGCGCGCCACCCCGATCAGCGCCGGGCGCTTACCGAAGACCCGTCGCGCATTCCGGGCTGCGTCGAAGAGACGCTGCGCTACGACCCGCCTTCGCAATACCAGGGGCGCGTCACGACGCGCGAGACCCTGATCCACGGCCAGCGCGTGCCCGCCCACGCCCGGATGCTGCTGATCAACGGCGCCACCGGCCGCGACGGACGCGCCTTCCCCGACCCCGACCGCTACGACGTGGGGCGCAACTTCGACTTCCACCTGGGTCTGGGCTACGGGCGCCACATCTGTCTGGGCGCCTCGCTGGCGCGGCTCGAGTCGCGCATCGCCACCGAAGAGCTGCTCCGGCGCTTCCCCGAATACGGCGTTCCCGAGGGCGGCGCGACGCGCATGCACTCGAGCAACGTGCGCGGTCTCTCAGGGCTGGTGCTGGAGCCAACCGCCGGCTGAGGGCGCGCGCGCCCCGCGCGGCGCGCCCTCGCTGCGCGTCTCGACCACGCCCTCGCAGACCAGGTGGAACCGACCCAGGCTCTGGGCGCCGCCGCGGCGCGCGGGCTCGTGCTCGATGCGCACCCGCAAGGCGTCCCAGGCCGGGCCCATGGCCTGGACGGGAGGCGCGCGCAGCGCGTGGGGCGGCTGCGCCCACAGGTCGGGGCGCGCGCGCGCCAACAGCGCGAGCAGGGCCTGGTTCCACGGCCCCTTCTCGGTCGGCGCCAGGGCCAGGCGCTCGCGAGGCCCCTTCTCGGCGCGGCGCCGCAGGGCGCGCTCGAAGGAGTCGAGGTCGAAGCTCACCCACTCGGCTCGGCGGTCGAGCTCGGCGGCGACGCCGCCGAGGGTCAGGCGCCCCGCCCGGGGGTGGCGCTGCCCGGCCAGGGACACCTTCGTCAGATCGGCGTCGAGCAGCTGCACCGCCACGCCGCGGCTGATGCGCTCGAGGTAGCGGCGCGGATCGAAATCGGGCCGGGTGAGCGGCACCGAGGAGGCGAAGCGGAAGGAGCGCGTCGTGAAGTAGGCGAAGCGGCGGTTGGTCTCGTCGAGGCGGGGCGCCACCAGGTGGGCGTCGCGTCGGCGCAGGTGGTGCAGCCAGTGGTGGAAGCGGTAGCGGAAGCCGCCGGGGCCCAGGTAGTGCACCTGCGCCGGACCCTGGCGCGAGGTGGTCACCGGGTTGCGCTGGAACCAGTCGTGGAGCCCGACGAGGCAGCTCTCGGCGGGGATGGCGAGGTCGTAGCCGGCCACCGCGTGCCAGATGCGCGGCGCATCGCCGGGGGGCGGATCGAAGGCCGCGTCGACCACGCGCTCGGCCACCTCGTCGCAGGGCACCAGGTCGATGCGGGCCCGCGGCCGGGCGACCACGGCGCGCATGCGCCCGGTGCCGATCGCCATCACGAAGAGCGCGAAGGCGGCGGGGCTGTCGATCCAGCCGGGCTCGGGCCGCCACCAGCTCGCCGAGATGATGCTCGGCCGCACCAGGCTCAGCGGCACCGCGCCGCGGGCCGCCACCAGCAGGTGCTCGGCCAGGCACTTGGTGAGCGTGTAGGTGTTGGGGTGGCGGGTCTCGCGCAAGAGCTCGGCCTCGTCGGCCTTGCCGCGGCGGATCTCGTCCCAGATCTCGGCCGCGGGGCGCGGCAGGCTCGCCAGCTCTTCCTTCACCGTCGCGCGGTCGCCCGGGTGGGGCGTGACGTAGGCCGTCGACACGCTCACCATCGACTCGAGTCGGGGGCAGCGCCGCGCCAGCTCGAGCACGTGCAGGGCGCTGTCGATGTTGGCCGAGGCGGCCTCGGCCACGGGCAGGTCGAACTCGACAGAGGCCGCGCAGTGCACGATCTGGCCCAGCCGCGGCGCGAGGCCCGCCGCGTCGGCGGCGGCCTCGAGCGCGCCGGGCTCCGAGAGGTCTGCCGACAGGGGCGAGACCCACCGGGCGACGTCGCCGGGCAGGCCGGCCAGGGCGGGCGAGTCGAGCACCTCCTTGCGCAGCCGCTCTTCGGCACCGGCGCCCGAGGCGGGCCTCACCACGGCGTGCACCCGCTCGATGCCCAGCGCCTCGCGTCGCCGCAACAGATCGTGCAGCACCACCTTGCCGAGGAAGCCGGTGGCGCCGGTCAGCAGCAGCTCTCGACCCCGACCCGGCTGGCCGGTCGGCAGCAGCTCTCGACCCCGATCCGGCTCGCCGGTCGGCAGCAGCTCTCGACCCCGATCCGACACCGGCACACCCCCGTCTGCGGAGCCTCGGCCCCGGTCGGCTCATTCTAAGCCTTCGGCGCTGGAAGTGGCGCGCCGCGGGTGCCAAAGTTGGGGGCGAGACCGAAGGGGAGGGGGGTGGC
>Ga0224508_10003202_pt1 | contig 13596 bp, 14 predicted proteins | sample SF_Jan12_sed_USG_4_FD_170157 | JGI IMG/M metagenome (GOLD analysis project Ga0224508, IMG submission 170157) | Sediment microbial communities from San Francisco Bay, California, United States - SF_Jan12_sed_USGS_21 | ecosystem: Environmental > Aquatic > Marine > Sediment | place: USA...
CTCTCGGGGGTCACGAGCACATGAAACTACCAATGCTTTGCACTTTGATCGCTGGCGCGGTGGTTCAAGCCGGCTGTGTGACCGAGGGCGTCATCAGGGCGGAACCTGCGTCCGACGAAGAACAGGCAGAAGTCAATCTGGCGCTCGGCGTGGGCTATCTCGAAGAGGGCCGGCCGGATCTTGCCATCGAGGCGCTGCTCAGAGCCGTCGATGCGGAGCCCCGCATGCCGAGGGCGCACAGTGCGCTCGCGGTTGCCTATGACCAGAACGGCAGTATTGATCTCGCCGAAGAGCACCATCGGCGCGCGGCCCAGCTCGCGCCGCGGGACGTAAATACACAAAACGGGCTTGCCGTTTTTCTGTGCCGCCAGAATCGATGGACTGACGCCGAGCCGGCTTTCCTTCGTGCGATCGATGCAGGGAGCGGACCTTTTTCACTTTCGGTCATGCTCAATGCCGCAGGCTGCGCGCGCGGCGGCGGTGACTTCGAATCCTCGGCTAACTATTTTCGACAGGCGCTCGAAATAGACTCGATAAACGTCGATGCGCTGCGCGGCATGATCGATGTTTCGATTCGAATGTCGAACTTCCTGGCAGCCCGGGCATTCTTTCAGCGCCTCGAGAGAGCGACGTCAGTTCTTGCCGAGGACCTTCTGTCCTGCTATGTGATCGAACGAGAACTGAATTCCGTCGCGTCGGCCGATGCCTGTGCCGATCGATTGGCGCGAGAGTTCCCTGGTTCTCCCGTTCTGGCTCAGCTGCGCAGTTTTGTGCCTGATGGCGGCTAGCGAGGATAAGGAAACCGACGGGCAAGGCGCCGAATCGGCTTCGAATCTAGGCTCCCAGCTCAAAAGCGCTCGTGAGGCGCAGGAGCTGTCGCTCGAGGAAATTGCGGCCGAACTTCGGATTGGCGCGGATCAATTGAGCGCGCTCGAATCCTGTCGTTTCGACGAGTTGGGCGCCCCGGTATTTGGTAAGGGTTATCTGAAGCAATACGGTGCTCGGTTGGGTCTCAACGTCGCCGAGCTCGTTGCAGAATACGAGCAATCGGTCGCCCATCAGTCCGTCGAGATTTCCCCGTCGCAGACCATCACGTTGCGCGACGAGCGCCAGATTACGGTTTGGATCGGCTCTGGTGTTGCGCTGTTACTGATGGCGGCCACGCTGTGGGTTTGGTGGTGGCTCGGTTCCGACAGTGAAGCGCTGCCGCAGCCCGAGAACCCCATTTCGGAAACTGTCCCGCCGCTTGCAGCGCCGCAAGTTGAACCGGAGTCTCTGCCTGTGTTCGCCCTCGAACCGGAATCGGAACCGGAACCGGAACCGGAACCGGATCCCGAACTAGCGCCAGCGCTAGAGTCAGTGGCGACACTCGAGCCAGAGTCCACGCTCGAGCCAGAGCCCCAGCCCGAGCTCGTGGCCGAAACCTTGACGGCCGCGGTGCCGGAAGCTGTGCCGATAGATGGACCGCAACTGGACATTCTGTTTGTCGGCGACAGCTGGACGGAAATAACCTCAGCGACAGGCGAGCGGCTGTTCTACGATCTCGGCCGCGAGGGAAGTCTTGCGAGCGTGCCGGCAGACCGTGGTTTGAACATGTTCTTCGGTAATGCAGCCGGCGTTGAGCTGAGTGTCGAAGGTCAGCCCATACCCATTCCCGCTGCGTTTCGGCGCGGCAACCTCGCCCAATTCAATCTGGACGCATTGGTAGATATCGCCGACCTGGTCGACCTCGATGACTAAAATTATTCAACCTGTCAGGGGAATGAACGACATTCTCCCGGTGGATGCGCCGTACTGGCAGCGTGTCGAGTCCGCGGCCGCTCAACTATTTGCAGACTACGGTTATCGGCAGATTCGAATTCCGGTACTTGAAAGAACGGAATTGTTCAGTCGTTCTATCGGTGAGGCGACCGACATTGTCGAAAAGGAAATGTACACCTTCGAAGATCGCAACGGCGATCAGATCACGATGCGCCCGGAAGCCACCGCTGGAGTCGTCAGAGCCGGCTTGAGTAACGGCCTGCTGCACAATCAACAGCAGAAACTCTGGTGCAGCGGTCCGATGTTTCGGCATGAGCGTCCGCAGAAGGGGCGCTACCGCCAGTTTCACCAGCTAAGCGTTGAGGCGCTCGGGTTCTCCGATCCCGAAATCGATGCGGAGCTGATTGTGATCTCGGCAAGGCTTTGGGAGGCGCTCGGCATCAAGAACGCGACGCTTGAGCTCAATTCGCTGGGTACGCTCGAGGCGAGAACTAACTACAAGCACAAGCTGGTTGATTACTTTACATCGCACCGAGACGCGCTCGATGAAGACTCCACCCGACGACTCGAGCGCAACCCGTTGCGCATTCTCGACAGCAAGAATGCTGCGATGCGCGAGTTGATCGCCGAGGCGCCGTTGTTGGCCGATTATCTCGACGACGAATCGCAGCACCATTTCGAGCAGGTTAAAGCGTATCTGGGCGACGTCGGCGTTGAATTCGTTATCAATCCGCGGCTGGTGCGCGGACTGGACTACTACTCGCGCACCGTCTTCGAGTGGGTCACAGACAAGCTCGGCTCGCAAAGCGCGATCTGCTCCGGCGGGCGTTACGATGGCCTGGTCGCCGAACTCGGTGGCCGCGAGACGCCGGCCGTTGGGTGGGCGTTGGGTGTTGAGCGAGTCGTCGAGCTGATGCGGGTCGAGGGGCAGGAGCCGAGTGAAACACTGCCGCACCTCTGTCTCGTCGCCATTGGCGATCCGGCGCGCCGAAAGGGCTTTGCGCTGGCGGAGTCCCTGCGACGCAGCATGCCCGGACTACGGGTCACGCTTAGTCAGTCCTCATCGGGTCTCAAAGGTCAGCTAAAGCGCGCCGATAAGTCTGGCGCTCGGTTTGCGCTCATTCTCGGCGACGACGAGGTAGCGGCCGGACGCGTTAGCCTGAAGGATTTACGAGGCGATCTGGGCCAGCAGTCGCTGTCCGAACGTGAACTTGCGGTAACGCTCAGTACGGCGCTGCAGCCGTTAGACTAGCCCCGGGCCGAATAACCGTTAGAATCACGGCCCGGAGGCGCCCGTGGACGAATATCTCTCAGAAAAAGAACAGATCGAGCGGATCAAGCAGTGGTGGCGTGAAAACGGCTGGTTCTTGATCGGCGGCGCTGCACTGGCGAGTATCGGATACTTTGGGTACTACCAGTATCAGGCCTACCAGAATCGGATTGCCGAGGAAGCGGGCGCGGCGTATCGGGAGCTTCAGCAGGTTGTCGCAGACGACGACCGCGAGCAGGCTGAAGAATTACTTGCGCGGATCGTGGCCGACTACGGTTCGAATGCGTATGTTGATCAGGCGCGGCTGCTGATTGCCCGCGATAACCTGATTCGCAACCCAGCTCGCGCAATCGACGAGCTTTCAAAAGTGGTCGAAGAAAGTAAGGACGACGGTCTCGTCATGATCGCCCGCATGCGATTGGCGCGCGTGCTTGCTTATGACGAACAATACGACCGCGCGCTCGAGACATTAAACGTCCCGGATGTCGGCGAGTTTGGCGCAAGATACAGCGAGATACGCGGCGACATTCACGCGGAAAACGGCAATGTCGAGGCGGCGATCAGTGCCTATACAGACGCACTGCTGAGCTCCGGCAACGGGACCATCAACACAGAGTTTTTACAGCTGAAACTAAACGACTTGATTCAGGTGGGTATTTTCGATTCCGCCGATTCCGCCGATTCCGCTGTAGCGGCTGACGCCGAAACTGGCGCCGAAGCCGAAGCCGGGGACGAAGAATGAGGGCGCAGGGTTGGCTCGTGCTCGTGGCCGGCGGGCTTAGCGCTTGTGGTGGCAACGATACGATCGAGCCGCCCGCCGATCTGGTCGAGTTCGATGCGGAGATTGAGGTCCGCGAGGTTTGGACAGCCAGCATCGGAGAGGGCAGTGTGCGACTCAGGCTCGGCCTGGCACCGGCGACCGACGGCACCCGCGTTTTCGCCGGCGCATACGACGGCACGGCTTCGGCCTTTGGGTTGCTGGATGGGGAACCGCTTTGGTCGATCAACGCTGGGGTCAGACTTGCCGCCGGACCGGGCGTCGGTGGCGGCATTGTCGTTTTCGGCACCGGTGACGGCAGCCTCCTGGCATTGGATGCCGAGACTGGCGAGGAACGGTGGCATCAACCGGTCGGTAGCGAAGTGCTGTCGGCACCCGTCGTCGATGAAGAGGGCGTGGTCTTTCGCAGCGTCGATGGCCGACTCAGCGCGGTCGCAATTGACGACGGCAGTGAGCTTTGGACCATTGTTCAAACTCTGCCCACACTGACCTTACGTGGTAACAGCTCTCCTATCGTAATCGGCCAATCCGTCATTGCAGGTTTCGACAATGGCCGCGTCGGTAGCTATGACATGGAATTCGGCCGCCAGAACTGGGAGATTCAGTTGGCCAGTCCAACCGGACGTTCGGAGATTGATCGCCTGGTCGATGTCGGTGTCGATCTCGAAGTCTTCGGCCAGGATGTCTATGCGGCGACTTTTCAGGGCCGCGCAGCTGCCGTCGATTTAACGGACGGCATTCTTTTGTGGCAGCAGGATTTCTCATCCTTCACTGGCATCGGTGTCGACTTCCAAAATGTCTATGTCACCAGTGACGTCAGTGCAGTTGTTGCGCTGAATCGCCTCAATGGTACGGAAGCGTGGCGCCAGGACGGATTGCGAATGCGTGATCTCACGGCCGCTACGCGGTTTCGCGATACGGTGGTTGTCGCCGACTTTGAAGGATATCTGCACTTCCTTAGTGCTACCGATGGCCGGTTTCTTGCGCGTGAACGAGCCGGATCAGGGCAGATCACATCCCAACCGCTGTCGCTCGGGCCGCTGCTGTTCGTCCAATCAGAGGACGGGACCGTATCGGCTTTGGAAATCGTCGACGGGTCGGCATAGGTGAGGAGGCAACATGCTGCCAGCCGTCGCACTCATCGGTCGACCCAACGTCGGCAAATCGACTTTATTTAATCAGCTGACCAAGTCGCGAGACGCTCTGGTAGCCGACGAGCCAGGTGTCACGCGCGATCGTCGCTATGGATTCGCTCTGCACGGTGGCAGCCGTTTCATTGTTATCGACACTGGCGGCCTCGGCGGAATCGGAGAAGCGGAGATCGATTCGGCGGTCGATCGACAGGTTGCGTATGCAGTTGATGAGGCTGATGCGCTGGTTCTGGTGGTGGACCAGCAAGACGGTGTGACTGCCGGCGATCTCGAGATTGCCGAGCGCTTACGGCGTCTCGGCAAGCCGGTCACTGTCGCGGTCAATAAATCCGAAGGGCTGGCTCCGGAGATGGCCGCTACGGATTTTCACGGGTTGGGCCTTGGTGAGCCCGCTGTGATTGCGGCCCGCCACGGCCAGGGCATCGGCCGATTGATCGGGCGCGTGCTCACGCCGTTCGATTTCGACTCAGAACCGGAATCCGTGGACAGCGACGTGCCGAAGCTCGCCGTTATCGGTCGGCCCAACGTTGGCAAGTCAACGCTGATCAATCGGCTGATCGGAAGCGACCGTCTCGTGACGTCGCCTTCACCGGGGACGACACGGGACAGCGTTACCGTTCCCTGCGAGCGCGAAGGTCATCGTTTCTTACTGATCGACACGGCGGGTATACGTCGGCGTGCGCGGATTGACGCAGGTGTCGAGAAATTCAGTGTGGTGCAGAGCTTGAAGGCTATCGATGACGCAGGCGTCGTTATCGTGCTGGTTGATGCGCGTGAAGGCATAACCGACCAGGATCTCCATTTGATCGGTGTTGCGCAGAATCGCGGCTGCGCGCTGGTTGTCGGAATCAATAAATGGGATGGCATGGATATCAGTGCAAAGCGTCGGGTCGAGAGTGAGGTCGACAGGCAACTCAACTTCGTTGCCTATGCCGAACGCCGGTTCCTGTCTGCTTTGCATGGCAGCGGTATTGCAGAAGTCGTCGAAGCGGCGATGAAGGCCTACGAATCGGCCGGGCGCCAGGTCGCCACGCCGCGCCTGAATGAAATTTTGACCCAGGCCACCACGGCGCATCCGCCGCCGATTGTTCGCGGGCGTCGGGTCCGATTGCGGTACGCACACCAGGGCGGGCGCTTTCCGCCGCTGATCGTGATCCACGGCAGTCAGGCCGAGCGCATTCCGGACCGCTACCGGCGTTACTTGGAGAATTGCTACCGCAAAGCGCTGAAGCTGATCGGCACGCCCGTTCGAATCGAGCTGCGCACCGGCGACAACCCGTTTGCCGGGCGACGCAATCGGTTGACCCCGCGGCAGGTCAAACGGCGCAAACGAGTGATTCGGCACAGCCGCTGATCGGGTCCACGACCCTTGGGTCGTGATCTATTGTCATAACGAGAAGTTACAAAGCGAAGCTCGAGTCAGTCTTAAACTGCACCGCTCAGTGAGCTCAAGGGGAAGCATGTGACGGCCGCACGCCGACACTTTACATTCGACGGCGATTTTCCGATGCACCTCGGCGGCACGCTGGTCTCGCCGACCATCGCCTATGAAACCTGGGGCGAGCTCGACTCGGATAAGAGAAATGCGATTTTGATCTTTACCGGTTTGTCGCCATCGGCTCACGCGGCCTCGAGTAAAGATGACCCGGCGCCAGGTTGGTGGGAGGAGATTATCGGTCCCGGAAAGCCGATCGATACCCGCCGTTTTTTCGTCATCTGCGTCAATTCGCTCGGCAGCTGTTTCGGTTCAACCGGGCCAGCGTCGAACGACCCGGCAACCGGTGAAATCTACCGCCTTAGTTTTCCCGTGTTGTCACTCGAAGATGTCGCACGAGCCGGGCGCGAAACGCTCAGGCATCTGAGTATCGAACACGTTCACTCCATCGTCGGGCCATCGATGGGCGGCATGACAGCGCTCGCTTTTGAAATGCAGTTTCCCGGGATGGCCGACTCGATTGTATTGATGTCGTCGGGTACGCGCGCGCTGCCGTTTTCAATCGCACTGCGCTCATTGCAGCGCGAAATGATCCGCAAGGATCCAGCCTGGCAGGCCGGCAACTACCCGATGGATTCGCCGCCGTTGACCGGCATGCGAATGGCTCGCAAGCTCGGCATGATCACTTATCGTTCAGCCGAAGAGTGGCGGCTTCGTTTTGGCCGCGAACGGGCAGGGTCTGAGTATCGCACTGACGATCCCTTCGACGTCAATTTTGAGATCGAGTCCTATCTCGAGCATCACGCCAATAAGTTTATCGGTCAGTTTGATCCGAACTGCTATTTGTATCTTTCGCGCGCCAGTGATCTATTCGATATCGCCGACCATGGCGCATCCGTTCCTGGCAGCCTGGCCAAAGTCGAGGTCAAGCGAGCGCTGATTATCGGCGTCAAAACGGATTTTCTGTTTCCAATCCAGCAACAACAGGAACTGGCCGACGGACTGTCAGGCAATGGCCGCGTTGTTGAGTATCATGAGCTCGAGTCGCTGCAGGGGCATGATTCGTTTCTAGTCGATATGGACAGCTATCGTCCGATCATCGCAGAGTTTTTTGCTTGAGGGCCAAGCCAGATTTTCGATTGAGCGGTACTAATCATGACGAACGATGCCCTGCGCTGGAAAAAACTGGAAAGTGAGCCGGGGCCTGAGATACCCCTGTTCCGCGTTCGCATCGACAGAATGCGCCACCCCACCAGCTCAACTGAATTCGAGCGGATGGTCCTGGAATCCCCGGACTGGGTAAACGTCATCGCCATTACGCCTGAACGCAAGGTCGTGATGGTCGAGCAGTATCGATTCGGCGTCGGCGAGCTGACGATCGAACCTGTTGCAGGAATTGTGGATCCAGGTGAAGAGTCACTCGACGCAGCAAAGCGCGAGCTGCTCGAGGAGGCTGGATTCGGCAAGGGGAAGTGGCGGTCTCTTGGTTCCGTGCAGGCCAATCCGGCCTATCACGATAATTCCTGTCACCACTGGTTAGTCGAAGGCGTTGAACCGGTTCAAGCGCCTGCGCCGGACGACGGTGAAGCGATCCGGGTGCATCTGATGTCGCTTGACGACATCAAGCAAGCCATTTCTATTGGGCGGATAAAACACCCGCTCGGTTTGTCGGCTTTGTCGCGAGTCTTTACACTTTGGGATATTCCGTACGTTGCTTAAAACAATACAGTCTTTGGAGAGCGCTTATGAGAATTGGGACCTGCTTAATCCTCGCGACCCTTTGTATTTCAAGTGCAGCAGGGGCCCAACAAAACCAAGTCGAGCAGCAAATCCTCGATGCGCACAAGAATTGGTTTGCGGCTTTTGATCGGGGCGATGTCAATGCGATTGACGCGATGGAAACCAGCGATTTTGTTCTGGTCAACGGCGATCGCATCGTCACCAAACAACAGCAGCTTGAAAACATCCGAACAGGCTACGGCGGCGGCGTCGATATGACGCGTGTCGTGGGGGTGCATAGTTTCTCGTTGATTGGCAATGCGGCGTTGATCACGGGCCTGCAGTATTCGAGTTCACAGGCAGGCGGGGATAGCATCCTATTTACCGAAGTATGGGTACAGGAAGATGGCCGCTGGAAACTGCGGTCAGCCCACTTTTCTCCCGTCGCTGACGAGTAGTAGTCAGCGCTAGCAAACCTCGACTGACTCCGATGAAGTTTATTTCGCGTCTATCCTACTTATTGTTGGCAGGATTCGTGACGATAGCCGCAGCTCAGGATCAATCCGGCCGCTCTGACGGCGTGTCGACTTGCCAATCATCTGCCGGCGCGTCTCGGACAAGGGAGGCTTGTGGCGAGGAAGAGCAGACCGTTTTGCGCATCAAGCGAGAGGTGACCCTATTTGAGGGTTTGGCCGCACCACAAGATCTTCAATGTGAGACGGAAATTATTGTCGAGTACTTTCAGCGGGACACGATCGCCCGCGTCACCGGCCTGATAGAAAATGAGACCTGCGCCGCCTCCAGCGGCCAATACGAAGTCGCAATCCGTGTCAAAGACGATGACGATGAATTCGTGGAGCTCGAATTCAGTGAATCATGGCAGCGCGATGACGACCAGCCGGTGGCTTTTACCGCAGACTACGCCATTGGCGAGAACGTAGAACTGATCAGACTGAGGACTCAGGGGTTACGCTGTACCTGTAGCGACATCATCGAAGAATGAGCCAGATCTGACTGTGATCAAGCTCAACTGAAAGCCCCCGATATACCCCGCGTTTGGGGAAATCGCTTCTACTACGTTAACGGACGGCCCAATCGAGCCCGAAAACAGTCGGTCATTCGGGCCATGGTAGGATTTCGGTGAGGGGTCCAAATCGACCTGAAGCAGTCGTAGCGTGAGAGATCTTGATATGGGGGCGACTTCAGCTTCGAAGTTGGCCGTTTGTGGATACGAATAGCTACTTATGGTTTTTATTGGCTTCGGAATTAGCATTCGCGAATAGATCGTATGGCTGATACCGGCAGGAGAATGATATGGATACCGACAGAGTCCTCAAGACGCTAAACGGTATTTTAGAACTTGAGCTAGCGGGCGTTGTCCGCAATATGCACTACTCATTGATGGTCTTCGGACGCAACCGCATCCCGATTGTCTCGTGGTTTCGGGATGAGGCGAACGAATCCCTCGGGCATGCGGCTCAGGCGGGTGAGTTCGTCACATCGCTGGGTGGCCACCCATCGCTGGAGATCGGTGAACTACTGGAGACCCACAAGCACGATATCGATGTAATGTTGCAGGAATCCGTCGAGCATGAACAACGGGGCATTGCGCTATATCGTGAACTTCTAGAGCTTGTCGAGAATCAAGACATTCGTCTGGAAGAGTACGCGCGAACCATGATTCGTGAGGAACACGATCACGTCGACGAGATCGAGAAGATGTTACGCAAGCCTGGGAGCTGACGTCTGACAGACGGTTCCGAGTTTATTGGCACCGGCCCTTGTAATTCGGGCGATACTGGCGCGGAAGGTGGCGTATACATCGTTCAGAACTGGTTCGAGGAACTGAACGGCTCGTGCCGACTAACTAACGCTCAAGCTGATCTAAACGTCCGCTCATGGCCGAATTGAACCGTTCAAATCTTGGGCGGTCGCGCCTCAACAAAGGCCCAAATCCTTCCCAAAAGCCGACGTTGACTGAAACTGCACTCTGAACGGCACGTTCGGTCCCGTTTCCGGCCGGTCATTCGCTGGGTGCTATGATCTGGGCGAACGGGTCAAAACAACCCAAAGCGGCCGTCCGCGTATTTGCTAGATTTGGGTCTTCCCAGTCGGTTCGCCTGCTGGTCGAACGAGCACAGCCAAAGGTCGGCGCTCGCCCGCGCTGACCACGATCAAGCGATAGCCGCGCCACTCGATGGCATCGTCAACAGTTGGCAGCCGTTCGAGGGTTTCCATGAGAAGGCCAGCAACTGTTGTGACCCCAACTTCCGGTTCCCAGTCGATGCCGATCTGCCGGCAGAGGCGCCGCAAGTCCAGCTCGGCGGCCACCCGGATGGCGCCGTCAGGCAAATGCGTGATGTCCGCGGTTGGCGCGTCGTGCTCGTCGAGGATTTCACCCACGAGCTCTTCAAGCACGTCTTCGAGGGTTACGATACCCTCGACGCTGCCGTACTCGTCAACCACGATCGCGAGATGCCGGTGTGCGTCCTTAAACGTCTTCAATAGCGTCGGCAAGATCATTGCTTCGGGGACGATTACGGGCTCGCGGACGACGTCGTCCCAGGCTATCTCTGATCCTGGATGGGCGAACATCCAACTCATGAGTTGCTTCGCGAGCACGACATGCGATGCGTCATCGAGTTTGTCGGTGGGCGTGAACGGAAATCGGCTGTGTCCGGATTGGCGCAAGATGGCCAAGACCTCCGCCCGCGAATGCTCTCCAGACAGGAACACAACCTTGTGTCGCGGCAGCAGTACGTCGCGAGCACATAGATTACGCAGGTGTGTGGCACCCTCGATCACGTGGGCAGTGCGAATGCCGACGACGCCCTCGTTTCTGCCGAGCGACGCGAGCAGGCGAATCTCCTCGACCGAGGTGACGGGCACCTCGTGGTTGCCACGCAGTGCTCGCGATATCCGCTCACTGGCCCAGACCATTGGTCGCAGAACGACCGTCAGCACCTTTATCCCTAGCGCCACCGGCGTCGCCAGCTCAGTCGCATAGGTGACTCCGAGTGTCTTCGGAATTATCTCGGTAAACAGGAGCACGGCCGTCGTGAACACAATCGTGAAGATCCAAAGCGTGTCCGCGTTAAAGGCATCAGCATAACTGGCGCCGGCGACAGCCGATCCAATCGTGTGTGCAACCGTATTCACAATCAGGATTGCCGCAATCGGCACGTCGATGTGACGTTTGAATTCTGTCAGCAAACGCCCGGCCTTCTTTTCGCGCTTGATCAGTGCCTGAACCTGCGCGTGGTTTATAGACAGCAGCACGGATTCGAATACGGAACACATGAAGGAAACCACTAGGGCTACTGAAACGGCGGTAACAAATACGATCATGAAATTCTCTATTGTTGCGATCGCTCACAGCCTAGCCAATCCGCGCTGCGCGGAACAGCCTCGGGACGTCGGGTCATGGGCCAACCACGTGCCAGGCGCTGTTCGCTCGCGCCACCTCGCGTGACGAATCGCCAGTCCGAAAGCAGTTAGTGGGGATCATCTAATGGCCAACTATGGCCGAAAGCCGACATCAGAAATCGATTCTTAACTTTCCGTTAACGTCCCTAGCGCGGACATTCGTTCAGGTTCGCGGTAAGGTCCGCTTTCGACCCAAAGGCGACATCAATCAGTAGTGAAAAGTGTCGTTTCTGGCTCAGCTAGCTAACCGTCGCTTGGTTCAATGTGTATCGTGATATCTTGGACGCTGAACTTCGCTTCAAGGACAGATTCGATTTCGTCGGCGATTCGATGCGATTCAGTGGTCGACATCGTAGCCGCGACAGCGATTACTAGATCCACAGCGCAATCGGAACCAACCCAGCGCGATCGTACTCGGCGTACTTCACGGACGCCAGGAATCGCCTTGATCGTTGCGTTTAGTATCTCCGGGGCGATGGCCATTTGATCTATGAGCGCCGGCGCGACCCGCTTGAATAGGCAGACCGCGAGGTATAGCACAAGCGCCGAAACACCTAATGCGCATGCAGTATCTAGCCACGGAAATCCTCGGGCTGACAATTGCCATCCGGCTATAACGACGACTGTTGTAAGTACGTCGGCGAATGTGTGATTGGCGTCAGCGAGTAGGATACTTGAGTCGAGGCGGACGGCCCAGTAGCGCTGCCAGACCGAAAGCGCAATGTTTACGGTCAATACGCCTAGCATGAGGACCAATCCCCACGAGTGCATAGCGGGTTCCGCGGCATCGCGTCTTAGTGCTTGCAAAGCCAGCTCCGATGCCAAAACAGCTAGTAAGGTAGCGAGAGCGAAGACCGCTAAAACTTCAAATTTTCTATGCCCATAGGGATGCTCGCGGTCTGCAGGTTTGGCGGAGATCCGAACGACAAACCAGGCGACGACGTTGTTAGCTATATCAGTCAGAGAGTGGATTGCATCACCGAGGACAGCGAGAGATCCGGTGGTGATACCGACCAATAGTTTTGCCACCAGCACAATAATATTGGCTGATCCCTCTATCAGGATAATTCGCTGGACGCTAAGATCTCTTCGGTTAGTTGAAGGCATATGCTGGTGTTTGCAGTTTTTCTCTCCGTATCATGCCCGAAGTAGAATCCTTACCGTTTCTCTAGCTCGATTGCCAATCTATGTATAAAAAAATATTAGTCCCGGTGGATCTTGCAGACGAGAGTTCATGGAAGAGCACGCTACCGGTTGCTACCAAGTTCGCACATCTATTTGACGGAAGCATACTAGTTGTCACCATTGTTAGGAATTGGCAGGCATATTGGGAGGGCGCAAACCTACCTGCATATGAAGAATTAATAGAACGAAGTGAGCGAGAGCTCAAAGAAATAGTCAGTAAGTGCGTTACGTCGGAAGTTTCAATAAGAACAATGGTTGGACAAGGGTCCGTCTACGGTGAAATTCTTAGAATTGGCCAGGACGAGCAAGTGGATCTAATCCTAATGGCAGCGCACCGTCCCGGCATTCGTGATCATCTGATAGGACCGAAAGCAGCGCGCGTCGTCGGTCATTCGCAATGTTCTGTGTTAGTAGTGCGGGGCGATTGATCTGTCCGCTATTTCGTACCGAGAAGTGTTTGCTTCTCGTGGGAATCAGCCGAACGTCGGCTCCTGGCCGCTTTGACACGCTAGGAATTGGGGCGTTCGAGCAGGCCCGACCGCCCAAGACTTCTCGAAACCCGACGTTTACCAGTTTGTCGCCCGCAAAGCCTTTCAATAAAACTTAACTTTCTGATAGTTAAGTAGTTTATGATCTATAATACTGATTATTAATACAGGTATTTGGGAGCACGATCATGGCTTGCATCGAAGACCAAATCACCGAGCTCGATCGCACCGATGGCTGGATGGGGGAAGGCATGACCAGCTGCGCACACTGGCTCAATCTTCACTGCGGGATCGGGATGGACACCCGCTCAATGTCGGCCGCAAGACCCGGGCAATACCGGGGATATCTCGCATGAGGCCGCTGCATTGAGCCAATAGCCTCG
>Ga0224508_10003203_pt1 | contig 13595 bp, 12 predicted proteins | sample SF_Jan12_sed_USG_4_FD_170157 | JGI IMG/M metagenome (GOLD analysis project Ga0224508, IMG submission 170157) | Sediment microbial communities from San Francisco Bay, California, United States - SF_Jan12_sed_USGS_21 | ecosystem: Environmental > Aquatic > Marine > Sediment | place: USA...
CGTGATGAAAACGGGTGACGAAGCGCGCCATCCAGTTGGGAGACTTCCCAGGTGCATTCTGCCCAGGCACACCCAGCAGTGCCTCGGCGAGGGCCATCGAATCTTCGTCGGGCCCCGGTTGTACCAGGTGGATCAAGTCCGCGATGCGCCTCGTCTTGGCTTCGGTTTGAAGTTGCGAGAGCAACCAGGGATCGACGCCACTCAGATGTCCGCAGTAGCGCCAAAGCGCGAGGATAGAGTCGGCCTCCGATGCGGTGAGCTCGAACCCGAGTCGACGTGCCCCATCCATCATCAAAAGCGAAAACTCGAGAAGGGTGCCGAACATGTCGGCCTGGTTGATTGGGAGCCCCCACTCTTCGGTCCTCCACCGTTCGGACGCCAGGCAGTCTCGACGCACGTACGCATGGATCAAGCGCACGCGCACCGTGATCTCATGACCCCGGTGCCCACGGCGAAGTCCATTCACCTGCGTAGCCTCACTCACGAACCGCGCGGTCTCCGCAAGCCGCCGCTGTGCATTGTTTCGCAACTGCGCAGTCATGGCGAGAGGCTTCACCGCGGCGCTCGAGTGGTAGCCGTTCAGCAGCGACCAAGCACTCAGGATGATCATCCCCACCAACCCGAAACGTTGATAGGCAAGGGCTCCGCTGTTGATCTGCGCTAGGTCGACCCACGGCGGGATCGCTTCGACCGCTTGGAAAAAGACACGGAGCTCGGGGGACGGCCTAGCAACGCTTGCGATGCCTCGGCGAAGGGCTTGCTCGAAAAGGGCTTGTCCGGCTTTTCCTTCCGTCCGAAGCCAGTCTGTGAGTCGATCTGCCGCCGGGTCGGAGTGTGTGTAAAAGCCGGCATAGCGATCGGCAATGTCACCAAAGAAATGGCTGGCTTGCCATCGCCGTTGGTATCGAGATGGAAATGGCGAGTCAGCTCGCATCGAGCTCTTCCCGAGCACCGATCACGAGCTCCTGGACGCGCGCGCGCGCCGTGGTTGCTGCTGCACGTGGATCGAGGCTCGGTGACAGTGGCTCACCCACGCGTACGCAAACTCGAGTGCTTGGCCTCGCGGCTATCCTCGCGAGATGCCTAGCGAATGATTCATGTTCGTAGGGCACCGCTGGAGAGTACGCCAGCCCCACGGGCACGACGGGAACGTTCAAAGAGCGGACCGCCGCAAACGCACCGGGTTGAAAGTCATGGACTTTGTCTTCGGGAAACGTGCCCCCCTCGGGAAACGCGACGACCGTTCGGCCGTCGCGCAGTCGCCGTCGCATCGCTCGCACGGCGGCCGCACCGCTGTGACTGTCCTCTCGATCGACGAAGATCGTGGCGCCGTGCTTGGCGATCCGCCCGAGGAGCGGCCAGTCCGCGACGTCATGCCGGCTTACCATTACGCCTCGAAACAAGGAGAGCATCACCGCGATGTCGAGTGCACTCTGGTGATTTGCGACGACGAGTGCCCCGGATTCGTGAGCAAACTCACCGATAACCGCAAGCCGTACGTCAAATACGCCTAGAAGTCGGTTCACCAGGTAGTTGCAATACGTGTCGGCGAGCGGTTCATGCAGCGCCTTAGGGACGAAAACCCGATTCATTTCGTATGCGGCCAGGATCACCGACGAAAGTGAGACGAATGCGCCCGACCGGTAGGCGGCACGTACCCTGCTCATTTCCGAACCCCCCCAATTGGGACTCGCGACCTTCGTCTTTTGGTGGCAGTCTCGATTCGTGGCTGGATCATTGGCACCAGGATTCCTTGTTGCGTCGCCGTCGATGAGGTGCCCATTCTTCAATCATACGCTCGTGTTGCTCATCGATCACGGCGACGAAGGCTCTTTTGGGTTCGTCGTCAATCGGTTGACCGACTTGGAGATTGGTGACGTGTTTCAGGAAGTCGGTGTCGATGGCAAAGCCGCCACCACGGTCGACGCGCCAGTTCTCCTTGGCGGGCCAGTCTCTCCCGAGTCGGGCTGGATCCTCTACGACGTGGAGGGTGTGCCGCAACCAAGCTCGGGGCGCACCATCGCGGTCGGCGCGCGGATCGCGTGCAGCGCATCACTAGAGCTTCTTCAGCGGATCGCGCGCGGCGACGGTCCTGACACTTGCGCAATGATGCTCGGCTATGCCGGTTGGGGCGCTGGGCAGCTCGAGAGCGAAATGAAAGAGGGTTCGTGGATCCCCGTCGACCTCGACTACGATCTCGTTTTTGGAACCCCGGTCGAAGCACGTTGGGAGGCCGCCCTCGCGAGCCTCGGGATCGATCCGGCACGGGTCGTCGACACCCAAATGGCAAGCGCCTGACCTCGGACGCTGGCACTGCCACTGCCACTGACACTGTGACTGACCTGACCCTCTCTCCCGACCCGTCGACTTGTTCGACCAGCCTACAGAGGCTACGTCGGTGGCGATGCGGAGACGTTTCGTCAAGCCCCTCTTGTTTGTGCTTTTGGCGTTCGCTTTTGCGTGCGGTGGCGGCGGGAGCGGCCAGACGAAGGCCAAAGGCAGCACGATCGAGCGGGGCGAGGACGCGAGGGGCGCCTACGAAAGAGCACTGCTCGACTTCCGACGGGGAGATTGCCTCGGCGCGGAGCCCCTGTTTCGCGACATCAGAAGGGAGTTTCCGTACAGCCGGTTCGCCGCCCTCTCCGAGCTTCGGATTGGCGATTGCCAGTTCAAAAACGAAGCCTACCCAGAAGCGATCCAGACCTATCGTCAGTTCGTTCGGATACGCCCCTCTCACAAAGAGATCCCGTACGCCCGTTTTCGGATCGCCGAGGCCTATTACAATCAGATCCCCGGTGGCTGGTTCATGACGCCGCCACGCCACGAACGTGACCAAAGCGCTGCCAGGGACGCGCTCATCCAGTTACGGCGCTTCGTGGTGGATTACCCCGACGATCAGCGGGTACCCGAGGCGAACAAGCTCATGCAGAAGTGCATGAGCCTGCTGGCCGAGCACGAATTCTACGTGGCTCGGTTTTATTTGAAAAGAGATGCCTACCGCGGCGTCGTCTCCCGGCTCAAAGGTTTGCTCGCCAGCTATCCCGGGAGCGAAGTAGAACCCGAGGCCCTTCTCATGCTCGGCGACGTCTACTTGGCGCTCAATGAGGTCGAAGCCGCCCGTCAGGCGCTCAGCGAGCTCGTCGAGCGCTTCCCCGAAACGGGCGAAGCCAAACGAGCGCAGGGCATCCTCGGTAAGCTCGCCCAGCGCTGACGGGCTGATTTCTGGCCTTCGCTCGGGCCGATCGTTACCTTCGGGCTCATGCCACCTTGGGCTCAACAAATCTTAGACGCGGCAAACGAACACTACGCGCGCGCCGAATACCCGCTCGCACAACCGTACTACGAGAAGCTAGTACAACAGGGCCTCCGCTATCCGGACGTTCTCAATCGGCTTGGCGTCATCTACCACCTTAACGGGCGCCTTCCGGAAGCGCGATGGTGTTTCGAGCAAGCCTTGGAAGTGAACTCGGGCTACCTCGAAGCCGCCTTGAACCTCACGGTCACCTGCAACGAGCTTGGCGAGTACGAATCCGGCGTCCGTTCTGTGGAGCGTGCCCAAAGTCACTCCGACTCTTCAAACGATGCGTATCGCCGTGGGAAAGTCGCCAATCTCCACCGGGCTCTGGCTCGGGCCTATATGGAGCTCGAACGCCCCGAAGACGCGATGCACGAGTTTGGCCGCGCGCTTCGGCTCTGCCCGAGCTTTCACGACATTCGTCTCGAGCTGGCTCGGCTTCTTCGGCTTCGCGGCAATGTCCACGGCGCCCGCGAGGAGCTCACGCTGGTTTTGCAGCTTGAGCCGAGTCACGACGATGCGAGGGCGCTGCTCGGCGTGATCGAGATCGAAACCGGGGACCGCAAACAGGGGCTTCAACATTTGCGCGATGTCGTCGACCGGTGTGCCGGCCATCCGGTCGCAAGCGCCTACCTCCAGCACGCGGAGCCGGAGTATTGGCAGGCCTCCTGAGCCCTTGGCGCGAAGCGGCTTTATGAGGGCCTCAAAGGGTGCAATATTGCTGCGTCGTGCCCCAAACGGTCCTCCTTCTCGACGATGATGCCCAATTTCGTTCGAGCGTCACCCCGGCGCTCGAGGCCTACGGACTGCGTGTCATCCAAGCAACCAAGGGAAGCATCGCGTGGGCGCTGGTCGAGGAGGAGGAACCGTCGGTCCTGGTGGTCGATGGACTTCTTCCCGATATCAACGGCATCGCCTGGATCGAGGACTTGCGCCGGTCCGGTTACCAGACGCCGATCATTTTCGTGTCGTCCTTCTACCGTGACCTAACCACCTTCAAACACCTCACTCAAGACCTCGACGTGTTGAGGGTGTTTCATAAACCCGTCACGATCGAACGATTTGCGCGTGAAGTCGCCAACGCGATTTCTGCACCCATCAGTCTCACCCCCGCTGACCGGCCCCGCGTGGCGGATCAACCGGACACTGTGCTTTTTCCGGACGAGCCTTCCGAGCCCACGGGCATCCAAGACCCAGAGTCGTATTCGGTTCTTCTGCCGATCGCGGCGGACAACCTGACCGGTGCGATCCGGCGCGTCCATGCGGAGACCGCGCGTACCAGCGTCGTTGCCGACGCGCTTCGTCAGGCGCACGACCTTCAAAGTGCTGCCGAGACTCATGGATTCACCAAGATCTCTCTGGCGGCCGGCCGAATCGAGAATGAGCTTCGCGAACTTCAGAAGTCGGGGCGACTCGATTGGTCCGCTATGTTCGAATCGATCGACGAGGTTCGCACGCGCGCCGCAGCGGCGGTGGGTCAGCAAGCTGAGTCTCTCAAGACCGTCGCGGCGGCGCCCCCCTCAGTTACACCCGCTGCGTCCTTTTTCTTGCACCGGGCGGTTCCCCGCGATTTCGTACCGACGATTCTCGTGCTCGAAGACGATCCTGCGATGATCGCGTACCTCCGCTCCGCGTTCGACGAAATGTTGGTGCACCTTCGTCCGGTCGGTACCGTCGAGGAGGCGTTGAAAATCGCGGGCCGAACCCCCCCGACTGCGGCGATCGTCGGTTGGCCTCTCGAAGACAGAGACGCGCTACGACGGTTTCTCGGGATGTTTAGAACGCTGCAGGGGTGTGCGGAAGCTCCCGTGATTCTGCTATCCGTCGACGACGACCCCCACACACGGGCCCTTGCCGCCCAGCTCGGCGTGGACATCTTTTTGCCGCATCCGATCGAGCTCGTGCGCTTGCACCACGCAGTGGAAACGGCGGTGGAACGAGCGACGACCCCACAGCCCAAGGTCGCCGTGCTCAGAGACTCCGATGCCGCGAGGCTGATCGAAGAAGCCGGGATCGAGTGTTTCCTCTATTTCAGTTTGGAAGAGCTTCTTCGCGAGATCGACGTCCAGTGTCCCGATGTTGTGCTGATAGGCTCCGCGGTGACCGGCGCTCAAGTCCCGGCGATCATTCAAATGTCTAGCTGGGACGCCGCATCCGCCTTCGTTTGCTTCGACGATTCTGGAGTGGTCGATAGCCCGGTCATCACCGAGCGCCTCGACCGTAACGGGAATTGGCTGGTCGAGCTTCATCGCGTGGCCGAACGCATCGCGCGCATGCGTCGCCAGCAGTTGCGCTGCAGCCAGACTGGGTTGCTACTTCGGACAGCCGCGGTTACGGGACTCGAAAACGGCTTGTCGTCCGGTCAACGTCACGGCCGAACTTATTCGATCGGGCTGATCAGCCCCCTCGGGCTCGATGGGCTCGACCACATCCAAGCGCGTCGGCTGCACACGTACCTAGGTCGGTTGATCTTCGCCCGGTTTCGTCGTGAGGACGTGCGTGCGCGCTGGGACGATAACGTGTTTGTCGTGGGGTTTGATGGCGCGAGCGCGCGTGCCGTGGTCGAAGTGGTGCGTAGGCTCCAAGAGGAGATTGCCGTGCAGCGACACCGCCGGCCCGACGAGCTTTCGCTCCTTCAAGTCGCCGCTGGGCTGGCGTCCTATCCTCTCGATGGTGACACGACCCGTGCACTGATTTTGGCGGCGCATGAGCGTCTCGAAACCGCGATCGAGCGGGGGCCGGACTCGTTGGTCTGGCGGTAAGGGCGTGGCTCGCACCATCCACCACAACCGTGTAGACTCGAAGTATTGATGCATCCTTCCGCGCGTCCGGGCCCAACCGAGGCTGACGTAGCCGCCGACATCGAAGTCGCCGACCCCGGTCTCTTGCTCAAACTGAGTGGCCCAGGTGGCTCGAACTTGCGCGTGCTCGAAGGCGAGCTCGGGGTATCAATGGGGCTGCGCGGTTCGACGATCCACATCCAGGGCCCAAACCGAGACGTCGAAATGGTGGAGCGTGTCCTTCACGAGCTGATCGATGCGCTGCAGCTCCGAGACCTCAGTCCGGTCGAGATGGCGCGCGCGGCACGTACCCTGCGTTCCAATCCGCAACTGCGGCTTCGGGCTTTGTTGGACGATGTGGTGCTTACGACGTCGAACCGCCGAATCGTCTCCCCCAAGGGCGTGATGCAGCAAAACTACATTCACGCGATCCGCACGCACGACCTCGTCTTTGGGATTGGCCCCGCAGGTACAGGAAAGACCTATCTGGCGATGGCGATGGCCGTTCGCGCGCTTCAAGAGCGGCAAGTGAAACGCATTATATTGACGCGTCCAGCCGTTGAGGCGGGCGAGCGACTAGGATTCTTGCCCGGTGACTTGGCGGAGAAGATCAACCCCTACCTCCGACCATTGTACGACGCGCTCCACGACATGTTGGAGCCGAGCAGGATCACCGCCTTGGTTGAGCGAGGCACGATCGAGGTGGCGCCGCTAGCGTTCATGCGCGGCCGAACCCTCAACAATTGCTTCGTGGTCCTCGATGAAGCTCAAAACACGACGCCCGAGCAGATGAAAATGTTCCTTACGCGCCTGGGTTTTGATGCCAAGGCAGTCATCACGGGCGATGTGACCCAGGTCGATCTGCCAGGAGGCGCACGGAGCGGCCTCCGGCATGCCGAACGTGTCCTTCGCTCGATCGGGGGGATCGACTTCGTCTATTTCTCGCACGTCGACGTCGTGCGCCACCCACTCGTGCAGGAGATTGTACAGGCTTACGACGCACACGAGTCAGCCGAAAGCGCGTCAGACGATGACATCTAAGCGCTCCCTGGTATGCTAGCCGCCACATGACCGAGCGAATCTACGACGGGGCACTTGATCTAATCGGCCACACACCCTTGGTCCGTCTCAAGCGCATTGCAGGCGAAAAGGGAGCCGAGATCTGCGGCAAGCTCGAATCGAACAATGTCGCGGGGTCCGTCAAAGACCGCCCGGCCCTGTCGATGATCCTAGCAGCCGAAGAGTCGGGAGAGTTGGGTCCCGGGTCCACGATCGTAGAAGCCACGAGTGGCAACACCGGCATCAGCCTCGCGATGATCTGCGCCGTGCGCGGCTACCGCTGCGTGATCGTCATGCCAGAGGACATGAGCGCTGCACGACGCCATATTCTCAAATCGTACGGTGCGGAAGTGATCCTCACGCCTGCGGACGATGGGATGGCAGGCGCGGTCGAGCAGGCTGAGCATGTGCTACAGGCCACGCCTGGCTCCATGATGTGCGGTCAGTTCGAGAACCCGGCCAACCCGGACGTCCACGAGCGCACCACCGCCGAGGAGATCTGGGAGGCTACCGGAGGTGAGGTCGACGCCTTCGTCGCAGGTGTCGGTACCGGAGGGACGGTGACTGGCGTCGGGCGTGTCTTCAAGAAGCGAAACCCCGCGATTCGAATCATCGCAGTCGAGCCGCGCGCAAGCGCTGTGTTGTCCGGCGGGAAACCTGGGCTTCACGGGATTCAAGGCCTCGGTGCTGGCTTCGTTCCGCAGGTCCTCGATACCGAGTTGGTCGACGAAGTGATCACAGTCACCGACCTTGCGGCCGAGCGGATGACCAAACGTCTCGCACGAGAGGAAGGCCTCCTTCTCGGACCGTCATCGGGAGCCAACGTGCACGCCGCACTCGAGGTTTCACGCCGCATGCAGAGTGGGCAACGCGTCGTCACAATTCTTTGCGATGGCGGCGAGCGCTACCTCTGCTGACCGGTCATGTCCGATCTGACCAAAATCTCGCGCGCCCTTTCGCGCGCGGTGTCGAAGATCCGTTTCGGTGACCCCGTCGCGTATGTCTACAATCCGTTGAGCTACGCAAGAGCGGCGCACGAGCTCTATCTGAAGCGTTTTGGCGAGGGCCAGAAAGAGGTCGTGCTGGTCGGCATGAATCCAGGGCCGTTCGGCATGGCTCAGACGGGGGTGCCGTTTGGCGACGTGGGCTTCGTTCGAGATTGGATGGGGATCGAGGCGCCGGTCGGTAAGCCTGCCAAGCAACATCCCAAACGCCTAGTGCTTGGTTTCGACTGCCCGCGCTCCGAAGTGAGCGGCTCCCGGCTTTGGGGGTGGGCCAAGGCACGATTCGAAACGCCAGAACGTTTTTTCTCTCGGTTCTTTGTCATTAACTACTGCCCGTTGGTCTTCATCGAATCGACGGGTCGCAACCGAACGCCAGACAAGCTTTCTGTTGAAGAGCGTGAGGTACTGCTTCCGGCCTGCGATCGTGCGCTTCGTGATGCAATCGAGGTGCTTCAACCCGACCGGGTCGTTGGTGTTGGTGGATGGGCGACGAAGCGCGCAAGGGCAGCTCTTCAAAACGATGGGCGGGCGATCGGAACCGTATTGCACCCAAGCCCCGCAAGCCCCAAGGCAAACCGCGGTTGGGCCGCTCAAGCCGAAAACGATTTGCTTGGACTCGGCATCAAGTTATAAAGCCAGCGTCGGGTCGCAGCGCGGGTGCGGGCCGTGAAGGTCGATCCCATGTTCAAGCATCTCATTCTCGTCGCAACAGTTTTCATTTTCTCGCTCGCCGTGGTCATCGGCTGCGGCCACGAAAACGCGGCAACCCAACAGGTGATGAGCGCTGCCGCCGTCGACTTGAGCTGCGACGAATCGGTCATCGAGATCGTGAAAGACACCCCGCTGGAAAAGCGCGTGAGCGGTTGCGGCAGGACGCTGACGTACATGAACAAGTGCAACCCGACAGCTGGAGGCGGCCAAGCCTGTCGGTGGAAAGCTGTCCCAGACAAGAACGACAAGTAGGCCTGAGATGCGCTCCGCCTTCGGCGGGCGGTTTGTCCCGCCCCACCGCCCCGCACTAGCGCCTAGCCTCGGCCCGAAGCGCTTCGATGTCGGGATTGGTCGGGTCGTACTCGGTCGCGCGGTCTAGCGCCGCCTCTGCGCCCGCCGCATCTCCATCTCGAAGCGCCTTGCGAGCACGAGCAAGCTCGTCCTTAGCGGCCTCCTCGCGCTCATGCGGGGTGAGTGGGGGGGCAGTGCCAGTGCCAGTGTCAGTGCCAGTGTCAGTGTCAGCGTCAGCGTCAGTGCCAGCGTCAGTGACAGCGTCAGCGTCAGTGACAGGGACAGCGACAGCGCTCGTGCCTGCGTCCGGGCCAGCGACGGTGTCTGCGTTGGGGGGCCGTGTTTGGTTGCCCAGGAGTGCCCATGCGGCCAATGCGGTGCCGACGAGCAGCACGAAGATCATCGGAATGCCTCTCCGTCGGTGGCCGGATTTCCTCGGGGCCTTGCCCGCGTACGCCTCGCGGAGGGCGGAGACTATCGTGCGTGCGCTGGCGAAGCGTCCGCCGGGGTCTTTGCTGAGTGCTCGCATGATCACCTGATCCACCTGGATGGGGATCGCGGCTCCTCGGTTGGTCTCACTTGGCGGGGTTGGGTCGTTGTACATGACGTTTTGCGCCACGACGATGGCTTCGGCACCCGGGAAGGCACGCTCTCCCGATGCGGCTTCGTACAGCACGGCGCCAAACGAAAACAAATCGGTCTTCTCGCTGTATTCCCCCTTGAGAAGTGTCTCTGGTGCGGCGTAGCAGGGTGTGCCGAGGAACTGTCCCTCTTTCGTGAGGTCCGCGTTGGGGATGCGTGCGATGCCGAAGTCCGCAAGCTTCACTTGTCCGTTGTCGGTGATCAGCAAGTTCTCAGGCTTCAGATCGCGATGGATCACCCCGGCCGCATGTGCTGTTGCGAGTGCGTCGGCGATCTGTTGCGCGACGGGGAGCAACTGCTCCCTTGGGAGCGGCCCCATTTTTCGGAGCTGCTGCTTCAGCGTGTCGCCCGGGACGTACTCGAACACGAGATAAGGGCCGTGCTTCGGATCGTCGCCGACGTCGAATATTTGAACGATATTTGGATGGTGGAGCCGTGCCGCGGCTCTCGCTTCGTTTTGGAAACGGCTCAGGAACACGCGGCGGCTTTCTTCGTCGAGGTTGACATCGCGCAGGGTCTTGATCGCCACGGGTCGATCGAGATCTGCGTCGCGCGCGAGATAGACGTGCCCCATCGAACCGGACCCGAGCAGTCGTTCGATGCGGTAGCGGCCGATCTGCTGCGGCGTGTCTTCCATGGGCGCGATCTAATGCAAGCGCGGGGCGGAGGCTAGAGACGATGAAGCTTGACCGTATTGGTCCTTCCCGACGTGGGCCACGCCAGCACCATCGCAAATGCCTCGCCCCTCTTGCACAGGGTTTCTCGGACGAGAAGCTCAGTTGCTATGCGAAGCGTTTCGTCGAGCGATTCCGGGGGAACCTCGACCCGGGGAATGACGCCCCATTCGAGCGCGAGTCGGCGGGCGACTCGGACTTTGCTGGTCACCGCGAGGATGGGCGCCCGCGGACGGTGCTCGGACAAGAGCCTCGCGGAACGTCCGTCTTGGGTGAACACCACTACCGCCATCAGTGGGAGATTCGTCGTCAGCACGGCAGCCGCGCGTGCCGCCGCGTTGGCAAAGGGCCACTCTTCGTTGCCCGCATCGCGGAGATCTCTGAACTCTTTCGAGAAGTCTTCGACGTAGTCGGACTCCACATCGCGAATGATCGCGTCCATCATTTCGAGGGCTTGCACCGGGTAGCGACCCGCCGCCGTTTCACCGCTCAGCATGACCGCATCGCTTCCGTCCATGACGGCGTTTGCCACGTCGGCAGCCTCCGCGCGGGTCGGCCGTGGATTGCGAATCATCGAATCCAGCATCTGTGTGGCGGTGATCACGAGCTTCCCGCGTGCATTCGCTTCCCGGATGATGCGCTTCTGGACAAGCGGCACCCGCTCGGCGCCAAGCTCGACGCCGAGATCGCCCCGGGCGATCATGATGCCATCGGCGGTGTCGACGATTTCCGACAACGCCGCAACCGCCTCGGGGCGCTCTATTTTTGCGATAACAGGAACATCGCCGGCCAAGGCTTTGGCCTCGCGAACATCCTCTGCCGATCGAACGAAGGACAGGGCGATGTAGTCGGCCCCGAGCTCCGAGACGGCAAACGCGAGGTCCGTCCGATCCTTGTCGGCCAATGCCGGCGCGCTGACCGATACGCCGGGGAGGTTCATCCCCTTGTTGTTCGAGAGAGGTCCGCCGTCTTCGACGATCGTATGCACCGTGTTCCCGTCGACCGATTCGACGCGTAGGCGAATCAGCCCGTCGTCGAGGGCGACGGTATCTCCCGGCTCCACGTCCCGAAGAAGCGACTTATAACTGACCGAGACGATCTCTCGTGTGCCTTCGATGTCGTCGGTTGTGAGGGCGAATCGGTCGCCGGCGGCAAGCTCGATCGGACCCGATGCGAACTTCCCGATCCGCATCTTTGGGCCTTGGAGGTCGGCTAGGATTGCCATGGGCCGCCTCGCCGCGGACGCGGCTTCACGCACGAGTTTGGCGACCGATTGGTGGGCCTCTTGGTTGCCGTGGGAGAAGTTGAGCCGGGCGCAGCTCATACCGGCCGACACCAGTGCGGCGATCTTGGCTTTCGTGTCGCTGGCTGGCCCGAGCGTGCAGACGATCTTGGTGCGTCTCACATCGCGGTTGTAGCGAGGATTGTCATGTCCGCCAAACTATCGGTGCCGATACCGTGCGGGCTCCCAGCGGCCGATGTTTACCTTGAATCCCAGCCGCACGACGAAAGTGAGATAAAGTGTCCATTCGCTTCGGTCGACATTGGATTGTGTGTTTCGGTCGGACGGATCGGCGCGAATGTATCTCGTTCCAATCCGGAACCAAAGCCCGCGAAGCGTCGTAAGCGGTCGGTAGATCGGTATCCCGAACCCAAAACCGACTCCGAGGCCTGAGCTTCGATCCCCGTCAAGGAGAAACGCCGCGCCGAGCTCGACATAGATCGACTGCAACATCAAGTCCGTAAACTCGTTCCAAGTCTGTTTGTAGAGAAAGAAGAGCGCTGGGAAGAGTGGGCGAAGGTCGACGCCGAGAAACAGGTACTGGCCCGAATCCGGACCCCAGCGCCCGGACAGCACGACTCCGGCGACGTCCGCGACGAGGAGTCTTCCCTCCCCGACGATCGAGATGTCTGCCTCGCGTGAGATCCACGTGGCCCCGGGGCCAGCGCCCAATGCCAAGATCAGGCCTCGATCCCAGCGCCCATACAGGCCATCGCCCCCACGCTGCGCGCTGGCTGAGCCGCCAAACGTCGAAAGGACCAGGATCGAGCCGACGATCACCCGCAGCCGGGCGTCCCGTGTCATGATTTCCCCATGAACTGGCCGGCGTGGCGGGTCAAGAACTAGAGGCTGTAGACTATACGCATGGAGCGTCCGTTCGGCTTGGGGCTTCGAAGCCAGCTCATGCTTGCGCTGATCATCGCATTCGGCGCGGCGTTCGTGCTGCTCAGCGTGGTTACCGCACGGCTCGATGAGAGCGAGAACGCTGAAGAGCAGCGCCATCGTGCCAACGGCCTAGCACAGGCGCTTGCCGCGAGTGCAGGGTCGCTTGGCGAAGGATTCAGTTTAGAGAGCATTGACCAAATGATCGCCGAAAGGCTGATCGATGGTGTCGAGATTCAAATGGAGGACGGTCAGGCCCAACGCTGGGGTCGGACGGTTGGTGTGCCGGATGCCGTCGCACGCACGTCCGGCGACGACAGCCTTCGGGTCTGGGTGCCGACAGGGGGGCGTGGAGATGCGGCACGCCGTAGCTTGTTCGTGTTTTACCTCGGGTTAACGGCGTTGGTGGTGTTGCTGCTGTCGTATGTTCTGTTGACGTACTTCATCGTTCGCCCGATCGACGGGATGCGACGCGCATCGGAGCGGATGGCCGCAGGAAACCTTCGAACGAGCGTTCCAGTGCGAGGTGCGGCTGAAGTGGCCAGGCTCGCAAGCGCGTTCAACGAGATGGCATCACAGCTCCGCGCCGATCGCGCTGCGCTACAAGAGCGCCTCGAAGAGCTGGAGCGCACGACCGGCGAGCTGACGACGGCACAGGAGCAACTCGTTCGAAGTGCCCGGCTCGCCGCGGTGGGGCGGCTGTCTGCCGGCGTCGCCCACGAGATCGGAAACCCGTTAGCTGCCATTCGCGGGATGCTGGACCTGATGCTGGCCGGTGATCTCGACCGAGACGAAGAAAGGGAGTTCGTCTCACGTATCCAACGCGAGACCGAGCGAATCCATCACACGATTCGGGATCTTCTCGACTTTTCTCGGCACGAGCCTGAGCAGCTTGGGCGAATCGAAAGCTCCGCCAGCCTCGCCGAAGTGGTCGAGGACACCGTCAAGCTCGTCGATCGGCAGTCGCGCTTTCGA
>Ga0224508_10003204_pt1 | contig 13594 bp, 10 predicted proteins | sample SF_Jan12_sed_USG_4_FD_170157 | JGI IMG/M metagenome (GOLD analysis project Ga0224508, IMG submission 170157) | Sediment microbial communities from San Francisco Bay, California, United States - SF_Jan12_sed_USGS_21 | ecosystem: Environmental > Aquatic > Marine > Sediment | place: USA...
CTTGCCCGCCGGATCGCCCGCACGCTGTCACGGTTCGATGACCCAGATCGATGCGAACCGGGGGCCGAGTTGCCCGCAGCCGTGAACTTGCTCGGACTGCTGGGACACGATCCCACGTCGCCCGAGGCGATCTCTGCCAAGTGGCGGGAGACGAACAACTCCAGGGTCATCGCGGCGCCAATCGGCGTGACCGAGGCGGGCCCCCTGGTCGTCGATCTCGTGACCGACGGGCCGCATGCCCTGCTCGCAGGGACTACCGGCTCGGGCAAGAGCGAGCTGTTGCGGACACTCGTCGCTTCCCTGGCGGTGACTGCCGACCCGGAACACCTCACGTTCGTGCTCATCGACTACAAGGGCGGCAGCGCATTCGATGCATGTGCGCGCTTGCCCCACACGGTCGGGATGGTCACGGATCTCGACGACCGGCTTGCCGAACGGGCACTCGGGTGTCTCGAGGCGGAGCTCCGCCACCGGGAGCGGCTGCTCCGCAACGCGGGCGCTGACGATCTCGCGGCCTACCTCGATCTCGACCGCGACGAGCCGTTGCCGAGGATGCTCATCGTCATCGATGAGTTTGCGGCGCTGGCGAAGGAGCTCCCGGACTTCATGGATGCCCTGGTCGACATCGCTGCTCGGGGCAGGAGCCTTGGCGTGCACCTGCTCTTGGCTACCCAGCGTCCGGCCGGTGTCATTCGCGACAACGTCCGAGCCAACACCAACATGCGGCTGGCACTGCGCGTTCAGGATCGCGCCGACTCGACGGATGTCCTGGGCGATCCCGGTGCGGCTTCGATAGCGCGGTCGCAGCCCGGGCGGGGGCTTGTCCGTCTCGGGCCGGGCGAGCTGGTTCCCTTCCAGACTGCCCTCGTGACGGGGGCCTCGAACGGACATCAGAACCTGGTCGGACCGCCGGTCCGCCCATTCCGCTTGGCGATGGAACAAGCGCCGTTTACGAGCGCGCCGCGAACAACAGGTACTACCGACTCGGGACCAACCGACCTCGACGCCCTCGTCACCGGAGTGGTCGCTGCAGCCGGCCAGACAGGGATGCGCCAACCCCGCCGCCCGTGGCCGGAGCCCCTACCCCCGGCCATCAGCCGCGGTGAGCTCGAAGTGGGAGATGCGCCCGGCACGTTGGCCGTGCCTCTAGGTCTCGTGGACGAGCCGGAGCAGCAGCGACAACGAACGATGTGGTGGAGCCCCGACGACGGATCGATCGCCGTACTCGGCCTCACGGGTTCCGGCACCACCACGACTGTTGCCACGCTGGTGATGGGACTCGCCGCCGTTGCCGCAACAGACGAGGTTCACGTGTACGTGATGGACTTCGATGCGGGGGCGACCGCTGCGCTCGCAGCTTTGCCGCACGTCGGCGCCGTGGTCGGAGCATCGGAGCGGGAGCGCCAGATCAGGCTGATCCGCCACCTTGCGGCTGAGCTCGATCTCCGCAAAGCCGCGGGATCGAGAGACGAGAGGACACTGTCGACGGGATACGCCAGAATCGTGCTGGCAGTCGACAACTTCACAGGGTTCACCGCGGCGTTCGATGCGGCCATGGACACCTGGGTGAAGGACATGCTGTACCGGGTCATCGCCGAGGGCCCGTCGGTCGGCATCATCTCAGTGCTCACCGGCAGCCGGCAGAGCGCCGTGCCGCTCGCGATCCTCGGCACGATTCCGAACAAGCTCGTCCTGCGTATGGCCGATCCGCTCGCCGCGGCCACACTGGGGCTGCGGAGTGTCCCGGCGGACATGCCGGACGGCCGTGCGATCCATGTCGCAACGAAGCGCGATGTCCAGATTGCCCTTCCGCACCGAGACGGCATCGCGGCCGCCGTCGCCGAGCTCCATCTGGCGGAACAATCCGGGCGCGGTGGTCCGGTTGCCATCGAGCAGCTTCCCGTCGAAGTGAAGACCGCAACCGTCGACGAGGCCCTGACGATCGGCGATGAGGCGTGGTTCATCCCCGTCGGGATAGGCGATACGAGGCTCGATGCGGTCGGCTTCCCACTAGCGGCTGGCGATCACATCTTGATCGCGGGCGAGCCGCGGACCGGTCGATCCACCACGCTGGCGGGGATCGCAGAGATGGTCGTCTCGGCAAATCGCGGGGTCACGGTTACTGCGATCGCGCTGCGCCGCTCCCCCCTGCGGGATGTCCCTGGGATCCACCGCGTGGTCACGGATCCGGCCGACCTGTGCGATGTGCTGACCCCGCTGCACCAGGCGCCGGGTCGCCATCTCGTCCTGATCGACGACGCCGACGCCGTCGACGATCCCGGTGTCCTCAAGGAGTTGGCGGGAGGCCGGCGGCCCGATCTCCACGTGATCGCCGCGGGCCGGCGCGATCTCAAGACCGTATACAACCACTGGGCCAAGGACTTGTGCCGTTCCCGGATTGGTCTGTGGCTGCGGCCAAGCCCCGGTCTCGACGGCGACTTGTGGAGCACGCCGCTGCCGCGCCACATCCCGAACGGGCTGCCGCCGGGGCGGGGCTATCTGATCGGCGACGGGTGCGTCGAGCTCGTCCAGGTGGCTCACCCCTGACCCGTCGGGAACGATGTGCGACCGCGCTGCGTTGTGGCTGACGATGCGCCCCCATCTGATGCTCGCCGCCGTCATTGCGCTGATCGTCGCCTCGTGCGGCGGCGACGCCGAGGTCGAGACGCCCGAGGAGCCGACCAGCCTTGCACCTGTGTCGGCCGGCCGGGCTCCCCTGGAAGGAGCCGCCGCAGCTTCGCAGACGGGCTACGTATTTCCGCCCGCCCCCTCGGTGCCCGACGGTCCTTTGGAGGACGCGCTTGTCGCCGACCTCGACACCCTCTTCGGTTCGCTCCAGTCGGGCTTCGGCATCGAAGTGCTGGAACGCATCGGCGCCTCCGAGGACGCCAGAGTCGCATGGCTGCTGGCGGACATGCTCCGCTTCTTCGGCTTCGGAGCCGAGTCGGCCGGAGCCGTCGATGCGTTCGAGGCGCTGACAGGTGTGGACATCGCAGCAGATCCCCTCAGCGCACGGAGCCCGTGGCAGAGCGTCACCAATCACTTGATCGCATGGGACATCCCCGCGCCTCCTGGATATCTCGATTGGAAGCGGGTTCCCTTCGAGATCATCGAGCCGAAGTGGTCGCCGTTCTTCGACGACGAGGACGCCGCGATCGACTGGCGCGTCTTGTCATGGGGAGGCGTGCTCATCGACGATCGCCCCTCGGTGACACCCAGCCTTGCCCGAGGGGATGCATACCGGCGCTCGACGACCCGCCCGTCACGTCTGCCGGCGAGGGCGACTGGTACGCCGACGAGAACGTCGTGTTCGGTGTGGTCGTGAACGGCGAGGCAAGGGCGTACCCCAAGAACATGATGGAAATCCACGAGATGGTCAACGACACCGTCGGCGGCCGCCGCATAGCCATTCCGTATTGCACCCTCTGCGGGTCGGCGCAGGCATACTTCACGGACACCGTGCCCGGCCAGACGGAACCGCTCGTCATGCGTACGTCGGGTCTGCTCGTGCGCTCGAACAAAGTGATGTACGAGCTGTCGACCTTCTCCGTCTTCGACACGTTCCTGGGGGACGCAGTTTCTGGTCCTCTCCAAGATGCCGGGATCGAGCTGGAGCAAGCGTCGGTGGTCACGTCCACCTGGGGCGACTGGAAGGCCGAGCATCCCGCCACGACCATCGTGGCTCGGGACGGCGGCTTGGGGAGGACGTATCAAGACGATCCGCTTGGCGGCAGGGACGACGACGGACCCATCTTCCCCGTCGGCGATGTCGACGCTCGGCTGCCGCCGCAAGAACAGGTGCTCGGTGTGATCGCACCAGACGGGACTCCCGTCGCTTTTCCGGTCGTCCCGGTCCGGACGGCGCTAGCGGCGGGTGAGCGGGTGGAGCTTGCGGGCGTCGCCGTCGTCACCGACGGGAGCGGAGTTCGCGCCCTCGACGCAGCCGGCGCCGAGCTCGCAGGGCATCAGGCGTTCTGGTTTGCGTGGAGCCAGTTCCAGCCCGAGACAGTCCTGTGGACGCCTCTCAACTAGGCCCAACCCAGCTGACCGCGTTACTCCGTGAGCCGGAATGGCGGGTATTCGTCGGTCAACGAGTAGATCCAGGCGCTGACCCGGAAACCCCACCGCATCGCACCGACGGTGAACTCGAAGATGCCTTCGGACAGCTTGCCGGTGAAGACCACCATCAGGTAGCCGACCCAAACGGCGATCGCCGCCGCAATCTGGACGAAGAACAGCACGATGAAGTGCGGAATGGCGGCGATCGTCTTGATGAAGAAGATCCCGAGCACTCCGAATAGCCGGCTACGTGGGCCTGGCCCTTCGGTTGCCGAGAAGCGTGCACCGTAGTCGGGCGCTTCCCACGCGAAAGGCGGGTACTCGTCGCGCAGCGTGTTCATCCATGCCGAAGCTCGGGCCTGCCACTGCATGACGCGCTCGGGGAACTGATAGAAGAACTCCGGTAGCTCGCCCGTGATCGCAATCACGAAGTATCCGATCCAGGCAACGAGGCCGGCCACAGAGCCGAGCACGCCGAGGATGATGAGGTGCGGGATCAGCAGAATCAACTTGAGGAACAACAGGGCGCCAAGGAGGGCGAGTCCGCGGCTCCGCCGCCCGTCGCCGTAATCGGCATCGAAGCTGACCGGATACATCAACAACCTCCCTCGCGTGCTGACGCATGAGTCTATTAGCTCGCAGCCCTCCCGCCCGGGACCGTCCATGCGTGCTCCGGGCGCCGGCGGCTGTAGCCTGCGTCCTATGAACGATCGCTACGACGCCATCCTCAAGCTCCGCGCCATCCGTTCGTATCGACCGGAGGTCCTGCCGGGTGAGGCGATCACGAAGATTCTCGAAGCCGCCAGATGGACCGGCTCGTCGAAGAACCGCCAGGAGTGGTCGTTTATCGTCGTGACGGATCCGCAGCAGCGCGATCGCCTCGCAGAATGCGGCGACTTCACAGATCCGATGCGAGGGGCACCGGTCACCATCGCTCTCGTCCAAGAGGCGGAGGGTTACGAGTTCGACACGGGTCGAGTTGCCCAGAACGTCATGTTGGCGGCCGATGCGCTTGGCGTAGCCTCGTGCCCCGTCACGCTGCATCGGGAACAGGCCGCTGCCGAGGTCCTCAGACTGCCGGCTCGAGCTCGATGCCGCTACGCCATCACCCTCGGTTACCCCACCGAAGGGAACGGTGCGGCCCGCTGGGGAGGACGCAAACCCTTGGACGACCTCGTCCACCATGACCGGTACCGCAACAGAGAATAGGTCCAGCGCCCTAGGTGGCAATGGCCGAGAAGGCATAGAATTGCTGCTTCCGGCGCCATAGATAGGCTGACGTCAGAAAAGGGGGGGACGGGAGCCACGTGAGAGTCCGTCTCATAGCTATTGCCGTACTCGGGGCGATCGTGTTGAGCGGCGCCTATTTCGGGCGCGTGCTCATCCTGCAGGGCTCCGGTGGCGGCTGGTCGCACGAAGCCGGTGACGCATGGGATGCCGAGCGTGCACTCACGGCGAACTTCGAGAGCGGGCGACCAAACCTCACGTTTGTCGTCGAAGCACGCGAAGGCGACGTCGACAGCCCTCCGATCGTCGCAGCCGCTCGTGGATTCATCGACAACCTGTCGAGCCGGCCCGGCATAACGGACATCGAGTCCTATTGGGACCTCGGACGACCCGACTGGCTTCGTAGCGAGGATGGGACTGCCGCTCTCATCACCGCCCGCTTGCTAGGTTCTTCCGCCGACTACGCACGTCGCGCCGCCGGCGTTCAGGGCGTGGTCCGAAGCGCCGACGACGCCATCCAGGTGACGATCGGCGGCATCGCAGTCCTCCACGCCGACATCCAGCAGTCGCTCCAGTCAACCGTTCTTCCGTTGGTCGCCGCCGCGCTGCTCTCGCTAGGTCTGCTGTTCCTGTTCCTCCGCAACTGGGTTGCGGTTGGCTTGCTGGCTGCAACCGCCGCGCTCGCTGTTGCTCTCACATTGCTCGGTACGTGGGGAATCGGCGAGTTTCGCGAGATGCCGGTGCTGTCGGTCATTCTCGGTATGGCCGCGTCATGGGGACTTGCCACAGCAGGCGGCCTCGTGGTGATGTCGCGATTCATCGCCGAGCGGTCGGCGGGCGTCGGTCGTCGCAATGCGGTCGTGGCAACGATCTCCACGGCAGGGCGCACCGTCGCGATCGCATCGGTCGTCCTTGCGGCCGCCGGGATGGGATTGTGGATCTTGCCGACGGCGCTGCTGCGCTCGACGGGATACGCGCTCGGTCTGGCTGGGCTCACTGCGGGAATCAGCACCGTTGTTGGTTTGGGCGTCTTGCTCGCGATCGTGGGTGTTGAGGTCGTCTCGCGCGAGCGCGATGAGCGCGACGACTTCGTGGCCCGTCCGCTCGATCGCGTGTCCAAGGCAGTCCGCCGCCGGCCCGTCCTCGCCACGGTTGGACTCGTGGTCGTGCTCGGTCCGCTGTTGTTCCTCGGCGCTGGGATTTCCACTGGGGAGCCGGCCGCCATCGGAATGGCTCCCGGATCGTCGAGCCGCCGTGTCGCTCAGTTCGTGGCCGGTGAGTTTGTTGCAGACGATGCTGCAGCTCCCTTTGTCGTGGCCCGAAATGTTGTCGATGTGTCCGGCGTCAAGAATCTCACGGCGGCATACGCCCGCACGCTGTCCGAAATCGATGGAGTAGTCAGAGTGGATTCGAGCGAGGGATCCTTCGTCGACGGGACTGCAGTCGAGGTCCCACCACCGGTGACGAGGCGGTTCCGCGGTGAGGACACGACGTGGTTCATGGTGCCTGTCGATGGCAACCCGAACGGGCCGACCGCTGCCGCAGCGACGGCTGCGATCGACGAGGTGCCACCTCCGTACCGCGTGAACGTCGGCGGTGCTGCCGCACGCGAGGCGGCCACGGTGCGAGCCATCGACGGCCGGGTTCCCTATTTCGTCCTCGCGGTGATCCTCGTGATGATCGCTCTGATCGGCTGGCTGCTGCGCAGCATCAACGCCGCGCTGCGTGCAACGGTGACCATCGTGCTGATGACCTCAGGTGCAGCGCTCGTCATGAAGCTCGGCTTCATCGACGGGACGCTCGGTCGATTGCTCGGCTTCACCGGAGCCGGCAACATCGCCGCGGTCGGTCCGCCGATCGCGTGGTCACTCGCCGTCGGGATATCCGCCGTGTCTTTGGTGTTCGGCTGGGGAGCGGTCCGTGAGGCATTCGACGCAACGCAAGACAGCCAGCGTTCGCCGGTGATCGCGTTGGGCTCGACCCGCCGTACCCACCTCCAGGCGACCGCCCTGTTGCTGTTGCCGGTCGTTCCGCTGCTGTTCTCGGCGTGGCGCACCGGCAAGTTGATTGGTGCGGCGGCCATCGCTACCGGCCTCGTCGCCGTGTTCGTTGGCCGTTTCGTTGCCCTCCCCGCGGTCACCGCGTTCGCACCGGCGAGGCTGTGGCCCATCGATCTCGAGGGCAGAGCGCGTCGGGTGTATGCGATCACGCCGGCAGCGCGCCGGTGCGTCGAGTCGGCGCGTGACATCGTTTTCGAACCCCGGCGGAAGGTGGCCGCCGAGCCCGGTGAGCAGATCGCCGCTGAGAGCGGAGACGGCGTTGTGGCGCCGCCCGTCGCTCCGGTCGATGCGTCTCCGCAAACGACCGCCGCCGCAATCCCGGTGGCCGACCCTCACCCCACCGTCATTGCTGCTGAGGCTGCCGCGCTGGAGGATGAGGTGGAGCCGTCCGCCGGCGTCGCACCGGCCGCCACACCTTCCGCTGAGCCCCAACCACCACCCGTTGCGGAGCCCGTAGCCGATACGGTGTCAGTCGCACCCCCTGCACCAGACGTCGCTGCGGACGCCGACGTCGAGGCCCCGCCTGCTGCGGCCGAAGCGACTCCGACCGAGGTGGCCGCGGCCGAGCCTCCACCTATGGCAGAACCGCCTCGCAAGGCGGCGCAAGCCGCAACGCCACCGGAGCCTGCGGACATGCAGGAGCCAGAGCAACCTGCCGAGGCCGCAGAACCCGTCGAGCTCGTCGGTGCCCTGGACACTGCCGAGCCCGCAGCCGAAGACGAGACGGCGACGGCGTCGGGCCAGCTCGTCGTGGCCAGCCAAGAGGACGAAGCGCTGGGTACCGATGGCGACGATCGCGAGTCGGGGGACGAGTCTGGGTCGGTCGATGTTGCCAGCCTGACGGCGTCGGTGATTGCCGCTCTCGAGTCGAAGGTGCCGTTCACCACCGAGATCAGCAAGGCATTCGTGACCAACCCTGCGAACAACCTCTCGAGGGTCATGGAGGCCATCCTCCGCGATGCGTCAGCGCGCGGCGGCGAAGAGGTCCTGGTGTACGGCCACGCATCGCGTGATCGCTATCGATGGATGGTCGTCGACACGGGCCCACGCGCCGACAACGATCCGGACCGGGCAAGGACACTCGCTGAGGCGCAACGGTTCATTCGCCGCGTCGGCGGCGTCGTCGATTGCCGCCCCGAGGGAGACTTCACCGTGTTCGTGGTCGAGATCCCGATGGCGAGCTGACGGCTCGGACCGAGCAGCGACAGACAGAGAGGGACACGGCGACCCGGGAGAAAGCGTGGCCCCTGCACAACGCTTGAGGCACTGGAACGGTTGCACATGGCTGCTCGGCAGCGTTCCCGGCGTGGCGAGGCGCTGGCTCGGGTCCCAGCGGGCGGAGCCCGGCCTCGACCGGGGACCGGAAGGGGGGCGATCGCTCCGGCCCTCCTCCCGCCGACCCTTGTGCATCAGCGCCTCGCCGACCTCGGTTCGAGATCGCCGGGAGAGTGATCGTAGCCTGAAGCTCCCAGTCTTTGCCGGGCGGGCGTGCGCTCAGACGTCGATCGCGGGAAGACCGTCGATGCTGACCCGGTTCTTCTCCGCCCGGTAGGCTGCCAGGTCGTCGTCGGTACGCGCATCCGCCCACTCGATGAGCCGGCTTCGCTGCCCAACGAGCGTCATCTCCGGTACGCCGAATCCACATGAATCGGCGATGCGTTCGACGGATACCCGGATGATGTTGCGCTCGCGATAATCCGCGAAAGCCGATCGCAACTTCCCATACCCGGGTTCGCCGGGAAAGAGCGGCTCGCCCCGGCCGTACAGACGGACGATCCGCGCCGGCCCCTCGAAGGCGCAGAACATCAAAGTGATCCGTGCGTTCTGGCGGATGTGAGCGATCGTCTCGGCACCGCTGCCCCCGAGGTCGAGGTAGGCGACGGTGGTTGGGTCGAGAATCGCAAATGTCTCGTCGAGGCCCTTCGGCGAAACGTTGACGTGACCGCCGGCTGTGGGAGCCGTCGCCACGAAGAACATGGGTTGCCTGCGCAGCCACCCAGCCATGCGGTCGTCGATCTCGTTGTAGAGCTTGCCCATCGCACTCCTTCTCCAGCTCGTCGTGCGCAATCACTCGAGCTTGCCACAGCATCGAGAGCTGGATCGACGAGAGCTTTCGCCTCCAAGCCCTGAAGGCGGTACTCGAGGGCCTCGAAGCGGTGACCTGATCGGACGATCCTTCGTCATACCGTGAAGTCGAAGGTGTGAGTCTCGGGCGTACGACTCCATCCGAAGAACGGCCCAATCGTGCCGCCGCGGAGGAACAACTCCCGCTGCCCGTCTTCCCCAATCCAGTAGGACCGCGTCTTCAGCGCCAGGGGTCGGCGCCAGACGTCGACCTCGATACGGCCGGTGAGGAGATACCGGATGAAGGAGATCGCTTGGGCGACGTGCGTGTCCTCTTCGAACGGCCAAACCCGCCCCAAGTCGGCATCGTCCGAGGCGAAGTGCTCGTGCTCGGGCCCGTACGAAACGACGATCTCGCCGACCACCGCGATGTCGACGGTGCGGCCGTCGTGACGGTGAGAGAGGCCGACGTGGACACCTGAACGGCTGGTTTCGACTGTGGACGCTCCGAGGTCTAGAGCCGGAAGCTGGAGCTCATCCAGCAGCGCCCCGAGACCGTCGATGAACGTCTCCAGATCGGGGTCCTCCGAGACGTTGAGGCCGTCTCGGAGCCAATGGCCGGCGGGTCCCGGGCTCACTCCGGAGCGGGGTCGGAGGCGCGGGCAACGATGAATTCGAACTCGGCCTCGGTCACGGGCTGTACCGACAGCCGCGGGCGGTTGAGAAGCACCATTCCCGAAAGTTCGGGGTAGGTCTTCAGCTCAGGCAGACCGACGGGCCGGGGAAGCTTCTCGACGAATCGGATGTCGACCATGATCCATCGCGGCTCGTCTGGGTCCGACTTCGGGTCGAAGTGGGGATCCTTCGGATCGAACTGGGTGTGGTCGGGATAGGCCTCTCTGGCCACCTCTGCGATCCCGACGACGCTCGGCGGCTTGGCGTTCGAGTGGTAGAAGAGGACGTGATCGCCAACGTGCATCTCGTCGCGCATCAGATTGCGCGCTTGGTAGTTGCGGACGCCGTCCCAGTGCGTGACGCCGTCGCTCTCCAAGTCGTCGACCGAATAGTCCCCCGGCTCGGATTTCATCAGCCAGTAGTGCATGGAGAGATTGGTAGCAGAGGGCCCGGTGCCTGCGCCAATTCGGATCAACCGCTCGACCGGGCGAACAGATCGGTGAATCCCGAGCGCCAGTCCGGGTAAGCGGGCGACCAGCCGGTAGCTGCGCGAAACCGGGCGGCAGTGACCGGGGGCTGCTGATCGATCAGGTAGCGCAGCACGGTGAGTGGTCCGATCGAGAAGAGGAACGCAGGGAGGCGTCGTGGCGGGCGAGCCTCGGCAAGGGCTCCCAGGTACGGGATCCACTCGGCGGCCGCGACCGGGTGCTCGTCAACCACGTTGTAGACGCCCGGGGCCATGTCGAGGGCCCGAACCGTCGCCTCGACACAGTCGTCGATGTGGATGTGGGTCTGCATCCCGCGGCCTTTCCCCACGATGGGGAGGCGGCGTTTCTCGAGCATCTCGACGTAGCCTCCCGCGGGGGCGAAGTACGTCCCTGGGCCGTAGATCGCCCCGTACCGGAGCACCACGCCTGGGACGTCGGTGGACGTCGTAGCGCGCTCGAGGTCGGCCACCGCTCGGACGATCGCTCCGTGTGACGACGGTGCGTCGACGTAAAGCGGGTCGTCCTCGGTCCTGACCTGCGAGCCGGGTCGCTGGGCAAAGGCGATGCTTTGCGACACGATTCTCCGCACTCCCACTTCTGCTGCTGCGTCTCGGATGGTTGCCGAGGCCTCCGTCCGTAGCCGGTTGGTGAGCGCCGCGGCGCGTGCGCCTTCTCTCGGATTGCCGAACGACTGTGGCAGCGCGGTCAACTGGTTGATGATCACTTCAGGTCGTACCGACCCGATCGCAGTTCGGAGCGCGGCTCCGTCGAGCGCATCTACCTGTGCGACGGTCATGCCGAGCGCTTCGAGATCTGCAGCCCTGGCGGCCGTTCTGGTGGTTCCCGCTACTTGGTGGCCGTCGGCCAGCAGGCGTTTGGCGAGTGGTCTCCCAATGACGCCGGTCGCCCCGGCAAGAAGGATCCGCACGGCTCAGCCCCTCTCCGAAGGAAGACACAGTTCGATCATGACCGCTGCGAGGCCAGGCCTGGTTCTTGCCCTGTCAGGAAGAACGTAGCGATGTCGCCCCGATTACGTAGGGCAACGGCACCCCTTGTCTCGACAACGAACGAGGGACTCAGCTGGGCGGCTGTGTCCTCGGAGACTTGGATCCGCCCGGGAAGCGCCGACGATTCGAGCCGGCTGGCCACATTGACGGCGTCGCCCCACAAGTCATACGCAAACTTGTGCTTGCCGATGACGCCTGCGACGACCGACCCGCTGTGGATCCCGATGCGGAGGTCCCAATCGAGATTGCGTTCCCGCCGGAACGCATCGGTAGCGGCAACCATGTCGATGGCTAGCGCGGCGACCGCGTCGGCATGGTCCTCACGGGCCACCGGGACGCCACCGGCAACCATATAGCCGTCGCCGATTGTCTTGATCTTCTCGAGCCCATGGTGAGCCACAAGATCGTCGAAGCGTGAGAACAATGCATTGAGCAACTCGACGACGACCCCCGGTTCCCGGTCCCTGGCGAAAGCGGTGAACCCGACGAGATCGGCGAAGAGGATCGACACCGAGTCGTAGCGCCCCGATACGGGCCCCGGGCTGTGCTTCAAGCGCTCGGCGATCTCGTCCGGCAGCACGTTCTTGAGCAAACGGTCGGATCGCTCTTGCTCGGCGGCCAAGTCGCGCTCTGCGATGAACAGCTTTCGGTTCACCATGTCGAGCACTGCCCAGAAGGCCGTCGCCAGCAAGACGGCAAGGACCATCCAGGTGTTGAGGTTCACGAACGTGAACCCGGGGGCGAAGTCGGCGGCGAGGAAGAGATTCGGAACCCACAGGGCGACCGCACCGAGCAACACCATCGACGGGAGGGTTGCAGCGAGGAGCGGGAGCAGCGCAACGGAGAGCGTCAGCCCCGCCAACCCAACCACGAACCCATCGGGCAGTTCGGACAGGATGTAGGAGAAACCGCCGATCAATGTCACCGTGGCAACGAACTGCATGAGGAGGTGGAATCGTCCAAGCGAAGTGAACGTGGCGGCATACAGCGCCAGGAGCACGCCCGCCAGACCGATGCGGACGAGAAAGGTGGTGGCCAGAGCGTCAGGATCGACCTGAGTGTCCCACCATGCCAGCCCGATGACCGATACCGCGCCTGCAAGCGCTGCGAGCCGTTCGAACGGCAGGATCTGAGCCATTCGATAGGCGCGGTACTCCGCCTCGACCTCGTCGTCGAAACGGCCCACGAACATGCTCTTCAACCACGTCCACACAGGTGACAAGCGTACGCCCCCGATGACTGCGGTGAACCCCGTCACCCCGGCGGCGGTCGGCGACCTATGGTTCTGTGCGGAGGGACGAGCGTGAGCGAAACCAGCATCGGAAGGGTCGAAACCCGGTTCTTCACCTTCGGGTCGCCGGCGGCCCCGTTTCGCCTCGTGTGTGGCGGCGAGCTTCCCGAAGTCACCCTCGCCTACGAGACGTACGGGGAGCTCAACCATGACGCATCGAACGCAATCGTGGTCTTCCATGCGCTGACGGGCAGCCAGCACGCCGCCGGGTACAACCCCGGCATTCCCGGTGTCGGCGACCGGTGGACGGAAGACACTCACATCGGCTGGTGGGACAGCTTCATCGGTCCGGGCAAAGCCCTCGACACCAACCAGTTCTTCGTGATCTGCGCCAACTACCTGGGCGGTTGCTACGGCTCCACGGGCCCGACCTCCACCAATCCATCGACCGGGAGACCCTACGGGTCATTGTTCCCGCATATCTGTTTCGCCGACATGGTTGATGCCCATTTGCCGCTCCTCGACCACCTCGGTATCGCACGGCTGCACGCCGCGGTCGGCGGCTCGACTGGCGGGATGATGGTGCTGTCGCTGGCAACGCGCTATCCCGACTTGGTGGACGTCGTCATCCCGATCGCCAGCGGCGTGCGGGCGACGGCGCTCCAGCTCATCCACAATTTCGAGCAGATCAACGCCATCCAGAACGATCCGCTTTTCAACGGCGGGGACTACTACGACGGTTCGCCCCCCGACCGGGGGCTCGGGCTGGCGCGCATGATCGGT
>Ga0224508_10003205_pt1 | contig 13591 bp, 15 predicted proteins | sample SF_Jan12_sed_USG_4_FD_170157 | JGI IMG/M metagenome (GOLD analysis project Ga0224508, IMG submission 170157) | Sediment microbial communities from San Francisco Bay, California, United States - SF_Jan12_sed_USGS_21 | ecosystem: Environmental > Aquatic > Marine > Sediment | place: USA...
GATGCGCAGGTAGTGGGCCTGGCGCGACTCCGACGCGAGCGAGTCGTAGAGCAGGGCGGACGCGGCTCCGCTGAAGAGTGCCATCGAGAAGGCGAAGCAGAGCTCCGCCAGCGCGAACGTCGCGAAGTCGGTTGCCAGCACGTACAGGAAGCAGCCGAGCGAGTTGAGCCCGGCGGCAGCGACGAGGGCGGGCCTCCGCCCGATGCGGTCGGCCAGGACGCCCAGCGGGATCTCGAGCAGGCAGACCGACAGGTAGTAGATTGCCTTCAGCAGTCCGAAGTCGGTCGCGCTGAACCCCCGGGTCTCGGTCACCAGGAAGTACATGTACGCCCAGTAGAGGGGCGTGTACTGGCTGACGATGTAGACGCCGTAGAGGCGGGCGTTGCGCGCGACCATGCTCGCCTTCCTTCGCCGGGACGAACCGGATCAGGTTCCAAGGGTGTGATCTCAGCCCGCTACTGCCGGGCACCCCTGGCGAGAGCCGGCAGAGTAGCTCGTCCGGGGGTCTTCCAGCTCCCCGGGGCCGGCCCCGGCAGCTGAAGCGCCAAACCGTTGGACGCTGGCTCGGGTCTATTCCAGTGTCGGAAGCACGATCCGGAAGAACTCGTGGTCGCCCCGGAACGTTGGCTCGAGTTCAAGGAATTGCGCCGCGTCTACCCACTTCGCCGCACTCACTTCGCCCGGCTCCAGGCTCAGCTCGCCGCCGTTCTCTTCAACGGCCCACCAGTGCAGAAGAAAGGCGCCATCGTCCGTCTCGCACTCCCACACCTTCGCCAGTGGGCGTACTTCTAGTCCCAGCTCTTCCCGCATCTCGCGAACAACGGTCTGCGCCTGGCTCTCCCCGGGCTCGATCCGCCCACTCGGCGGACTCCAGTATCCCGGCAAGATCGCCCGAGGCCCCCTCTGAATCACGAGAACCCGTCCGCCCCGCCGAATGACCCCAACTACCGCTTGCTTCACGTTTCGAGTCTAGAGGCGCGGGCGGGTCGTGTAACCTTAGGCATCGGCCGCAGCGGGATGTCCTCGCGAGCGCGCGGCTGAACCGATCCGTTTCGTTGGGCGGGGACGGTGCCATTGGCCTCAGGCGAAATGCTGCTCACGATCGCCGAGTCGTCGCTCGCTTGCGGGCTTCTCTGGCGTCGTCGTCGGAATCAGCGCGACTCGCGATGGCGTTCTGGCTCGCCAGGACAGCTTCGGCCTCTTGCACATCCTCGCGAGCAGTGGTGCAGCGCTGCTCTTCTCGAGACCGATCGGGAGTCGCCGCCGCTGTTCGAGGTGATGCCCGTCTTCCAGTATCGAGGCGAAGCAAGCGCATGAAGACGCGGCTGACTCACGCACGGGCGAACGTCCGCGACCTGGCGGCCGCGATCCGCTGGTACACCGAGGTGCTCGGATTCGAGCTCGAGTCGACCTGGCCCCCGCAGAATCCGAACTACGCCCACTTCATCGCCGGGGAAGGGGCCGTCTTCGGGATCATGGCCGTCGATCCCGTTCCGTGCGGCGGTCGCTTCAACTTCAGCGTCGACGACGTCGACGAGCTCTGGTCTCGGCTCGGTTCGCGAGCCCCCGTGGTCGAGGCGCTCTTCGATACGGCCTACGGCACCCGCAAGTTCACCATCCAAGACCCGGACGGAAACGAGCTCGGCTTCGTCCAGGCCTGAAGGCGTGCGGCGTGCTCGTCTCGATGCGTCTAGACGCGCCGGAAGCGCGTGCCGCAGAGCGTCTCGGTGCGGCCGGCGGCAGAGCGGTCCGTCGCTTCCACCCATACCCCCGCGACGCCCTCGCCGCGGCCATCGGTGTCGGGGCCGATGCGGATGGTGCCGCCGCCGTCCGGCAGCTCGATCGTGTAGCTCGCCTCGCCATCCCACTCGACGGGCGCCTCGAGCAGCTTCGACCACCGTTCCGCGAGAGCCGCCGGGTCGGCGGATTGCAGCTCGACACCGGCGATGCGCCGGACGACCCCGGTGCGAGAGCGCTCTTCCCAACCGGGCCCGGCCCAGCGCCACGAAGGTGCGGGGTCCATTGCGTCGATCGAGACGATCGCCGCCCCGACGTCGCGCGGGTGCAGGTGCAACGTCGCCGCGTCCGGCAACTCCACCTCCCAGACGATGCGGATCCCGAGCTCGCCGACGTGCTCGCGCGTCTTCCCGAGATCGTCGGTCTGAAAGATCACCATGTAGCCGCCGTCTCCGCCACGCCGTTCGAGCTGACGCCCCGCGGCGGTCCCCTCCTGCTTCGGGGAGACGACTTCGAGGTAGGTGTCGCCGATCGGGAAGACGACGTTGTGGAGGCCGAACTCGCCGACGCCCGGGTCCCGGTACGGCTCGCCGAGGCCGAGTGCGGCGGTGAGGTCGGCTGCGGCGGTTTCGAGATCCTCGGCGACGAGGGCGATCTGGCGGAGACGCATGGTCCGATGCTAGCCGGCCTCGCGCCGGTAGTGGTAGCCGTATCGCTCGCGAAACCCGGCCCGCTCGTAGAGTGCCAGCGCCGCCGGGTTGTCGCGCTCGACCTGCAGGTAGAGTTCGCGCGCGCCGCGCTCGGTCGCCCACCGCGCGAGGGCCACCAACAGGGCGGCGCCCGCGCCTTGCCCGCGTCGCTCAGGGACGGTCAGCATCGCGAAGATACCGGCGCGGTTTCCATCGACGACGCCGAGTCCGCTGGCGACGGGTTCCTCGGAGATCCGGGCCTGGGCGAAGCCGGCGCGAGCCCCGATCCGCTCGAGGAACCCATCGAACGTGCCGGGTCGCTCGGCGAACCGGCCCCGGTCGACCGAGGTCGCCCGCCACTCCGCGGTCGGCGTGTCCGTCACGTGCGCCGAGAGCATCTCCGTGCGGAAGGGCTCGGCGGCAAGGGCCGCCGCCGAGCAGGTCTGGATCGAGACCGGAGACTCGAACGAATAGCCGCGAGCGGCGAGCACCGGGTCGAGGCGCTCCGGTGTCGCGATCGGGCTCAGCTGATAGAGGGCGCCCACGCCGCGCTCGCGATACCAGCTCTCGACGGCCTCCACCTTCTCTTCGAGCGGCAACGAGCCCGTGTCCGCGAGCGGATACGCGGAGTTGCCGCGGCGTGTGAGGCCGTCGCTCCAGCGCAGCAGCCAGCCGTCGAGTGGCTCGACGAGGGCCGCCGGCCAGGCCCGGTTCGCACATCCCTCGATCTCTTCGATTTCTGCCCGGTCGGGCGCGGCGGCTTCCATGAGAACGTCGCTATCGTAGGTCTTCGCCCGGGAGGCACCCCCCCTCGATGAAGTTCGGCTACTTCGGAATCAACTTTGGACCTTGTGCGGAGCCAGAGGCTGCGGCCCGCGTGGCTCGCGCGCTCGAGGCGGCTGGCTTCGAGTCGGCGTGGACGGGAGAGCACGTGGTGCTGCCCGATCCGCAGGCGCCGCCGTCGCCCGCGCCGCCGCAAACACCGATGCTCGATCCGGCGGTCGCGCTCACGTGGGTGGCTGCTCAGACCGAGCGGCTGCGTCTCGGGACGGGAATCATCATCCTGCCGCAGCGCAACCCGGCGGTGCTCGCCAAGGAGATCGCGAGTCTCGACGTGCTCTCCGGTGGGCGTGCGATTCTCGGGATCGGCGCCGGCTACCTCGAGCCCGAATTCGCTGCGCTCGGCGTGCCCTTCGCGCGGCGCGGCGCGCGTGCGGACGAATACATCGACGCGATGCGCGCGCTGTGGAACCAGGATTCGCCGGAGTACTCGGGGGAGTTCGTGTCCTTCTCGGGGATCGATGCGCAGCCCCGGCCGGTGCAGCCGGGCGGGCCGCCGATCGTCGTGGGCGGGATGAGTCCGGGCGCCTACCGCCGGGCGATCTCGCGGGGCCAGGGCTGGTACGGCTTCGCCCTCGATCCCGCGAACACCGAGGCCAGCCTCGCGGGTCTCGAGAAGGCCCGCAAGGAAGTGGAGCGTCCCGCGGAGCTCGGCGAGCTGGAGATCAGCATCACGCCGCTGCCCGGGATCGATGCCGACGGGGTGAAGCGGTACGCAGACCTCGGAGTGGATCGGCTGACGCTCCTGACCGTTCCCCGCACGGTCGATGACGTGCTCGCGTTCGTCGACATGGCCGCGGCTCAGCTGCTTCCAGCCGGCTTGGCTCCGGCCGGCTCTTGAGCGAGTTCCGCGTCGGGCTCGTGTTGCGGAACATGGGGCCGCAGTCGACGGCGGAGACGCTGGCGGCGGGGGCCCGCGCCGCCGAGGCCGCCGGCATCGACGACCTCTGGGTGACCGATCACCTCGCGATCCCGCCGGACGATGCCGAGGGCTCGGGGGGCCGGTATCTCGATCCGCTCGCCACGCTGGCCTGGCTCGCCGGGTGCACGGAGCGGATCGGGCTCGGCACCGGCGTGCTCAATCTCCCGTATCGCCCGCCGCTTCCGACGGCCAAGGCCGTCGCGACGGTGCAGGAACTCTCGGGCGGCCGCCTGCGTCTGGGCATCGGCGTCGGCTGGATGCGGCCGGAGTTTCGCGCCCTCGGTGTCGACCGCGGGCGGCGCGGCGCGCTGACCGACGAGATGCTCGCGTTTCTCGGCGAGTGCTTCGCGGCCGATGAGGTGACGGCGAACGGGCAGACGTTCCTCTTCAAGCCGCGGCCGCCGCGCCCGCCGATCTTCGTGGGGGGTGCCCCGCCGCACGCGCTCGCCCGGGCCGCGCGCCATGGGGACGGCTGGATGCCGATGGGCGGGGATCCGGCGGCGCTGCCGGAACCGATCGCCGAGCTGCGCAGCCGGTTCGCCGATGCGGGCCGCGCGGAGCCCGAGGTGGTTTGCATGACCGGGCTTCCGCTCGGCGACGTGACGGCGAGCGCCGGCCAGCTGGCCGCGTTTCGCGACGTGGGGGTGACCCGCGTGGCGGCAGGGGGCCGCTACGACGACGCGGACGGCTTCGCCCGTCTGGTCGACGGGATGTCGGCGGCCCGAGAACGGATCTAGCCGCTCAGCGCTCTTCGTAGATTTCGGCTTCGATCTCGTCGTCGGAGAGTCGACTCCGCCGCTCCGGCTCGCCGGTCAGGTCGGAGACCGCATCGACGACGCGATCGAGGCCAGATCGGCCCGAGTCGTCGGCGGGCATCAAGAACCAGAGGACGAGATAGAGGGCGATCCCGATGCCGGAGAACATGGGAAGCGCGGAGAGCGCGAAACCGGTTCGGACGGCCGTGACCGGCATGTCGAACTGGCGCGCGATCCCTGCGCAGACGCCGGCGATCTTGCGGGCCTCGGGGTCGCGTTTCCACTCGGCCAGACTGAGTGCTCGCTCCTGTCGGATCTTCGAATTCACCAATGTTCCCTCCGGGCGCTCGGGTCCAGCCGCTGATACGCGCCCCGGGCGAGAACGGTTCACGCGATCGTTCGCCCGCGGGGGGCTGACGGCTCGGAGCGCCTCTTCATGAGCACGAGCGGGCCTGGGAACCCTCTCGAACCGCTCGACGCGGCCACGCGCGCGCGCGGTCGCCGGCTCGCCATCCTGAGCCATCCGGCGGGGATGACGCACCGGACCGTCTTTACCGAGTGGATGCCGACTCTCGCGCTCGTCCAGCTGGGTGCGTCGGAGACCGTCATCGGAATTCAAGCGGCGCTCGAGCCGTTCGGTCAGATGCTCCAGCTGGCCACGCTCCGGCTGGTGGGTCGCTTCTCGAAGCGCTCGATTCTGGTCGCGGGCCAATGCCTCGCGGTGCTCGGCAGCTTGCCCCTGCTGTTCTTCGACGATCTGGCGGGGCTCGGCCGCACCCTCGCGATCGGCGTCGTGCTCGCGAGTCTCGCGGTCTGCACGCTCGGGATCGTGGTCGGCCAGACCGTGTGGTTCCCGCTCCTGCGAGGCTATGTCGATCCCGATCGAATCGGGCGCTTCTTCGGCCAGATCCGGTCGCTCTGGCACGTCGCGCTCATCGCGTTCTTCCTCGGAGCCTCCTGGTGGCTCGAGGCCCACCCGGGCGCGTTGATGCCGCTCTTCGCGATCGGCATCGCGTGCGGGGCGCTTCGCATCCTGCTCGTCGCGCGGCTTCCGGAACGCAGCGAGCGGACCGGGGAACCGATTCGCATGCGGAAGGCGCTCGCCCTGCTGCGTTCGAATCGGCCGCTGCGCCGCTATATCGCCGGGGTCTCCCTGCAGGGGGCGCTTCACAGCGCGACCATGCCGTTCGTGATCGTCATGATGCGCCGGGTCATCGGCCTGTCGGACGCCGAGGTCCTCATCACCACGGTCGCGGCGTACGCGGGAGGGCTCGCCTCGCTCTACCTCTGGGGGCGCGTCGTCGACGAGGTCGGCCCGGCGCGCGTCTTCCGTTGGACCACGATTGGATTGGCCGTGAGCTTCTTCGCGTTGCTCGGCGTGCGCGAGCCGGGCCCGCTCGCGCTCTTCGCGCTCTCTGCGATCTTCTTTGCGCGCTCCGCCCTCTCCGCCGGGTTCGGCGTGGCGGATACACGGGTGCTCTTCGAACTTGCGCCGGCCGAGGCCCCGGCCCGGCTCCTCGCCGTTTCCGCGGTCGTGGTGTCGGGCGTGCGCGGGAGTGCTCCGCTGCTCGTGGGGGCGCTGCTCGAGGTTCTTCTCGCCCAGGGGACGGAGCCGTTGGCCGCGTATCGGTTCTTGTTCGTCGTCGCAGCCGGCGCCCAGCTGCTGGTGTTTTTGCCGCTGCGGAGCTTCGGGCTCGCCCGCCCGTGATAGGCTCGGGTCGAGGAGGATTTCCATGGATGTGAAACTCGGCGGTGATCCGGAGGGCCCGCTCTCCGGGATCCGAGTCGTCGATTGTTCGACGGTGGTCTCGGGTCCGCTCTGCGGTCAGATCCTCGGCGATCTCGGCGCCGACGTGGTGAAGATCGAGTCGCCCCAGGGCGACACCACGCGGCGGCTCGGGCCGCCTTTCGTGGGTGGCCTCACGCCTCTCTACACGCACTGCAATCGGAACAAGCAATCGATCACCCTCGATCTGAAGCAGGTCGAGGCGGTGGAGGTCGCGCGCAAGCTCGCGCAAGAGGCCGATGTCTTCCTCGAGAACTGGCGTCCCGAAGTCGCCGGCCGGTTGGGCCTCGGTTACGAGGCGCTCTCCGCGGAGAACCCCGGTCTGGTGTACGTGTCGATCAACGGCTACGGGCCCGACGGTCCGTACGCCGACCAACCGGCGTACGACATGCTGGTCCAGGCGCTGACGGGCCTCGCACCCGAGCTCGGTACGACCGAGGAGCCCAAGCTCGTCCGCAACCTGATGGCGGACAAGACGAGCGCGCTCTCGGCGGCGTACGCGACGCTCGCGGCGCTGTTCGCGCGGGAACGGCATCCGGAAGGCCGCGGCCAGCGATTGACTGTGCCGATGCTCGACGCGTACGCTGCGTTCAGTCTGGTCGACTCGCTCAACTATCACACGTTCCCGCCGGTCGGCGAGCTGCCGCCCGACGTGATCTCGCCTCTGATCTACCGCGCCTGGAAGACGCGCGACGGCCACGTTGCCGCGGTGGTGATCGAGGACCGCCAGTTTCACGCGCTATGCCGGGTGCTCGATCGCGAAGATCTGATCGACGACCCCCGCTGCGCGAACCTGATCACGCGGATTCAACACGCCGGGGAGATCTTCCCGACCATGGGGGAAGAGATCGCGAAGTGGACCACCGCCGAACTGCTCGAGCGTGCGCGCAAGTTCGAGGCTCCGCTCGCTCGGGTGAACGACGTCGCGGGCTTCCTGGCTGATCCGCAGGCGGAGCACAACCGGGCGGTCTTCGAGACGGAGGATCCGGAGGCGGGCACGGTGCGCCTGCTGCGAAATCCGATCCGGTACGAGTCCACGCCCACCAGCATGCGCCGCCGCCCGCCGCGTCTCGGAGAGGACACGGAGGCCGTGCTTCGCCAGCTCGGATACGGGGAGACGGAGATCGCGGCCCTGCGGGAGGCCGGCGCGCTCGGCGCCTGACCCGGCGCCGGGGTGCGATCAGCGCGGGCGCGGTTCGCGGATGAGACCTTCCTGCGCCACGCTCGCGACTCGCACGCCGTCGCGCGTGTACATCGACCCGAACACGAGGCCGCGCGCCGCATGAGCCGCGGGGGACTCGCTCGCGTACAGCATCCAGTCCCCGAGCCGCACCGGTCGGTGTAGCCAGAGGGAGTGGTCGAGGCTTGCGGCGATGCGTTTGCCCCAGCGCAGGCCGTGGGGACGAGCGGCGGTGTTGATCAATGTGCGATCGCTCGAGTAGACGAGCACCGCCGCATGGAGCAGCGGGTCGTCGGGGAGCTCGCCGCGAGGGCGAAACCAGTTCTGTTGGTACGCGGGCTGCGGCGTGCCGTCGGCGCTCTCTGGCAGGCACACGCGGAATTCGACCGGTCCGTTGCCGCGCCGAGCGCCCGGATCTCCGAGGATCTCGGCGCGCACGTCCTCCCAGTCGCGGAGGGTCTCCGGCGGCTCGGTCTCCGGCATCGGATCCTGGTGGGAGATGCCTTCCTCGGGCATCGCGAAGCTCGCGGAAAGATTGAAGATCGCCTCGCCCGCCTGGTGCGCGACGACCCGGCGCGTGGTGAAGCTCCGCCCGTCGCGAATGCGATCGACGACGAATCGAATCGGCGCGTCGTGGCGTCCGGGGCGCAGGAAGTACGCGTGCAGCGAGTGCAGGCCGGCTTCGGGCACGGTGCGGCCGGCCGCGACCACGGATTGGGCCGCCACCATCCCCCCGAAGAGGCGGCCTTCTCCTCGACCGGGGTTTCCGAGGAAGAGATCCCGGTCGAGGGCTTCGAGATCGAGCAGCTCGAGGAGCTTGGCGAGGGGCATGGCGGCGCAGGCTACCCGCGACGCGAGGGCGAGGCTACAGGGGCTGCGCGGGCTCTGCCGACACGCGGAGCGTGAGTCCTTCGACCGCTTCGACCGAGACGCGGGTCCCGGTCGGGAGGGCATTCCCTTCGGAGGAGCGCGCGCGCCACAGCTCGGAGCCGAGGCGGACCCAGCCTTCGGGCTCGAGGGCCTGCTCGACGCAGGCCGTCGTGCCGACCAGATGCGAACCGTTCTCTCGCATTTCGACCTCGTAGGCGTGCCGGACGAACGGAAAGAGCACGAGGTCCTTCACCACGAACGCGGCGACGACCGCGATGGCTGCCCAGTCGGGCAGACCCCACCAACCGCGCGCGCCCCATGCGAGGGCGCCGACGAGGAACCAGCCCGGGGCCTCGAAGAGGAGATACTTGCCGACGACCTGCAGCCGCCGGGTTCGAGTGGCGCGCTCGGTCACCCGTTCGCTCCTACTTGAGGCCGCGGCGGATCATCTCCTCGGCGATCTGCACGGCGTTGGTCGCCGCTCCCTTTCGGAGATTGTCGGAGACTTGCCACAGCCAGAGACGGTCGCTCGCGAGGTCGCGCCGCACGCGACCGACGAGGACCTCGTCGCGTCCTTCGACGTCGAGCGCCGTCGGGAACTCGTTCTTGCTGGGATCGTCGACCACCTCCACGCCGGGGAACGCTGCGAGCGCCTCGCGCGCCGCTTCTGGGCTCAGCGGGCGCTCCGTCTCGACGAGCATGGTCGCAGAGTGACCCACCTCGACCGGGACCCTCACGCACGTCATGGCGACGTCGAGCTCCGGCATTTCGAGGATCTTCTGGGATTCGAACAGCAGCTTCACTTCTTCGGTCGAGTAGTCGTCGTCGCGGAAGCTCTCGCACAGCGGGACCGCGTTGAACGCGATCGGTGCCGCGTAGACTTCCGGTTCGGAGCGTTCGCCCGCGGCGACGGCCTTGACCTGCCGGTCGAGCTCCTCGATCCCGGGCTTGCCCGTTCCGCTCACCGCCTGCAGCGTCGTCACGACGACACTCTTCACGCCGGCCGCGCGGCGGATCGGCTCGAGTGCCATGACGAAACCGATCGTCGTGCAGTTCGGGCACGCCACGATGCCGCGGTGCTTCTCGAGCGCCTCGGGATTGATCTCGGGGACGACGAGCGGGACCTCCTCGTCGAGCCGCCAGGTGCTCGACTTGTCGATCGCGACGCCGCCGCGGCGAGCGACTTCCGGAGCCAACTCCTTCGAAAGCGAACCGGTCGCCGCGAAGAAGACGAAGTCGACGCCGTCGAACGCCTCGGGTCGGGCGACTTCGACCCGGACATCCTCGCCTCGGAACTTCACCGTAGTGCCCGCCGAACGCTCGCTCGCGAGGGGGCGCAGCTCGCCGACCGGGAAGTCGCGCTGCGCGAGGATCTCGAGCAGCACTTCTCCCACGGCGCCAGTTGCACCCACGACCGCAACGCATCTTCCGCGCTCGTTCTGGGCCATGGTTCCGTGCTCCGAAGCTAGAGGTGGAGTCGAGTGAGGATCGGAAGGACGCTCGCCTCTGTCAAGCGAGGACGAGCCCGGCGCGTTCGTTGCGCCGTTTCCAGTAGCGGCGAGCCCAGACAGGCCGGCGATCGCGGGCACTTGCGGCGGAGACCTGCGCTTCCCACCGGGCGAGCCGACGCTCGGCCTCGGCGAACGCCTTGGCCGGCTCGGGTGGGTGCGCGAGCCACTCGGCCTCGAGGGCATCGCGCTCGGCTGCGAAGAGTGGGAGCAGACGGTCCGGGTCGCGGAGGGCCGCGCGCGCGAGGCGTTCCCAGCGCCACCAGAGGCTCCCGTCCGCGCTCCGATCTGTGGGGGGCGGGCCGAGATCCAGCGGTTCCGTCACCAGAATCGGCTTGAACAGGCTCGCGCACGGGCTGGCGGTTCCCGTCACCCAATGGTTTGGGATCCCCGGCGAGAGTGCGGAGACCCACGAGGCCGTCGTCTGGGAGTTGGCCACCATGCCGCCCGCGTGGACGCACGGAGCGCCCATCGCTCCGTTCACCCGGCTGTAGCGAGGCGCGTGGCCGCGCTCCGGTCCGTGATCGCGCAGCAGCTTCATCATGTCGGCCGGGCCGGTCGCGGCGCTCGCGAGAGCCTCGGAGCGCGCGCGACGCTGGTCGCAGCTCGCGGCTCTCGAGCGAATCCGGTCGGAATGTTCGCGGGCGAACGGCTCGATCGTCAGGCCATTCGAAATACTGCGGGCGCCCCGGGTCACCCGTTCGGTGGCCCAGCGGCGTCCGGCCGTCTCGAGGACGATGGCGCCCGCCGCGTCCGCCACCAGGAAGCTGTTGTGGTAGGTGAAGGTGCGATCCTCGTGTCCGCAGCCGCCGCCTTGTCCGTGCGTTTCGAGGAGGGTGACCAGGATCTCGACGGCGGCCTCCGCGGTGGTCGCGCGCTCGAGTGCGAGGCGCAGGAGGTCCATTCCGAGCAGGCCCGACTCGGCGTAGGGCTGACGGGTGAATACCGCCTCGTTCCCGATCACGACCCCGTGTTCGTTGGCGCCGATTTCCGCGCCCCACATCCAGAACGGTCGCGAGAGCAGCACGGCGGCGGTCTCCGGCACCTGTGGAATGTCGATCCAGGTGCAGCGCAGGCGGGTTCCGGGGGCGTGGCGCTGGCGCGGCTGCCAGTCGAGCACCTGGCCTTCGTTCGGGTCGCGGTCGGAGTTCTTGGCGAACAGCACGCCTTCCGGCCCGATCTGGACGGCCGTATCGCACACTGGTCAGGCTCCGCTCGCCTCGAGGGCGGCGCGAACGAGCTCGAGGCGGTCGTTCCCGAAGTACATGTCGTCCCCGTCCACGAACATCGTCGGCGAGCCGAAGCCGCCTCGCGCGATCAGCTCTTCGGTGTTGTCTCGGAGCTTCTGCTTGTATTCCGGCGCCGCGATCCTGGCGAAGAAGTCCCCGGTGGCCAGCCCGGCCCGTTCGGCGACGGCGGTGAGTACGTCGTCTCGAGAGATGTCCTGGTCCTCTCCCCAGTACGCCTCGAAGACCGCGCGGGCGTACTCGGGCAGCTTCTCGTGCTCCTCGGCGACGAAGCAGCCCCGCATGGCCTTCACGCTGTTGACCGGGAAGACGGACGGGCTGCCGATGGCGAGGCCGGTGAACCGGGCCCAGTCGCGCAGATCCTTGCCGTAGTAGCGGAGCTTGATCGGGACCGGGTTCGCCCGCTGCTCGTAGACGGTCTCGTTGACGGAATTGAACACCCCTCCGACGAGAATCGGCCGCCAGACGAGCTCGGCGCCGGTCTCCGCGGCAAGCGGCTGCACGCGGTGGAAGCCCAGGTACGTCCACGGGCTGCTGCAGTCGAAGAAGAACTCGAGCCGGGCCATGCGATCCTCCAGTTCCCGTCGCCGGACCGGCGATTGACTCCCGAGTCAACGCGGTGTCACCCGCTCGCCGCAGCCCGCCTACACGAAGGGGTGACGGCGAAAGAGAGTAGCCGCTTGACGCGAGCGGATCTGCCGGGATAGAGTGCGGTCGCTCCACGCGGAGCAGGAGGTTTCTCAATCCAATGATCGGCACCGTGTTCCAGACCCCGGCCACCGCGCCGCGGACGTGTGACGGAGACTTCATGTCCCGCACCCCGCGCCTGCGCAGCGTTGCCGGTGGCCTCGTGAACGCGACCTCTGCCGGTTTCCATGGCGAGAAGGTCGAGGACATTCCGCCCGTGAGGGCGATGGCACCCTAGAGGCGAAAGCCGAGCCGTTTCCAGCGGCCTTCCGGGTGCCAGTCACCCGGAAGGCCGCTTTTTTTTTGGCCCTCCGAACGAAAGTGAAACCCCCCGGTTTCCCGGAGAGAGAGAGAACGATGACCGCAGCCGCCTTCGACCGAACCCAACCGACGTCGGGTGAGAGCTCCACCACCCGCACCGACCGCGCCATCCTCGGGCGCTACACCAATCAGCCGTCCGTGCTGCCGCGCGAGCTGCGCACGTCGATCGAGCGCCGCTTTCACGGCCGACCGGTCCAGCTCTATGCGCTCGCCGATCTCGATGCGTCTCTCCGTCTGACGGAGGGCTGGCTCGCGCTCGGCCCGCAGGATCTGGCCGTCGCGTCCCTCCAGGGCTCGGCGCCCGAGATCCGTACGTTCCCGCGCGCTGCAGTGAAGGCGGTGCGTCTGGATCCCGGGCTCACGTGCAACACGCTGACCCTGCTGGGTGCGCCCGGCGAGCCGGCGCTGGCGCAGGTGCGCTTCACCCACCGGCAGCGCCGGGCGATGGAGAACATCCAGTTCGCGCTCGAGCAGGCGCTCGAGGGCCGTGGGGTCGCCGAGGCCGACCCGGACGCCGTCTATGCGGAGGCCGTCGCGGGCCCGATTCGCGACGCGCAGGCGCTCGTCGCGGGCAACGACGTGGCCGTGCTCTGGCGGTTGCTCGGCTACCTGCGCCCCTACAAGGGTGCGGTGACGTTCGGGATGGTCTCGGCTGCGGCGCTCACGGCGCTGCAGCTGCTGCCGCCGTACCTGACCGGTCGGCTCATCGACGAGGTGATTCGCCCGGTGCAGTCGGGTGCGGTTCCGGTCGCCGAGGTCAAGGGCCTCGCGTGGTGGATCGTCGGCGTGATCGCCGGAAGCCACGTCCTCCGCCAGGCGTGTGCGTGGGCGCGACTGCGCTGGATGGCGATTCTCGGAGAGCACGTGGCTCGCGATCTGCGGACCGAGCTCTACGAGCATCTCCAGCGCCTGTCGCTCGCGTTCTACTCGCGCAAGAAGACCGGCAGCCTGATCACGCGGGTGACGTCCGACACCGATCGGTTGTGGGAGTTCCTGGCTCTCGGTGTCGTGGACGTCTCGCTCGCGATCATCACGCTGATCGGGCTATC
>Ga0224508_10003206_pt1 | contig 13590 bp, 14 predicted proteins | sample SF_Jan12_sed_USG_4_FD_170157 | JGI IMG/M metagenome (GOLD analysis project Ga0224508, IMG submission 170157) | Sediment microbial communities from San Francisco Bay, California, United States - SF_Jan12_sed_USGS_21 | ecosystem: Environmental > Aquatic > Marine > Sediment | place: USA...
GCGATCTCGAGGGCAACTTCGTCGGCACCGACAGACACGGCCGATGTCTCGCGCGGCACATAGATTTTGGTCGCAGGCATTAGTGGCTTTCCTTCATCGCGGCGACGAGCTCGTCAAATCGAGCCGGGTTCACGCGGCCGTGGGTCTTGCCGTTGATCATCACTGCAGGAGCGCAGGCGCAGTTGCCCAGGCAGTAAACCGGCTCAAGCGTGACTTCGTCGTTCGTATCGTGCAGCTCCGTACCCAGCGTGCCGCGTGCGTGATTCGTTAGTTCGCGACTGCCCATCGCCTGGCAGGCTTCGGCTTGGCAAATTTTGACGATGTACTGGCCCGGTGGCTCGGTACGAAAGTCGTGGTAGTAGTTAACGACGCCGTAGACGTCGGCGCGTGACAGGTTGAGTTCATCGGCGAGCTGCCGAATGGTTTCTTCAGGAACCCAGCCGTAACGCATGACGATCGTCTGCAGTACCTGTACCAGCAACTCGGGCTTTGCGCCAAAATGCTTGACGATCTCGCTCGTGGTCTCTTTATTAGTATTTTTTATTGCCATCAGGCTATACGTTCCTCACCTGCATAGATGTTGAATGTGTCGCCTCGCAGGAAGCCGACCAATGTCATATTGAACTCGCGAGCGAGTCCACCGCAAGGCTCGACGGCGACCCGATCTTCCCGCGAACGCTGTGCGGCGCCTCGGATTTCACTGATCGTGACTGAAACACTGTTGCCTGGCATAAGGCGCTGCTATGCGGACGACGGGAAGGCAGTATATCGCAGCGTTGCGGCCTGCAGGCCGTAATGAGAACAGTTCTCAAAAAATGATCGATAGCAAATGGCTATCTCGTTTTGCTGCTGTTCAGGTACATGGATTAGAATGCGCGCCGACGCACCAATATTGGTTTAGAATAATTACCGCCGGTACTGCCGGCGCAAACACGTCCTGAGGAGATTCCGTTGAGCAAGATCCCACGCCGCAAGTTTATCCAGCTGTCAGCCGTAGCGGCTGCCGGTTGCTTCGTTCAACCCGGTCGTCAGGCCCAGGCCGGCGATTTGCCTCACCTGTCGGCAGACGACCCCATGGCAGCGGCCATGAAATACACCGATGACGCGTCGTCAGTCGACCCGGCAACCCGCAACAACCCGGCTGCCGACCAAACTTGCGCCAACTGCGCCCTGGTGCAGGGCAATGACGGCGATGCCTGGCGTCCCTGCCAGATCTTCCCGGGCAAGGCGGTTGCTGCCGCTGGATGGTGCTCAGTCTGGGCCCCCAAAGCCTGACAAAGCCGTTACAATACCGCTTAGAGACGCCGGCTCCCTAGCCGGCGTTTTTGGGAGGAATAACGTGTTTGAAACCCTTGACCTCGCGCCAGCCGACGCGATCCTCGGCCTGATTACTGAGCACAAGAACGACCCCCGCCCTCAAAAGGTCGACCTTGGCGTTGGTGTGTTTCGCACAGCCGAGGGCGAGACGCCGGTGCTCGATGTCGTCAAGATTGCCGAGCAACGGCTGGTAGATACCCAGGACAGCAAGGCCTACATCGGAACAGCAGGCGACCCGCTGTTCAATACAGCGATGCAGGAGCTCACGTTCGCAGATGCCGTCGATACTGATCGCCTGATGACGATCCAGGCGCCGGGTGGCTCTGGTTCACTGCGTGTCGCTGCCAGCCTGATACTTCGAGCACGGCCTCAAGCAACAGTCTGGGTCAGCGATCCGACCTGGGCGAATCACATTCCACTGCTCGGTGGCGCCGGCCTGACACTCAAGCCCTATCCGTATTACGACACCGAAAAGCACGTCATTCGCATCGACCAGATGCTCGATACCCTGGCCCAGGCGCCTGCAGGCGACCTCGTCTTGCTGCACGCGTGCTGTCATAACCCGTCGGGTCTGGATCCTTCAGAAGACGACTGGCGGGCGATCGCCGATGTGATCGCCGAGCGAGAGCTCGTGCCATTTATCGACATGGCCTACCAGGGATTTGCCAGCAGTCTCGCTACGGATGCCTTTGCGGTTCAGCATATGGCCGCTCGCCTGCCTGAAATGATCGTGGCGAACTCATGTTCCAAGAATTTCGGTCTGTATCGCGATCGCGTGGGCACCTTGTCGATTCTCAGTGCCGGCAAGGTTTCGAGAGACACGGTATACAGCCAGGTCAACAATGTGGTCAGGACCATTTACTCGGTGCCGCCGGATCATGGCGCCGTCGTTGTCAGCACGATTCTCAATGATCCCGAACTGAAAGCGGCGTGGCGTCTCGAACTCGCAGCGATGAGGGGTCGCCTGCGTGAAATGCGCGTGCTCCTCAATGACGAGCTGAAGGTCAGGGCACCTGACCACGACTTTTCACACCTGGTGCGTGCGGTCGGCATGTTTTGTTTCCTGGGAGTGACGCCTGATCAGGTCTCACGCCTGAAAAAAGACTATGGCGTCTATATGGTCGACTCAAGTCGAATCAACATCGCGGGAATCACAGCGGGCAACGTGAACTACCTGGCCGAATCGATAGCCGCGGTACTCTAGTCCGGGGTCGGCTCCCAGATCAGCCGGCTCCCGGGACCGATTCCCAGGCGCCTTGCAACTCCGGCGTTGAGTTCCAGAACAAAATTGACGGGCTCGATTGCGCTCAGGGAACGCAGGGAACGGGGTTCCGTGTCGTGTATGACTGACGAAACCGTGCCGTCAGCGTGCGCAAACACCATATCCAGCGAGATGTACGTGTTCTTCATCCACATCGAGCGAACGGCGGCGTCATCATAGACGAACAACATTCCGGTCCGCTCTGGCAAGTCACGAACAAACATAAGCCCACGTCGTTGTTGCTCGTGATCGATCGCGAGGTATACGTCGAAAGTGTGTCGGGAACCGTCATTGGCGACGACGACGAGCTCATCGACTTCGAACATCGCGTCCAGATCATGGGCTGCCGGCGATTTTGGCGCGGTTTGCGGGCTGCAGGCGGATATAGCGGATGTCACTGTTGCTGCGGCAAGTGACAGCAGGACCAGCCATTTCATTTTGCGCTCCAGTCGATGATGCCGCGGAATCTTAACTCAGGTATGGAGATGGCAGCGTCTCCATTGATTTCGCCGAGCGACGTGACGCAATAGAGCGTGCCACTAATATCGTAACGGTCTTCGCTGTCTTCGAGAGAATCCTGCGACACAATATCCGACCAGCAGGACTCGAGCGTGGGAGTGCTGAAAAAACGGCCACTGCCCTCCACGGTCAATGTGACCACCGTGGGTGACTCCGGTCCGGTGCCGCCGCGCTGCAGCTCCGGCAACGCCAATATGATCGCGATCTGACTGTCGGCGGCGCTACCGGTAAAGCGCAAACGGAGGCCTTTGCCATCCGGTCGCAACATGCTCTCGCATACCAGCTCCTCGGAAGACCAGTCAATTTCCCTCGCGATGCTGCCGTAGAGTCGTGTCGACAAATGGCCGCTGTCGCCGCAACTCGCCGCGGCCTTTTTCTCGGGTTCCCGCGGTAATGGTGGCTCCGTATCGTCCTGAGGCGATCGCGCGCAGGCGCCGAAGAGCCCGAGCAATACCAGACCCGGTATCGGCAGGAGATTCATGCGGCCTGTTTTTTTTCGGCTTCGATGCAATGTATTGGCTCATGGCTTGTCGGAAATGGGGTCAATAGTACTGAAGTGGGCAATATTGTGAGCAAAAAAGCCCGCGACCGGTTGGCCTGTCCGCGCATCCTATCTAGAATGGCGAGCCCTAGAATGGCACGTCGCCAGAATTATCGGAGCACGAAATGACTGTCGCAGAACAGTTTCAGAAACTTGAAGCGCATGCGAGTGGGCTGATCATCGGCCAGGCTCACCTGATCAACAGGATGTTGATTGCGTTGTTGTGCGACGGTCATCTGCTCGTGGAGGGTGCGCCTGGTCTGGCCAAAACGCGCGCGATCAAGGTCCTCGCCGATAGTATCGAGGGTGATTTCCATCGCCTCCAGTTTACGCCGGATTTGTTGCCGGCCGACCTGACGGGCACCGACATCTATCGGCCGCAGGAGGGCACCTTCGAATTTCGCAAAGGGCCGCTGTTTCACAACCTTATTCTTGCGGACGAGATCAATCGTGCGCCGGCAAAGGTGCAATCGGCATTGCTCGAGGCCATGGAGGAGCGCCAGATCTCGGTGGGTGACAAGAGCTACCCGCTTGAAGACCTGTTTATGGTGATGGCCACCCAGAATCCGATCGAGCAGGAGGGCACCTATCCATTGCCCGAGGCGCAGCTCGATCGCTTCCTGCTGCACGTTCAGGTGGGTTACCCCAGCGTCGCGGACGAAAGACGTATTCTCATTCTGAATCGTGACGAAGCAAAACAGGGTCAACGGGACGCCTTCAAGCCACCTGAGTTGCTGGCCAGGGAATCGGTCATGCAGGCACGCCAGGAGATTCTGAACCTGCACCTGGCCGAGGAGTTGGAGGAGTACATCGTCAATGTTGTAACGACGACCAGAAATCCCGGCGCCGTGGATACTGCGCTCGACGGACAGGTGCTGTATGGCGCAAGCCCGCGCGCCAGCATGGGTATCGACCGTGCTGCACGTGCGCATGCATGGCTGGCCGGCAGGGATTTTGTCGGTCCGGAAGACATCCAGGCGGTTGCGCCCGATGTACTGCGTCACCGCCTGGTGCTGAGTTTTGAAGCCGAAGCTGACGGCGTCGATTCCGACTCCGTCATCAAAGGTGTCCTGGATGGCGTCGGAGTGCCCTAGATTTGCGCCTGGAGCATCTTCATGAGGACGCATCGCCGGTCAGTGTCAGTCAGGCAGGCCTGATTCGGCTGAGTGGCCCGGCGCGCGCCATCGCGCTCGATGTCCTGCGCATCAACTCGTTACAGACGGGTGCCTATGTTTCGCATTTCCGCGGTCGTGGCATGGAATTTGATGAATCGCGTCCGTACCAGCCGGGAGATGATCCGCGCAGCATCGACTGGCGCGTCACTGCACGTAGCACGACAGCCTATACCAAGCTGTTTCGCGAGGAGCGTGAGCGGCCCGTACTGGTCGTTGTGGATCTTCGTTCCACTATGCATTTTGCCACTCAAGGGTGCTTCAAGTCGGTTAATGCGAGTCGTGCGGCGGCGTTGCTTGCGTGGGCGGCACATCATCGTGGCGATCGACTGGGCGGCCTGATTTTTGGCGACACGACCCACCGCGAACTCAAGCCGAGGCTTGGTCGTCAGGCGGCCTTGCGCTTTGTTCACGAACTCGTTGGCCATCGTGATTGGGTGCGCCATGACGATGCTCGTCCGGATGGCGCCGAACCCCTGACTCGAGCGATGTCTTCGCTGCGACGGGTTGCAAGGCCCGGCAGCCTGGTGGTTGTCATCAGCGATTTCTCAGAATTCTCGCGCGGGGCACAGTCATACCTGTCGAGCGTGGCGCGCCACAACGAGGTACTCGCCGTGTTCATGAATGATCCACTGGAGCGAGACTTGCCGCCGCCAGGCCGGTACCGCCTCGTATCGCCGGACGACGAGCTCGCCATCGATACGTTTGCCAATGCGGCGCGACGCGACTATCACAACGCATTCGAACAGCGTGCCCATGATCTGGAAGCGTTCTGCCAGCGCTACGGCGTCCACCTGATGCCGATGGCCACTAACGATGACCCTGTCAGCACTTTGCAAAAGGCGCTTGGGCGAAGGACACGGTGAGCATGGACGAGTCGCAGCTGCCATTGCGAGACCTCCACCTGCCGGGCCAGATCGGCTGGTGGCCACTCGCGCCCGGCTGGTGGTTCGTCCTGCTCCTGACCGCAAGCGCCTTCGCTTACCTGATCTGGCGCGCTTACAAGAACAGACAGCACAACGGGCCGCGGCGTTTCGCCTTGCGTGAGCTGGCGCGTTACGAAGCCGCGTATCTCAAGCATCGCAACCCGGTCACCCTCGGCAAGCAGCTATCGGAACTGTTGCGCCGTGGCATGCTGGCGTACGCACCACGAGAGGAAGTCGCCGGGCTCACGGGTGAGGCCTGGCTGGAATGGCTGGATCAGGGCATGCCCTTGCCTTACTTTCACACAGAAGGCGGCAAGAGTCTGTTAGAGCTCCCGTATCGAGATCCGGCAGGTGATTTCTCCGGCGTCGATGTCAATGCGCTGCTGTCGGCCGTGCGAATGCGCTTGAGCTTGCCGCTGGGGGGGCAGTTCTGATGTGGTCGCTGGCATGGCCTTGGGCGTTGCTCGCACTGCCACTCCCGTGGATAGTGAGGGCATTGTTGCCGCAGGCGCGCGGCCTGTCGCAAGCGGGCCTGCGGGTGCCGACACTCAGTAGTTTCGAGACATTGAAAGAGCGCTCGGATGCGGAGCAGTTTCTCAATTGGCGTTTCTGGGTTGCCGTTGTTGCCTGGTTGCTGCTCGTGCTTGCGGCCGCCCGCCCGGAGCGCATCGGCGACGAACTCGATGTGCCCGTCTCCGGTCGGAATCTGATGCTGGCCGTCGATCTGTCCGGCAGCATGGACCAAAAGGATTTCGAACTCGGCAATCGCCGGGTCGATCGTCTTACAGCGACCAAAGCTGTTGCCAGCGACTTTATTTCAAGGCGCGAGGGAGACCGCATCGGTCTTATTCTGTTCGGCGAACGCGCCTATCTGCAGGTGCCGCTCACGCTGGATCGAGAGACCGTGAAGATTCTGCTGCTGGAAGCCTTCATCGGGCTTGCGGGCGAGAAAACGGCAATCGGTGACGCGATCACGCTGGCCGTTCGTCGCGTGCATGAGCAGCCGGAGGACGCAGGCGACCAGGTGCTGGTGCTGCTTACCGATGGCGCAAATACGGCCGGTGAAGTCGAGCCCGTGAAAGCGGCCGAACTCGCGCAGCAGGTGGGGCTGCGTATCTACACGATAGGCATCGGCGCCGAGCAACTGGAAGTTGCCTCTCTCATCGGTGGCCGGCGGCGCATCAATCCATCCGCGGATCTCGATGAGGACACCCTGACGCGCATCGCCGAACTCACAGGTGGTCGGTACTTCAGGGCGACCGACACGGCAAGTCTGCAAGACATATATCGACTCGTCGATGAACTGGAGCCGGTCGAAGAACCCGAGTCCGGTTTTCGACCCGTGAAATCATTGTATATCTGGCCGCTGGGCGGAGCCTTTGCCCTGGTCTCGCTGATGTGCCTGCTTGGTTTGATGCAGCGACTTGCACGCAGACGAACGGTGGAGGTGCAAGCTAGTGGTCCAACCAGTGCTGGCTGATTTCCACTGGTTGCGCCCCGAGTGGCTGGTCGCCATTCCGTTGGTGGTGCTGGTTGCGGTCGTCTTCGGGCGGGGCCGCCTGGGCGCGGGCAATTGGCGCGACGTGGTGGATCCCGCGCTGATGCCGTATGTATTGTCCCGCGCACCCGGCCGCGGCGTGGATTATCGCTGGTGGTTGCTCGGAGTCGGTGGCGTACTGGCGGTGGTGGCGCTGGCAGGGCCGGCCTGGCAACGAATCGAGCAGCCGGTTTTTCGCGCCGAACAGGCACTGGTCGTTGCGCTGGATCTATCCCGTTCAATGGATGCACAGGATGTTTCGCCCAGCCGCCTCGTGCGCGCCCGCCTGAAAATTCTCGACATACTCGAGCGTCGCAAGAGTGGGCAGACGGCACTCGTCGTTTATTCGTCGAACGCGTTTACGGTGACCCCGCTCACAACGGATACGGACACGGTGGCCGCACTCGTCAACAGCTTGAGCACCGACATCATGCCGAGCCGCGGCAGTAATCCGATAGTCGCGATGCAGAAAGGTCGACAGCTGCTCGACCAGGCAGGCGCAGGCTTTGGCGAGATACTGTTAATTACAGACGGCGGTTCATCGCCGGGCGCCGAAAAGGTCGCCCGCGATCTGAAGGCGATGGGTTACTCCTTATCGGTGTTGGGCGTCGGCACACGCGATGGGGCTCCAATACCGCGCGTGTCCGGCGGCTTTGTGACGGACAATCGTGGCAAGATTGCGCTGCCGCGGCTCGAAGAGACTTCGCTACGAAGTCTGTCGGTTGCAGGGGGCGGTCGGTTTGCCGTGTTGTCCGCCGATGATCTCGATCTCGATATCCTCTTGTCGGGCGAAGTGGTGACGGCATCGGCATCAGACGAGGAGCTTGCGACCGACCAATGGCGAGAAGAAGGACCCTGGTTGTTACTTCTGCTGTTGCCGATTGCGGCGCTCGCATTTCGACGCGGCTGGGTAATTGTCTTGCTTGTATTCGTACTACCGATTTCGCAAACGGCAGAGGCGTCGGTCTGGGATGATCTGTGGCAGAACAAGAACCAGCAGGCCAGAAAGCAGCTGGATGCGGGCAATGCGGAAGATGCGGCGGCACTGTTTGAGGATAGGGAGTGGCGCGCCGTCGCCCGCTATCGTGCGAAAGATTTTGCCGGCAGTGCGGCTGAATTCGCCGAGAGTGGCGATGCCAGGAATCTCTACAATCTCGGTAACGCGCTGGCGTTTCAGGGCGAGCTTGATTCGGCCATCGACGCCTATGAACAAGTTCTCGAGATGGAGCCGGACAACGACGATGCGGCGTATAATCTCGAGCTCATAAGGAGTCTCAAGGACCAGCAGCAACAGCAGGAAAGCCAGGGTGACGATCAGCAGTCCCGCGAAAGCCCGGCGGGCGAGGGCGAGCAATCGGACTCGGAGAGTCAGCCCGACCAGGAGGGTTCCGAGGGTTCGTCGGAATCGGAAAGCCAGTCGCAAGAAGGTGATTCGCCGCAACGTGGCGACGAGGAAAACAGCGACGAGGATCTCGAGGCCTTGCAACAGGAATTGCGGCGTGCCGCCGAGGAGTCTCAGTCCGGCGAAGAGCCCCAACAGATGTCAGAGGCCGAGCTTGCCCAGCTGCGCCAGCAACAGGAGCAACAACAGGCGATGGAGCAATGGCTGCGTCGCATCCCGGATGATCCGGGTGGCTTGCTGCGCCGCAAGTTCCGGCACCAATATCAGCGTTCCGGCAAAGATCAGGATGGCAACGACGTCTGGCCCGATAACGAGGTACAACCGTGGTAACGCTTGAAAACAGACTCTTGCAAAACATCGCATTGGTCTTGTGCGTCGTCGTCGCTACGATGTCGAGTGCATCGGCGGCGGTCCGGGCGGAAGTCGACCGACCGTCCGTGGACCTCAATGAGTCGTTCATGCTCGAGATCATTGTCGACTCGAACACTGACATGGAACCCGACCTCACTGTACTGGAAGCCGGGTTCTATGTTGGTCAGGTCAGCCAACTGAGCAACACATCGATATACAACGGCGAGATTCGGCGCAGCCGCACATGGACAGTCGCGCTGATGCCGAAGAGCACGGGCGAGCTGGAAATCCCATCGATAACCGTGGGCACGGAGCACAGCGCTCCTGTAAGCATCATCGTCAATGAACCGTCCAGCGCACCGCCGGGCGAGGCTGATGTGTTCGTTGCTAGCGAGATCGACCAGGCCGAGACTTACGTGCAGGCGCAGATACTGTATCGCATCAAAGTGTATCGGGCCGTGGCGACCCGGCAGCCCGCGCTGCGCGAACCGACGATCAGTGGTGCCGAGGTGCTCGTTGAACTTGCGGGTGATGAACGCAGCTACGAAGCGGTGTTGAACGGTAAAGCCTACAACGTTGTGGAGCGCGTCATCGCCATCTACCCACAGGAGAGTGGCGAGATAGCCATTTCGCCGGCGCGCTTTGAGGCGCGCGTCCTTCGCGGCGGCCGTATAACGGGCCGCAAGGTATTCCAGTCGGACGCACACACGGTCAAGGTTCTGCCGGTTCCCGCGCCGCCCGACGAAATTCCTGATGCCGTCTGGCTGCCGGCTCGCGACGTGCAGCTCAGCGAAGAGTGGTCACGGGAACCGGACCGCATCGACGCGGGCGAACCCGTCACTCGCCGCGTAACGATCAGCGCGCTGGGGCAAATCGAAACGCAAATTCCGGCGATCGAGCCGCCCACTGTTGCTGGCCTCAATGTTTACGTGGACAAACCGGAGCTGAGTCGTCGCGTTGAAGCGGACGGGATCCGCGGCATCCGTAAAGATCAGTATGCGATCATCGGGGTCAATGGCGGTGCCATCGAACTACCCGAGCTCGAAGTTCCATGGTGGGATATCGAGGCTGGCAGTTGGCGCGTTGCAAAACTTCCGGCGCGAACCATCACTGTCAAGGCGTTGGACGGGCCGGCAGGCGGGGAGCCGATCGTGGCGGCGCCAACATCGACGGACGTTGCGGAGACTGCAGAGCCGCAAATTGTGCCGGATGGGTTTTGGCTGCGGGTCAGCCAGCTTCTGGCGGCAGCCTGGTTGCTGACGATCTTCGCCTGGTGGTGGTCATCGCGCGATCGCAAGCGAGCACCACGAGAGCCGGAGCCACCACCCGTGTACAAACGGCAGGCGAAGTTTGTGAAAGCTGCTCGCAAGGCTGCATTGGCTGGCGACGATGCCGCGGTACGTTCTGCGGTTCTCGAGTGGGGCCGGCTCCAGTGGCCTGATGACGCACCGCGCAGCGTCGGTGCACTGGCAGAACGCGTGTCGGCACCGCTCGCAGATGAATTGCGGAAACTGTCGATGGTCAGTTACGGTCCGCACGGCCGGCACTGGGACGGAACGGCGCTGGCGAAGTCGCTTCGGTCTATCGTGCTTGTGACAGACGATCCCGATGCCGGCCACAAAGATCTTCTGCCACCATTAATGCCGCCCGCCGCATGACCGCCGATCTAACGATAGCCAATAACACCACGCCGGCCAAGTCGTACACAACGCCATGGACGCTGAGGGCATACGACGCGCTTCCGGGCAGTCCTCTCCGGATCGGTATCGGATTCACGATCGGTCTGCTGTTGGTTTTTTTTATTGGCAGAAGTCTTGTCGGCAATGCCGAAAACTCCGATCCGGACGACCTTCGGGTAGCGCTCACCCAGATCTTGATGGTTGCTTACAGCGCCTCCGCATACGCCTACCTGCTAATGACGGCGCGCAAGACAACACATGACCTGACACCCGTCGCCGGGCATGTACCGCAGTGGCAAATGAAAGTCGAACGGGCTGGCAAGCATCCATGGTGGATTTTGCCGCTGGTGGGGGCTTCGAGCTACCTGGTCCTGGGTGTAGCCGTTACCAATGTGACAACACCCGAGCCCGTAAATCCATGGGATTGGCACGGATGGAACTACGACGTCTTTTGGCATCGCGCAACGACGGTGGTATTCGTGTGGTGGCTGGCGTGTCTTTGCTATGTAAGCGTGGTGGAGTCCCTGCGATTGTCTCGTTTGTCGGACCACATCGAGTCTCTGGATCTTCTCGAATTACTTCCCTACCAAGCGTTGATCCGTCAGGGGTTGACCAACGCGCTACTGGTGATCGGCATGGTGTCCATTATGTCGCTACTGGGGGTCGAATCCCGATATGGGACGGTATTGGTGGGGTTTTGGATAGCGTTCATCGGGTTAGCGTGGGCAGGAATGATGTTGCCATTGCGCGGCATTCGCAAAAAAATAAAAGCCGCTAAGGATAAGGAACTCGATTGGTGCAGGCAGACCCTGAAGACCGCACGAGATGAGCTGAAGTCCGGTGCTGGTCCGCGGCAATCCATTGCCGAACTCATGGCATATAGAAGCATGATTGAGAATATTAGAAACTGGCCGTTCGATAATCCGACTCTGGTTCGTTTTTCACTGTACCTCTTGATTCCGTTGGGCTCCTGGTTGGGCGGTGCTTTTGTCGAACGCGGCCTTGATTTCTTCCTGTCCTGATCGTTCTATCATTTGTTGAGAGTTGGCGAACATCCGCTTCCGGACCGTTAGCCGCCCTTGAGCTGATACGATTACGATGGGCCGCAAATGACTCACAAACGCAAACCGAAAAATCTCGGTTGCAGAGGAACGAATGAAGAAGATATATCTGGTCTTGGCTATCGTTGGAGCGACCGTGCCCTTTGCTGTCGTATCTATATGCCAGGGAGAATCCTTTACAGAATCCAGTGATTCAATGGCAGGAGAGGAATCATGAATAAGAAGATGTTGTCGTTGACCATTTTCACCTTGTTCTCGAGCAGCGTATTTGCCGATGTCAATTATCTCTGCATCACCGATTTTGCGTCGGGATTTCACTACAATGAAGATCACCATGCCTGGGAGAACGCCACCTTCCTGCCGGGCGAGAGATTCATGATCCGTGAGCGGCGTGAGGATTCCTACCAGGTTGAGAAGATAGGCGAAAATAGTACGTGGTCTGCCAAATGTAAGCGCCGGACCGACCAGACTGACGACTCTTTCAGTTGTATGAGCGGGGCCAACCAATTCCACTTCAACAGGAAAGAGTTGCGTTTCACATCGTTTCGTTATTTCGGATATTGGAACGGCAGTACGGACAGCCTTTCAATCTCGATAGGGCGATGCTTTCCGGAATGATCCGAGCAGGCATTTTCTACAAGATAAAACAAACCCCGCTCCCGCGAGGTCTGTAATTGGTCCTCGGCTCTGATTTGTTACGCGCTGAGCCGAGGTGGAGAAGCGCAGTACCCGCAGTAAAAAATGCAAACACTGTGCCAACGGTGTGCAATCAAATACATAGACACGGATTCAGTCATCTAATGGACTAATCGTCGCGATTTTTGTAAAAAAAACCGGCATAACAAAGGCAGCCTGCGAAGGTCCGCTACTTTCGTCAGGAACATGGCGCCGTATCAGGCGGAGTAGGTTTCATCAAGGTAGCGAAGAATGTCTCTTGAATCGGACAGCTCCGTACCGGAGTTTGGATCGACAAGGTATGGAATCGATATCCGGCCGGCGCGCTCGAGCAGCTCTTTGCGGTTCTCGATGTCACTGGTCGGGACGATGTTGAGTGCGTCTCTGACGGGCGGCGGTACCCAGTCCAGCATCGAAGTTCGCCCGGCATTGTGCAGCACGTATGGCAGTTCGAGTTCGCACAATAATTCACGTACCGGTCGTGCGAATGGGCTTGCTTCGAAGCTGTAGAGCTCGAGTTTTTTTGCCGGCGCGTGCGAGGGCCTGACTGAAATGCCTTTGCCGAGTCGGGGGATGCCCGATCCTATGGAACTGAGTTTCTGCAATGCTCCGGCCCGCCACTTCAAGGGTAGCGCGCGTTGGCCGTACGTGTCATAGAGGTAGGCAAGGATATCCAGTGATTCGTACATCTGCTCCCCGGTATTCGGATCGACAAGGAAGGGAAACTGGGCCTTCCCGCCCATGCTTGTCACCTTCGGTCGAAACCGAGCGCCGCGTTTTGGGCAAGGATAAACGATGACATCAAGATCCAATTCAGTAAGGCCTTCGCGGACGAGCCGGCAATAAGGGCAGCCTTCGAATTCGTAGAGTTCCAGCGTCTTTGCGGGTTTTATCGTCGCCGGCTTGGAGCTAATCCCGGTCCAGCCTCTCAAAGCCGAGGTTACCGACGACGTCAACACGTCTGCATTGTGAGCGAGATTTTTCTTAATCAAGGTGTTTGCCCTTTAACTTTCCGCGAGGCGCTTCATCAGCATCCGACAAGCCGGAGTCTAGACTTGTAGCCGTCGGAAAGCGACCAAAGCGGGCGCTCATAATCGGGGCAGATGAGGGAAATTATCGGCATGACAAAGCGCGTTACACTGTGTTTTT
>Ga0224508_10003207_pt1 | contig 13589 bp, 14 predicted proteins | sample SF_Jan12_sed_USG_4_FD_170157 | JGI IMG/M metagenome (GOLD analysis project Ga0224508, IMG submission 170157) | Sediment microbial communities from San Francisco Bay, California, United States - SF_Jan12_sed_USGS_21 | ecosystem: Environmental > Aquatic > Marine > Sediment | place: USA...
AAATTGGTCGCCCAGATCACGCCGGTAGACGCGCAGGCCTTGGAAATCTCCCAGGCGCAGGCGAGATAGGCGAGATACGACATCCCGGCGCCGCCGTACGACTCCGGAATGAACATGGCGTTGAGCCCGAGCGCGTTGATGTCGCGGACATTGTCCCACGGGAAGTCGCTGCTGCGGTCATAATCGGCGGCGCGCGGCGCGATCTTGTCGCGCGCCAGCGCGCGAACGCTGTCGAGCAGCATGGATTCGTCGTCGTTGAGCCGCAGCGTGGCGTCGAGTTGGTCGAATACCGTCATGGGTCCATCCTGGTCGGGTCGAGCCGATTGATTATTGCCCGAACATGGGCCCTGCATATCATCCTTCGTCAGGCTCAGGATGAGGTCGGGAAGTTGAAAATCTCATCCTCACACTGAGCTTGACGAAGTGCGAGGGTGAGATCGGGCACGTCTTCAACGCGCTTTTTAGATCGCCATGCCCTGGCCGCCGTCGATATAGATCGTCTCGCCGGTGAGGAAGGGAATATCCTCGGAGTACAGCGCCGCGACAAGGCGCGCCACCTCGTCCGTATCGCCGGGCCGGCGCAGCGGCGAGCGGCTTTCGATCCAGCCACGGAATTTGTCGTCCTCCATCAGATCGCGGTTGATATCGGTCAGGATATAGCCCGGCGCGACGTCGAGAACGGTGATGGCGTCGCGCGCCCATTCCACCGCAAGGCAACGGGTGATCGCGCCGACCGCCGCCTTGGATGCGCAGTAGGCCAAGTTGCGCGGCACGCCGATCTTGTCGAAGAACGAGCCGATGTTGACGATCTTGCCGCCGCCCGCCGCTTTGAGGTGCGGATAGGCCTCGCGGCACATCGTCATGACCGAAGTGGCGTTGGTCGCCATCAGTTCCTCGAATTCAGCCGTGGCGAGGGTGCTGCTCTTGCTCTCCTTGTGCAGACCGGCGTTGTTGACGACGCCGATCAACCCGCCCGCCGCCGTCGTCACTTCTTGCAGCGCCTCGCGAATGCTGGTTTCGTCGGTGACGTCGCATTGCGCGCAATGATAGGCCGGGTCGTCGTCCTCGCCCGCCGGCGGGCCGCCCGCGCGCGACAGGCAGCCGACGGAGAAGCCGCGCCGTTTCAGCTCGGCGGCGATTGCAGCCCCGATGCCGCGGCTGGTGCCGGTAACCGCGATTGCGCCCTTAGCCATCCTTGAATTTCGCCTCGCGTTTCTCGACGAAGGCGGTCATGCCTTCGATCATGTCCTCGGTCTGGAAGGCCAGGGTGTTGAGATCGGCTTCGATCTTGAGGCCCGCATCGACCGGCGTGTCGCCGGCGCGCATCACCGCTTCCCGCGCCATCTGCAGCACCGGCAGGCTGTAGCCGGTGAAGTCGCGGGCAAAGGCGATGGCGCCTTCGACCGCATCGCCGTCCAGGATCCGGCTGACCAGACCGATGCGCTCGGCTTCTTCGGCGCCGACCGCCCGTCCGGTCATGATCATCTCCAGCGCGCGCGCCTCGCCGATCACCCGGGGCAGCCGCTGGGTGCCGCCATAGCCGGGAATTGCGCCGAGCTTGATTTCCGGCAGTCCCATCTTTGCGTTCGCCGTGGCCAGACGGAAGGTGCAGGCGAGCGCCAGCTCCATGCCGCCGCCGAAGGCGTAACCGTTGATCGCCGCAATCGACGGCATCGGCAGCGTGTCCAGCTTGGCGAAGGTACGTTGGCCGAATTCCGCGCCGCGTTTCGAGTCCATCATCGAGCGGCCGAGCAGTTCCTTGATATCGGCGCCGGCGCAGAATGCTTTTTCGCCCGCGCCAGTGAAGATCAGCGTGCGGGCGTCCGACGCCGCCACCTCGTCGATCGCCGCGCCGATATCGCGGATCAATGCCGAGTTCAACGCGTTCAGCGCGTGCGGCCGGTTCAACGTAATGACCGCCATCTCGTCGCGGCGTTCGAGCTGCATCTCCATCGCTCAACTCTCCTTCGGTTCGGCGGCACGCTTGGCCGGGTCGGTGAAGCGCACCGGGGCCGGCTTGATCCTGCCGCTGCGCGCCCATTCGGCCAGTTCGCGCTTCAATATCTTGCCGCTCGCGGTCAGCGGGAAATCTTCCATCGCGATGTAGTACTCCGGCATGTCGTAGATCGACAATCCGGCGTCGTGCAGATGATCGAGCACGGCAAGGCCGGCCGGCGCGCTGCCACTTGACGGCAGGACCGCAAGCCCGACCCGTTCGCCGAGCCGTTCATCCGGTACGGCGAAGGCCGCGGCCTTCTCCACATCCGGATGCTTGATCGCCAGATCTTCGATCTTCGCCGGATGGATGTTGTGACCGCCGCGAATGATGATGTCCTTCATGCGGCCGACGATGGCGAGGTTGCCGGCCTCGTCGAACCGGCCGAGGTCGCCGGACAGGAACCAGCCGTCGCGGTTGAACGAGTCCTCGGTCGCTTCCTGATTGTCGAAATAACCCAGCGTCAGGCACGCGCCCTTGCCGCCGATCTGGCCGATCTCGCCCGGGGCGACTTGCACGTCGCGGTCCGCCTGATCGAACAGCCGCACCGTATAGCTGGCGCCGCCACGCCCGCAGGTGGTGCAGATGGTCGCCGGGTCGTCGCTGGGCAGGGTGTATTGGTGCGACGAATTCTCGGTCATGCCGTAGACGTTTTGCGGCTTGATGCCCTGGCTGAGGAACGCCTCGGCCGTGACGGGCGGGATCGGCGCCCCGGCCATGTAGAAGACTTCGAGCTTGCCGATGCGGTCCATACCGCGCGCCTTCTGGTCGGCCAGGATGTCCATGCCGTGCGTCGGTACGCCCATCACATATGTCGCGCCGGTCTCGACGATCCAGTCGAGCGGTTGCATGCCGGCCGGCGGATCGTTGACCGCCAATTCGCCGCCGCAGATCAGGATCTGGGCCACCGCGACCCAGGCAATGTGATGGCTGAGCGGGCTGAGGCTGAGCAGCACCGTGTGGTCGCCGTGCCCCCAGTCCTTGACCAGGTCGCGGGCGTTGGCGAGCAGCGTGTTGTCGGAATGCAGCACGCCCTTCGGCGTGCCGGTCGTGCCCGAGGTGAAGGCGAGGTAGCAGACCTTGTCGGGGCTCTGGTCGGCATCGGGGGCGGGTGCGGCTGCGTCTTCTACCGTTGGGAATCCGGCGTTGTCGCCGCGTCCCGGTTCGAGCCGGAACACGCGGTGTATCTGGGGCAAGGCCTCGATTGCGGAGAGGGTGGCGTCGTCGGCGCCGCCATAGCCTTCCTCGACGACCAGGGCCGCGGCGCGCAACCGGCCCAGCAGGGCGATGATTTCCTCACCCGTATAGTTGAGATGGAGCGACGGGTTGCAGACATAGCCGTTGCGGGCGCAGGCGAGCAAGGCGATGACCGCTTCGATCCGGTTGGACTGCCAAAGCGAGACCCGCTGACCCCGAACGATGCCCGCCGCATGCATCGCCGCCGCCGCCGCGTCGGTTCGTTCCTTGACCTCGCGCCAGGTCAGCCGTCGGGCGCTGTCGCGCAAGGCGAAAGCATCGGGCCGGGTCGCGGCGTGCCCCGCCAGCAGCGAATAGAACGTATCGGGACGCCACAGCCCTTGATCGTAGTAGCGCCGTGCCGTTGCCGGGTCGTGCAGGGTCAGGACCGTGTTCATGGTTAGTGGCCGAATTTTTCCGGGTCGGGTTTGCGTTTCTCGCCGAAGGAGGCGCTCATTTCCTTCGCTTCGTCGGTGTCGAGATAGCCGCGCAACAGCAAATCATGCGCCATGCGGCTGAGCCCGTTGACGCCGGTGGTGCGCGCGCTGAAGGAATGCTTGATCGCGGCCAGCGCGACCGGGCTGCGGTCGGCGATATGCAGCGCCCAGTTGTGCGCCGCCTCGCGTAGCTCCGCATCCGGGACCACCTTGTTGATCAGCCCCATGGCGAGCGCTTCCTGTGCGCTGTAGCGTTCGTTGCAGAACCACATTTCCTTCGCCTTCTTCTTGCCGATCTGGTCTTCCAGATACCAGGTGCCGAAGCCCGCATCGAAGCTGCCCATCGACGGGCCGACCTGCCGGAACACCGCGCTTTCGCAGGCGATGGTCAGATCGCAGATGACCTGCAACACGTTGCCGCCGCCGACCGCGTAGCCGTTGACGCAGGCGATCACCGGTTTCTGCAGCCGTTCGATGCTTTCGTACATGTCGAGTACGGGGATCACGCCGGCATAGGTCTTGGTGTCCTCCATGCCCTCCTTGCGGCCGCCGATGCAGAAGAAGCGGTCGCCGGCGCCGGTCAGGATGATCACCCGCGTGCGCGTCTCGCGGCGGATCTTATCGATGCAATCGCGTACGTCGAAGCACATTTGCGGGTTGAACATGTTGCCGTCGTCCGGGCGGTTCAGCGTGATCGTGCCGACCGGGCCGTCTTCCTCATACAGGATGGTCTCATAGGTCATGCGATGGTCCCTCGTTGAAGTGTTTTATAATACGCCGTCGTCGCGCAGCCTGGCGATGGCCGCGTCGTCATGGCCGAGCAGGTTTTTCAGAATATCCTCGTTATCGGCGCCGAGCCGGGGCGGCGGCCGTCGCGGCGCGTTCGCCGCGCCATCGATCTGGATGCCGGTGTTGACCTGCGGGATTGGCGATCCGCCGGGCTGATCGATGCGGTAGAACAGTCCGCGCGCGATCAGCTTCGGATCGGCGGTCACCTGATCCAGCCGGTTGATCGGCCCCGCCGGCACCATCTTGGCGCTGAACAGGTCGAGCCAGTGGGCGCGCGGCTTCTCGATCAGGATTTTCTGGATTTCCGCGACCAGTTCCTGGCGCACCGCGCGGCGGTCCATATTGGTCTTGTAGCGCGCACTCTCGGCCAGGTCGGGCCGTTCGACCGCGTCGCAAAAGCGCTGCCACAGATTGTCGTTGCCGAGGCCGAGCGTCATCGGCTCGTCGGCGGTGTGGAACACCTGATAGATCGCGATCACGCTTTCCCGCCCACCGCTGCGCCGCGGCACCTCGCCGGTGCCGAGATGGCTGGTCAGCAGACAGGTCATGAACCGGGTCATGCTTTCGACCAGGCTGATGTCGATCTTATGGCCGCGGCCGGTGCGTTGCCGGTCGGCCAGCGCCGCCAGCGCCGCATAGGCGCCGTCCATCCCGCCCAGCATATCGGCGGCGGGTCCGCCGACCTTCTGCGGATCGTTCTCCGGCTCGCCGGTCATGTCCATGACGCCGCTATATCCCTCGGCGATCAGATCGTAGCCGGGCCAGTTGGCGCGCGCGCCCGTGAGCCCGAAGCCGCTGATCGAGACGAAGATCAGGTCCGGCTTGACCGCGGCCAGGCTATCGTAATCGGTGCCCAGCTTTTCCTGGGTGCGGCGGATCTGGTTGGTCACCACCACGTCGCAGTGGCGCACCAGGTCGTGCAGGACTTCGCGGCCCGCCGGCTTGGTGTAGTCGAGCGTCATGCTCTGCTTGTTGCGGTTGACCGATTGGAACCAGAGCGATTCCCCTTCATTTAAGGGCGGGCCCCAGGCGCGCGCATCGTCGCCGGTTCCCGGCCGCTCCAGCTTGATCACGTCGGCGCCCATGTCGGCCATCAACAGGCAGGCGTACGGTCCGGCCAGCGAGGTCGTCAGGTCGAGCACCCGCGTGCCGTCCAGCAGGTCGAACCCGCCGCCGAGGCCGAGCGCGGGCAGCCGGTGCATCGGCGCGCCTGGATCGGCTGGATTTGACGGGTCGGTCATTCGGGCTCTCCTGAATGCAGCCGGTTTGGCCGCGCCGCGGGTTGTCTCACGCTCGCTAATGAAATACGGAAAGCGCGGCGGGCACGCAATCCCGGCCCGGTACGTGCGGCGGCAAATCGGAGGAACGGACCATGAAGATCCTGCTGATTCAAGGCGCCAACATGGTGTGGCTCGGCAAGCGCGAGCCCGCGCTGTACGGCACCACCACGGCGGCCGAACTCGACGCGATGCTGCTCGACCACGCGGCGGCGCGCGACTGCACGCTGGATATTTTCTACACCAACCTGGAAGGCGCCGCGATCGACCGGATCTATGCGGCGGCGGACGACGGCGTCGACGGACTGCTGATGAACCCGGCGGGCTTCACCTATGCGGGCTATGCGTTGCGCGACTGCATCAAGGCGGTGGCGCTGCCCTATGTGGAAGTGCACATGACCAACCTCGAGAAGCGCGGCACGCGGTCGGTGATCTGTCCGGTCGCGGACGGTTTCGTGGCGGGGCTCGGCGTGCAGTCCTATGTGGTCGGGCTCGACGGGTTGCTGGCGGTGATCGGAGCGGGGAAGACGTAGCGGGTGGGTAAGGTTTTGGTTTGCGCCCGCAGCGCCAATGTTTCATTCGGTAGACGCGGTTTCCGCCAGGCGGGTTTCGAGAAAGCGGCGTTCGCTCTCGTTGTCGGTCAGCTGCCAGGCGAGGCGGTAGGCCGCATGGGCGGCCGCGCGGTCGCCGGAGCGGCGCAGCATGTCCGCGCGGGCGACGTGATAGGGCTGATAGCGGTCGAGCGTGTCCGCCGCATCGAGCGCGTCGAGGGCGGTCAGGCCGGCCGCCGGGCTGTCGGCAAACGAGCACGCGACCGCGGCGTTCAAGGCGACAATGGGCGTGGGCTGCAGCGCGTATAGTTTTTGATACAGCAGGCGAATTTCATTCCAATCGGTGCTGTCGAAATCGGGGGCGTCGGCGTGGACGGCGCTGATCGCCGCCTGAACCTGATACGGCCCGACAGCGCCGCGCGCGAGCGCGCCGATCAGCAGCGTTCGGCCGCGGTCGATTTGCTCCTGGTTCCACTGGGTCCGATCCTGCGCCTGCAGCGTCACGAGGTCCCCGGCATCGTTGCGGCGCGCCGTCCGGCGGGCATCGTGCAGCAACATGAGCGCGAGCAATCCCTGAATTTCCGCTTCGTCCGGCAGCAGGGATCGCATGATCCCGCCCAGCCGGACGGCTTCCCGGCAGAGTTCGTCGCGGATCAAGCTCTCGCCCGACGTGGCGGCATAGCCTTCGTTGAAGATCAGATAGATCACCGACAGCACCGTCTGTAGCCGCTCCGGCCATAAATCCGCATCGGGAACCTCATAGGGGATATTCGCGGCGCTGATCTTCCGTTTGGCGCGCACCAGCCGCTGCGCCATGGTCTGTTCGGAGACCAGAAAAGCGCGTGCGATCTCAGGCGTCGAAATGCCGCAAACGGTGCGGAGCGTCAGGGCCACGCGGGCGTCGGGCGATAGCGCCGGATGACAGCAGGTGAAGATGAGCGTCAGGCGCTCGTCGGGGATGGGCTGCTCCGCTTCGTCGGGTGCCGGCGCCGCGTCGAGACGCCGCAGCGCCTCGACTTCGTCGCGCTTGCCCGCAAAATTGGCGTCGCGGCGGAAGCGATCGATTGCGCGGCGCTGCGCCGTTCGCAACAGCCAGCCTTGCGGCGAATTGGGGACGCCCTGCGCGGGCCAGACCTTGAGCGCAGCCAGGACGGCATCCTGCATGGCGTCTTCGGCAATGTCGAAATCGCGGCAAACGGACATGAGGGCGGAAATGACCCGCCCCCATTCCTCGCGTACGATCCGGTCGATGATCGCCTGAGCGTTTTGCGCCGCGAGTTCCGTCATTGCCGTTTCATACCGCCGCTACATCTCCATTACCGGCCTGACCTCGATCGACCCATAGGCCGCCGTGGGAATCTTGGCGGCATAGGAGAGAGCCTCATCCAGATTTTTGCAATCCAGGATATAGTACCCGCCGAGTACCTCCTTGGTTTCGGCGAACGGGCCGTCAAGCGTCTCGGCCTTGCCGTTGCGCACGCGCACCGTGGTCGCGGTGTCGACGCCCTGAAGCGGCGCTCCTTCCTTCAGGATGCCGGCCTCTTTCACCTCATTGGTGAAGGCGCCATAAGCCGCCATCAACCCGTTGAATTCCTCCGAACCGGGTGCGGGGCCGGTACCTTCCGCACTGTAAATAAGAAACATATATTGCATGATCGATCCTCCTGTGCGGGTTGCGCCACTGCAACCACTGTACTTAAGACGAATGAAACCGAACATAATCGACATCCCGGCAATATTTTTCGATATCTGGCTGCGGCGCGGCCAGGTTCTTCTTAAGCAATGCGATGCCGTGGCGGTGATCGGGGCGGGCGGAAACGCCGCAAAATGCTCCGGGCTGACTGATAAAGTACAGCTCCTCGGCTAAACTTACGGGTTACACCGGAATGATTCTTGTTTGGATGCGCGGCCTCTGTGCGACCTTCGAACGCTTAAAACCAGCCGGGGCTGCCGGAACGGTGTGACGGCCATCACTGTGTTTGGTTGGCAGATATTGAAAATTATACTAAATAACTGTAAATAAATGTTATAATTATTCCATGTACAGAATTCTGTATTAATGAAATCAAAGATAAAATGTGATATTTATTTTGGGCATGCATGAATTTCTGCCCCCTTCTTAATTGCCGTGTTCACTGCCGGAATAGAGACGAGGTCCGGTACTCGAAAAGTCGATGCCAAAGATCCATCGCACGGTGCATTCGGTGTTATCCCGAAGACAGCAAGGATCGGATAATGAGACGAACAGTGATGATCGCGGCCCTGGGCCTAGGGGTATTTGTTACCGCTCCCAACGATTCCGCAGCGGTTCAAAAAGCCGCGGCGGGGTTTATTGACGGTAAAACGCTGTTCGAGCGGTGCAATGCTATGGGCAGCTTCACGGGTGCCGGCCCCGGCGATGCGGTCATCGGGAGCTGCATGGGATATATTCTGGGCATTGCGGATGTCATGAGCACCGGAACGGCGGTTCGAAATTACAAAGCCTGTTTCCCGCCCAAGGCTCGATTCGTTCAAATAAGAGCCACCGTGATGGCGGACCTGAAAAAGTTCCCGCGATTTCGAAAGTTGCCGGCCGCGCAACTGGTAGCGGCAGCTTTCGCGTTCGCTTACCCCTGCCCGGACCGCGTCCGGGACCCACGCGAAACGACCGTTGTCGAGCGGCGGCGCGGGGCGGGCAAAAAGACCACAAAAAAATAACCCCGGCCCGAGCCGGGGTTAAATCAGGAAACGTCGTTGCGCCGCCGGTTTGCGGCGCGCGGATTTTGCGGCGTCCTACTTCATTTTCTTTTTGAAGTATTTGCCGGCCTCGTCCTTGAGCGCCTTGCCGGCGGTGAAGCGCGGCTGCAGGGTCGCGGGCTTGGCCTTGAAGGTTGTCGGCTCGCCGGTGAAGGGATTGGTTCCCTTGCGGGACTTGGTGGCGGCTTTGTAACGCATTTTGATGCGGCCGAGATGGCCGAGCGGCACGCTGCCGGGTTTCTTCTTCTTGGTGTCCTTGAGCGCGAGCTCGGAGACGACCGGCCACAGGAGGTTGAGCATCTTGTTGGCGTCGGTGCGGCTGAATTCGCAATCCCACTTGGGGCCAAGTTCCTTGGTCAAGGCCGCGGAATACGCGTCGGCAAGCTGGGTCTTCGTTACAGTCATGACAATTCCTTCGTGTTTGCCTAGGGAGAGACCTGAATCAATTCGGACATTGCGGGCAATGTCTGGTGGCGCCACCATACGCATCCAGTGGTAAATCAAAGGTAAATTGGCGCCGTTAACGAATGCGCTTTTCGCGCCGGCGAATCGCCGCGCCTCCGCGATGGCATGGGCGGTAATTTCCGTCGCCCGGGACGGAGTGCCGGGTCCGCCAGGGAAGCGGTAAAACCCTTAAAAATACCGATGCAGGCGCTTCGGCGCGCCCTCGGGTCGTCTTCCGGGCGGATGGTTTCACGTGCTGTAATAGATAAAAACCAGCGGAATTCAGCGCATTTAGAGCAATCTTCCCGGCCGATTCGGATGCCGATCCCGCAGCGTGACAGGATGACGTTCTGGTTCGTTTTGGCAAAATTCGGCACGGAATGCCGCCGTGCCGTCGCCGGCGATGGTCCGCCGAACGGCCCCTGGAACGCCGGGTCAGGTGACCGCAATCACTGAAAAAAAGGGATATTAAGCTAAATCCAATATAGATTTTTTGAGTGACCATGCGATGCGTGAGGAAGAAACCGCCCTTGCGGGGCTCCGAATATTGATCGTGGACGACAACGACAAGTTCCTGAAACTGGTGTCGTCCATGCTCAGAAGGCTGCGAGTCGGGCAGGTCTATACCGCCCCGGACGGCAAATATGCGCTCAAATTGCTGTACGATGCCGGCGACGTCAGCCCGATCAATCTCATCATGTGCGATTTGTGCATGCCGCATTTGGACGGCCTGCAGTTGTTGCGTCAGACGCGGTTCATGCAACCGGCCTATCCGTTCCTGATGGTGACGGGGTCGACGGACGAGCAAACGGTTCTGGAGGCGAAAGCGGCGGGCGTGTCGGGGTTCCTGGCAAAACCGTTTACGCTCGAAGAATTGAAATCCAAGCTGTCGGTCGTGATGCAGGCGATGACCGATGGGGGCGCGCCGAATACCCTGAATTGGATCGATAACGGTTGAACCGGTCCGCGGGACGCGCGGATTTCACGCCGCGGGTCACCCGCGCCGGCATGGCGATCCCCGCCGGCATCCCTTTCATGCTAAGGTCGCGCCTCCGTCGACCCGGCACTGAAAACTCCCCATGAGCCACCGCATCATTCTTTGGATTTTCGTCGCGCGGGTATTCCTGTTCATGCCATTCGTCACGGTCGCCGGCTGCATCCCGCTGCTGATCGAGGAGTGGGGCATCGGCGCGGCGAAGGTGGGCGTCATCGCGACCGGCTTCTTTTTCAGCTATGCGGTGTCGCTGCTTGGCTTCTCATGGCTCGGCGATTATATCGGCGCGAAACGGTCGGTGCTGATCTCGGCCTGGACGACGGGGGCGGCGTGTGCCGCCTTCGCATTCTTCGCCGATGACTTCCTCACCAGCCTGATCTTCTACAGCCTGGTCGGCCTGTTCCAGGGCGGTGTCTACACGCCCCTGATCGTGCTGTTTCGCGAGAACACGCCGCGCGACAGTCTCGGCACGGCGATCGGCTGGCTGATTGCCTCGACCTCGATCGGCTATGCCGCTTCCATCGGTATCACGGGGCTGTCCATCGGGCTTTCCGGTTGGCGGTTGGCGTTCATGGTGACGGGCCTGCTGCCGGTTGTCGGAACCCTCATTCTGATCGCGGCGATTGCTCCCCTGGCCAATATCGTTCATCCGCGCCGGCCCGAAAGCGGCGTCTGGCGCGAACTTTGCCGGAATTACAATGCGCGGCAATTGCTCGCCGGCTACACGTCGCACAATTGGGAACTGATCGGCATGTGGACCTGGGCGCCGGCCTTCATCACGGCGAGCTTCGTGCTGACTGGGGCGACCACCGCCGCTTCGACGCAATGGAGCGCCTATTTCGTCACCGTGCTGTATCTCGGCGGCGCGTTCGCGGCCTACGCGATGGGCCGGTTGTCGGACCGGCTGGGCCGGCGCACGGTTTTGATCTGGGTGGCCGCAATCGCCGCCGGGTTTTCGTTCGGCGTCGGCTGGTTCGTCGCGGTCTCGCCCTATCTGGTCGCGATGCTGGTGATCGTCTATTCCTTCTTTGCGATCGGCGATTCGCCGGTTTTGTCGACGGCGATCGCGGAAAGCGTCGAACCGTCCTGCCTTGGCGCGATGCTCGCGGTGCGATCGCTGATCGGGTTCGTCTCGGCGGGAATTGCGCCGGTCGTCGTCGGCTGGGTGATCGATACGCTCCGCGCCGGTCACGCGAGCGATACGCTGGTCTGGGGATCGGCTTTTGCCACCCTCGGTCTCGGCGGTGTCCTCGCCGTATTCTTTGCCAGTCGGCTGCGCGATGACCATTCGTAGCGGTTCGTTATTGCCGGTGCCGTTGTCCCCGCTTACAGCGGCAGTGTAGGTTTGGAGTCCGGACTGATCGTACGAGGCGATGCGCATGAGCGACTGGAGCAAGGTGACGAGACCAATTCCCGTTCCGGATGAATGGACGAAGCCTTTCTGGGACGCGGCCAAGCGGGAATCGTTGGCGCTGCAGCGCTGTCAGAGCTGCGGCCACTTTCAGCATCCGCCGTATCCCACCTGCGTAAATTGCATGTCCATCGACCTGAAATTCGAAGCGGTCGGCGGAACGGGCACGATCTACGCCTACACAATCATGTATCACGACGGCGACAAGCGGTTCGCCAGCGCCGTTCCCTGCGCCAGCATTATCGTGGAGTTGGACGATGCGCCCGGCGCGCTCATGGCGGGCAATCTGCTTGATGCGCCGTATACCGAGGCGAAGGTCGGGCGGCGCGTCGAGGTGGTCTTCGAGCCGCTGAACGACGACATCACATTGCCGCTGTTCCGGTTGGCGGCCGAATAGGGGAGACGCTCCGCATGTGGGAAAACCGATGCAAGGTCGCGGTCAGCGGCGTGGGATATTCCAAGGTCTCGCGGTCGGCCGACATTCCCCTGGCCGCGCACGCCTTGGAAGCGGTGAAAGAGGCGGTCGCGGACTCGGGGCTTGAGATGTCGGATATCGATGGCCTGTCGACCTATCCGGAACTGCCGGCGACCGGCCATGCCGAGGTGGACGGCATCTCGGTCGTTTCCGTCAACTGCATGATGGCGATGTTGAAACTGCCCAACCTGACCTGGCACATTCAGGTGGGCACGACGAATATCGGCGGCGCGGTGCAGCAGGCGACAAATGCGCTGCTGGCCGGTGTCTGCAAGTATGTTGTGGTGTGGCGGGCAATGCACAATCCGCGCGGCACCTATCAGAACCTGCCGGGCACTGAGGCGCGCGGCGCGACGCAGTTTACCGCGCCCTTCGGCTTCGGAGGACCCGGTCAGGGCATGGCGGTCGCCTACACCCGCTGGCTCGAGACGCACAATCAGGATCGCGAGAAGATGGCGACGCTTGCGGTCACGCAACGCCGGCACACACAACACAACCCGCATGCCTATTTCTACGGCATTGAGCTTACCAAGGAAGATTATCTGTCTTCGCGGATGGTCGCCTATCCGTTCTGCCTGTTCGATTGCGACATTCCGGTGCAGGGCGCGGTTGCAATCGTGCTGACCACGGCGGACCGGGCAAAGGACCTCAAGCCGAAGCCGGCCTATCTCGCGGGCTATGGGCAACGGCTTCATTTCGAGGTAGCGGGCCGGATCGGCAGTCTGAGCAGCTATATGGAGGGCGGCAGCAGTTCGGCCAAGCTGACCTGGGAGCGGTCGGGCTTTACGCCCAAGGATGTCGACGTGGCGCAGATCTATGACGGCTTTTCGGCGTCCGTCATCTACGGTCTGGAATCCTATGGTTTTTGCGGAGAAGGCGAAGCCTTGGATTTTATCCAGGACGGGCGGATGGAACTCGATGGCGCGTTGCCGCTCAACACATTCGGCGGCAGCCTCGGCACCGGACGGATTCACGGCCTGTGGCATATCATCGAAGGCGCGCTGCAAGCCTCGGGCCGGGCCGGAAGCCGTCAGGTGAAGGGGGCCAACGTGTCATTCGTCGGGGCCAGCGCGCCCATCGTGACCGGCACCACCTTCATCTTCGTCGGCGACCCCTACTAGGGTCTGTGGACAATTACCTTGCGGCGATGATAGCCGCGACGAGATTTAAGTTAGCGGCATAGCTTGTATCTGTCTTGTCATATCGGGTTGCGATGCCCCTGAACTCCTTGATTTTGGCGAAG
>Ga0224508_10003208_pt1 | contig 13587 bp, 11 predicted proteins | sample SF_Jan12_sed_USG_4_FD_170157 | JGI IMG/M metagenome (GOLD analysis project Ga0224508, IMG submission 170157) | Sediment microbial communities from San Francisco Bay, California, United States - SF_Jan12_sed_USGS_21 | ecosystem: Environmental > Aquatic > Marine > Sediment | place: USA...
ACAGATGGCACTCGCGCAAGGTACGCGCATGCAGATCATCGAACTGCACAACCGCGAAGCGGCCGAGCTGATCCCGGTGGTCAAACCGCTGCTCGGCGCGCAAACCACGATTGTGGCCGATGGCTACCGGCTCATCGTCAAGGGCACGCCGTCGGAAATCGCACAACTGGAGTCCCTGGTGGCTACGCTCGATGCACGGTTACGCAACCTGCTGATCGATGTCCGCACGGTCCAGCGTACGGTGCTGGACAATAGTCGCGCAAACGCGCAGATCACCATCGGCAGGGAATCGTCCGTGCGTATAGATGCATCGCGCACGTCGACGCGCGCCCGCGATACGAACAGTTTCCAGGTACGTACGATCGAAGGCCGCGCGGCATTGGTGCAGATCGGCGAGCAGCGCGCCGGCCACCCCGGTGTGATAACCATCGTCGGCGGGCACGTCGTCACGGCCGTTGGGCACTCCGACCGCAACGCGCGCAGCGGCGTTTACGTCACCGCACGGGTGCGCGACGAACTGGTCACGTTGGATATTGCACCTGCTCTGCAGAATTTTACCGGTGACGGCGCCCGCCGGTCGCAGTCCGCGAATAGCACGCTCACCGGAGCACTGGGGCGCTGGATAACGATCGCCTCTGTCGATACCGTGAGTTCGGGAGAGGCGCGTGGTGCCGCCGGCAGCCAGACCCGCTCCGGCACGCAGGGATTTGTGACCCAGGTAAAGGTGACTGTGCTGGACTGAAGCGCGCCGCGCTACGGTGTCTGTTATGCTGCGCGCCGCCTCCGAAGGCACCAAACATGAGGAGATCGGCACGTGGTCACTGGTGTTGTTTATACGGTGTCAGCGCCGTCCGGCGCCGGGAAGACCAGTCTGGTGAAGGCGCTGGTGAGCGACGATGCCGGGATAGATTTGTCAGTGTCGCATACTACGCGCACGCGCCGGGAAGGCGAGGTCGATGGCCGCGACTACCATTTTGTCGCCGAGGCCGATTTCCGGCGCATGATCGATGCCGGCGACTTCATCGAACACGCGCAGGTTTTCGGCAACCTGTACGGCACCTCGCAGGGCGCGGTACGCGAGCAGTTACGGTCGGGGTTGGACGTGGTGCTGGAAATCGACTGGCAGGGCGCGCGCCAGGTGAAGCGCGCGTTCCCGGATGCCGTGGCGGTATTTATTCTGCCACCTTCGCGGGCGGCCCTGGAAAGCAGGTTGCTCGGTCGCGGACAGGATTCAGCGGAAACCGTCGGCGCGCGCATGGCCGGCGCGATTCGAGAAATCGAGCATTACGCCGAAAGCGATTTTCTGATCGTCAATGAGGATTTCGACGTGGCCCTTGGCGAGCTGCGCGCAATAGTGGCCGCGCAACGGGTGAGATTCGCCGCGCAAAGCGAACGCTACGCAGGCCTGATTTCGACGCTGCTGGCGGACAGTTAGTGGCGCCTCGCGTGGTGCCGGCATGTCTGGCATCGCTGCAGCGGATTCTATACACTGACGGCATTACGTATTGGTTTTATTCAGGAACATTGCTGATGGCACGAGTAACGGTTGAGGACTGCCTTGACAACGTAGCGAATCGTTTCGAGCTGGTCCTTGCGGCGGCCAAACGGGCGCGCCAGATTTATCTGGGCGCGGATCCCATGGTGGAAGCGGAGAACGACAAACCCACGGTATTGGCGTTGCGTGAAATAGCCGAAGGCAAGGTCACGTCCGCGATACTGGACGAAGTGCCGGAGCTGACAATCGAAGACGTCGAGGAACAACTCGAAGCGGGCGATCCGCTGTAGACGCCGGGCGCCGCTCCCCGGCGCTATCGCTGACGTTGTCGCGCGCCGCTCGCCCTCCGACCTATGGACGAGCACGCTATAATCCCAGATGCAGGTGAACCCGCCTCCCCGGCGGTTGGCGTGTATTTGATCGGCGATCTCTGCGAGGATCTGCAAGGGCGCCTCGATGCGGCGCAGATCGAGGACGTGCACCGCGCTTACCTGCTTGCCGAACAAGCGCATAAAGGCCAGTCGCGGCTGAGCGGCGAACCCTATATCCACCATCCGCTGGCGGTTGCACGCACGGTCGCCGAATTGAACATGGATCGCGACAGCATCATCGCGGCGATTCTGCACGACGTCATCGAGGACACACCGCTCACCAAGGAGGATCTGGCCGCGCAGTTCGGCGACGAGGTGGCGCAGTTGGTGGATGGGCTGAGCAAGCTCACCACGCTCAAGTTCAAATCACGCCTCGAAGCGCAGGCGGCCAACTTCCGAAAGATGTTCCTGGCCATGGTGGATGACATCCGCGTCGTGCTGATCAAGCTCGCCGATCGCCTGCATAACATGGGTACGCTGGAGGCGTTGTCACCGGAGAAACGCCGGCGCATCGCCCGCGAAACGCTGGAGATCTACGCGCCCATCGCCAACCGTCTTGGCATCCACAGCCTGAAGCAGGAGCTGGAAGATCTCGGTTTTCGGGTGTTGTATCCGACGCGCTACCGGGTGCTGGAAGAATCGGTCAGGAAAATACGCGGCAACCGCAAGGAATTGTTGCAGAAAGTAGCGCGCTTGATCGAAACCCGCCTGGCAGGTGAGGGATTCGAGAACACTTCGGTCAGCGCGCGTGAAAAACCGCTGTACAGCATTTTTCAGAAAATGCGTACCAGGCAACTGCCGTTTCAAGAAGTGCTGGACAAGTTCGCGATTCGCATCATCGTGGAGTCGGTGGATGATTGTTATCGGTCGATAGGAATACTGCACAATCTGTTCAAGCCGGTGCCCGGGCGTTTCAAAGACTATATCGCCATCCCGAAAAACAACGGTTATCAGTCGCTGCATACCAGTCTGATCGGCATTGACGGCGTGCTGGTCGAAGTGCAGATACGCACCCAGGAGATGGATCGTTTCGCCGAGTCCGGCGTTGCCGCGCATTGGCTCTACAAGAGCGGATCAGACGCGGACTCGGCGCAACTGCGTGCGCGCGAATGGCTGCGCAGCATGCTGGAGGTACAGCAGACCACCGGCAGTTCCGTCGAGTTCCTGGAAAACGTGAAAGTCGATCTGTTTCCGGACGAGATCTACATCTTTTCGCCGCGCGGCGACATTTATCAGTTGCCGGTCAACGCGACGGCGGTGGATTTCGCTTATGCAATTCACTCCGATATCGGGCACGCTAGTGTGGCAGCCCGTATCAACGGGCGGCTCGCACCGCTGAGTTCAGGCCTGGAAACCGGTCAGACAGTGGAGATCCTGACGGCAGCCGGCTCGCGTCCGAGTCCGTTGTGGTTGAACTTCGTGGTCACCGCTAAGGCACGCAGTGCGGTTCGGCATTTCCTCAAAACCATGCAGGACGAGGAGGCGATCGAATTCGGCCGGAGGCTGTTGAACCGCGCGCTGGCGAAATCCTCGAGTTCGCTGGATTCGGTGAGCAATGCGGCGATGGACTCGCTACTGGAGGAGTTCGGTTACGACGCGCCCGAAGGTTTGTATCGCGACGTGGGTCTCGGTAACCGGGTGGCATCGCTGGTGACCAAACGTCTGCTGCCCGACAAAGGCAAGGCGAAGAGCAAATCACACTCCAAGCCACGCCGTGAACGGCCGTTGGCGATCAAAGGCACCGAAGGTCTGGTGGTGACGTTCGGCAAGTGTTGCCGGCCGATACCGGGGGACGGAATTCAGGCGTTTCTGAGCGCCGGTCGCGGTCTGGTCATCCACCGTGCCAACTGCCCCAATGTGCGCGATCATCGGCGCGGTGTGGACAAATGGGTGCAGGTCGAATGGGACTCCGCTGCCAGCGGCGACTATACGGTGGAGATCGCAACCGGACTGCTGGATCGTCGCGGCGCGCTTGCCAAAGTCGCATCGATTATTGCCGAGCACGATTCGAATATCGAGAATATTCATTTCAAAAATCGCGATGGACTCGCTACGCATATCAACTTCACGCTCAGCGTGCGCGATCGCAAGCATCTGGCAACGATCCTGCGCAGTTTGCGCAACCGCTCGGTGGTGATGCGCGTTCGTCGTACTTGATCCCAGGTGTTCCGCTCTCCCCCTCTGCCCCTCTCCCGGGGGGGCAGGGAGAGGAAAAAACAACAACTCTTCTTCCCCCCAGGAGAGAAGGGTTTGGGATGAGGGGGGCTGCAAACGAAGCGCCCTCACCTCCTCCCCCCTGGCTTGGCACGTCGATGTAATCTGGAGGTTTGATGGCAAGAACGATTATTAGAACTGACGCCGCGCCGCAGGCAATCGGTACGTATTCACAAGCCGTTCGCGACGGCGACACGGTGTATATCTCCGGGCAGATTCCGCTGGTGCCGGAAACCATGGAAGTCGTCGAGGGCGACATGGCGGCGCATGTGCGTCGCGTGTTCGACAACCTCAGAGCCGTCGCCGAGGCGGCCGGCGGTTCGCTCGCGGACACTGCCAAGCTCACCGTGTACCTGACCGACCTCAACCATTTTCCGCTGGTCAACCAGGTTATGACCGAATACTTTGACGAGCCGTATCCGGCACGCGCGGCGGTGGGTGTGGCGGCTTTGCCCAAAGGCGTGGCCGTGGAGATGGACGCGATATTGACGATTTCCCCGTAACCGCACTCACCGGCATCGGCCCGAAAATGGCCGAGCGTCTCGCGCGGCTGGGCGTCACCCGCGTGCTGGATTTACTCCTGCACGTGCCGTTGCGCTACCAGGATCGAACGCAGGTATCACGTATCGGCGAAGCGCGCATCGGTGAGGACGTGGTCATAGAGGGGGTGGTCGAACACACCGCCGTGGTCGCCCGCCGCCGCCGCTCGCTGTTGTGCCGCGTGGCCGACGGCACGGGCAGTGTCACACTGCGATTTTTCCATTTCAATTCCGGCCAGCGTGATGCGCTGCGCCGAGGCCGGCGTCTGCGCTGCATCGGCGAGTTGCGCGCTTTCAGCGGTGGCGTGGAAATGATCCACCCCGAGCTGCAGTTCGAGTTGCCGGCACCTGACAGCGCACCGCGGCTGACGCCGGTGTACCCGGCGACCGAGGGACTGCATCAGCTGTCGCTGCGGCGACTCGTAGCGGCGGCACTGCAGCGGGTAACCGACGGTGATCTGCCGCTGGTGGAGTTGTTGCCCGAGGGTCTGCGCCAACGTTTGCAACTGCCCGATTTACTCGCTGCGTTGCAGACGCTGCACGGCCCGCCGCCCGGCACCTGCACCGATCCGCAACGGCTGCCCGCCCGCCGGCGCCTGGCCTTCGAAGAACTGCTGGCCCACAGCTTGAGCATGTTGACGTTGCGCACCCTGGCGCGCACGGAAACGGCACCTTCGCTGGCGGCTGGCGGCGACTTGACCGCCCGCTTCCTGGCGCAGCTGCCGTTCTCGCTTACTGCGGCCCAGCAGCGTGTTGCCGCCGAGGTTGCTGCTGATCTCAGCGCCTCCCGGCCGATGCTGCGTCTGGTGCAGGGCGACGTCGGTTCGGGTAAAACGGTGGTGGCGGCGCTGGCGGCACTGGCGGCAGTCGAAGCCGGTTACCAGGTGGCTCTGATGGCGCCCACGGAACTGCTGGCCGAACAGCATTACGGCAATTTCCACGACTGGTTTGCGCCGTTGCAGATCGAGGTGGCGTGGGTGTCCGGCAAGTCCTCTGCCGGCGCACGGCGGGCCGCCCACGAGGCCGTGAAAACGGGCGCCGCGGGACTCGCGGTTGGCACGCATGCTTTGTTTCAAACGGACGTCGAGTTCGCCCGACTGGGGCTCGTCATTATCGACGAGCAGCATCGCTTCGGGGTGCATCAGCGCCTGGCGTTGCGCGAGAAAGGGGCCGCACAAGGCCTGCGTCCCCATCAATTGGTTATGACCGCGACGCCGATACCGCGCACCCTGGCAATGACCGCGTACGCGGATCTGGACTGTTCGAGCATCGACGAATTACCCGCCGGCCGTACCCCGGTACGAACCGCCGTGCTGTCACAAGAACGCCGCGACGAAATCGTGCAGCGCATCCGCAGCGCGTGTGAAAGCGGCAGGCAGGCTTACTGGGTCTGTCCGCTGATCGAAGAATCCGAGTTGCTGGAAGCGCAGGCCGCTGAACAGACCGCGGATTTCCTGCGCGAAGCACTCGGCGGCCTCAGCGTGGGCCTCGTTCACGGTCGACTACGCGCGGATGACAAAGAACGCGTCATGGGGCAGTTCAAAGCCGGTGCGATCGACGTCCTGGTTGCCACGACGGTGGTGGAAGTGGGTGTCGACGTACCGAATGCGTCGTTGATGATTATCGAGAACGCTGAACGCCTGGGGTTGGCGCAGCTGCACCAGTTGCGCGGCAGGGTCGGCCGCGGCGCCATGGCGAGTTCGTGTCTGCTGGTGTACAAACCGCCTCTGACAGAGACGGCACGCGCCCGCCTGCAAACTCTGCGCGATTGCAACGACGGCTTCTTAATCGCCGAGAAAGACCTGCAGATGCGCGGTCCCGGTGAGCTGCTGGGGACGCGACAGACCGGGCAGCTGTCGTTTCGCGTCGCCGACCTGCGCGATGATGCGGATCTGGTTGTCGGAGTGCGCGAGAGTGCCGAGTTGATACAGAACCAATACCCCGAGTTGATTCAACCATTGCTGCAGCGATGGCTTACGCAGCGCGAGGCTTATGGAAACGTTTAGCCCCTATGTTGCAAGCAGCGTGCAACACAGGGGTTAACCTGCTCTGGTGTGTGGCCGTCGCACGCGTTCTTTTCCGGGTGCTCTCCAGGTGTCCGACCACGGTCGAGCGGCGCGATCCCGGTGCAGCGACAGGGCTCAAGTAAACCCCGACGCCGCCGTTAGCATCGAGTATCTACCAAACCGGTTTTACGCACGATGCCCGACCCCGCTGACGAGAAGTCCTATGCCCCAGGCTCGATGGTTTTTCGCCAAGGCGATCCGACCGATCATGCTTACATGATCAATTCCGGGCGCGTCGAGATCGTCGCCAACGGCATCGCGATCAGCGTGCTGGGACCGGGTGAGATATTCGGTGAGATGGCCCTGATCGACGGACGTCCACGCTCGGCCTCGGCCCGCGCGCTGGAGGAAAGCGTGCTGTTGCCGATCAGCCGCGAGTTCATGTCGACGCGAATGCAGAAAGCCGACCCGCTGATGCGGTTGTTGCTGAAACAGGTCCTGAGCCGCCTTCGCGACCAGCAACCGGCAGCCGACGGATGGACGGGCGAGAAACGCGCAACGCCGGGGCTCACTCAGCAACAGGTCGCGGTCGAGTTGAACATGGCTACCGATCTGCGCAGTGCGCTATCTCACGATGCATTGGAGTTGCACTTTCAGCCGATCGTCACGTTGCCGCACAATCGGCTGGTGGGGTTCGAGGCACTGGCCCGCTGGGACCGCCCCGGCGTCGGCTTCGTGCCGCCTCCTCACTTCGTCGGTGTCGCCGAGGAGACCGGTCTGATCGTGCCGCTGGGGCGCTGGGTGCTGGTACGGGCCTGCCAGGCGTTGAAGCGCATGCAACGGCGTCGGCGGCGCGTAGCAGGTGACGATGAGGCGCTGTTCATGAGCGTAAACATGTCCGCGCATCAACTCTACACCGATGGCGAAGTCCAGCAATTGCTCGACATCGTCGGATCGACCGGGGTCAGCCCGAAGCGCCTCAAGCTGGAGATCACCGAGTCCGTGCTGATGGACGATCCGTCGCTCGCTGAGCGCGCGATCATGATCCTGCGCGACGCCGGCGTCAGAATTGCGATCGACGATTTCGGTACCGGTTACTCCAGCCTCAGCTATCTGAACCGATTCCCGCTGGATACCCTGAAGGTCGACCGCAGTTTCGTCGCACCCTTACCCGGAGACGGCGCCGGACTGCGTATCGTCAAAGCGATTCTCAGTCTCGCCCGCGAACTCGGCCTGACGACGATCGCCGAAGGGGTAGAAGAGATCGATCAGCTTACGTGCCTGGCGAAACTCAACTGCGACTACGCGCAGGGTTTTCTGATCTCCCGTCCGCTGCCGGAAACCGAGATGCACGAGTGGATGACGCCGCTGGCGCCGCGACGCCCGCAACAGCGGCGCGCCGTACCCGGCTGACACGCCGGTCCTCGCAGCGTGAAGGGGGCGATGAGCAGCAAGCTTACAACCTGATCGAAACGAGTCGACCTTTCGGACTCGTCGCAATCGAGTCACGGTCGACTCGCAGCTGGCGCGCAACGTACGAGTCACGGCACGCGCCGGGTGCCAGTTTCTGTTTGCTTCAGTTGCCGCAGCTGATCCGACAGCCTGGCGCCGATTCAACGCAGTTACGCCCCTTACGCTTCGCCTGGTAGAGCCGCAGATCGGCGTCGGTCAGCAACGTATGCGAATCGGTGGCGTTTTCGCGAATCTCAGCGACACCCGCCGAAATCGTCACCCTGACCTGGCCGGATTTTGCGCCTGTATCGAATTCGAAGACGTGCTCTTCGACCGCGCACCGCATCCTTTCGGCAACAACGGTAGCTTTCTCGACGTCCGTCTGGCGGAGCAGGCAGACGAACTCCTCACCGCCGTAACGGACGAAAACATCCTCGGTGCGCGCCGCGTCCCTGCACCGCGTTGCGATGTCGCGCAACACCGCGTCACCAATGAGGTGGCCGAATTCGTCATTGACCTGCTTGAAGTGATCGATGTCAATGAAGATGAGGGAGAGCGGATGTTGGTGTCGGGTGTGCCAGGCGAATTCCACCGGCAGTTGATTGCGCAGGAATTGTTTGTTGAACACACCTGTCAGGTGATCCTGTGTAGCAGATTCGTAGAGATAGGTCGCGAACTGCTCCTCGATCTGATCGCGGAATTCGAGTTTGAATATGGTTTCCGAGCCGAACTGCAAACGCTCGCCGCCGTGCAGCGTCAAGACGTCGCAGTGCTGACCATCGACCAGAGTGCCGTTGGTTGAGCCAAGGTCCTCTACGGTGACTTCACCGTCCATGGTGACAACCAGCAGCCCGTGCCGCCGGCTGACCCCGTCGTCGTCGATGACGACGTCACAGTCGGCCGCGCGCCCCACGATAAGTCGTCCGGGACCGAGCCGGTAGGTCCGGCCGACGCTGGTACCCTGTAGAACCGTCAGGTAGGCGTTGTTGGGCCCGGGGGCCTGCTCGAGGAGGTTTGGTACCGGCCGTATGGCGGTTTCCGCATCTGATCGTGACATAAGTTGGCGGGAATCCGTGCTTTCAGGTTGAAGGTCTGCTGCAGATATTCATCGGACGGTTCTCGCGATGCTTTAGAGGTTTTCAACGGCCGCTGATGCCCGCAGCGCCAACGCCTGTCATTCTATACTCGGGCTTGGAAAGACTGCAGAAAGCAGGAGGTATCATTATCACTGATGGTTTTGCGTGAAGGAGGAAACGATGTCTGCAATTCATGACGACGGAACCGAGATTGGAATCAATGCGGGCGATGCGTATGTGATTGAACCCGGCCACGATGGCCGCTGTCACGTATGAATTCGACAGCACGGCCGCAGAGACTTTCGCAAAAAAATAGTTTGCGAGCCCGGCATCACCCGCCTTCGTCCCAGACGATATTGATCCTCTGCGCTTTTTACCTCGCCGGCGAGCGGCGTATCGCGCAGTAAGCACGCCAGCACAGGGCAAGCAACACGCCGGCCAAAGCACCGTACAAGTGGGCGTCGACGATAACATCGCCGCCCACTGCTTCGGCGGTGCCTGGCAACGAGCCGGCGACCTGTTCCCACAAAAGTTTTGCGCCGACGCCCAGCAACAGCAGCGATGCGAACAATCGAGCGTGCCGCAGTTCAGCCACCGCGCCGTAGGTGAACATGCCGTGCAGGGTGCCGGAAAGTCCTACGTACCAGTTTATTTCTTCATTCAGGGCCAATACCGCCAGCGCGATAACGACAGAAGTGATGACGATAACGATCAGCCATTCCCAGGCGTTCACCGAGGCGCCGAACAAAGCGAACACCAGCGCGGCGCCGGCCATGTTCAGGGCGAAGTGATTCCAGCCAAGGTGAATGAAGTTGGCGCTCAACGTGCGCCACCAGGCGCCTTCGCCGATCAGCTTGCGGTCAAAGCGCAGCGCCTGTTCCAGATCGCCGATCTGGAACAGGAAACAAACGACGATCAGCGTGGCCGGCAGCCAGCCCGCGCGCGCCAGTGCCGCGACTCTCGCCCGTTGTGCCTTTGTGATCTGCACCTCGAATCCATGTCTCTTCGGCGGCGCACTAGCATAGCTCAGCCGGTGGCTGATTGGGTCTGATTGTCACCGTTAACCCGAGTATTTCACACGGCTTGCGTCCCGTTGCGGAAAAGGCGGTTGCGTATCCCATACGTTTCCCAATCACTGAAATATGCAGGTTAAAGCAACAACGTCGCCCGCCGATAACGGAGCAACCGTCCTGAGCCTTCAACAGCCATGTCCATCAAACAAAAACTCGCCCTGGGTGCCTTCGTATTGGCCACCTTGCCGGTGCTGATCGCAATTGCAGCCGGCAGTTGGATTACCGGTAACGCGGCGCACGAGTTGATGAGTGAGCAGACACGCAAGCAGCTGGTGGCGGTGCGCGACAGCAAGAGCATGCAGATCGAAGGGTATTTTCAACGTATTCGCGCGCAGATCGAGACTTTTGCCGAAGATCGCATGATTGTCGACGCGATGCGCCAGTTCAGTTTCGCGTACGCCAACTACGTTGACCATGCCGGCCTCGAAGATCAGGATATCGCTGGTATGCGCGAGGATCTGAGCGGCTATTACGCCAAGCAGTTCGGCCGTGCGTACAACGAAATAAATCCTCACGCGCGCCTCGACGCGACGCAACTTCTGCGCGGCAGCGAGAACCTGATTTCTCTGCAGCACGCTTACATTGCTGGCAATCCGCACCCGCTCGGCGAAAAACATCGCCTGGATGCGGGTGACAACGGCACCCAATACGACCTCGTCCACGAGGTTTATCATCCGGTAATCCGTTCGTATCTGGAGAAGTTCGACTACGCCGATATTCTGCTCGTCGACAGCAAGTCCGGCGAAATCGTGTATTCAGTGTTCAAGCAGCTGGACTATGCGACCTCTCTGCGGGATGGGCCGTATGCGGAAAGCGGCAGCGGTGAGGTGTTCGCCGAGGCGAACGCCGCCAAAACGCCTGATGCCGTCGTGATAGACGACTTCAGCGCGTACACGCCGTCTTTCGAGAAGCCGTCGGCGTTTATAGCGGCACCGATTTTCAGCGGCACGGAGAAAATCGGGGTGCTCGTTTTTCAATTGCCGATCGACCGGATCGATGCGGTGATGACCAGTAACGGCGAGTGGCAGCGCGCCGGCCTGGGTGAGAGCGGCGAGACCTACCTGATCGGGGCCGACCAGACAATGCGCAACATGAGCCGTTTTCTGGTGCAGGATCCCGAAGGTTACTTTACGGCGTTGCAGCGCGCGGGTGCATCGCCGCAGTACGTGTCGGCGATGCGCACACTGCGCACGAGCATCGGGATACAGCGCGTGGATACTCCGGGCGCGGGCGTTGCACTGGCCGGCAACAGTGGCTTCGACGTGTACCCGGACTATCGCGGGGTACCGGTGTTGGCCGCTTATGCACCGCTCGACATCGAGGGCATGAACTGGGCGATCGTCAGCAAGATCGACCAGTCCGAGGCGGGCGCTACCAAGCAGGCGCTGATATCGCGATTGCACATTACATCGGGATTGATCGCGGCCATTATGATCGCGCTCGCTTCGCTGGGTGGCTGGTTCGCCGCCAACCGTCTCAGTCGCTCGATTACTGCGCTGCGGCAGGTGATTATCGAAATCGAGCGTGATGCGGATCTGGCGCGTGAAATCGTTGTGCGCGACAAAGACGAAACGGGGCACATGGCAACCGCGCTGAACGCAATGTTCGAGAAATTTCGCAACACCGTGTGCAGTATCGTGGTGGCCAGCGAGTCGCTGAGCACCGCGGCCATCGAAGTGGCGGAAACCACCGACTCAACCAACGCCGGGGTCAACAAGCAACGTCTGGAGACCGACCAGGTAGCAACCGCCATGGAGCAGATGTCGGCTACCGTAAAAGAGGTTTCGGCCAGTGCTTCGGGCGCCGCCGATGCCGCCAAACGGGCCAAGCAAGGTGCCGAAACCGGCCACCGGCTTGTGGAGCGCGCCATGCAGGACATCAACAATCTCGCCGAGGGTGTCGAGCGCACCGCGCAAGCGATCCATGAGCTGGATTTGCACAGCGATCGCATCGGTGCCGTGCTGGACGTGATCGGCGGGATTGCCGAACAGACCAACCTGCTGGCACTGAACGCGGCCATCGAAGCGGCCCGGGCCGGCGAACAGGGTCGTGGCTTTGCCGTGGTTGCCGACGAAGTCCGCACGCTCGCCAGTCGCACCCAGCAATCCACGCAGGAGATACAGACGATTATCGAGCAGTTCCAGACCGGCACCCGCGATGCGGTCTCCGCAATGGAAGGCAGTCGTGAGCAGGCGCGCGAGAACGTGGAGCAGGCCGCCAAGGCGGCACAAGCCCTGGGCGATATCACCGCGGCAGTGACTCAAATTACCGAGATGAACGACTTGATTGCGAGCGCGGCATGCGAGCAGTCGACCATGACGGACAGTGTATCGGCGAGTGTAGTGGCTATTGCACAGGTTGCCGAATGCACGACACAAGGCGCCGCCGGGACAGCGCAGGCGACACGGCGACTGAACGATCTGGCGAGCGAACTCGCCACCCTGGTCAAGCAGTTCAAAGTTTGACCCGCAGGTGCACTTCGTCAGGTAAAAGTCGTTACCGCGCGGTAACCTGTGAGCAGTGGGAGTGCGTGTTATGCTGCTGATTTCTCGATACCGACGGGGATCAGGAATGAGTGAACGGCGGCTCGCGCGCGGTTTCACATTGATCGAAATAATGGTGGTGGTGGCGATTCTCGCGATTCTCGCCGCGGCCGTGATTCCACGCATCATGGATGAGCCCGACAAGGCTCGCGTGGTCAAGGCGAAAAGCGATATCCGCGCAATCGAAGCGGCGCTCAACCTGTACCGATTGGACAACTACACGTACCCGAGTACCGACCAGGGCATCGAGGCGCTCGTCAGTGCACCTTCCCTGTCCCCGGAACCGGAAAACTACAAAGAAGGCGGTTACATCAACAAAATGCCCAAGGATCCGTGGGGTAACGAATACCAGTACCTCAGTCCCGGCGAGAACGGTGAAATCGATATCTACTCGCTGGGTGCCGACCGCAGCCCGGGCGGGTCTGGGTTTGCCGCGGATATCGGTAACTGGAACATCGACTAGAGTCGTGCCCCGTCCCTGACCGCGATGCTTCCTGAACCCGTTCACCCGGTGTCGACGGGTAGCAGCCGCGCAGCCTGCGCGCCCGCCGGTTTTACATTGGTGGAAGTCCTGGTGGTCGTGTTGATCATCGGGCTGTTGTTCGGTTTTGCTATTCTGGCGATCAATCCCGGCAGCCGCGATGCACGCCTGGAGAAGGAAGCCACGCGACTTTGGCGTTTGATGTTGCTCGCTGCCGAAGAGTCCTTGCTGCAGGCTCGAGAACTCGGTGTGCGCTTGGCGGATTCGGGCTATGCGTTTTACGCGCTGGAAGAGGGCAAGTGGAAGGTCCTGGTCGGTGACAAGCGTCTGCGCGAAC
>Ga0224508_10003209_pt1 | contig 13586 bp, 10 predicted proteins | sample SF_Jan12_sed_USG_4_FD_170157 | JGI IMG/M metagenome (GOLD analysis project Ga0224508, IMG submission 170157) | Sediment microbial communities from San Francisco Bay, California, United States - SF_Jan12_sed_USGS_21 | ecosystem: Environmental > Aquatic > Marine > Sediment | place: USA...
GCCGAAATTGCTTCACCGAGAGCGATCGAACGACCGCTGGCTGCTCCGTGACCTGGGGATTCAACAAGGTGTCATCACTGTGAGTGATGCGCGCTTGCACCTGCCAGCTGTGGATCCGATAAGGTTGGCGGAACCGTACAGCAGTTCGTCGGCTCCGCACGGGCCGAGGGACCGAGCTCGGCAGGGCCAGAGTCGTCCCGGTCGGCCCGGACACGGACCGACGCCTCAATCCTCAGACGGTCGCTGCCCAGACGACGACCGGACCAGACGACTTGGAGTTCCGTTGCGTGATTTCCCGGCGCCACAGGGCCTGTACGACCCCCGTTTCGAGCACGACTCGTGTGGTGTGTCCTTCGTCGCCGACCTCCACGGCCGGCCGAGCCACGACATCGTCATCAACGCGTTGGGCGCCCTGCGATGCCTCCAGCACCGGGGCGCGACCAACGCCGAGCCGAACACCGGCGACGGTGCGGGGCTCCTGATCCAGGTTCCCGATGCGTTCTTCCGCTCGCAGCTCCCCGATCTCCCGCCGGCTGGCACCTACGCCACCGGAATGGGCTTCCTGCCCCCGGAGCCTTCGACCTGCGACAAGGCCAAGACGGCGATCGAGGCGGTCGTCGCCGAAGAGGGACTCGAGGTCGTCGCCTGGCGCACCGTCCCCACCGATCCCTCGTCGCTCGGCGAGCAAGCTCGGGGGGTCATGCCGTCGTTCGAGCAGGTGTTCATCGCCTCACCGGCGGGAACGGCGGAACCGCCCAGCGGATTGGCTCTCGACCGGCAGGTCTACGTTGCCCGCAAGCGGATCGAGCACGAGCTGCCCGACCAGATCGGAGCAGCTCTCTACTTCCCGAGCTTGAGCAGCCGCACGTTCGTGTACAAGGGGATGCTGACCACGCCGCAGCTGGGCTCGTTCTTCCCAGAGCTGACCGACGAGCGCATCGAGAGCGGCCTGGCTCTCGTGCACTCCCGGTTCTCGACGAACACGTTCCCCTCCTGGCCGCTCGCCCACCCCTATCGGTTCGTCGCCCACAACGGCGAGATCAACACGGTGATGGGCAACCGGAACTGGATGCGGGCCAGAGAAGGGGTGATGAAGGCCGAGCAGTGGGCCGGAGCCGAGGAGAAGCTCTTCCCGATCTGCACCCCCGCCGCGTCCGACACAGCCAGCTTCGACGAAGCCCTCGAGCTCCTCCACCTCGGTGGCTACCCACTACACCACGCCGTGTTGATGATGATCCCGGAGGCCTGGGAGCGCCACGACGACATCGGGGCAGAGCAACGCGCGTTCTACGACTTCTACTCCTCTGCGATGGAGCCGTGGGACGGACCGGCATCGGTCACGTTCACCGATGGCACGATCGTCGGCGCGGTGCTCGACCGCAACGGGCTCAGACCGAGCCGATACTGGGTAACCGACGACGACCTGGTGATCATGGCCTCGGAGGTCGGCGTGATCGACGTCGAGCCGTCCAAGGTCGTCGGCAAAGGGCGACTCGAACCGGGGAAGATGTTCCTCGTCGACACCAGCCAGGGTCGTATCATCGACGACGACGAGATCATGCGCGACCTGGCCGCCGAGCATCCCTATGGCGAGTGGCTGGCCGGCCGCTACCGCCTGGACGACCTGCCACCCTTCGAGGTGTCGTTGACCTGTCCTACCCCCGGGGAGCTGCAGGCCGAGCAGGCGACGAACGGGTACACGATCGAGGAGCTGGAGCTGCTGGTCGATCCGATGGTGATCGACGGGAAGGAGGCGATCGGTTCGATGGGAACCGACACGCCCCCGGCGGTGCTCTCCAGCCGTCCTCGGATGCTGTACGACTACTTCTTCCAGCTGTTCGCCCAGGTCACGAACCCGCCTCTCGACGCTCTCCGCGAGGAGCTGGTCACGAGCCACCGGGTGATCGTCGGCCCCGAGTCGAACATCCTCGTACCGGGGCCCGACTGGTGCCATCAGCTCGAGCTCGCCTATCCGGTCGTCACGGCCGCCCAACTGCAGCGGATCGTCCAGGCCGGTCGCGCCGGGCTCGATCAGTTCACCTCGGCGGTCATCTCGGGCTTGTACCCGGTGGCCGAAGGTGAGGCCGGGCTCCGGGCAACCATCGACGACATCAAGACCCAGGTCAGCTCGGCGATCGCGGACGGGGCGACGATCATCGTGCTCTCGACCAGGGGAGCGACCGCCGACCTCGCCCCGATCCCGTCGCTCCTGCTGACCGGGGCCGTGCACCACCATCTCGTGCGGGAGAAGCTCCGGACCCAGGCCGGCCTGATCGTCGACAGCGCCGATGCCCGGGAGGTGCACCACTTCGCCCTCCTGCTCGGGTGTGGCGCCAACGCAGTCTGCCCGTCGCTGATCTTCGACACGATCGCCTCCCGCGCCGACGATCGGGCCTCGGCCGAGGCCAACTACATCAAGGCCGCTTCGAACGGCGTGATCAAGGTCATGTCCAAGATGGGGATCTCGACCGTGGCGTCCTATACCGGGGCCCAGATCTTCGAAGCGGTAGGGCTCAGCCAGGGCTTGGTCGACGAGTTCTTCACCGGGATCACGTCGAAGCTGGGCGGCATCGGGCTCGCCGAGCTGGCCGAGGAGTGCCGGCTGCGCCACGTCCGAGCGTTCCCCGATCGGCCCGAGCTCCTGGCCCACCGAGGCCTCGACTATGGCGGCGAGTACCAGTGGCGGCGGGAGGGCGAGTACCACCTCTTCAACCCGGAGACGGTCTACAAGCTCCAGCACGCGACCCGCACGAAGCGCTACGAGGTGTTCAAGGAGTACACGAGCCTCGTCGACAACCAAGCCGAGCAGCTGGCCACCCTCCGGGGCCTCTTCCGGTTCGACACCGGGGGCCGGGAACCGGTGCCGATCGGGGAGGTGGAGCCCATCTCGGAGATCGTGAAGCGGTTCGCCACCGGGGCGATGAGCTACGGATCGATCTCGGCCGAGGCCCACGAGACCCTGGCGATCGCCATGAACCGGCTCGGTGGCAAGTCGAACACCGGGGAGGGCGGCGAAGATCCCGAGCGGTTCGTGCCGTTGCCGAACGGCGACTCGAAGCGGTCCGCCATCAAACAGGTCGCGTCGGGCCGGTTCGGTGTGACCTCGGAGTACCTGACGGAGTCCGACGACCTCCAGATCAAGATGGCGCAGGGGGCCAAGCCCGGCGAGGGCGGTCAGCTTCCGGGGCGCAAGGTATACCCGTGGATCGCCAAGACGAGGCACTCGACCACCGGAGTCGGCCTCATCTCTCCGCCGCCCCACCACGACATCTACTCGATCGAGGATCTCGCGCAGCTCATTCACGACCTGAAGAACTCGAACCCGTCGGCCCGGGTCCACGTCAAGCTGGTGGCCGAGGTCGGGGTCGGCACGGTGGCGGCCGGCGTCAGCAAGGCCAAGGCCGACGTGGTGCTGATCTCCGGCAACGACGGCGGGACCGGGGCCTCCCCGCTCACGTCGCTGAAACACGCCGGCGGGCCGTGGGAGCTCGGCTTGGCCGAGACCCAGCAGACGCTACTGCTGAACGACCTCCGCGACCGGATCGTCGTCCAGGTCGACGGGCAGATCAAGACCGGCCGCGACGTGGTGATCGCCGCTCTGCTCGGCGCCGAGGAGTTCGGGTTCGCCACCGCACCCCTCGTGGTGTCGGGCTGCATCATGATGCGGGTCTGCCATCTCGACACCTGCCCTGTCGGGGTCGCCACCCAGAACCCCGTGCTGCGAGAGCGGTTCGCCGGCAAGCCGGAGTTCGTCGAGACGTTCTTCGAGTACATCGCCGAGGAGGTCCGCGAGCTTCTGGCCCAGCTCGGGTTCCGGACCCTCGACGAGGCGATCGGGCGGGTCGAGTGCCTCGACACGACGGAAGCGATCGACCACTGGAAGGCGTCGGGTCTCGATTTGACGCCCATCCTGCACCTCCCGGCCACCGACGAGGGAGCCGCCCGCCACTGCACGACCGGCCAGGATCACGGGCTGGATCACGCCCTCGACCAGCAGCTGATCACCACCGCCGCCCCGGCCCTCGCCACCGGAGCGCCGGTGTCGCTCCGGTTCCCGATCGCCAACACGAACAGGACCGTCGGCACGATGCTCGGCCACGAGCTGACCAAGAGGTACGGCGGCGCGGGCCTACCCGACGACACGATCGAGATCGACTTCACCGGCTCGGCCGGCCAGTCGTTCGGGGCGTTCGTCCCCCGCGGTATCACGATGCGGTTGGAGGGCGACGCCAACGACTACTTCGGCAAGGGTCTCTCTGGTGGGCATCTCCGGCTCTTCCCGCCGGTCGATTCGCCGTTCGTGGCAGAGGAGAACATCATCGCCGGCAATGTCATCCTCTACGGCGCCACCTCCGGAACGGTCCACATCCGCGGCGTCGTCGGCGAGCGCTTCTGCGTGCGCAACTCCGGTGCCGAGGCGGTCGTCGAGGGCGTCGGCGACCACGGATGCGAGTACATGACCGGTGGGGTGGCGGTCGTGCTCGGCTCCACCGGTCGTAACTTCGGGGCTGGCATGTCGGGCGGGATCGCCTACGTGCTCGACACCGAAGGAACCTTCCCCAGCCGGGTCAACCGGGAGATGGTCGAGCTGGAGGACCTCGACAGCGAGGACGACGTCCGTCTCTACGGGCTGATCGAGCGCCACATGACCGAGACCGGCTCGACGGTGGCCAAGAGCCTGCTCGCCGATTGGAGCAACAGCTTGCAACGATTCGTGAAGGTCATGCCGACCGACTACCGACGGGTCCTCGACGCTGAGCAGCGGGCGGCGAGGGACGGGACAGACCCGGTGGCAGCGATGATGGAGGCCGCCCATGGGTGATCCCCGCGGCTTCCTCCTCCACGACCGGCGGCTGCCGACACGACGTCCGGTTCCCGTGCGCCTCAAGGACTGGCAGGAGGTGTACGAGCCGTTTCCCGAGAGCGAGCTGCGCGACCAGGCCTCGCGCTGCATGGACTGTGGCATCCCGTTCTGCAACAACGGGTGCCCGCTCGGCAACCTCATCCCCGACTGGAACGACCTCGTCTACCGCAACGACTGGAAGCAGGCGATCGACCGGCTGCACGCAACGAACAACTTCCCGGAGTTCACCGGTCGGCTGTGCCCGGCGCCGTGCGAGGCAGCCTGCGTGGCTGGGATCAACACCGACCCGGTCACGATCAAGAACATCGAGGTGACGATCGTCGATCGGGCCTGGGCCGAGGGCTGGATCACGCCGATCATCGCCTCCAAGAAGACGGGAAAGCGGGTGGCCGTCGTCGGGTCCGGACCAGCGGGTCTGGCCGCCGCCCAGCAGCTGACGCGAGCCGGACACGACGTCGTCGTGTTCGAGCGGGCCGACCGGGTCGGCGGCCTCCTGCGGTACGGCATCCCCGAGTTCAAGATGGAGAAGGCGGTCCTCGACCGCCGGTTGGCCCAGATGGAGGCGGAGGGCACGGTGTTCCGCACCAACGCCTACGTCGGCAGCGACCCGAGCCATCCCGATCACGTCCCGGTCAGCGAGCTGACCGACACCTTCGACGGGATCGTGCTCGCCGGTGGGGCGACCCTGGCGAACGATTTCGTGGCCAACGCTCCCGGCCGAGAGCTCGATGGCATCCACCAGGCGATGGACTACCTGCCGCCGGCCAATCGAGTGCAGGAAGGCGACCTCGACGAGCCACCGATCACCGCCGCCGGCAAGAAGGTCGTGATCCTCGGCGGTGGCGATACCGGAGCCGACTGCCTCGGTACCGCCAACCGGCAGGGAGCCGAGATCGTCCACCAGTTCGAGATCATGCCGCGACCCCCCGACGAGCGGTCCGAGCAGAATCCGTGGCCGACCTGGCCGTTGATCATGCGCACCGCCTCCGCCCACGAGGAGGGCGTCGAGCGCCGGTTCTCGGTCAACACGACCGAGTTCGTCGGCTCCGACGGCAGGGTCACGCACCTGCGGGGCCACGAGGTGGCCTGGGTGACGAACGAGAGCGGTCCGCCCCGCCCAGAGCAGATCGAGGGGACCGACTTCGAGCTCGAGGTCGACCTGGTGCTGCTGGCCATGGGGTTCCGGGGCCCCGAGGGAGGCATCATCGACAAGCTCGGACTCGAGACCGACGATCGGGGCAATGTGGCCCGTGACGATCGCTGGGCCACCTCGGCCGACAACGTGTTCGCCTGCGGTGACATGGGCCGGGGCCAGAGCCTGATCGTTTGGGCCATCGCCGAGGGACGCTCGTGCGCTGCTGCCGTCGACGAGGCGTTGATGGGCGCCACCCTCCTACCCTCGCCCATCAGGCCCACCGATCGCCCGATGACCTGACCGCTCGCCGCGTGGCGCGGCGGGCGAGCTCAGCTGTTGGCCGGCTCGGTCGCCGCCTCCTCGACGAGGTTCTCGAGCAGGAGGCGGTAGAGCGACGAGCAGACCCGGAAGGCGCTCTCGCCGGTCTCGGTGATCACGTCGGCGACGGTGTTTCGACCGTCGAGTAGTGAGAGGAACCGCCACTCGTCGGCGGTGACCAACCGCTGGTCGACATCGGTCGGCAGCGATCGGGCCAGGGTGAACACCGCTCCGGTCGACGGTATGCGGGCAGCGATCCGGCGCCAGATCTCGAGCCGCTCCTGAGCCTTCGCCACCAGCTCACCGGTCTCCTGGGCGAACCGATCCCCGAGCGGGTGGGTCTCGTCGCCATCGAACCGATAGCTGGCATCGGTCGGGACGAGCATCTCGAACAGCGCGTTGAGGTTGTGCTCGTGCAGCAGCCGCCGCACGGCGCCCTCGGAGCCGGGATGATCGGCCAACATCCGATCGAGAGCCGACGGCGCCCCGTTGTCGCCGGCGGCGCGGTCGTCTCCTTCGCGGTCCAACAGAGCCCGTAGCTCGGCCTCGGTGCCGACGTTGCCGTCGAACAACACTCGAGCCAGATCCGGGCTCGAGCCGGTGCTGGCCAGATACGTACGACCGGCGCTGAACCAGACCTCGCTTCCGTCCCCGATGCGAAGGACCCCGGTCATCCCGTCACCGGCGATCGCGGACAGCAACGCCGGCAGCGGCGTGTCGCTGAGTGTCCCATCAGCTCGTTGTTCGGTCTCCACTCCACGACAGTAATGCAAACCCCAACCGCTACCGATGGACCTTGGTGAACTTCACCTGGCGGGATCATGCACTGCCGGGCAACGGCTCAAGACAACTGCCGCTCGGCCGATCACGGCAGTAGAGAGTCGAGATCGGCAGAGAGATCGAGAGGACGATGCTGGACAATCTGAGCGTGCGCACCAAGTTCCTCGCTGCCGCCGCCGTTCCGGCGAACGTGTTGGTCGTACTGGCGACCATCGCCGTCGGGGTGGCGGGCGACCCATTGCTGGCCGTCATAGCCGGCGTCGGGGCCGTCGCCACGCTCTTCGTCGCCCACCACATCGGGTCGACCCTGACGGCAAGGCTCTCCGTGCTGTCGGCCGACCTGGCGACCACCGACCTCGATGAGGATCCTCCACCCGATGCTGCCCACGCCTCCGACGAGATCGGCGACCTCGAGCGAGCGGTCCACCGGCTGCAACGACGAGCCGGCGAACACCGAGCCGACGCCAGGCAGGCATCGAGCCGATTCGTGCGCTCGCTGATCAGGAACCTGTCCGAGCGGAACCACGTCCTCCTGGATCGCCAGATCGAGCACATCGATTGGCTCGAAGCGACCGAGGAGGACCCCGACCGGCTCGAGGCCCTCTTCGAGCTCGACCACTTGGCGATCAGGATGCGCCGGATCTGCGAGAGCATGATGGTCGTGGCCGGGACCGACTCGATCCACGATCGTGTCGACCCCGCACCGGCCACCGACGTCATCCGAGTAGCGATCGGCGAGAACGCGGACTACCGGAAGATCCAGGTCCAGTCGCTCGACGACGCGATGATCGATCCGGGCGCCGCCTGCGAGTTGACCCACGTCGTGTCGGAGCTGCTCGCCAACGCAACCCGGTTCTCGCCGCAGGGCGAACCAGTCGAGCTATACGCAACCTTGCTCGACGACGGGTCGTACCGGGTGACGATCATCGACCAGGGTTCAGGCATGGACGACGACCGGCTGGCCAAGGCCAACGCCGTGCTCAGCGATCCCCCCGATCTCGATGCCGATCTCGACGACGAGATCGGGCTCCATGTGACAGGCCGGCTGGCGCGACAGCTCGGAGCGATCGTCACGCTGTCGAGGACGGCGGGGTCGGGCGTCACCGCCGAGGTCGTGCTGCCGAGCAACCTCGTCGGCGCGGCACCCGACCCGACAACGTCGGGAGGATCGGGGGCGCCGAGACCCCAGCGGCCGGAGCCGATCGGCCAGTGGGTCCCGCCGACGGTCGATCCGGAGGTGCCGGGCGCGCTCCGACCACGTGTCGGCGCGACCGTAGAATCGGGGGTCTCCGCCGACGTTGCGGGTACAGGCCCGCAGCCGGCCCGCGACGAGGCGGGCGAGACCTGGCAAGCGGCGGTCCCGACCGCTCGAGCAGCCGCCGATCAGCTCGGCCTGAAACGGCGGGAGCGCCGTGAGTCGTCGGCATCGACGACGACCCCCGGGGGGCCGCCGGCCCGGTCGAGCACACGCAAGCCTGACGAAGTCCGATCGATGATCACGAAGTATCGCGACGGGCTTCGAGGCGGCCAGGACACCCGCGACCGGGCATCGGATCGCTGAACGTCGGAGCGCACCGACGATTGCGGCCATCGCTGGCGGTTGTGCCATCTTGTGCCGCATGACCGCAGTCGAGCTACTCGAGGGCCTGGCGACGACCAGGGCGATCCGCCGCTACCGGGACGAACCGATCCCCGACGACGACCTGGCCACGATCCTGTTCGCCGCCACCCGGGCCCCGACCGGCTCGAACCGGCAGAACTTCCGGTTTCTCGCGCTCACCGATGGGCCGCTCGCCGGCGAGGCGAAGTCCCTGCTCGGCACGAGCTTCCGGGCCGGCTGGAACGCCAAGCGGTCGAGCGATGGCTATGGCTGGGGCTCGGGAATCGACGACGACTCGCCCAAGGCCCGAATGGCCCGCTCGATGCAGCACTTCGTCGATCACTTCGAGCGGACCCCTGTCGTCATCCTCCCCTGTATTCGGTCTCGCCATCACAGCCTGATCGACGGAGCCAGCATCTACCCGGCGTGCCAGAACCTCCTGCTCGCGGCTCGGGCCCTCGGCTACGGCGGAGTGCTTACCGGCTGGCACAAGCCGGTCGAAGCCGAGCTGCGGGACCTGCTCGGCATCCCCGATGAGATCGAGGTAGCGGCGACGATCCCCCTCGGCAAGCCGGTCGGGCACCACGGACCGGTCCGCCGCCGTCCACTCGCCGAGCTGGTGTTCGACGATCGCTGGGGTCGAGCCGCCCCTTGGGCCGTCGACCCCGAGGGCACCCGGTTCACCTCAGCCGGCCCGCCAGGCCAAACCGACCGCGGTGACCTGACCGGATCGCAAGGGCACGACCGTCGCCGGTGACGGCCCACGTCCACCACGGCGTAGGCCTGACCCCCTAGCGTCAGAACGGCGCTGCGCCGAGGAAGTCGAGACCCCGCTCGAGGAATGGGAAGGCCTTCGGGAGCCCGAAGTGATCGACCCCGGGCAGGGTGAGCAGCTCGGCATTGGGGAGGGCGTCGACGAGCGGCTCCGCCGGACCGGCGAAGTCCTTCTCGCCGATGACGACCAGTGTCGGATTGGTGATCGCTGCCAGTTCTTCGGGACCGAGCGGCGGGTGCTTGCGTTGGATGAACGCAGCCAGGGCCTTCGGATCGTTCCCGTCGCCCTCGGCCATGGACTTGAAGTGCTGGGCCACCATGTCCTCGGCCTCGGCGGTTCCCTGCAGCGCGTCGAGGATCGGGTTGCCCTCCCGCCGCTCGAACAACGATTTCCCGATCCCGCCGACGACGAGCCGTCCGAAACGGTCGGGATCCCGCGACGCCAGCACGAGGAGGATCCGGGCCCCCGCCGAATAGCCGACGCCATCGACGGGGCTGGGCGGCAGCGCGTCCTCGACGAGCTGCTCGACCGCGTCGTACTCGGCCGGGTCGTGGGGCTTGGGTGCATCGCCGTGACCGAGGAGATCCGGGGCGATGACCTCGCGTCCGGCCTCGGTCAGCAGATCGACCCATCCCGGCTCGTGCCACGTTCGTCGGGCCGAGGTGGTGAAGCCATGGAGCAGGAGGACCGGATTGCCCGCCATGTCAGGCGGACGCGAGGACGGTGTCGGCCTCGTCGGTGACGGTGGCGTAGGGACCGCCGGCCTGGTCGGCGCTGCGACGGATGGCGGCGATGTCGGAGGTCCGGTAGCTCGCCAGTCGGATGCTCCACGAGTCGATCACGTAACGGTTGTCGCGGAAGGCGAAGAACGTGGTGAGGGGGCCCTCCTGCTGGTACGCATCGGCGCCCTCCACGATGTCGGTTGTCTGATCTGTCAGGGTCACGGCGAACAGCGCCATGGCGAACCTCCGTCATTTGCGGCCAGGACCGGTACTGGCTCGCTTCAGACAACGTACGACGGATCGACTGTGCGGTACCAGATGCGTAACCCTGTGGATTTCACGACTTATCCACAGCACCCCCGGCTCTTCGCCCAAGGCCTCATCACAGCACCCCGGCTCTTCGCCCAAGGCCTCATCACAGCACCCCGGCTCTTCGCCCAAGGCCTCATCGCGTAGGGTGGAGCGGTGGCCGGGAGAGAGCCAGTGCGACCCGATCACCTCGTGCAGCCACATCCTGGCCGCTTCGCTCCCGAGCGCCCCGACTACGACGCCTGCCTCGCCGCCCACGAGGCGGCCCTGGCCGCGGGCCGGGCCGCCTATCCCGATCCGGCCACCGGTCTGTACGTCTGGACCGCCGCCTATTTGCTCGACCGGGACTGGTGCTGTGATGGTGGATGTCGACACTGCCCCTACGTCGGTGCGAGCTTCGACGACGGCAGCCGGACCGACCGCGACGACCCGATCAGGAGAACAGCCGATGAGTGACCGGATCCAGGTGACCATGGAAGGGGGCGTCGCCGATGTGCGGCTCAACCGGCCGGAGAAGATGAACGCCCTCGACCCCGGCATGTTCGCCGCCCTTGTCGACACCGCCGACTCGCTGGCCACCGACCCGTCGCTGCGGTGTGTCGTGCTGTCGGGCGAGGGCCGGGCGTTCTGCGCTGGCCTCGACTTCGCCAGCTTCCAGGGGATGACCGAGGCCGGCGACGGGACGGACCCGACGGTCGAGGGGCAGGCCGACGATCCCGACGCCTTCGGCGCTGGATCGGAGTCGCCGACCCCCAGCCTGGCCGACGCCGACGAGGGCCGGATCACCCACCGGGGCCAACAAGCGGTCTACGGATGGACCTCGCTCCCGGTGCCGGTCATCGCCGCCGTCCACGGCCACGCGCTCGGCGGAGGCATCCAGCTCGCGCTCGGCGCCGACATCCGCATCGTCGCCCCCGATGCCAAGCTGTCGATCCTCGAGATCCGATGGGGCTTGATCCCCGACATGACCGGCACGCAGTCCCTCGTCGATCTGGTCGGCCTCGACGTGGCCAAGGAGCTGACGTTCACCGGTCGGATGGTGTCAGGGGCCGAGGCGGTCGAGCTCGGGCTCTGCACGCAGCTGGCCGACGATCCCCGGACCCACGCCCTCGAACTGGCACACGAGATCGCGGCGAAATCGCCCGATGCGGTCCGTGCCGCCAAGCGGCTGTTCAACCAGGCGTCGAGGGTGTCACTGGCGGAAGGCTTCGCTGCCGAACGCCAGGAGATCAGCCGTCTGATCGGCAGCGCCAACCAACTCGAGCAAGTCAGTGCCTTCTTCGAGAAGCGCGCCCCCAACTTCGCCGACCCGACCTGACGATCAGAGCCCAACCGCAGCGCCGGTCAGGGCTCGGGGGTCGGCGACGCCGGACAACGCCCCGTTTGCATCGATCAGGTGCGCGTGACCGAACAGGCCGTGACCCCATGGGCGCTCCTCCACGCGGTGGCCCAGATCGACCAGACCGGCGGTCCACGTCGTCCCCTCCTCGACGGCGACGACGAGGTCGGCGGCTGGTCGCTGCCACGTGTCGAAGCCGATCGCCTCCGGCACGGTCAGCGTGAACCGGGGAGCGGTCAGGCTGCGTCCCGGGCTCGACCCCTCATGGAGCAGGCGAGCGAGGAGCTGCAGTATGACCTGGGGCTGGCCGTCGCCGCCCATCGTCCCCAGCGGCGCCCTGAGCGAGCCATCGGGCCGGGTGATCATGGCCGGCGAGAGCGTGCTCGGCGGCCGACGGCCAGGGCCGAGCTCCGCTGGGTGGCCGTCGATCAGGGAGAAGCCGATGCCCCGATTGTGGAGGAAGACGCCGACCTCGGGAACGGCGATGTGGGCGCCGAAGCCTGCGGCGTTCGACTGGATGAGCGACACTCCTCGCCGGTCGCGATCGACCGTGCAGAGGTAGATCGTTCCTCCCCCGGCGACCGGCGCACCGACCGTCGACGGCACCGTCGCCGAGATCGCGTCCCGTCTCGGACCGAGCCGCTCCTCGGACACCAGGGCCGCCCCGTCGGCTCCCTCGTACAGGGAGTCCAGCCGGTCGAAGGCCGCCTGCTTGGAAGCCTCGATCAGGAGGTGGGCCCACCGGGGATCGTCCGGATCGTCCGGCAGGTCGAGCCCGGCAGCGATAGCGGCGCCGGCCAGCGACAGATAACCCTGGGAGTTCGGGGGCGCCGTCCAGAGCCGGTGACCCCAGGCGTCAACCGTGACCGGGGCAACCCATTCGGCCTGGCTGCGGGCGAGATCGTCGTCGGTGTACAGGCCGCCGCCGATCCGCACGAGCCCCTCGCCGAACTGTCCCCGATACCAACCATCGCGACCCCCGGCGGCGATCGCTCGCAGCGACCGGGCGACACCGGGCCGGGTGACGATGTCTCCGGCCCCAACCGGGGCACCGTTCCGGACGTAGTCGTCGGCCCCCTCGACGTCGGCGATGAGCTTCGTCATCGCGCCGAGCTGCAGCGAGACGACGAACCCTCGCTCGGCGACGTCGATCGCCGGGGCGAGCACGTCGGCCAGCGGCAGCTCACCGTGCGCCTCGCAGAGCTCAACCCAACCGTCGACGCAACCGGGGATCGGTGTCGAGCGGATGTCGTCCCTGAACGGCATGGAGGTGTGACCCTCGGCTCGGAGCCTGTGGGGGTCGGCGCCGGAGCCGGCCCGGCCCGATGCGTTGAGGGTCTTGGGCACGGGCGAGCCGTCGTGGACGAGCGCCCACAGGTCGCCGCCCATCCCACACATGTGCTGAGTGGTGACCGCCAGCACGGCCGAGGCGCCGACGGCGGCGTCGACCGCGTTGCCGCCCGCTGCCAGCAAGCGGACGCCGGCCGCCGACGCGACGTGATCGACGGTGCACACCATGCCGCCGGTCGCCGAGCGCGCGTACTCGGTGCGGGGAGCATTGACGGCCGAGCTGGTCACGGATGAATCTCCTCACCGGCCCGCCGGTCGGTCGGGCCCCTCGTCATCTTCGGGCCACTGCCCTCGAGATTGCAAGACGTCGCGGAGCAGCTCGGTGCGGTCGGTCATGATCGCGTCGACCCCCCGATCGAGGAGGTTCACGATCTCGGTCTCGTCGTTGACCGTC
>Ga0224508_10003210_pt1 | contig 13581 bp, 15 predicted proteins | sample SF_Jan12_sed_USG_4_FD_170157 | JGI IMG/M metagenome (GOLD analysis project Ga0224508, IMG submission 170157) | Sediment microbial communities from San Francisco Bay, California, United States - SF_Jan12_sed_USGS_21 | ecosystem: Environmental > Aquatic > Marine > Sediment | place: USA...
TATTGAACTGCTTGCGAATGCTGGCATAGGCGCCGGTCGCATAGCTTGCTGCCTGGCCACCGCCGCAGGAGGCCGACGGTAGTGAGATCGCGCGACCGACCGAGAGCAGTTCAACCAGCATCTTCCAGCCCCGGCCGGCCTGCTCCGCACCGCCAATGATGTAGTCGAGCGGAACAAAGACATCCTTGCCGGAAGTGGGGCCGTTCTGGAACGCAATCGTCAGTGGATAGTGCCGCCGGCCGACCTCGACACCCTTGGTATCGGTGGGGACCAGGGCCGCGGTAATGCCGTACTCGTCCGTGTCACCGATCAGGTGGTCCGGGTCGTACAATTTGAATGCCAACCCGAGAACCGTGGCGACAGGCGCAAGCGTGATGTAGCGCTTGTCCCAGTTGAGCCTGATGCCCGTAATCGTCTTGCCGTTCCACTTGCCTTTGCAGATAACGCCGGTGTCGATCAGTGACGCGGCGTCGGAGCCGGCCTGTGATGACGTCAGTGCAAAACAGGGGATCTCCTCGCCGGACGCGAGCCCGGGGAGGTAGCGCTGTTTCTGTTCTTCGGTACCGTAGTGCAGCAACAGTTCGGCGGGGCCGAGTGAGTTCGGTACGCCGATCGTCGACCCAACCGTGGGACTGCGGCCGCCGATCTTGGCCAAGACCATTGCCGTTGCGTAAGCCGAGAATTCGAGACCACCGTACTGCTTGGGAATAATCATCGCGAAGAAGCGGTGTTTGATGATGAAGTCCCATACCGGCCTGGGCATGTCGGCAAGTTCGTGGCAGATCTCCCAGTCGTCGATCATCCGGCACAGTTCTTCGCACGGCCCGTCGATATAGGCCTGCTCCTCATCGGAGAGCTTGGGCGCCGGGAAGGACATGAGCTTGTCCCACTGGGGCATACCCGAGAACAGCTCACCGTCCCACCAGACATTGCCCGCTTCGAGCGCCTCACGCTCGGTATCGGACATCGAGGGCAACATCTTGCGATACATCGCAAGCAGTGGTTTTGTAATCTTCTCGCGTCGAACTTCGACAAGATTGGGTATGACCATGAGGCCAAACAACACCCAGAGGATTATCAGCCACCACCAGGCGCCGCCGCCAAACACCGTGTAGACGGCGAGCGCGAGGCCCGTCGCAATAGTCGATGTTCGCAGATCGATGCGCTGGTAAGCGAGAAAAACACCGCCGCCGACAAACAGCAGCGCCCAAAACAAGCTAATGGTCAGTCCGGACAAAGCGGAGCTCCCTTTTAGAGGTAAGAGGCAGCATTAAGCTGTCTCACACTTTATAGGAGTTCTTCGATCGCGGCACGTTCCTCGCGCAGTTCTGCTTCGGTTTGGTCCATGCGTTCGCGACTGAAGGAATCTATTTCCAGGCCCTGCACGATTGCATAGTCGCCACCGCTGCAGCGCACCGGGTAGGAGTACATGATGCCGGGCTCGACGCCATAGCTGCCGTCCGCCGGAATGGCCATGCTGACCCAGTCGTCGCCGGGGGTGCCGAGAGCCCAGTCATGCATGTGGTCGATCGCCGCAGATGCCGCTGATGCGGCGGACGATGCGCCGCGTGCCTTGATGATTGCGGCGCCGCGCTGTTGCACAACGGGAATGAACTCATCAGCAAGCCAGCCCTGATCAACGAGGTCGCTGGCGCTCTTGCCGTTTACCGACGCGTGACTGATGTCGGGGTACTGTGTCGCCGAATGGTTGCCCCAGATGGTCATGCGTTCGATGTCATTTACATGGCTGCCGGTCTTGGCTGCCAGCTGGGCCTTGGCCCGGTTGTGGTCGAGGCGCATCATGGCCGTGAAGTTGCGCGGGTTCAGGTCGGGTGCGTTCGCCTGCGCAATCAGTGAATTGGTGTTTGCCGGGTTGCCCACGACAAGTACCTTGACCTCGCGACTGGCATGGTCGTTCATGGCCTTGCCCTGTACCGAGAAGATGGCTGCATTGGCCTCGAGCAGGTCCTTGCGTTCCATGCCGGGCCCGCGCGGGCGCGCACCGACGAGCAATGCGTAGTCGGCGTCCTTGAATGCGACATCGGGGTCGTCCGTGGCGACCAGACCCGCGAGTGTGCCAAACGCACAATCATCGAGTTCCATGACCACACCGTGCAGGGCGGGCAAGGCAGGGGGAATCTCGAGCAACTGAAGGATGACGGGTTGGTCGTTACCCAGCATCTGGCCTGAAGCGATGCGGAAGGCGAGCTGGTAGCCGATCTGGCCGGCAGCGCCGGTAATCGTGACGCGAACGGGTGCTTTCATTGTTGTATTCCTGGCAAGGTGTTCTTTGAAATCGGGGCGGCGATTCTAGCACCCGCTGGCCCGCCAGGCACTTGTGGGATCTACGTGTCCGGGTCGGGTTCCTGGAATTCGGGGAACTCGGCGAGAAGCAATTCCAGCTCCAGCCTGGCCGGCTCGGCAAGGTCCGATCTGCGCAGCTCTTCGATGCAGGCGTACCAGGTCTCCGCCGTTGACCGGGCGTCGGCGTCACACGACAGGGCCTGATCCTTCTTCTCCGCAAAGGCGGCAATCTCGGCTGCAGCCGGCGCAGGCTCCGACGAGCCTGATTGCAGGCGCGCCCGTTCTTCGGCCTCGTGCACCAGGCTCATATCGTCGGCCTCGAATTCGTCCGCTACGGAGTCGCGGTCGAGCGCTGGCTCCTGTTCCAAGACCGGAGGCGAGGTGACGACGGTAGCGGCCGGCGCGTCGGAACGCTCTTCGAGCTCCTGGCGCAGGAGGCCATTGCTCTTGGCGCGGGCCGGCGCTTCATCCAGGACCTCGGCGTCACTGCCGCTGGCCGCCACCGGGGTCCTGTCCTGCACCTGCGAGAGCTCGAGGACGAAGGCGAGACTCAAGCCAATGGTCGCCGCCCAGGCGACCGGTCGAACCCAGGCTCGTGCCAGGCCATAGCGGGTGCGTTCATTCCCGGCTGACATCGACAGGACCTTCCGGTCGAGTTCGGGCGGGGTCTTTTCCGATGCGAGGTCGCGGTATGCGTCCGAAACGCGCGGATCGTTGTCGTTCGATTCTGTGGTCATGATGTTTCTGCCGGTTCGTCAATCGCGCTCCGCAGTTTGTTCACCGCGTAGCGCAGGCGACTCTTTGCTGTTTCGCGATTGCAGCCAGTCACGGCCGCGATCTGGTCGACGCTGAGCCCACCTTCCTCGCGCAACAGGAAGGCGTCTCGCTGCTCCTCGGGAAGCGTCGTCAGCGCGATTTCGAGACGTTCTCTTGCCAGGCTTCGTTCGGTCGCCGTTTCGGGCGATTCGCCCGGGTCACTGTGCAATTCGGGCTCGAGCACCGTGTTGTTGGAATGCCGCTTGTTCCGTCGCACATGGTCGATGAAACAGTTGTGCGCGACACGGTAGAGAAAGGTCGTGAATTTCGCGGTTGGCCGATATGTCTTTCGTGCCTTGATGATCTTGCCCCAGACCTCCTGGAAAATATCGTCGGCACTGTCGCGGTGCCCGCTCAGGCGCAGGAGGTAGCGGTAGATGGCGTCGTTGTGGCGGCGATACAGGATCTCGAACGCCTGCACATCGCCATCCCCGTAACGCAGCATCAGGGCACTGTCATCCGGTGTGTGGACCATGGCCTGAGCATAGGCGAGCGCTGGCTCGCTGCAAAGGGCAATGGCGCCCCCGTGTCGCGGAGAGGCAATGGGCTGCAGGTTGGCGGACATCGGCGATCCCGTAGTGGTTTCTCTTGTAAACGGGTGCCAGGGAAGTGGTGGGTTAAAAAATATTGACCGAAAGGCTTGCAAATAGAGAATCTAGTGTTATAGTTGACTATAACACCAAGTCACCTAACCTCTCAGACGAGGCCCCCGGCAGGACCGGGAGATAAAATATGAGCAAGCTGTCACCGTATATTAATGAAATCGTTAGCTTTATTGTCATGTTGCTGATGCTGGTTGCGCTCGTATCCGGGCAGGCCAATGAGCAGGCCTACCGGCTTGCGGCCATCAATGCAGCGGACAACGAGGGCGTGCGCATCAGTCATTTCCGTCTCGAAGACGAGTAAAGTAGCGACGGAACGTTGCGCCGGTCCGAGCGACCGGCGCCTTTTTAAGCGCCAAGGCGCGAGTTTTACGCAGGAACCCGGGTTTTATGGATCCCAAATGGAATGAAGACCAGCCGATCTATCGCCAGCTACGCGATCGCGTGGTAGCGATGATACTGGAGGGTGTGCTGGGCGACGGAGATGCCTTGCCGTCGGTCAGGAACGTGGCAGCCGAGTACCGGCTCAATCCGCTGACCGTACTCAAGGGTTACCAGGAACTCGTCGATGAGGGCCTGGTGGAGAAGAAACGCGGCCGCGGCATGTTTGTTAACGAAGGTGCGCGCGTAGAGTTGCTAAAGGCCGAACGACAGCGCTTCCTTGAAAAGGAATGGCCGAAAGTCATCGCAACCATTGAGCGCCTCGGGCTCGATACGACTGATCTCTTAAAACAAAAAACCGAAAAGGACACAGGAGTGGATAATGACTAGCCTGGTCAACGCCCGTAACGTCTCCAAGCATTTTGGCTCGGTACGCGCTGTCGACGATGTCAGCTTCGAGATAGAAAAGGGCAAGATTCTCGGGCTGATCGGACCGAACGGCGCCGGTAAGACGACGCTGCTCAAGGCCGTACTGGGGTTGACGGAATGCAACGGCGATCTGTCGGTTCTCGGCTTCGACCCATTCAAGCAGCGCAAACAACTCATGCAGAATATCTGTTTCATCGCTGACGTGGCCGTGCTGCCGCGATGGATCAAGGTGTCGCAGATTCTCGACTTCGTCGAGTCCATTCACCCCAATTTCTCGCGAGCACGGGCCGAAGAACTCCTGCTGCAGACGAAAGTCCGGCCCGGGGCGAGGGTCAAGGAACTCTCGAAGGGTATGGTCACCCAGTTGCACCTGTCGATCATCATGGCGATTGACGCCAAGCTGCTGGTGCTGGATGAGCCGACCCTGGGACTGGATATCCTGTTCCGCAAGGAGTTTTACGCCAATCTCCTGAACGACTATTTTGACGAGGAACGCACCATCCTGATCACGACACATCAGGTCGAGGAGATCGAGAACCTGCTGACCGATGTCATGTTTATCAACGATGGCAAGATCCTGCTCAACTCATCAATGGACACGCTGAGCGATACCTACGTTGAAGTGGCCGCGTCGGGCGAAAACGCCCAGAAGGCACGCGGGCTGGGGCCTATCGCGGAAAGCGAGATGTTCGGCAAGTCGGTCATGCTCTTCGAGGGAGTAAGCCGCGAACACCTGGAGGGACTCGGTGAGGTCCGCATTCCATCGGTGGCCGACCTGTTTGTGGCAAAGATCAAGGAGGCGCGCAAATGATTGCTCATCAACCTGCCCTGATCAAACGCGAGCTGTGGGAACATCGTTCAATCTACGTCACGCCGGCTGCCATTGCGGTTATCGTGACACTCGGTGTGCTCGCGATGCTCATGATGGCATCCGGATTCGCGAAAGAACTCGATCTCGCAATATTCGGCGCACAGAATCTCGCCGGCGATGCAGAGCGCAAAGCCGTATTGACCGGCTTCTTTGTTGGCACGTCCTGGGTGTTTCTCGTTGCACTGATGTTCCTGACCGTGTTCTACAGCCTCGATTCGTTGTACGCCGAGCGCAAGGACAAGAGCATCCTGTTCTGGCGCTCGATGCCCGCGACCGACGCTGAAACTGTCATTTCGAAATTATTGACGGCGGCGATCGTCATTCCTGCGATCACAGCGGTCGGCATATGGGCTACGCACCTCGTCAACCTGATCGTGACGAGTATCTGGGTCTCGGCGAAAGGTGGCGACGCGAGTACGTTGATCTGGGGCTCGGTCTCGATCGTCGACAACTGGATTGCTGCGCTGATTGTCGTCATAGCGTCCGGTTTCTGGATGTCGCCGTTTATCGCCTGGTTCCTGTTCGTCTCGACCTGGGCCAAGCGCATGCCAATCCTGATGGCCTTCATGCCACCCATCGTGCTGGGTCTGCTCGAATGGATCGTATTCCGCACCAAGTACTTCCTGACCACGATCGGAGAGCGCGGCGATATGACGCCGTTGTTCCACAGCATGAGTCTCGAGGCCTTTTTCGAAGAAGAGCAGTGGAGAGATGGTGTGGGGAACATCAGCCTCCTGGAACACATGGATCTCGTGGGATTTGTTACCGATCCGGGATTCTGGAGCGGTCTGTTCGTTTGCGCGATCCTGACGACAGCTGCCATCTACGTGCGCCGCTACCGCGACGACAGTTGATTACACGGTTCCGGGCCGGCTGCTGATATCGAGTTTACGCAGCCTGCCCCGGAACTGGTGGTAGCTCAGTCCAAGCAGGTCTGCGGCAAGCCGCTGGTTGTAACGCGCTTTCTCGAGCGCCGCTTCAAGCAGGTCAATCTCAGTATCAATCAGTCGCTGCTTCAGGTCCGCGGGTAGCAGCGGCGTCTTGCGTCTCGTCAGGACCGGGCGCTCACCGGTCGGGGCGGCGGCGATCTTGAACGGCGAGTCGAACGGGTCCATCGCGATGTCGGGAATGGGTCTCTCGGGGTCCGCGGATCGATAGACGGAACGCTCGATCGCGAACTTGAGTTCGCGAACATTGCCGGGCCACTTGTTCCTGAGCATCGCCGACGTCGCCCTGGGACTGAATCCCGGGAACAAACTCCACTTCAGCTCGCTTGCCATGTTTATCGCGAACGCGTGCGCCAGCGGCAGTATGTCTTCCACGCGTTCGCGCAGGGGCGGGACCGTGATGACGTCAAATGCGAGACGATCGAGCAAATCCTTGCGAAAACTCCCGTTGGCCGCCAGTGACTGCAGATCGGCGTTCGTCGACCCGACGATGCGCACGTCGACCTGCAGCGTCTCATTGCCACCGACCCGCTGAATCTCGCCATATTCGATCGTCCTGAGAATTTTCTCCTGCATCCGCAAGGAGATCGTCGCGAGTTCGTCCAGGATAAGCGTGCCACCATCAGCGCGTTCGAAGTGCCCGATGTGGGTTTTCACGGCCCCCGTGAAAGCACCGGCCTCGTGGCCGAACAACTCTGACTCCAGGATCGACTCGGTCAGTGCGGCGCAGTTGACCTTGACGACGCGTTGCTCCCAGCGGTCCGAGAGGAAGTGCAGCCTTGATGCGATGAGTTCCTTGCCCGTGCCGCGCTCGCCTACCACCAATACCGGCTTTGACAGGGGCGCGGCCCGCGACACGTGCTCGAGCATTTCGAGAAACGCGGGTGCTTCGCCAATGATCGGCTGTGATTCGGGGGAAGTGGCCATTGATAAAGTAGGCCATATCTTGGGCAAAAACACCAATTACTGGTGAAATACACCATCTGTGACCTTCTCGTAAGCTGGATGAAAAGACTATTTATTTCTTTACAATCAAAGTCCTACCAAATTAGCGGCGAGTTGGCATGGATGCTGCAATATAAACAACAAGATTCAACGCAAAAGAGGAAAAACCATGGGTATTTTCACGAGATTCAGCGACATCGTGAACTCGAATATCAACGCGATCCTGGACAAAGCAGAGGATCCGGAGAAGATCGTACGTCTCATGATTCAGGAAATGGAAGATACGCTCGTCGAGGTTCGCTCTGCAGCCGCTCGCTCGATAGCCGACAAGAAAGACCTGAATCGCAAGATCGAGGCATTTGACCGCGAAAAGAACGACTGGGACGACAAGGCCGAGCTCGCCATGCGCAAGGGCCGTGAGGACCTCGCCAAGGCAGCGCTCGTCGAGAAGTCCCGCGTGGCATCGGCCGTCGAGGTGTTGAAGGAAGACTACGCCGCGGTTGACGAGGGGCTTGCGAAGCTCAACGAAGATATCGCGCGCCTTGAGAGCAAACTTGAAGACGCCAAAACACGGCAAAAAGCTCTGCTGGCCAGGCACAAGACGGCGAGCAGCCGCCTGGCCGCTCGCAAGAAGATCCACGACTACAAGATTGACGATGCGATGGTCAGGTTTGAGGCTTATACACGGCGCATTGACGATGTCGAAGGCCGGGTCGAAGCCTATGACCTTGGCTTGCCAAAGGACCTGAACCACGAGTTCGCCGGCCTTGAAGCCGAAGAGTCGGTCAAGAAGGAACTCGATGCGCTGAAGGCGCGCGTCGCGGCCGAGCGGACTGCCGACGCCGAATAAGGGAAGGGCTTCCGTCAAAACAAGACGCAGAAATACGGAGGATAGAATGAGTCGAGATACGTGGAATATTGATTACGGCCCTTTGCGAGGTTTTTATCGCGATCGCGAACACGGCTGGATATTCGGCGTCTGTGCAGGCGTAGCGGACCGCTTTAATTTCAAGCTCGGTACGGTCCGGGTGATTGCAGTCATCAGCCTGTTGCTGTTCTTTTGGCTGACCGCGGCGGTCTACGTTGGCTTGACCCTGCTGATCAGGGAGAAACCCCTGGTCTATTCAGGGCGCCGCAGTGAGTACGAGTTCTGGAGGCGTGTATGACTACGTTCGCAGGTACGACGGAACGACGCCTGTACCGTGATGCAGACAAGGCCGTACTCGGCGGCGTTTGCGCCGGGCTGGCTCGGTACCTAGGTTTCAATCTGAAAGTGACGCGCTTCCTGGCGGTTATCGCGTTTCTTTGCGCGATGCCATTTGCAATCGTTGGCTATCTTGCCGCTGTGTTCCTTATTCCGTCCGCGTCATCCAGGGCCTATGATGCTGCTGCTGATGATGAGCAGCGCAAGGAGGCGCTGCGTGAGGAAATCAGGCGCGCGAAACCGACCGTCGACGAGGTGCGAAAGCGCTACGAGTCGATGGATGAGCGTCTTGCAAGAATAGAGAAATACGTCACGTCGTCGCGCTATGAGCTCGACGAGAAATTCCGCAGACTTTGATAAGAGAGCATAGGGGCCGTTAATGAATACGATGTTTTGGGTCGTCTGTATTGTGGCTATCGTCTTTACGGCCGATACGATTCAGAGGTATCTGAAAGTGAAAGACAGGAAGAAAGAGCTGGACCCAGATCCGGAGCTGGAGGAGACACTGGCGCATATCGAGCGGCTTGAAGAGCGGATTCGCGTCCTCGAGCGCATCGTGACCGAGAATAAGTTTGACCTGGGCCGCGAGATCGACAAGCTTAAGTAGCACCACAAACGCCGGACAAAAAAAAGCCCGTCCAGGACGGGCTTTTTTCGTATGTGGGTACGTCTACCGATTGCGGTCCTTGTAGGCCCGAACCTGCATGTTGAATTCTTCCGCGACGAGGTTCATTTCCTCGACCGCCGCGTTGTACTTCTTGTTGAACATCTCTTCCTGCTGCCGCTTCGTGTCGTCGTCGAGATCCCTAGCCCCCAGTACGCGCTGGGCTTCATCCGCTTCGATGCAAGTCAGGTACTCTTCCATCGAAGCCATGTAGGACTTGACGCCCTTCTGCCCGGCGATCATGTCATCCTTGGTGGCGGTCGCGCCATCAGGCACATCGACACGCTGTGGGTAGTCGCAGGCGAAGACGCCCTGCGCGGCAAATAATATGGCAACTGCTACGGTTGTCTTAATCATTGTGTTCATTGGTTCCACTTTTTCGAGCCCAGGCCTTCAGCAATCCTGGTAGGGCGGGTTTGTTGGATCGGTAATTTAAGCATGTTGCCGGGTTCGAGTGAAGCCGGGCAAAAGATTCCTCTAAATCAATTGCTTGCATTATGTATTGTCGATTGTCGCAGGGTCAGGCTGAACCGGAAATGAATGGCGCGATCAGGCAAACAAGGCGCGATAGGTATCGGTGCCCTCCGCCTGGGAGAGCAATAATTCGAGGTAGTTATCGGCGCTCATTGGGTCGCCAAACAACAGGCCCTGCACATAGGTGCATCCGAGTTTTTGCAGGAAATTCAGCTGACTTTCTTCTTCCACGCCCTCGGCCACGACGTCCATGTTCAAATTGCGCCCCATCTGAATAATCGTGTCGACGATGGTCGCGTCGTCGGGATTGGTGACGATATTCCGGACAAAGGACTTGTCGATCTTGAGTGTGCTGATAGGAAACTGTTGCAGCGCGCTTAACGATGAATAGCCTGTACCGAAGTCGTCAATCGCAAGATGCAGGCCGAGGCCGTAAAGCTGGTCGAGCAGCCGGATGGTGCGCTCCGGATTTTCCATCAGGGTCGTTTCGGTAATCTCCAACTCGAGCGAAGTCGGTGATACCTCGTGGCTGCGCAAAATGGAACCGATGCGCTTGATGAAATTGAGCTGCCGCAGTTGCTTGAGCGAGAGGTTCACGGAGACGCGTCCCGGCGACCCTACACTACGTTGCCAGACCCTGAAATCTTCACAGACTTTATCCAGCACCCACTCGCCAATTTCGATGATCAGGTTGGTTTCTTCGGCGATCGGTATGAAATCGGACGGTAGAATCAGGCCACGTTCCGGGAGTTCCCAACGCACGAGTGCCTCCGCGCCAAATACTTCCCCGGTTTCCAGGTTGTACTTCGGCTGGTAGTGAACCAGGAGTTCATCGCGTTCGAATGCGCGTTTCAGTTTGCTCTTGGTGATGAGACGTTCGACGGAGGCCTCGTTCATCTCGGGCACGTAGAAGGCGAAGACATTACCGCCGGATTTCTTCGCACTGTAGAGAGCAGCGTCGGCATTGCGGATCAGGTCGATGACGTTCGGGGCGTCTTTGGGGTAGTAGGCGATGCCCATGCTCGCCGTCATGAAAACTTCATGGCCCTGGACGAAAAACGGATCGGCAAGTCGGTTCAGAAGTGTCTGTGCTAATCTCGATGTGTCTCTTCGCCCTTCCTTGTCCGGGGACAGGCCGTCCACGATCACGGCAAATTCGTCACCAGCCAGCCGCCCGATTACCGAATTCTTCGGTAACGCTGCGGATAGTCGCTCAGCGACGGTTTCGAGCGTGGTGTCACCGGCAAGGTGCCCGAAAGTGTCATTGATCTCTTTGAAATGGTCGATGTCTATATAGAACAGGCACAGCGCTTTGCCCGCACGCCGTGCCCTGGCAATTCCCCGCTGTAACAAGTGCTGGAATTGCATGCGGTTCGGAATCTTCGTTAACGCATCGATGCGCGCGAGATAGCGAATCCGTTTCTCGGCCCGGCGCCGCTCCGTAATGTTCTGTGCAGCGTAGATCCGATTGGTCTTGCCGCCGTCGTCTTCGATCACCGAGCAGGTATACGAGACAGGAATCGACTCGCCGAATTTGCTCTCAAAGATTGCCTCATGCGGCAAACCGGACGGCGCGTCGTCTGCCAGTGACCGGCTCTTCTTCGTATTGATGACGAAATCGATCGAGGTACCTGCGAGTTCGTCTTCGTCGTAGCCGAGAAGATGGGTGGTCGCCGTGTTGATGCGAGTAATCTGGCCGCTGTCCGTTGTGACGATGATGGCCTCATTCATTCCCGACAGGATGCTGTCGACGTAGTTTCGCGAATGCGTAGTCGTACGCAACTTGTCGCGCATGTCATTGAAGACACTGGCCAGTGCGCCGAGTTCGTCATCCCGTGTCGCAAGAAGCGGTTCACCGAAATCCGCGTCCCGGAATTTTTCCGCCTGTACCTTTAGCTGCCGGATGCGTTTGGTCTGCCCGCGGACAATCAGCCAGACCACGGCACTGCACAAGAGCAACACAGCCAGTGTTCCACCACCGATCCACAGATAGCTGACGCGACGGCTTTCGCCTTCCTTGGTGCGCAACTCCTCGGTGAAGTTCCTCAGGTCCGTGAACATCGACGTGAGCTGGAATGCTCCCGAAATTTCGCCGATCTTCTCGTCCTCCCTGATGATCGGGTACGGCAAGAGCAAGTATTCGCCGAGCCAGGTTGTCTCGGACACGCTGTCAAACTGCGAGTAGTTGCCGCTCGACCAGTTCTCACCCGTGGGCGTGGTTACCCGCAGACCTGTCAGGCCCGGATTTGCGGCCAGCGAGCGGTTGAGGGTGGCGGCCACCGCAATGCTGTTGCCGGCGTCCAGTTCGGAAGGAAGCGAGTCGGCTATCGCGTGCAACTCGGCGCGCGCACGGCGTTCGTAACTCTGCTCCAGCAGGGCGCGGTGTTCCTCGTAGCTGGTCGACATGATCTGGCGCGCGAGCCAGCGATATTGCCCATAGAACATGGACAGCATGAGCACGGCGACCGCGGTGCCGAGCACCGTCGCATAGAGAATGAACCGCGGAATCCTGCTGCCGATCATGTCGTCGTTATTATTCGGCCGAAAAACTGGCGTCCAGTTTAGCATTACGGCTTCACTCGTAGCCGTTTATTTCCGGAATGGAAAGAAATACGGGCCGATACGCCCATGTGTGGCTTCGGACGCGGTCAGTCGTCGTCTTTGTTGCGCTTTTCTACAAAGCCTACGGGTTTCGCCTGCACCGTGGTTTTCATGACGCCCTCGACCACGGCGCCTTCGGCAACAGCAATGGCTTCGCCGGTGACGGTCCCTGTGATCCTGGCCGATTCGGCAATCTCGACTTTTCCTGAAGCAACAATGTCGCCCTCGACATGCCCCGAAATGACGACATTACTGGCTTTGATGGTCCCGGCCCAGAAGCCGTTTCGCGCCAGTATGATGCTGCCCTCGATGTCGCAGTCGCCGTCAACTTCACCGCTGACCTGGTAATCACCAATGCCCGAAATCACGCCGCTTATCTTGCAGCCTTCGTTAATCAGTGTGGGTGCACCTGAGGTGCGATCGCGAAAGCGCCTGCGCTTCGTATCATTCATGCCGTGTCGGCTCCGGGTTCGTGTAATGGGAAAGCAAGGGCGCATAGTACCCGCTGAGGCGCGCCCTGTTAATATGGTAAAACTGCGTGCGTATCTGCGACACATTGCTTATCCGAAGGAATCGACTTGAAGCAGGGGTTTGAACAGCGCCTGGAGTCTATCGCTGCCGCCGGCAGCGATGTACTTTATGGCGGCTTGAAAGGCGTTGAAAAGGAGTCATTGCGGGTCAGTCCTGACGGGTTCCTGTCGCAGACTCCGCATCCGGCCGGTCTTGGTTCAGCACTCACGAATCGCTTTATCACAACAGATTTTTCCGAAGCACTCCTTGAGTTCGTGACACCGGCGTTCGCGACCACGTGGGAAGCGTTGCGCTGTATTTGCGACATTCACCAGTTTACGTACGCGCACCTCGACGACGAGATGTTGTGGACCGCCAGCATGCCGTGCCGCATTCCGGCTGATCGTGAAATCCCGCTCGCTCGTTACGGCGACTCGAACGTCGGCCGGATGAAGACGATATACCGGCGCGGCCTTGGACACCGCTACGGCCGCCAGATGCAGGTCATCGCGGGAGTCCATTTCAATTACTCGCTGCCTGCCGCGTTCTGGCCTGCCTACCGGGCAGTCTTGAATGACGAGCGGGACGACACGTCGTTTCGCTCCGATCATTACCTGCGCATGATCCGGAATTTTCGCCGCATGGGGTGGATTGTTCTGTACCTGTTTGGCGCATCACCTGCGGTATGCAAGTCCTTTGCAGGTGCTGCCGCAAAGCTGCCATCGCTCAACGCGGACACGTGGTTCGAGCCCTACGCGACGTCATTGCGCATGAGCGACCTGGGCTACAGCAATCAGAACCAGTCGCGCATCAACATTTCGCTAAATAGCCTC
>Ga0224508_10003211_pt1 | contig 13573 bp, 10 predicted proteins | sample SF_Jan12_sed_USG_4_FD_170157 | JGI IMG/M metagenome (GOLD analysis project Ga0224508, IMG submission 170157) | Sediment microbial communities from San Francisco Bay, California, United States - SF_Jan12_sed_USGS_21 | ecosystem: Environmental > Aquatic > Marine > Sediment | place: USA...
GGTACACGTACGCCGACAGGATGCGACCGAGTGAGCCCCCCTCGGTGCTGGGCCGATCGACTGGGGCCGTTGCCGGTCCGGCGACGCGGCGCCCCCGCATGGTCTCGACCGTCACCCTGATGGCGGCGCCATCGCCCCGCACGAGCGCGTCCAACCCGAGGTGACCGGTGCCGGCATCGGGGTCGTAGTCGGCCACCACGGCCAGGTCGTCGATGCGAACGCGGCCACGCGCCTCGAGGTGGACCGAGCGGTGGACGCCGGCGTGGAACCAGTGGTCCTGATCCTCGATCCAGGTGGCGTCGCTCCAGCGAATCACCATGAGGGCCAGCACGTTGTCGCCCGCGACCAGGTGCGGCGTGAGATCGAACTCCGAAGGCAGGCGCGAGTCCTTGCCCATCCCCACGAAGGCGCCGTTGCACCACACGACCAGCACGCTCTCGGCCCCACCCACGTGGAGCACGACGTCGCGGCCTCGCCAGGCCCGCGGCACGCGGAAGGTGATGCGATGCAGGCCGGTGGGGTTGTCGTCGGGCACCGCTGGCGGTTCGTACCCACCCCACGGCATCTGGACGTTGGTGTACACGGGCAGATCAGCAGTGTGCTGGCGGGTCCACACGCCGGGCACCGTGATGCTGCGCCACCTGCCGTCGTCGTAGCTCGGCTCGGCCCAGCGGCGGGGGGCGGCCATCGGTCGGTCGACCAGTCGGAACCGCCAGTCACCGTCGAGCGACCGACGCCAGGGCGAAGCGGCTGCCGCTCGGGCCTCGTCGGTGGTCGCATGGGGCACGAGCGGTGCCCGGGCCGGCAGCCGGTGCAGCTCGGTCAGCTCGGGGACGAGGTAGTCGGTCGGATCCACGGGTCATGCTCCTGGCCGTTCGATGACTGCGTCGGCACCGTAGACCCTGGTCACTCCCCTGCCTGTCGCCCGCACGCGGCGGGTGCCATACTGCCCGGCGACATAAGGGGGATCATGTCGAGACATCGGATGTGGTGGATCGCGATCGTGGCCGGCCTGGCCTTGTTGGCCGCCGCCTGCACGAGCAGCGGCGACGAGGACGAGGCGGCCAGTGACGACGGGGGTGGCACCACGACGGCTGCACCCGCCACGACGGCGCCCGCCACCACGGGAGGTGACGGCACCGAAGCGTCGTCGACGACGGCCCCGGCCGACGTCGAGCTCACGGCATCGTTTCGCGGGGTCGCCGCCGACACCATCACCATCGGTCACACAGCCATCGACTTCGACACCCTCAACAACGACTTCGGCCTCGACTTGGCCTTCCAGGACTTCAGGCCCCAGATGGACGCCATCGTGGCCTGGTACAACGAGAACGGCGGCGTGTTGGGTCGTCAGATCGAGGTGATCCACGAGGTGTACCTGCCGGTTGGTGCCACCACCGCCGAGGAGGCCTGCCTCAAGCTCACCGAGGACAACGAGGTGTTCGCCATCCTCAACGGCTTCTCTGGGCCGGGCGCCGAGGACGTCAACGAGTGCATCACCGAGGTGCACGAAACGGTGCTGGTCGGTGGCTTGCCCCGGGCCGACCAGGCCGCCGCGGCCCAGGGTCGCTGGGTCACCGACGAGATGAGCCTCGACCGTCGCTCGCCTGCGTTCGTCACCCTGCTCGACGAGGCTGGTGTGCTCGGCGAGCTGGGACCGATCATGGTCGTCGGCTCGAACCCCGACGAGGAACCCATCGTGCGCACGATGGCCGAGGCCTTGCGCGAGGCCGGCGTCGAGGTTCCGGTCGAGACCTGGATCACCACTACCGGTGACGAGACCGCCACCCGGGCCGAGGTCGAGGTCTTCATCGAGGCGGCCAACAACGAAGGCGTCACCACCGTGGCCTTGGTCGGCGAGGGCGAGCTGCGCAACATCGCCTTCTTCCAGAACGCACCCGAGTTCACCTACCTGATGGGCAACGGCGACCGGATCACCGACTGGCAGAGCATCCCGCCCGAGGGGCTGTCGGCCGACACCCGCATCCTCACCAACAACAACGGCCCGTCACCGGTCGGCGATCCCGATGTGGCCGAGTGCATCGACGTGGTCGAGGCGGCCACCGGGGTCGAGGTGATCGCCACCGAGGCCCTGCCCGAGGGCGATCCCAACTACTGGTCGGGCACCATCGGCGCCTGCCGGCGCATGGCCGTGTTCACCCAGATCGCCGAAGCGGCCGGCGCCGAGCTCACCAACGACAGCTGGGCCGCCGCCCTCGATCAGGTGCCCGACCTGACGGTGCCCGGGTTCGAGTTCGTCTCGCTGTCGAGCGCCAAGACCGACGCCCGTGACAGCCTGGTGCTGGTCGAGTACGACCTCGACACCCTCACCTTCGAACCCATCTCCGCGCCGGTCGACGTGGGCTGAGACGCTGGCGTCGATCACGAGTGCCTGCGGCTTCGGCACCGACCGACTGTTGGTCGTGCCGTGGCACGACGCGCCCTTGGCCCCATGCCAGACCCTGGCCGACGTGGTCGTGGGCCTGCTCGTGCCAAAGGTGAGGAGATCGCTCCCGCCGGCGTGGCGCGGGCCCTACGGCCACGATCGGGCCCGAGCGTGGATCGTCGAGCGGGACGCAGAGGGCGCCGTGCTGATGGTGACCGAAGTGGCTGCGAAGGTGCCGGCGGGGCTCGTGATCCTGGGCGAGGAGGCCGCCGTCGACGGGCCGAGCACTGTCGACGTACGAGTCGGCTACCTGCTGGCGCCGGCTTGCTGGGGCCGCGGGCTGGCGACCGAGCTCATCGGTGGGCTGGTCGCCTGGTGCAGGCGGCAGGGCCAGATCCGAGCGCTGACCGGCGGTGTGGCCCGCGACAACCCGGCGTCGGCCCGTGTCCTGACCAACAACGGGTTCGCGCTGATCGACACGACCGCCGACGGCGAACAGATCCACCAGCTCGTGCTGTGAGCGTTGCCTCAGCCGACTGCCCACACCGACGTCACGAAGATCGCTCGGAGTCGCCGTCGTCGACGGGGCGGGGAGCAGCGCCGGTCTCGTCGGCGAAGGTCATCACCGCCCGACCGAGAGTGGGATAGAAGCGCTCGTCGCCGATTCGGTCGTACAGGCCGTAGCGCCGCAGCCGATCCTTGACCGGGCCCTTCATCTCGGCGAAGGCGAACTCGATGTTGCGCCGGTCGAGCTCGTCGAGCACCAGCCCGAGCGTCTCACAACCGGTGCTGTCGATGTCGGTCATCGGCTCGGCCGCCACCACCACCCGTCGGACCGGCGGGTCTTCGTCGTCGAGCGCCTCGTGCAGGCACTGCTCGAAGTACGGAGCGTTGGCGAAGAAGAGTGGCGCGTCGAATCGGAACAGTAGGAGTCCCGGCACCCGGTACGCGGTCGGATGGCGTTCAACGTCGTGATAACCCTTCCGGCCACGGATGCGCCCGAGGACGGCGAAGTGCGGTCGCCACCGCTTCCACACGAACACGGCCAATGATGCGCCGATGGCGATCAGCAGTCCCTCGAGCACACCCACGAGCACCACGCCGCCCATGGCCAGCACCGATGCCAGGAAGTCGGTACGACGCACCTTCGCCAGCCACACGATGGTATGCAGATCGAAGAGGCCGAACGAGGCCACGATCACGATGGCAGCCAGCACCGATGACGGCAGATCGGCCAGGGCACCGTTCGCCGCGACCAGCAACACCACGATCAGCCCGGCCGCCAGGACACCGGTGAGCTGTGACTTCGAGCCGACCGTCTCGGCCACGACTGTACGAGACGAGCTGGCGCTCATGGGGAAGCCCTGGAACAACCCGGCAACGATGTTGGACGCACCCAGACCCACGGCCTCTCGGTTCTGATCGACTCGTTCACCCCGCTTGGCCGAGAAGCTGCGGGACAAGGCTGCGGTGTCGGCCATCGACACGACGGCGACCGCCAACGCACCGACCGCCAGGGGCCCGAGATCATCCCAGCCGACCGACGGGAACGACGGCCGGGGTACGCCGGCCGGTAGCTCACCCACCACGGCAACACCATCGGCGCCCAGATCGAAGATGGCCACCAGTGCGATCGAGCCGAGCACGGCCACCAGCACCCACGGCACGGTGGGCGCCACCCGCTGCCCGCCGAGGATGACGACGAGACTGGTCACCCCCAGCACCAACGAGGCGGTGACCGTCTCCCCGTCGGCCACCCCGCGAACAAACGATGCGATGTCGTCGACGAAGCCCTCGGCGTCGGTGCTGAATCCGAACAGCTTGGGGAGCTGGCTGGCCAGCACGAGCAGGGCGATGCCGTTGAGGTAGCCGACCCGCACCGGCATCGACAACAGATCGGTGACGGTGCCCACACGAAGCAGCCCGGCGCCGATCTCGATGGCGCCCGCCATCAGGGCCAGCATGCCGGCGAGCGCCACCGCCTCGGTCGGCGAATCACCCACGATGAGCGGCGCGATGATCGCTGCGATCACCGGTGCCAGCGACGAATCAGGACCGAGCACCAAGATCCGAGAGGGCCCGAAGACGGCGTAGCCGGCCAGGGCGGCGATGGTGGTGTACAGGCCGGTCACCGCCGGCAGCCCGGCGAGCTCGGCGTAGGCCATGCCCTGGGGCACCAGCAGGGCGGTGAGAACCAGCGCAGCCACGATGTCGTGGCGCAGCCACGACCGCTGGTAGTGGCGCGCCAAGGCAACCCCCGGCACCCAGCGTTCCAGTGCACCGGGCGGGGAGACCGAAGCATCGGCGTGCTCGTCGGGGATGCGGCCCGCAGGCTCCACACCCGCACCATAGATCCGCAGCCGGCGAGCGGCCCCGGTCGACCGACCCAACTCACCGCCGAACGAGTGGACGAGCGCAGCCACCCTCTGCACACTGAGCCGATGACTCCAGCCGCAGCCAGGTTCCGCCCGCATCTCGCATCGCGCCGGGTGCGACGTGAGGCGGGTGAGAGCCGCCGACGCGGTGTTCCCCTCGATGCTCACGCCGAGTTGCCGGACACCGACACGCGACCCGACCCCATCGCGATCCTGACGACGCAGGACGAGAGCCGGCTCCAGCAGCTCGTGCCCATCCGTCACGGACGGATGAGCGCCACTGCCTTCACCTTCTACCGGGGTGGCGCCGCCATCATGGCGTCGGATCTGTCGCGGTTGCCCACCACCGACCTCACGGTGCAGCTGTGCGGCGACGCCCACCTCTCGAACTTCGGCTTGTTCAACGGCCCCGACCGGCGACTGGTGTTCGATCTCAACGACTTCGACGAGACCCACCCCGGCCCGTTCGAGTGGGACGTGAAGCGACTGGCGGCCAGCGTGGCCATTGCCGGGCGCAACAACGAGCTGTCACAGCAGAAGATCGACCGCGCCGTGCTGGCCACGGTGCACGGGTACCGCGACACGATGGCCGACGTTTCCCAAAGTGCGCCCCTGGATGTGCACTACGCGCGTGTCGAGCTCGACCGCGTTCGCGCCCTGTACGAGCAAGCCGGCAAGCTCGACAAGAAATCGCGGAAGCGCTTCGACAAGGTGGCGAAGAAGTCGAGCAGCAAGAACAGCATGCGAGCCCTGCGCAAGCTCACCGACATCGTCGACGGGCGACGGGTCATCGTGCCCGATCCGCCGCTGATCACCCCGATCGGGGATATTCGCGAGGGAGTCGAGGCCGCGCATCTCGCCGAGTTCTTCGATCGCTACCTCACGACGCTCCCCCGCAGCCGGCGCCTGCTGCTCGAGCGCTACACGGTTGTCGACATCGCCCACAAGGTGGTCGGCGTCGGCAGCGTCGGCACCCGGTGCCTCATCGTCTTGCTCGAAAGTGGCGACGGCGAACCGCTGTTCCTCCAGTTCAAGGAGGCGAACGCCTCCGTGCTCGAGCCCTACACCGAGCCGAGCGAGTACGAACCCGGGCAGCGGGTGTTCGAGGGCCAGCGCCTCACCCAGACCATGGGTGACATCTTCCTCGGCTGGTCACACGCCGTGGGCGACGACGGCACGATGCGTTACTACTACTTCCGCCAGCTCTGGGACGGCAAAGGGTCGGCCGATGTCGACGCCATGGGCGGCAAGTCGCTGCGACGCTACGCCTCGACCTGCGGAAGGCTGCTGGCCTTGTCCCATGCTCGCTCGGGCGATGCCTCGATGATCGCCGGCTACCTGGGTGACGACGACACCTTCGACCGAGCGGTCGCCGAGTTCTCGCACGGCTACGCCGATCTCAACGAGCGCGACCACGACGCTCATCTGGCAGCGATCGACAGCGGGCGCGTCACTGCCGAGCGCGACCTCGACGCGTAGCTGGTCACCCGATCGACCCGTCGCCGTGCCGCTGGAGTCGGGAATGGAAGGATCCGCCTTCTCGGTCCGGAGGGGCGCCAGCGTCGATTCGGCGCATATCGTCGGGCATGCCTGACGTCGTGATCACGGGCCTCGACTCGATGTCTGGGCAATGACGGTGTCGGACGACAATGATGCTGCCGGCGGTGGGGTGTCGCTGCGGCGGACCGTGCCGGTTGCCGTGCTCGTCGGTGCGGCCGGGGCGGCCGTCGCGCTCGCCTTCGTCGCACTCGTCGCTGCCGGTCAGAGCGTGTTGTGGCCCGATCCGCTCGATCCGTCTGCGTTCTCGGGGTCCATTCGGATCCCGATCGTGCTCACCGCCGGGGGGCTGATCGTCGGCGTGATCCACACCCTGTCGCCGAGCGCGCAGGAGGAGAACGTCTTCGTCGCGCTAGCGACGGGACGGATCGACGCGACCGCGGTCCCCGGTGGCGTGGCCATCGCCGCAGTGACCCTCATCGCTGGGTTCAGTCTGGGCCCCGAGGTGCCGACGGGCATGGCCGCTGCGGGCGTCGCTGCGTTCGCCGTCTCACGCCGACTCGTACGGCAGCGTGATGCCGACGTCGCCATGAGTGCGGCGATCTCGGGAGCCTGGGGTGGGCTGTTCACCGCCCCCTTCACCGCGCTCCTGCTCAACATCGAGCTGACCGTCGGGCGCCGCGTGCTCCGATGGACCCGTCTCGCCGCTGACGCGTCGGCTGCGATCGTGGGCTTCACCATCTTCTTCATCGTCGACGCCGGTTGGTCCGACGTGTTGCGACTGCTCGACCTCCCCGCGTTCGAGCTCCGCATCGTCGACCTCGCCGTCGCCGCCGGGCTAGGCGTTGCCGGCGCCGTGGTCGGCACCGCCTTCAAGCTGTCGATGCTGGGGACTCGCCGCCTGTCGGGATCGGTGGGGGGTCATCCGATCGTGCGCTGCACGATCGTCGGCCTGGTGCTGGGGCTGGTGGGAATGGCGCTACCACTCACGCTGTTCCTCGGAACCGAGGGGCTCGAACAGGTCACGGCCGAGCCCGCGACCCTCGGCGCCGGGCTGATCGTCGCCAGCGCGCTGGTCAAGGTGGTCGCGACGACCGGCGCGCTCTCCTTCGGGTTCGTCGGCGGGCCGATCTTCCCGCTGCTGTTCATCGGTGGCAGCCTCGGTTCGGTCGTCCACCTGGCGATCGAGGATGTCCCCCTCGCGCTCGCCGTCACCGCCTCGATGGCTGCGGTCCCGTCGGCCGTCATCCCGGTCCCGCTGAGCATCGCCACGCTGACCGTGCTGATAGCGGGGCTCCCGCCAACCGAGTCCAGCACCGTGTTCGTCGCCGCCGTGGTGGCGCTGCTCGCGTCCCAGGCGATCGAGACCGCCCTGCCCGGACCGGCGCCGACCGCAAAGGGCTGATCGACGCCGACGGCTACCTGGTCTCGGCGGTGGACGGGATCAGCGCCCCGATCAACCAGAACAGCGGGAGGACGAGACCGAGGAGGAACATCACCCAGTGTCCTCTCCGCAGCGTCCTGATGCCGAGGAAGACCAACAGCAAGAGCCAGATGAGTGCGCCAATCAGATACTCCATCGCGTCGATGAACCTCCTGGTCAGGTGTACGCGGAAACGAACAGCCCAGCGTTCTGCTGGCTCCCCTGTGGCCTCACGGTGTCGATCAGCGGAACCGGGTCGTGATCCTCGCCGGCGACGATCCGCCGGAGCTCGCCGTCCCGGGCCAGCGGCTCTGCACCGACGTCACCCCACCCGTCGGGTTCGGCCAGCGCCCTGATGGTGGTTCGGCGGTCACCGTGTCGTTCCTTTCACGTCGGGCGGTCAGCTCACGGCGGGGTCGGGAGCGGCGACTCGGGCCGGGGGCAGCAGCAGGTAGGCGCCGACGAGGAAGCAGACGGCGCCGACGAAGGTCCCCACATTGACGATCGTGATGTTCAACGCTTCCCCGGTGGTTTTCAGGGTGAACGAGGCGATGGCAGAGGCCATGAAGAAGACCGAGCCGACGTAGTTCAGGAGTGCGCCCCACCAGTCGGGGTCGTCACGGCGAACGCACCAGAGGCGCCCACAGACCGAGATCCAGGCGAGATGGCTGGCGACGAGGAACGCGATCGAACCGAAGAAGTCGGGCGCCCACACCAGACGGTTCGTCTCCTCGACGGTGAGCGTCTCGAACATCGCGTCGATCGTGTTGGCGTTGAACAGCAGGGTGCCGATGAGTTGCACGAACGTCGCCCACCAGAGGGTGATGCGGGGCTGCCAGGCCCAGAATCGGAAGGATCCGTCCGAACCGGCGTCGCTGTCGTCGTTGATCACCTGCAGGAACTGGCTGTAGCCGGCGGAGGTGAAGAAGAGCGACCCGACGACGAAGGTGATCCCCACGACCCTGCCGTCGACGAGCTGCGAGTACGGCGGGAACGACCCGAGCGCGAACAGGAACGAGCCGACCATGAACAGCGCGGCGACGCGCCATCCGAGGTCGGATGCGTTCCAGGTCAGCTCACGGCGCCACTGCATGGTGCACCCCCGCCGAACGCCGGTCTGTCACGCGTGGCTGAAGCCGGGTTCGGGGGCGGGGTGCGCCGGCGGGAACTGCTCGAGGTGCTCGACCGCCTTCTCCAGCGCCTCGACCAGTCCTTCGGCGAGATCCATCCCGAAGCCTTCCCTGACGACGATGCGCAACACGGCCACGTCGGTTGCGTCCTCGGGCATCGTGTAAGCAGGGACCTGCCATCCGCCGGTGCGGAGCTGGTCCGACACGTGGAAGACGGTGAACTTGGACGGGTCCTTGACCTTGAACGCCAGCACCGGGATGGCCGAGCCGTCGCTGATGACGTCGAACGAACCCATCGCAGCGATCTTTTCGGACAGGAACAGCGCCGTGTCCCGCAGCCGCTCCATGATGCGCCGGTAGCCGTCGCGACCGAGCCGGACGAAGTTGTAGTACTGGCCCACGATCTGGTTGCCCGGGCGCGAGAAGTTGAGCGTGAACGTCGGCATGTCACCGCCGAGGTAGTTGACGTGGAACACCAGGTCCTCGGGCAGGTCGTCGTTCGAGCGCCAGATCACGAACCCGATGCCGGGGTAGGTGAGCCCGTACTTGTGGCCCGACACGTTGATCGACTTCACCTGCGGGAGCCGGAAGTCCCACTCGAGGTCGGGGTGCAGGAAGGGGGCGACGAACCCACCGCTGGCGGCGTCGACGTGGATCGGGATGTCGGTGCCGTGCTCGGCGTTGTAGGCGACGACCCGATCGTGGATCTCCTGGATCGGCTCGAACTCACCGGTGTACGTCGTCCCGAGGATGGGGATCACGCCGATCGTGTTCTCGTCGACCCGTTCCATCACATCGTCGGGGTCGACCGTGAACCGATCGTGGGCGACCGGCACGTAGCGCCCCTCGACGTCCCAGTACTTGCAGAACTTCTCCCACACGACCTGGACGTTGGACCCCATGACCATGTTCGGCCGGTCGGTCGACTGGCCGGCGGCGTCACGGCGCTGACGCCACTTCCACTTCATCGCCAACCCGCCCAGCATCACCGCCTCGCTGGATCCGATGGTCGAGACGCCGACCGCGTCGCCGTCGGTCGGCGCGTTGAACAGGTCGGCGACGATGTTGACGCACCGCCGCTCGATCTCGGCGGTGTGCGGGTACTCGTCCTTGTCGATCATGTTCTTGTCGAACGACTCGGCCATCAACTGCTCGGCCTCGGGTTCCATCCACGTGGTCACGAACGTCGCCATGTTCAGGCGCGAGCTGCCGTCGAGCAGCAGACCGTCGTGGATCATCCGGTACACGGCGCCGGGCAGCGACTCTCCGTCGGGCATCCTGTTCTTGGGGATGGGCGCCCCGGCGAACCGGCCTGCGTAGGCGGGCGCCAGGGCCTCGTTGTCGGACTGGTGGCGATGGACCATGATCTTGCTTCCCTTCGATATCGAACGCGTCAGGCGGTGTCGGGGGTGTCTTGCACCGCAGATTGGATGTACGCCCGCATGGCAGCATCCTGGGCTTGCGCCTCGGCGATCGCGTGCTGCTGCATCTTGTCCCCACGAGCGATCACGTAGATGAAGACCCCGAGGAACGGCAGCACGATCACGGCGATGACCCAGGCCGTCTTCGCGAGACCGCCGAGATCCGGGCTCCGGAAGATGTCGGCGAACACGTGGAACAGCAACATGATCCAGATGAAGAACAGGAAGAACCAGAAGATGGACCACAACACCTGACCGGTACCGAATTGCGCGATCAGCATGGGAAGGGCGCTCCTTTCCGACGTTCCCCGGAGGAAGGCCTCCAGGCTCCCCCTCAGCCTCCGATCCAGGAGGCGGCTGGGCATCACCCACTTCGGACGAATCCCGGAGGATGCATCACTCCGACGAGGCGCTCAGTCGATCAGCTGCGCCTCTCGGGCGATGTCGACGGCTCCCGAGCGGGATGACGTACCGAACTTGCGGTAGATGGCGATCGATTGCGACTTGACCGTGTTGCGGGACACGTACAGGCGCTCGGCGATCTCGGCGAGCGACAGGTGCGTCGGGAGGTACTGCAGGACGCGCAGTTCGGCGGTGGTGAGCGAGGACGGCCCGTGGGCGCCGGCCGGCTGCCGCGTCGTGACGGCTCGGCGGAGGCGGGTGAGCTGCTCGCGCACGGCGACGGCGTCGGGCACCTGCGTGGTGATCTGCTCGGCCTCGTCGAGCAACGTTGCCGCCTCGGTGGGGTGCCCCGACAGGACCGCACCGTGGGCCAGCGCGATCCTGGTCTGGATGTTCAGCCAGGGTGCGATGTCGTCGAACCCGGCGAGCTGCTGGCGGCAGCGTCGCCACCGTTCCAGCGTGTCGTCGGTGTCGTGGCCGTGCGCGTCGAGCAACGTACGCACTGCGGTGACCAGGCACATGATGGGTGTCGACTCGTCGGCCAGGGAGCCGGTGCGAAGCTCGGCCACCACGTCGGCGGCGCCGTCCCAATCGTCCTGTTCGATGCGCATGATGGCGAGGTGCGCGAGGTTCAGCGCCTTCACCATCGGCCGCTCCTCGGCACCGAAAGCGCCCTCCCGGAACATCCGCTCCGCCGAATCGTGGTCGCCGACCATGAATGCCGCTGCGCCCCGGAGCAGGCACGCGACCATGCGGTAGTCCTGGCCAGGAGCGAGATGCTCGTACGTGAGACGGGCGTCGCGTGCCATGTCGACGGCCGGCTGGCACGCGACCATGGCGCGCAGCAGAGCCAGGGCGACGGGGGGCGTCCAGCCACCGTCCACGTCGGGATCATCCGATGTCACCGCCGATGTGGCGAGCGCCAGCCACTCCGCAGCCGGCACCGCTTCACCGTTGGCGAACTTCGAGAAGCCGGCGAGGACCATCAACTGTGGCCGCGCCATCAGGTCGGCGCGGCCGAGCAGGCCCAGCCAGCGATCGATGGTGGCGAGCCGGAACGTGGTGCTGTAGAGGGGGAAGTTGGCGACGATGAGTCGTTCGACGCCGTCGAGATCGCGTGCTTTCGCTGCGCTCGTGATCGCGCTGTTGACCTCGCCGTGGGCCTCGTACCAGCGACTGGCGCCCATGGCGAGCCGCGCGCCGGCTCCCGGGTCACGTCGTTCGAGCTCCGCAGCGAGGAACTCGGCCCACAGGTGATGGAGGCGGTACCACTCGCGTCGGTCGTCGAGTGGTACCACCAGGAGGTTCTGCCGCTCCAGGTCATCGAGGAGAGCGGCAGACCCGGTTCGCTCGAGCACCTCGTCGCACATCGGCCCCGAGAAGCGCTCGAACGTCGAGACCGCCATCAGGAACGCGGCCACGGTCGGGTCGAGGCCCTCGAGCAGCACTTCCGAGAAGAACTCGGCCATCAAACGGGTGTCGCCGGCGAGCGCGGCCGGCTGGTGGCGGATCGTACGCTCGTCGCGGCTTCGGAGCGACAGGTAGACGGCCAGGGGCCAGCCCTCGGTCGAGGTGGTGAGCTGGTCGATCTCGTCCGGCTCGAGCTCGACGCCGAGCTCGGAGGCCAAGAGCGTGACCTGCCCGGTGTCGAAGGCGAGGTCGTCGGCGCCCACCTCGATGATGTGCCGGTGGGCCCTGAGCGCACCCCGGTGCAGCCGCGACCCGTCGCGTCCACCGAGCGCGACGGCGCAGCCGTCGGGAAGCGACGCGATCAGAGCGTCGAGCACGTCGATCGCTTCGTGGGAGACGAGCTCGTGGACGTCGTCGAGGATCAGGAGGAACGGAGTCGTGCGCTCGGCGAGCACCCACCCGAACCCGCGCAGGGCGGACGAGATGATCGAGAGCGGACCACGCAGCAGCTCCGCGAACCGGTCCCACTCGATGGGCTCGATTGCATCGAGCGCGAACGCGATGCCGCCGAGGAGGACGGTCGGATCGTTGTCGGCCTCGTCGACCGTGAGCCACGCGATCGGTCGCTCGTCGGTGGCGGCGAGCTCAGCGAGCAGCATCGACTTCCCGTAGCCGGCGGCCGCCGTGACGATGATCGCCTCGACGTCGCTTTCCTCCAGGCGAGCGATCAGGTCGGCCCGGCTGACGTGGGCCCGTCGTGTTCGTGGCGGATGCAGCTTGGAGCGAGCCGGCACGACGGCCTGCACCTGTTCGGGCAGCCCGAAGACATCGATCGGCTCCTCCGCCGTCCTCACATTGCGTGCACTCACGAACAGGTCTCCCGCACGCCGGCCCCGGTCGACGGGCATTCTCGCACGGATCCCCCGATGTGGATGATGCCGGCGCCGCCGAGCGGCTGATTGAGTTGGGCACACCGCCGACCGGAACGTCATCGACCGCGATGCGCACTGGAAAGAAGCACCACGGCCCGATCGTGGGCGAGCGACGGCTCGATCGGTCGGGACGACATCGTGCGAGTCCCGTCGTCGGCGGCGAGCTCACCAGGGACGTCGGGAGGACTCGATGGGCTTCATCTTCCAGCCGGGGACACGGACGCTGCCGACGCAACGACTCGAACCGCCGGCAGCGACCCTCGGACCGTCCCTTGCGGATCGGGCCGCGCTGTGCACCACCGCCCTGGAGGCGCTGACCCTCGGGGACCACACACGCCTCGACCAGCTGTTCACCGACGATCTCTGGTTCCGCAGTCCCCACGTGTCCGTCCGGTCCCGGGTCGAGCTGATTCGGGCAGTGGGCCAGCCCGAGTCGACGCTGCGCGACATCGACATCTCACTGGAGCCGTGCGCGATCACCGAATCGGCCCTCGCTGCGGAGTGGCGGATCGACGCAAGGCTCACCGAGCCGCTCCTGCTGGGTGACAACCTCCTCATCGAACCCACCGCTGACCGGCTGCACCTGTTCGGTGCCAC
>Ga0224508_10003212_pt1 | contig 13571 bp, 11 predicted proteins | sample SF_Jan12_sed_USG_4_FD_170157 | JGI IMG/M metagenome (GOLD analysis project Ga0224508, IMG submission 170157) | Sediment microbial communities from San Francisco Bay, California, United States - SF_Jan12_sed_USGS_21 | ecosystem: Environmental > Aquatic > Marine > Sediment | place: USA...
AGATGGAGTTTTTCTAATTGTACCTCCCAAAGTAAGGGCTAAAATTTCTGCACCATAGCAAATTCCAAGTAATTTAGTATTATTTTTAATGCAGTGTATGATAATTTTAGAATTTATTTCATTGATCTTTTTTTCATTTTTTCTTCTTCCAGAAAGAATGAAAGAATCATAATTTGTAAGTGAGTCTATATTTAAGAGATGAGGAATTTGCCTTTCAAATAAAATATTTTTTTCTGTTAGAAAATTGGTTAAATTTATTGTATAGACAGAACCATTATCAACAACAAGTAACAATTAGTTACCTACCTCAATTGAGACATAATGTATCTCAGGAAGTCCATCTTTTACAAATATAGTTCCAATATTGAGATTGGTGTCTTCTTCCCACATGAAGACTCTGTCACTACGTGGCTTTACAAAGTCATCAATGAATTCAGATAGGAACTCTTCAGTATCTGCACGATCATTTTCAGTAAAGAAAAATAGATCTCCTTCATTAAATGATAGTGGAATCTGGATAGATGTAGGTTCAGCTATAGAAATACCATTTTCCGTAAATACTAACTTTATGATATCAATTCTGTCACTTCTAACTAATTCAACATAATCATCATCAGCAGTAGTTGTAGTTGACGCTACACCAGAAACTTTCTTCAAGTATGCTTCAAAGGCTTCTTCTTGAGTTTCACCTAATCCAACATAATATTCTCCAGTAAATGCGGCACCTACTGCTGCAATAGTACCTAATTGGGCAACTACACCACCAGCACCAGCAGTGTATACTGGAATAAAGTAGATATCATGCTCACCTACACGATACAGAATATTATCACCAATTCTTGGATTTCTTAAGAGTGTCTTAAGTTGAGCAAATTCTGGGTCTCTATCAAGTGCCTCTCTAACTGCGGTTGGACCAATCAATTTAGTTGTAGAGTTTAATGGAACTTCATAGAACTGCAAGTCTCCTAGACTAGTAAGATCATTTTCAACTACCATATATCCTGCAAGATTTCTACCCTGAGAGCCTTTCAATTCCAATGATAATAAACCCAAGAATTCAGTTTGTTCAAAACCAGGTGGTTTTGCTTCAACATAATAAGTATCAAGACCACGTGGAATTTCATAGAATTCATTGGCTTGAATAAATGTCTCAACATTAGTTACATGATAAATATTATACATCTCTGTTTTCCAATTAAATAGTTCAACAGGATATCGAATTTGTTCTTCTAACCAAGTTGGCATTGGTTGAAATTGTTCAGAGTATTGATCAGCAAACATTTCTGAAAAGAAATCATCGCCAGTCTTTAGTAATTGAATATCACCATTGTATGAGTCCACAAGTGCATAGCCTACTAAACGCAAATAGGGATTACCAACAGACCAAGGAACGTCTTGTGTATCGAATCCAATAATTAGTGGAATTAACCAATAAGAATTTTTTCCATCAGTAACAGGAAGTGAATCTAATTCTTTTCCAAACAGATCATAGAGGAAATAAGGATACAGAATTTCCATTCTATCATGTACATCTTTGTATCTCATAATATGGACTGATTCGGATGGAAATGAAAGCAAAAAGTTTGGTTCAAATATCCAACTCAGTGGCGGGGAAACACCTAATCCACCTAAACCTGAATAAGATACACCGCCAAGCTCAGCACTATCTGAACCTCTTGAATTTGGATAACCAGACCAGGTTTGTTCAAATAGTCCACCTTCACCATAGTAAATTTCTCTTTGTTTGAAAAATTCGCCACTATCAACAATCTGACCATCAGTTGCTTCAAGAGTCAAAAACCCATTTGGAACATGAGTATAAACAAGATGTTCGTTATACCATCTATTATCAAGACTTACAGATGATGGCAAAATTGGTTTCATTGAAGCAGTCCAATACAAGGTATTGTTAAAGCGAAGAATGTCATTATCTTCAAAATCCACATATGGAATAAGTCCTATCTCAGGCTTTAATTTGGCAAAAGCTGCCTCCCAATCCCAAACTCGAATTACATCAAGAACGTCACTGTTTTGTTTTACATAATTATTGATGTTATTTGGAGAAACTGATGTTAGTTGAACATCATGAATGTTTTCTTGTACATTGTTTAGTTCACCAAGATGTCGATTTACTCCAATTTGTTGAGCTGTGTATGGTCCTAAAAATTCAATTTTCTTTGCATCAGCGATACTGTTGTTAACACCTATTACACCTACTACAATCAAAGTAATTACAAGAATTGTTGCAAATCTAATTATCACATCTCGTTTGAACATATGAGTCAACACACGTGCTCTAATTCTGTCTATTACTGAAAATGCAATTAATGCAGAGCCGATGACAAGTGTGCCACCAACTACATATCTTGTATTGTAATCAATTTGATCAGTAAAAAACAGATTGAATCCTGCCCAAATTATAGCTATACCAAATACTCCTTCGATAGTTGAAACATAGTTTAGATATCTTGGTTTACCTTCATTAGAATCTTGTAGATATGATGTAATTACATGAATAATTCTATGAATTCCAACATACAAAACTAAACGTAGTCCAATAGCTGCAAGTATTGGAGGGATTAATATCACTAAAGCAGGAATCATTGGAACAACATTTTCAGCTGCATAGTTTGGATCAGTTCCAGGAGTCACAAAAGGCAATGAAAATAACTTTGGCAGATTTTCAATTCCTAGATAATTTCCATCGATAAATGAAATTGCCGCAAATCCAAACATAATATTTGCAAAGAATGCTCCAAAAAGTAAGATCTTGGTAATTTGCCAGATTACAAATTGCGGAGAAGAGAGTTTGTAATTTCTGAAACTTGGGATGTTGTTTGCGATAGATTGTTGTTGCCCACCGCTGCCAAGAAATCCAATTGCAGTGCTAATTGCATACCAAAAAATTGAAGATCTTCCAGCAATATTTACACGCACAAGTGCAATTGTAGATAGAATTACTGTAGAGACTAGAGTATAATAGAGAGGTTTGCTGAATTGCTCACCAAATTCGGTGAAATTCATTGATAAAATTACTGCTTGATTTCCTACTAGAGCAAAAATTACTATTCCTATAATGGCAATAACACCCAATCTGATGAATTTTCCAGCATCAGGAGGAGGAGTTTGTTTATCAGTAGAGGCGCTATACAAAATCAAATTTGATTGTGATTTGGTAAATTAATGTCTTACCAGCAAAATCAAGCTATTGTCGCTAGTTTTTTGCAAATCATATAGACTGCAGCAAATGTTGGGATGGTCACTCTTTCATTGTTGTATGGACCAAATTTTTTGTTTTTTAGATTAAATTCTATCGGACAGTTTGCAAGAACTTCTATAGAATCATCACTAAGAAAAGACGCTTCAATATATGGATCAAACTTTGATAAATCATCACAATAAATTTTTGTAAGACCACTTTTGCTGTTAATAGATCCTGGCAGTCTAAAAATTCTATGAATATCCATAGTTACGTTGGGATCAATTTTTACCCCGATATTTTCTGAGACGTTATCCAAAGTTTTTTGGAAAGAGGAATAACCATTTGTAAGTAATTCTGTGATAATTTTTGAGCGTTTTGATTTTGAGCCAAAAACTTGTTTGGAAAATCTTCCTCTCCACCCCTTTTCATTAAAATCAGGAAAAGACGAGCGGTTTGGTTTAAATTTTTTCATTCCAAATGTCTCAGGTATGCTGCCATGAAGCATGATATAATCTGCTAGTTCTGATCTTTCTCTAGAACCAGTTTGTTGAAATTGTGAATTATACACATAAACATGAAATCCTTCATTGCCAGAGAAATATACATGAATATTTTCTGGAATTATTGCAAAATCATCAATTAAAACTTCAGATAGTTTAGATACCTCAGTTTTTGAAGCATTAATGCAATTTTTGCAAGGTAATGATTTTTTTTCTAATTTGATAGAATTACATTTTAAACATTGCACAGAATTCTTTGAAATTTCATTGCATTCATTACATATTGATACGGTATGATTCTCTCTGCATGACAGATTAAGATCTTTTGCATCAATATCAAAAATTAGATCTGCTTCTTTCCAATCTTTTTCGTTCATTGGTAAATTAGGAAATGTATAATATGCATTTGAACAGTAAACATCAGACGGAATATTTTGCATAAACAATAGGTGTAATTCCTTGTCAGATTTTATCGAGATGTGGCGAGTCATTCCAGAATTAAATTTTTGATAACCAAATTCTCTTTCAGATGTTCGTTCAGGTACTCTAATTTGATCAAAACACTCAAAGTAGTATTTCTTGAATGAATCTTCTACAAATTTAATGTCGGCTTCTTGCATTACTTTCTCTTCTTTCCAAATTGTAGAGGATTGATGATATTGTCACATTCTGATGTTGCAAAACACAAACTTTGTGTTTTTAGTTTCTCACAAGAAGGACAAGAATATTGAGTGCCACTTCCTGAAGTTCCAGACAAGTGATTAAGTTGGTAAAGTGTAACACGTTCGTTATAATCGGGAGCATTTTTGAACAACGGTGCAATCTGTTGTACTGATTGACCCTTTGATAGAAGAAAAGCTGCTAACATGAATCTTCCAGAATGAGGAAGATTTTCACCTTTTTCAAGTACTTCAATTGCGTGCTTTATACATGGAGGATATTCTCCAGTAGTCACAACATAAGTTGTAAATTTTTTCGATAATAAAATGAGTTTACTTACTGAGTCCTCAAATCCAGAAATCATTGACGGTGTTTTTGCATTAATAATTTTTGAATTGATGTATGTTCCCAATTCTTTTCTTATCAATCGAACTGTTTCATGTGGAGTAAGAAAGACTTGACCGTTTTCAACATGTCTGTTGATAAGTTTCCATTCTCTTTCATGAAAATTAATAGAATGTTTTAGATAATCAGATACTGGAATTACAAAATAATCATCTAGTTTTTCAATCTGAATTGAAAATAGATCATCAATTACTTTAATTGCTAGTTGTTTTTTTGATTCGTCTGAAATATTTGCCAGATCCTTTTCAAGGTATTTTTCTGCACGCCTTGCTTCTGCTAATGCAAATCTCTTGATTAGAGTATGCATTCCACTTAGTTTCAAAAGTACTATGGCTAAAAGAAATGAGAAGACTTCCCTAGGGAGTGCTGCTTCCTTTGAAACATGATCTCCATCTAGATCAGATTTGTAGATTTTTCCATCTGCAGCAACTCGTATTCTATCAAAAGCCTTGTCAATGAGTTGTTTTAAATCAGGATCTGTTCCAAACTGTTCAAGTGTAAATCCCTTATCTTTGAGATATTGACCAGCGTCTGCCAAGAAGGGATATTTTGCAATTTCATCTTGTCCAAGTGCAAGCATGAAAGTTATTTGTCTAGTTTACTTAAAAATCTGGTTTTTTAAGTTTGGACGCTGGTTTAAATTATGTTTTGAGAAAATTGTCATATATGCAGATTGGATGTCATGTTTCAATATCAGGATCAATTGATAAGTCAATAGATAATGCTGTTGAACGGAAGTGCTCTGCTTTTCAAATATTTACTAGAAATCCAAGAGGTTGGCATGCAAAAGAACTAACTAAAGATGATATTAATAATTTTAAATCAAAACTAAAAGCGAGTAAAATTGACAGATTTGCAACTTGTGCACATATGCCATATTTACCAAATCTTGCAACTCCAAAAGAAGATGGATTTGAAAAATCAGTCAAAACTTTGATAAGCGAAGTTGAGAGATGTGCACAATTAGGAATTCCATATCTTGTAACACATCTTGGCAGTCATTTAGGAACAGGTGAAGAAGCTGGAATTAAAAAACTAGTAGAAGGTTTGACTAAAGCAGGTCAAACTAAAAATGATGTAATGATTCTATTGGAGAATACAGCAGGTCAGAAAAATTCGGTTGGCTCTGAATTTAAACAGTTGGGTGAAATTTTCAATAAACTAAAACCTACAAAAAAATTTGGTGTTTGTTTTGATACTTGTCATGCATTTGTTGCAGGGTATGATTTGAAAACTGAAGAAAAAGTAAAGGAGACATTTGCTGAATTTGATAAATATGTAGGAATAAAGAATTTGAAAATCCTTCACCTAAACGATGCTAGAGGGGATATTGGTTGCAATCTTGATAGACATTATCATTTGGGATTGGGAGGGATTGGAGAAAAGGGAATTGCTGCAGTTGTAAAGTTTGCCAATAAGAAAAAAATCCCAATAATTTTGGAGACTCCAATTGATGATGACAGAGATGATTTTGAAAATATTAAAAAAGCAAAGGAATTTGCGTAGAAATTTATTCAATGATTGAGGAAATGTAATAATGGACTATGAAGCAGTTATGAAACTAGCGCTTGAACGTGGGTTTTATTTTCCTAGTTGTGAGATTTATGCAGATGCACAGGCTGGATTTTGGGAATATGGTCCATCTGGAGTTAGTTTAAAAAATAAATTCCTTGAATTATGGAGAAGAGAGTTAATCAGACGAGATGGGATGCTTGAAATTGATGGCTCTCAAATAATGTCAAAATCAGTTTTTGAGGCATCTGGTCACCTAGGAAATTTTGCTGATCCAATAATAAAGTGTACAAAATGTAATTCAACATTTAGAGCAGACAGAACAATTTCAGAGATTGCGCAGATTGAGATTCCTGAAAGTGCGGATTTGGAAGAATTTGATAATGCTATTTTGCAAAATAACATAAAGTGTCCAAAATGTAAAGGAGACTTTGATAAGACAAAGAATTTCAATATGATGTTCAAAGTTGGTATCGGTCCTGAAGAAGAAGAAGCATATCTTAGACCTGAGACATGTCAATCAATCTTTGTAGATTTTCCTAGACTCTTTAAGACCATGCGAGGAAAACTTCCTTTGGGAATAGCTCAAGTAGGAAAGAGTTTTAGAAATGAGATTGCGCCAAGACAAAGCCTGCTTCGCCTAAGAGAATTTTATCAGGCAGAAATTGAAGTGTTTTGTAATCCAACAAAGTTATCTGAAATGAATAAATTTTCAGAAGTTGAAAGTACTATTCTTAGAATTCAAACAGATACAGAGCCAGTTTCTATGACATGTAAAGAAGCAGTAGAATCCGGTGTTGTTCCAAACAAATTTGTTGCATATTACTTGGGAATCTTGACTGAATTTTATGAAAAGTCAGGAATAGACATTACAAAAAGTAGATTTAGAAAACTAGGAGACAAAGAAAAGGCATTCTATGCTGAAGTTGCATTTGATTTTGAGGTAGAGACTACAATAGGATGGCTTGAGTTAGTTGCGTGTAATTATAGATCTGATTATGATTTATCCAGCCATGCAAAAATGAGCAAGGAGAAATTTGAGGTGATGGATAATGACGAAAAAATTCTTCCTCACGTGTTTGAGATTTCAATGGGAATTGACAGGAGTCTTTACACCATTTTAGAGCACAGTTTGAAAGACGATAAAGAGCATGAGAGGACAGTTTTGGCTCTAAAACCTTACTTGTCTCCTGTTCATGTTGGAATTTTATCACTTGTCAAAAAAGATGGATTAAAAGAAAAAACTGACGAAATTTATCTTCAAATTAAAAGAAAATGTGATGCATTTTTGGATCACTCTGGAGCAATTGGAAGAAGATATAGAAGATTGGATGAAATTGGTTCTCCATTTGCAATAACTATTGATCACCAAACATTAGAAGATGAAACAGTAACTATTAGAATGAGAGACAGTATGGAACAAAAAAGAATTGATATTTCAGAGATTGATTCTATTGTTACTAAATCGATTGCATATCCATGAATAGTCAAGGTATCTACCTTATCTTTTTCTACACTAACAAAAAAATACTTCAGGAAAAACAATAAGTCTAGAAATGTATCTTCAAGAGTAAATTATGGTGGAATTAATCCAATCCATTGATCAGATTTGGATTATTAGATTGTATATAATTTATTTAATATCTATAGTAGTATTGGAATCTCCAAAATTTACTTCTTTGATTTGACTTTTTCCAGCTGGGAGAGCACGAACATAATCATCAATTGATATGCTTTTTGCAATCTCTTCTACTAACTTGGAAAATTCAATTCTAATTTTTTTGGCCGTATCAACCATTTCTGAACCATGTGGTTCAATAATTGCATAACAAATAGAATTTTTTTTGATTGGTTCAGGTGGACCGCATGTTAAAACATAATCATCATCTTGTGGAATAATTCCTACAGCTAATCTAAGAGTATCTGATTTGATAAAATTCCTTTGTCCTTCAATTGTAAAAGATCCTTTAGGTAAAAATTCTCCACTAGGTGCTGACTTTTTTACTTGTTCTGGATTTACCCAATAGGAACTTACTCCATACATTCCTTCCCTCCAAGCCCTACTAAAGCAAACTGTAGCATGTGCAATTTCATTCATACTTGTATCAGGTGCGTTTTGTGCATCCTTTAAAATAAAAAATGGTGATCCAAAAATATCTCCGTGAAATATTCTATCGTTTTTTCCTAAATGTTTTCTAACCACGGCGGAATTTGATGCTGCATCTCTACCGCCAATTGCAAGTAGTCCATCAGTAGTAAAGAACCATCTATATCTTTCATACCAATTTTTCTTTCTAATTTCTGAAACCAAAATCAAATCTTTTTCAGATTCTGTTTTGCTCCTAAACTTTTCCAGCTTTTTTTCTGTTTTTTCTTTAATTTCTTGAATTGAGTTAATTGCACCTGATTGTTTTTTTGCTCCATTAAATAATACGGATGCAATTGATTGAAGAGAAGATTTAGTGTTTATCTTAATTTTTTCATCTTGAATAATAATTAATGGAATTCCTTTTTCACTAACCAATTTTGCATTATGCCTAGCCAAAATGTCTCGTGCAGAAACATCTTCTATGGATATAATTCCACTAGATATCATCTCAAAAATAGAATTTGCCACATTTGTAATATTTTTTGATCTTTCTTTGACCGTTTCAATTGCTTTTTCTTGTTCAGAAATTTGAGTTTGTAATTCCTTGATTTTTTTATCAGAACCACTTGATTGAATAGATTTTCCTTTTGCAACAATATTTTCTGTAAAAACTGTATCTAATCCTTCAATGAAACTATTAGCAATTGTTATTTGGCCTTCTAATTTTCCTAATCTTAGTGGTAAAACTTCTGTTTTTTCATTTTGAACTATAATTGCATCATGATTTCCAGATATTACATCTGAAACAATTTTTTTTGTAGTTTCAAAAATCTTCTTTATTTCTTCAAGAGTCAACAGATTTCCAATTTTTTTAGAATCAATATCTGCAATCTGAAAAATTGCTTCGACATATTTTTTTGGTAAACCCAATGTTCTTCCAACCCATTTTGCAGAGCCTAAATCGGTTGTTTTAAGATCATTAAAATCTAGTTCGGATATGTTGAAGATATCTAGTCCAGTTTCTGGAGGTGGTACATACTGTAATCCAACACTTAATTTTCTATGTCTAACGTCTATTGAATGCTGTAATGCAAGAATTTTCATATCTTTACTACAAAGTAAAATATTACCATCTCCAAAAAATTCTCCAACCAAAACAAATTCTTTTCCAAATCCTTCAAAAGTAAAATATGCAATTCTTTCTGCAGCAATTTGTTCTATTTTTTTTAATTTTAATCTAAGAAGATCACTTCGTAATCTTTTGAGCAGTCTATTTGGTTCCATCTGATCAATTTTTACTGTAGTTAGCCAAACACCAGATGTTGAAATCATCATAAAGAGATCATTTTTTTCGGTATGATGAAGTTTGAAGAGAATACTATCTTTTGTAATTCCATATATGTTGCTAATATAGTAATCTTGAACTTGTTCTGAAATTTGATCTACTAAATATCTCAATTCTATCCCAGCTAGTGTCATAAACCTGTTGCTAGTTATCTGAAATTAGACTCTTGCTATCAGTCATACTTAGAAATTACCAAAGATTTTAAACAAGGTTTGATGGAGTCACGCTAGAAATTTACTTGGCAAAATTCAAAAAGAAAAAATCAGAAGCAATGCCTGGACCAGATGATTCTAAAAAAGAATCACCTAAAGAAATAGAAGGTGATGTTCCTGAAACTGAAAGTTCTGAAGATCCAAAATCGCGAACTCCTTTAGGAGATCCCCCAGTAAATCAAGCTGAAAAAAGCGAAAAAGATAGAAAATTAAATAAATTATTTTGGTTACGTGTAGGTTTAGCTGTTATTGCAGGAACTTTGGCCACTTTTATCTTTGAAGGCATTGAAGGTGAAGAGAGAAGATGGGCATCAATTGCCTTTATGATTATAATATTTTTTGCAACAATAATAATTGCAAAAGGAATGAAAATGCAGCTGCCATCTTCAGATAGAAAGAAAATTGTTACACAGGGTATTGGTAGCTATGTATTCTTGTACCTGTTTACTTGGATTGTGACTTATACATTAGTTCATTCAGGAAGTGCCACTAGTGGAATTAATCTATAATTTAACAATTAAAACAAGATGATGATGATGGTATATGTGGAATATTAAAACTCCTGGGATTCCTGATGAGTTTTTTGATCGTACCGAAAAGGTTCCAATTACAAAAGAAGAAGTAAGAGTAATTCAAATTAGTAAAGCACAATTATGTCCAGGACAATTAGTTTATGACATAGGTTGTGGAAGTGGTTCAATTACAATTGAAGCAGCAATACAAATTGAGTCATCTGGGAAAGTTTTAGCTATAGATTATGATGAAAATGCTATTAAATTAACAAGAAAGAATCTTGAAAAATTTGATATTTCAAATGTTGAATTAATTTTTGGAAATGCAAAAGAAAAGATTATCGGATTAGAACCAGCTGATGTGATATTTGTTGGAGGTACAGGTGGAGATACTGCCGAAATTGTAGAGTTATGTCAAGATAAGTTAAAAAGTGGAGGAAGAATTGTAATTGGGATCATTTTAATTGAAACTCTCTATGCAGTTTTGCAAATACTAAATAAATTACAATTTGATTCAGTTGATATTACTCAAGTTACAATCTCAAAAAGTAAAAAAACAAGTACAGGAACTATGATGCTTGCAAGAAATCCTGTAACAATAATTTCTGCAAGCAAATCCTAATCTAGATTTTTAATTGGGATCATAGTCAAAGTTAGTAATGTCACGTTTGATTGGAATTGGAGTAGGTCCAGGAGATCCTGAATTACTTACTGTAAAGGCAGTAAAGGCCATTCAAAATGCAGATATTATCATGTGTCCAGCTTCAAAAGAAGATAGACCAAGTATTGCATTATCTGTAGTATCATCATTAATTGATAAATCCAAAAATCAAGAAATTATAAAACTAATTTTCCCAATGACAAAAGACAAAGATATTCTTGAACAAACATGGGTAAAAAATGCCAAGATAATGGCAGAAAAAGTTTTGTCAGGGAAAAATGTTGTATATCTTACTGTCGGTGATCCATATCTTTACAGTACATGGATCTATATGCACAAGGACTTGAAAGAAAACTATCCTGCGATGGATATCAGTGTGATTCCAGGAATTGTTTCAATGTTTACATTCGCATCAAAAGTTGGTGTAAGTATTGCAGAAGGAGCAGAAAAAGTTGCAATAATTCCATCATGTTATGATTTATCTAGTGTAAAAGAAATTGCAAAAAATTCTGAAACAATGGTCTTTCTAAAAGATGGGAGATATTTTGATCAAGTAATTGATGTGCTAAAAGAAGCAGGATTTCCGGATGATTCAATTTTTGCAATTGGTCAAGACCTTGGAACAGAAAATGAAATTATAAGAAAACTTACCTTAGGTGAAGTTAATGATGACACGTTGACTACAAAATATTTTTCAATATTGGTGGTAAAACGTGTCTAAAGTTTTTTTTGTAGGATGTGGTCCTGGTGATCCTGAGTTAATTACAGTTAAAGCTAAAAAATTAATTCAAAAAGCAGACGTTGTGGTTTATTCTGGTTCATTAATTCCACAACCAATTTTAAAATTATGTAAAAAAGGGAAATTATATGATGCAGCAAAACTTGTAAGAGAAGAAATTTTTGAATTGCTTTACAAAAATGCAAAAAAAGACAAACTAGTTGTAAGATTACATGATGGAGATCCATCAATTTATGGAGCAATAAAAGAACAGATTGATAATTTAGAAAAAAAAGGAATTCAATCTACGGTTGTTCCTGGAATTACAGCATTTTTAGCCTCGGCTGCAGCATTAGGAACTCAATTGACACTTCCAGGAGTTACTCAAACAATTATTGTAACAAGAGTAGAATCAAGAACTAAAGTTCCAAAGCGAGAGAAAATTTCAGAACTTGCAAAACATAAAGCAACTTTAATTTTTTATCTTAGCATACATCTTATTTCTAATTTGGTAAAAGAAGCAATAGCAGGTGGTTATAAAAAAACTACATCAGTAGCTGTAGTTTACAGAGCAAGTTGGAAAGATCAAAAAATTATCAAAGGAACACTTGAAGATATTGCAAAAAAGGTAAAAGAAGAAGGAATTACAAGAACTGCAATTGTGATTATTAGTGACGTAATCGATCCTGAATCATATGAATATTCAAAACTGTATGATAAAAAATTTAGTCATGGTTATAGAAAATCAAAAGTCAAGTAGTCAAAAAAGAAACTTTATTTTTAATTTTTAATTTTAAAAGATTTTTTTTAAGATTGATTGGATCACCTGAAGTAAAAATTTTTAATGAATTTTTTTTTGATTGATTATTTTTAATAATTTTAGAAACTTTTTCTGCAACAATATATCCAGGATCTATAAATTGAATATTAGGAAATTCATTTTCTAACAATGATTTTAAAAACGGTAGATGTGTACTTGAAAGAGTTACAGTATCAATTGAATTTTTTAAAAGAATATTACTCAGAATTTTTTTGATAATTTTTTTGCAATATTGTTTATTTGTTATAAATTTTCCAGACTCTACAAGATCAACAAGATCTGATCCATTGATTTTAAAAAATTTAAAAGATTTTGAAAATTTTTTTTCTTTAATGTATTTTGATAGCCCTTTACTTTTTATTGCAGACTCTGTTCCAAGAATTCCAATTTTTTTAGATTTAGAGATTTTTTGAGCTTGATTGAGAGGTGGTTTTACACCAATGACTTTAGAATTAGACAGTTTCAACATAAGACTAGGTGTGTTTGAGGCCATGACTATGATATCTGGAGAAAATTGTGCCTGAAGCATTTTGATAGATTTTTGAATTATTGAGTCTAGTTGTGCTTGAGATTTGTTTCCATATGGAAAATTTTGTTGATCAGCGAAATAGATGATATCAGTCTTGGATATTTTCTGTATGGCCTTGATAATAGAAAGCGAGCCTAAGCCTGAGTCAAAAACTATTATTTTAGCCACAAATTTCAGGCGTAAATCATGCATAATAGTTTGTTAGCTAAATTTAGTCCAAAGTTGATCTAAATATACACCGTCCATTAAGACTAAATTTCTAAATTAGCAACCATGCCAAACTTCGATAAGACTTGGGCTCGACAAGAGACCCAAAGCGTAACTGGCAAACTCCGTGAAGCAGTAAAGCCTCAAGGTGCATTAAAACCACGAATTCAAACTGCAGTAAACAAACTACAAGTCCAAA
>Ga0224508_10003213_pt1 | contig 13568 bp, 12 predicted proteins | sample SF_Jan12_sed_USG_4_FD_170157 | JGI IMG/M metagenome (GOLD analysis project Ga0224508, IMG submission 170157) | Sediment microbial communities from San Francisco Bay, California, United States - SF_Jan12_sed_USGS_21 | ecosystem: Environmental > Aquatic > Marine > Sediment | place: USA...
TGGCGTTGATGCATCACCTCGGCCAGGCGTTGCCAGCTGGGTGCATCCAGCATCTTCTGCAGCGACTGCCCCGGCGGCAGCATCATACGCTGAGCAAGTGCCGACATCGCCAGGGGGTCCATCACCACCTCCATGGTGAAACTCCTGGCACCCTGCAGAGCGCTGACCAGTTCCTCGGGCAGATCCAGCAGGCGCGGATCATCGCTGTGCATGGTGCCCAGCAGGTAACTGGGCGCGGCGCTACCGGTACGGACTTCCCACAGCAGTCCCTGCCCGGATGTATCCGCCGGCGCCGCAACGGTGTTCGTACCGTGCGCGACCAACAGCAACAGGGCCAGCAGACCGCCTACCCGTGACTTTTGCTTGGACATATGTATAGAGTGTCCGTGTGTACCTTTTGGTATTGCGCTGTGGCAAACGACGACCAGCGATCCAACAATCGATTCTATAGACCCGGCAAACCGGTCAAGTTCAAAAACCGCTTCCGCGGTTTTTTACCGGTTGTGGTGGACGTAGAGACCGGCGGCTTCGACTCGAACAGCGATGCGCTACTGGAAATCGCCGCTATACTCCTCGAGTACCATGCGGGCGTGATACAACCCGCGGCGCGCTTCTCTACCCACGTGGTACCGTTCGAGGGTGCAAATATCGACGAAAAATCGCTGGAGATTACCGGGATCGACCCCTACCATCCACTGCGCGCCGCGCGCACCGAACGCGCCGCCCTGGAGTATATCTGCAAGCCGATACGCGCTGCTATCCGCACTCACGAGTGCTCTCGGGCTATACTTGTGGGCCACAATGCATTTTTCGATCTCAGTTTTGTGAATGCAGCCGTCGCGCGCACCGGTTACAAGCACAATCCGTTTCATCCATTCAGCAGTCTCGATACGGTGTCATTGAGTGCAATGGTGTACGGACAGACGGTTTTGGCACGGGCTTTGGATGCCGCTGGGATACCTTGGGAATCGTCGGAAGCCCACTCGGCGGTTTACGACACGGAAAAAACGGCGGAATTGTTCTGCACCATCATCAACAATTGGGAAACGCTCAATATCGGCAACGACGTATCCGAGTTGTGATGCGGTGACGGCATGGCGACGATTGACAGCAAGTTACTGGTGAGCGATCTGGCGATCGTAGTCGTGGACGACACCAAGTTCGGGCGCGCCGTATTCAACAGCGTGCTCAGCAAGGCGGGCTATTCCGATATCCGTGTGGCCGGCTCGGCTCGCCAGGCGCTCGAGCTGATGGAAGAGCGCCGCGCCGATGTCCTGGTTGCCGACTGGTTCATGCCGGAAATGGACGGGCTGGAGCTAACCCACCGCGTGCGGCAACTGGACGAGGAGCGCAACGGTTACACCTCGATCATCCTGTGCACGGCGCTGGAAGGCGTCAACGCACTGGTCACGGCGTTTCGCCGCGGGGTCGACGATTTCATTCGCAAACCGTTCGACCACGAAGAACTCATCGCACGAGTGTACGCCGCCGGCAATTCGGCCAATCTGCACAACATGCTGCTGGAGAGTGCGCAGCGCATGCAGCAGTCGAATCAGGAATTGAGCGAGCTCTCCGCCCGCGATCCGCTCACCGGTCTTGGCAACGCAAGTTTCCTGGCGCAGCAGCTGGACGCGCTGCTTGCCGAGGTAGCAGCGCGCGGTGGCGGCGTCTGCTGCGCGTTGGTGGCGATCGACGAATGGAACGCCCTGCTGGAAAAACACGCCGGCGATGAAGCGGATCAAATCCGCATCGGTGTCGCGCGCCGCATTCGACGCACGATCCGCCCCACGGATGTCGCGGCCATCTCTCAGGACGGCGAATTTGCCGTGGTGCTGCACTACCCCGACGTGGCCGCATTCCGCGCCACCGTGTTCGAGCGGTTGCAAGCTGAAATCTGCGAGCGACCGCTTGCCGTTCTAGGCACCGATCTGCCCATTTCCGTGTCGATCGGGGCCAGCCTGTTCGAGGATCAGCCCGACAATCCCACCGCCGAAACGCTGCTCGAAGATGCGCGCCGCCAGCTGCGCGATGCCTGCAGCCACGGCAACAGGCAGATCAAGTACTGATCCGCCGATCTGTCACAAGTGTGCCGCGCACACCTGCGCTGGCCCGCGACAGTCAGCCAAAATATTGACAGTCCGAAACGCCGGCGTGACAAAAGCACGACACCGCCGGCCGCTCTTACGGTGCAGCGTCACCCGGTCGGTGGTTGCCGCCCACTGGCAGTATGCGGCGTCTCCGTGGCGGTTCGGGAGCGTGCGCCGCAGGCAATTGATTTATGACAGTGCCTCACTTATCCTTCGCGCGTTTCTTCGCGCAACCCGAATAACAACTGACCGACTGTCGCGCGTGTTGCGGTACCACTTGCCGCCGCCCAACCACCGAGAGGACTAGGCATGAATCCATTGACATCAATTACCGGGACTATAGTCACCGGCGTTGTGCTGGCGATCATTATTGCCCTGATACTTTAAAAAAAACCCACCGCCCGTCAGCGGTCCACCTGGGGAGTGACATCATGAATCTGCTGGAGCTCGAGGTCTGGCTTCACGTACTGGCCGGGGTAACCTGGATCGGTCTTCTGTATTATTTCAACTTCATCCAAGTGCCGGCGATGGCCGCAGCGGCCGCCGACAAAGACGGCCCGGGGCCGGCGGCGATTGGCAAATATGTAGCGCCACGTGCGCTGCTGTGGTTTCGTTGGGCGGCGGTCGCGACCTGGGTTACGGGGGCAGCGGCGCTCGAAAGCTCGGGCGTCGGTTTCGTCAACGCCTTTACGCTGCAACAAGGCGCCGCCGTGATCGGCGTGGGTGCCTGGCTGGGAACCATCATGCTGTTCAACGTCTGGGTGCTGATCTGGCCGGCGCAGAAAAAAGTACTGGGCATGGTCGAAGCCAGCGACGAGGAAAAGAACAAAGCGAGATTCGTCGCCTTGATGGCGTCGCGGACCAATACCGCGTTATCCATCCCGATGCTGATGTGCATGACCGCGCACGGACATGGCCTGCCTTTTTAAACACCCACGAACAACTGGTAAACGACAGGCACTGTGCGCGCACAGTGCCTGTTACGTTTAAGGAAACCGGAAAACACCATGGTAGAAGCTGATCATGCGCTGATGTCTACCTACCCGCGCCTGCCCGTGGCGTTCACGCACGGCGAAGGCGCTTGGCTTTGGGACGAAGCCGGGAATCGCTACCTGGATGCGCTGTGCGGACTCGCGGTCACCGGCCTTGGGCATGCGCACCCTGCAGTCACCACCGCGGTCGCCGAGCAGTCGCAGCGTCTGCTACACACCTCGAACCTGTACCGCATACCGGTTCAGGAACAGCTCGGCGAGCGCCTGTGCGCACTGACGGGGCAGGAGAAAGTATTCTTCTGCAATTCGGGCGCGGAAGCCAACGAGGCAGCGCTCAAAATCGCACGCCTGTACGGCCATCAACACGGTATCGATGCACCGACCGTGGTCGTGATGGAAGGCGCATTCCACGGGCGCACCATGGCGACGTTGACGGCCACCGGCAACCCCAAGGTGCAGGCCGGATTCGAACCCCTGCTTTCGGGATTTATGCGCGTTCCGTACAACGACGCGGCAGCGCTGCGCGACCTGCGCGCAGAGCGCACGGACATCGTCGCGGTGTTGCTGGAGCCGGTGCAGGGCGAAGCCGGCATCGTCGTGCCCGATCCCGATTACCTTCGCCAGGTACGTGAGATCTGCGATGCCCGTGGCTGGCTGATGATGATCGACGAGATTCAATCCGGCATGGGACGCAGCGGTAAATGGCTCGCCAGCGAGCACGCCGGTGTGAGTGCGGACGTCGTCACCCTGGCAAAGGCTCTCGGCAACGGTGTGCCGATCGGCGCATGCCTGGCACGAGGCGAAGCCGCCAATGTCATGCAGGCGGGCCATCATGGCTCCACGTTCGGCGGCAATCCCCTGGCGTGCAGCGCCGCACTCGCGGTCCTGGACACTATCGAGAGCGAAAACCTGCTGGACAACGCAGCGCAGATGGGCGAGGTGATCGTGACGCGGCTGCGGGAGAAACTTGCTGGCGTGAACGGCATTCGCGAGATCCGCTCGCTGGGACTGCTACTGGGGATCGAACTGCAACTGCCATGCCCGGAACTCGTGCAACGTGCGCTGGATCGCGGTTTACTGATCAACGTGGCGCAGGGCAATGTCATTCGGCTGCTGCCGCCGTTAATCATCGACCGCGAGCAGGCGGGGCAGATTGCCGATATCCTGGCCGTGCTGGTACGTGAGTTTCTCAGCGACGCGGAACCCGCAACGTAGGTGACACGGGAACGTGTTGTACGGATCGGGGGAGCAGTCGAACACGGCGCAATCGTTACCTGATTGTCATGGCCGCGAACGTTCGTAAGACTCAATATTCCACGCTGCCAGCCGTTAAACAGACGATTTTCGCGCATTGCCGCCACGGCAACGGTAAAGTCGCCGTCAATGCCATCGACGGGACTTGCGGCACAGCCTGCCGTAGCGGGAGTTATGTACAACATTGTTGAGCGTTTGCGAACAGTCGAGCCAGTTTGTGGCGCTCAATTGCAACTGAACGAAGATGTTAGAAAGGTACTCACGCTTACAGGTTTTTTCTGTCCACCTTGGCATCAGCCTGCTGATTTTTACCGCGCTGGCAATCGCGATGGTCTCGCACTGGTTCCCGGGTCCGTTTTTCGCCACCGACGGCGGGTGGCAGGGTATGCGCATTATCGCTGCAGTCGACCTGGTGCTGGGTCCGTCGTTGACCCTGATATTTTTCGCCCCGAAGAGGAAAAAACACAGAGCGCTACTGTTCGATCTGGTCTCTATCGCGACTGTTCAGGTCATCGCGTTAGGGTGGGGAACCTGGACCGTCTACAATCAAAGAACCGTGGCCATCGCTTTTTCCGGCCACCAGTTCTATTCCATCTCATACGGTGCATTGACAGACGCAAACGCGACGCTGCGTGCAGACGGCAAACATCCTCAGGACATCTTCGCCCTGAGCGACACCCACCCCCGTCGGGTTTTCGTCAAACCGCTGGAGAAACACGAGGCGGGGCAATTTCTCGCCGATATATTCAACGGTCTACCGGACTTGCAACTGCGCTCCGACCGCTACCTGGAACTCGCGCCACACTGGGATGAAATCGCCGAACACGCATTGCAGATGCGCGAGTTCGCAAAGGAGAGCCCGGACCTTGCCGCCGACGTGGCGGAACTGGAAGACCGGCTCGACGAACTGGAGTTTTATCGCTTGAAAATGCGATTCGGCACCGCGGTGGCCGGCTTTGAAATCGAGAGCCGTGAATTGGCCTACATATTCCCCTACGAACGGCCCGTCAGCTCGAACAGACAAGACCAAGAGACCGAGAATACTGATTCGGGAGACGCCGGCAAAGAAGGTGGTACTGAGAAGGAAACGACGAAGGAAAACTGACCATTAACGGCGCTCTCCGCGCAAGGCGCCACAAATCAACGAACTGCTAGACGTATCTCGTCGACCCTCTGTTTCGCCGATAATCGCTTCGACCCTCAGTCAGTCAACTCTTGCATCTGGTCGAGGCTAGTGTGTCTCACGTTTTTACCTTTGACCATATAGATCACGTATTCGCACACGTTTTTCGCGTGATCGCCGATGCGCTCGAGCGAGCGAGCACACCAGTTGACCTTGAGGACGTTCTTTACTTCACGCGGATCTTCCATCATATGCGTAATCAGCAAACGCGATAGCGACTCGAACTCATCGTCTATTTTCAGATCCTGAGCGGCAGTGGCGATTGCCGCATCGACGTCCATGCGCGCGAACGCGTCCAGGGCGTCGTGCAGCATCGATTTGACATGATCGCCCAGATGGCGCAATTCCGCATAGTAGCCGGGACGGAGCTGCGCCGTCGCCAGCGAGACTGCGAATCGGCCTATTTTCTCCGCTTCGTCGCCGATGCGTTCCAGATCGGTGACTGTTTTGATAATGGTGACAACCAGGCGTAAATCGCTCGCGGCAGGCTGCCGGCGCGCCAGTATCTGCGTGCACTCCTCGTCGATTTCTACCTCCAGCGAGTTCACCCGATAGTCGGTGGTCGATACCTCTTCGCCCAGTTCGCTGTTCGGCTCCAGCAAAGCCCGCAGACCGTCGCTGACCTGCTTTTCGACCAGGCCGCCCATGACCATGGCCTTGTTGCGAATATCCTCTAGCTCCAGATTGAACTGCTGAGAAATGTGGTCGTTCAAATGCAATTTGTTTGCGTCCACGAGAATCTGCTCCTAACCGAAACGACCTGTGATGTAGTCTTCGGTTAACTTGTGCTCGGGATAGGTGAAAATTTTAGCCGTCTCGCCGACCTCGACCAGGTAACCCAGATGAAAATACGCCGTGCGTTGCGAAACGCGCGCCGCCTGTTGCATGGAGTGGGTGACGATTGCGATAGTGTAGTTCTTGCGTAACTCATCTATCAACTCTTCGATGCGCGCCGTCGCGATGGGATCGAGCGCCGAGCAGGGCTCGTCCATTAATATTACTTCTGGGTTGACGGCGATGGCGCGCGCGATACACAAGCGCTGTTGCTGACCGCCCGACAAGCCGGTACCTGGTTTGTCGAGCCGGTCCTTGACCTCGGCAAACAGACCGGACCGTTCCAGGCTAGTGACGACGATTTCCTCGAGCTCCGCCCGGTTCGCGGCCAAGCCGTGAATACGCGGACCATAAGCCACGTTGTCGTAAATTGATTTGGGGAAAGGATTCGGTTTCTGGAACACCATGCCCACGCGCGCGCGCAGCTGCACGACATCCTGCTTCTTGTCGTAGATATCTACACCGTCGAGTTTCAGGCTGCCCGACACCCGGCAATTTTCGATGGTGTCGTTCATACGGTTCATGCAGCGCAGAAACGTCGATTTGCCGCACCCGGAGGGACCAATCATGGCAATGACCTCGTGCGCTGCAATATCCAGGTTCACCGCGCAAATGGCGTGTTTGTCGTCGTAGAAAACGTCGACGTCGCGCATCGACATCTTCGCATCGTCGACCTCGATGCGACCGACCGTGGCGGCGATCTTCTGGTGCAGATCCTGGGTTTGCTGATCGTTCAAGTTCGCTGCAGTCGCCGCCGGGGCGGCATTGGCTATGGAGCTTGGCATGGCCGTCGTTCCGGGCGATTAAGTACTATTCCAGGCAAGGATGTCAACGCTGCCGCGGTCACCAGCGCTTTTCGAAACGCTTGCGCAGATAGACCGCCAGCGAATTCATGACGACCAGGAACACCAGCAGCACGATAATCGCGGCAGACGTCTTTTCCGTAAATGCGCGTTCCGGGCTGTCCGACCAGAGGTAGATCTGCACCGGCAGGGCGGTTGCCGGCTCGGTGATACTCTGCGGCACATCGACGATAAACGCGACCATGCCGATCATCAGCAACGGCGCCGATTCGCCCAGCGCTCGCGCCATGCCGATTATCGTGCCTGTAAGCATCCCTGGGAGCGCCAGGGGCAACACGTGATGGGTCACCATTTGCATGCGCGACGCGCCGACCCCCAGCGCAGCTTCGCGGATCGAGGGGGGCACCGATTTCAGGGCGGCGCGGCTGGCGATGATGATCGTAGGTAACGTCATCAGCGTCAGCACCAGGCCGCCGACCAGCGGCGCGGAGCGCGGCAAATCGAAGACGTTGATGAAAACGGCCAGCCCCAGCAGTCCGAACACGATCGAGGGAACCGCAGCCAGGTTGTTGATGTTGATTTCGATCACATCCGTCCAGCGGCTGCGCGAGGCGAACTCCTCGAGATAAATCGCCGCCGCTATGCCGATAGGAAACGAAAGGACCAGAGTGACGATCAATGTATAAAAAGACCCCAGCAGCGCTCCCTTTATGCCGGCCAGCTCCGGTTCGCGCGAATCACCGGACGTAAAGAACACGGTGTTGAAGCGCTTCTCTATGCGGCCCGCTTCCAGCAGCGCGTCGATCCACGTCAACTGCTGATCGCTCAGGCGCCGATTCTCCTGCGGGAGTTGCCGGTCGATGCCGCCTTTCATGAAAGTGTCGAGGTCGTCATTTGCCGGCAACCACAGCGCTTCTTTTCTGCCGATAAACGACGGGGCGGTGAGCAGCCGGTTGCGCAGTTCGTATTCTGCGCCAATGCTTACCAGCTGGTAGAGGCTACGTCTTTCACGGCGCTTTTTCACCGCCGGGAACAACTCGCGCAGGCTGTGTTTCACGAGACCCGCATAGTTCGCGGCGGATAATTCTTCGCTACCCGGTGAGGCGCTGATATCGAGTATCGCCGGATCGAAGTCAATATCCAGCTGCACATAGGTGGATTGAAACGCCGGATAACCCGTCGAGATTATGCTCGCGAACAACGCGAACAGAAAAACGAAGCCCAGGACTACCGATAACAGCCCGAACAATCTGAAACGGCGTTCGGCGGCATAGCGGCGTTTGAGTCCCGCCGTTACGATGTCGACGACTGCGGCTTGTTCGTCCGCGTTACTCATACTGCTCTCGGTATTTGCGCACCACGTGCAACGCCACAATGTTGATCAGCAAAGTGGTGACGAACAACATCAAGCCGAGCGCGAACGCCGCCAGCGTCTTCGGACTGTCGAATTCCTGATCGCCGACCAGCAGTGTGACAATCTGCACGGTTATCGTAGTCACCGACTCCAGCGGGTTCGCCGTGAGATTCGCCGATAGCCCCGCAGCCATCACCACGATCATGGTTTCGCCGATCGCCCGGGACACCGCCAGTAGAATACCTCCCACTATGCCCGGCAGCGCGGCGGGAATCACCACGCGGCGAATCGTTTCTGACTGCGTGGCGCCCAGCGCCAGCGAGCCGTCGCGCATGGCATGCGGCACCGCGTTTATCACATCGTCGGACAGCGACGAGATCAGCGGGATGATCATGATCCCCATCACCAGCCCCGCGGCCAGTGCGCTTTCCGAAGAAGCGTGCAAGCCGGCCGTGGCAGCCAGATCGCGAACCAGCGGTGCGACCGTCAGAGCGGCAAAAAAGCCGTACACCACGGTTGGCACGCCGGCCAGGATCTCCAACGCCGGTTTGGCCGCCGCACGCACGCGTGCGTCGGCGTACTCGGACAGGTATATGGCCGACATCAGACCTATGGGCACGGCGACAAGCATGGCAATGAGCGAGATCAGGAACGTGCCGGCAAATAACGGCACCGCGCCGAACGCCCCCGAAGAACCGACCTGGTCTTCGCGAATTGCCATCTGTGGGCTCCATTCCAGCCCGAACAGGAAGCTGAATACCGGCACCGCATCGAAAAAGCGTATCGCTTCGAACAGCACCGACAGGACAATACCGACGGTTGTGAAAATCGCAATCAACGAACAGACGATCAGGAACGCCTTGATGATTTTCTCGACCCTGTTACGCGCTGGCGCAGTTGGCGAAACCAGACGCAATCCAACAATGCCCCCCAGAATCGCCAGGCACAGCGAAAGTACGGTGAGCGCCTTTGAACTCAACGCGAGCAAGCTGGAATAATGTTTCGCTGCGGCCTCGATGGTGGCATCGATTTCACCGGAAACGATATTGCCCCGGACCAGATTTTTCACGTCGTTGACGTAAAGGTTCAATTCGCCGGCCGGTAGTGACGCGATCTCCTGCGGCAGCTGGTTGACTACCAATTGCGTAACGGCACCGTCTTCGAAGATGTTCCACAACAGCAGCAGAGCCAACGCCGGCAGCCCGCACAGAATGCTGGTCAGGTAGCCGTAGTACTTTGGTAACGAATGCAGATAGCGGACACCGCCGACACTGTGCGAGGTGCCTACGGAACGTGCGCGGCCAAAATAGTAAGCCGCAAACGTCAGCAGGATTATCGTTATCAGCAGAGTAGATGTTTGCATGTAGCTAAGAAAGTGGCCCGCGTGGATGCGGGCCACTTTGCTGGACTCACCTGATTCTCAATGCTGCGCAAGGCTGGTCAAGGCATTCAGCTGAATTACGGCATTCTTCACCGTGCGGCGCTCGTCGTCGGCCAGCGGAATCATGCCTTTGTCGGCCAGATAGCCTTCTTCACCCCACGCGCCCTCGCTGGTGAACTCCTTGAGGTATTCCTCGATGCCGGGGATTTTACCGACATGCGCTTTTTTCACGTAGAAATACAATGGGCGCGAGATCACGTACTCACCGTCGGCTATGGCATCGAAGGTAGGCGCGCTGCCATCTACCGTGGAGCCCTGCACCAGATCGGCGTTCTGATCGAGGAAACCGAATCCGAAGACACCCAGCGCGTTCGAATTTGCACTGAGTTTCTGCACGATCAGGTTGTCGTTTTCACCGGCCTCCACGTAGGCGCCATCTTCACGCACCGAGCGGCAGACCGACTTGTATGCTTTCGAGTCTTTCTTCTTCATGGCTTTCAGCCAGGCGAACGTATTGCAGCCGCCTTCGATGGCCAGTTCGTTGAACGCGTCGCGCGTTCCCGAAGTCGGCGGCGGCCCCAGCACTTCGATTTTTGTTGCCGGCAACGCGGAATTCACTTCGCTCCACAATTTGTAGGGATTTGCGACGAGCTTTTCGCCACCGGCCGGATTGGGCACCTGCTTCGCGAGCGCGAGGAATATGTCACGCCGGGTCAACTCGAAACGCGGCGCGCGCTTGGAATTCGCCAGCACGATGCCATCGTAGCCGATCGGCACCTCGACGATATCGGTAACGCCGTTGTTGCGGCACTGTTCGAACTCACTGGTTTTCATGCGGCGCGATGCGTTGGTCACGTCCGGGTGTTCCACGCCCACACCCTTGCAGAACAGTTTCATGCCGCCGCCGGAACCGGTGGATTCGATTTTCGGGGTCTTGAACTCGGTGAGCTTGCCGAATCGTTCGGCGACCACCGTCGCGAACGGATACACGGTGGAGGACCCGACGATGCTGATGTAGTCGCGATTGGCGGCCTCCAGCACGCCGACAGTACTGATTGCTGCTGCCGCAACGATACCGGTAAGAGTGGTACGCATGAAATAGACTCCCTTATGGTGGTTGGATTCAGTTCACGGACCAGTGTCTGCGCATCGGATGGCTACTCTATTACGACTATATGACGGTTTTGTTACAGGCTGTGACCCGGTCGACAGCGAGGCGACGAAGTCCGTTACGCTGCCTGATCGGGGCGCGGCGCGATTATGCGATCCGGAGGGAACGTACAGCGTACGCGGGTCCCCGCGCCCGGCTCGCTGTAGATATCGAAATGTGCGTTGTGACGCTGCAGTATGTGTTTGACGATGGACAGACCGAGGCCCGTGCCGCCCTTGTCCCGCGAGCGACCTGAATCGACACGGTAAAACCGCTCGGTGAGTCGGTTCAGGTGTTTCGCCTCGATCCCCGGTCCGTTATCCCGCACCTCGAAACAGGCCTCGCCCCTGGCGGTACGCCGCCAGAACACCGATACGCGGCTGCCTTCCGGGGTGTGCTGCACGGCATTCATGACCAGATTCGAGAACACGCTCAGCAACTCGGCTTCGGCACCCATGAGATCCAACCCCGACTCAGCCTCCAGCGCCAGCACATGTCCGCTGATCGCCCCGACGTTACGGGCTTCTTCCACGACCACGGCGAGCAACGCGCCAACCGGGACCCGTTTGCCGGAACCGGCCGGTAACGTCGTGCCTTCCAGACGCGATAAGTGCAGCAGGTCCTCCACGAGGTCGTTCATACGATGCACCTGCTGGGCCAGGGTCTGCAAGTGTCCCCGCAGCGGCGCTGGTATGTCTTGCTCCGCCTGGAAGGACTCCAGATACCCGGTGATGACGGTCAACGGAGAACGCAGCTCGTGGGAAACGTTGGCAACGAAATCACGACGCATTTTGCGTACCCTGGCCTGCTCGCTCATATCGCGGGCGCGCAGCAGGTAGCTGTCGACATCGAACGGCACGATGCGAATGCCCAGCTGCACGTCTGAGCGCACCGGCGACACCAGCTCCAGCTCCCGTTCGAAGTCGCGTGCCTCGATGTACTCGTGAAACGCCGGATCGCGCAGCAAATTGTCGATGCGCTGGCCCACGTCGCGCGGGTGAATACCCAGCAGGCGCTGCGCGGCGCGGTTGGCCCAGTCGATTTCGCGGTGCTCGCGCAGCACCACAACCGCGTCCGGTATTGCCGACGCGACCGAGTTGAAACGGCTGATCACGGCCGTCAGGCGCTGTTTGCGGTCACGGCTGGCTTTTCTGAATTGATAAATGTAAAGCGCAATCTGATCCCAGATCCCGGTCAGATCCGGCATTGCAGCGATCTTCGCCCCGTTGCGCAGCCAGCGCTCCAGATGCTGCATGTGCCGCCAGTGCCAGGCGATAAACAGCACGAATCCCAGCATCAGCGCCGTAGCGGGGAATCCGGACAGCACGCCGATGAGGCCCGCGGCCGCCAGCGTGGCTAGCAGCCGCCACCATTCCCTGGACCAGACGTTCATAGGGACGGTAGCCTCGCCGAGGTCACATCGGCGCTAGATTTACTAGATTTAGCGGCAAACCGGTAGCCTGCTCCACGCACGGTCTGCACAAAGCGGTCGAACCCGTAAGGTGCCAGCGCCTTGCGCAGCCGCAAAACGTGCACATCGACGGTGCGTTCCTCGATGTAGGTATTGCGGCCCCAAACGAAATCCAGCAATTGAGTACGCGAGTAGACCCGGTCCGTATTGCTCATCAAGAACTTCAGCAGCCGATACTCGGTGGGACCCAATTGTATGGCGCTGTCACCGACGAATACCGCGTGTGATTCGGCGTTCAGTCGCAGGTCCTGCACCCTCAGTTCAGTATCGGAGTCGCCGCCAGCGGTGCGCCGCAACAGCGCGCGGATGCGCGCTATCAGCTCGCGCGTGGAAAACGGTTTGGTCACGTAGTCGTCGACCCCGGTTTCCAGTCCCCGCACCTTGTCGTCCTCCTCGGTGCGCGCCGTCAGCATGATCACGGGCAAATCGCGGGTTACATCGTCGCGCTTCAAACGGCGAATGAACTCGATTCCGCTGATTTCGGGCAGCATCCAGTCAACCAGCACGAGATCCGGCAGGCGCTCGCTCAAATGCGCCTGCGCTTCATCCACGTCGGCGGCCTCGGTAACCTTGTACCCGGCGCGGGACAGTGCAAAACTGGTCATTTCCCGGATCGCGGCTTCGTCCTCGAGCAGCAGAATCTCTATCGGCATGGTCGCTGGTCACATCTGCAAAACTGACAGTTCCATGACATTACAACGACACCGTGTTACAGATCGGTTACAGGTTTTCATCATCGAGCAACTTCTCCACGATGACTACATCGCGCCATACACCGTCCAGGCGTCCGTGGCGATGATAAACACCCACCTCCGTGAATCCCAGACTGTCGAGCAGGCGCAGGCTGGCAGTGTTTTCCGGGAACACGCGGGAAATCAGCTTGTAGAAGCCTGCCTTACGTGCCGCCGCCTGCAAGCCAAGCATGGCAGCACGTCCCGCACCCAGACCGCGCGCTTCGCGTGCCGCATAAACGGAAAACTCCGCGATCCCGTCGTAACACTCCCGCGGTCGATAGGTCGATGTCGAGGCGAATGCAATGAGGGTTCCCCCTTTTGTCAC
>Ga0224508_10003214_pt1 | contig 13567 bp, 10 predicted proteins | sample SF_Jan12_sed_USG_4_FD_170157 | JGI IMG/M metagenome (GOLD analysis project Ga0224508, IMG submission 170157) | Sediment microbial communities from San Francisco Bay, California, United States - SF_Jan12_sed_USGS_21 | ecosystem: Environmental > Aquatic > Marine > Sediment | place: USA...
CAGCCCTTCCCGACCTTCGGCCACCCACAACGGCCTGGCCGGTACCGGCACCATCAGCGGTCAGGTCTTTTTCGACTTGAACCGCGACTTTGTGCGGCAGCCGAGCGAGGAGGTTGCCGTCGGTGCCGTCGTCCTCCTGGACGGGCGCTACGAGACGCGCACGGACGAGCAGGGGCGGTATGCCTTCGCGCCGGTCCCGACGGGCGAGCATGAAGTCAGCGTCTTGGTGGAGGAGTTGCCTCTGCCATGGGGTCTCGACGATGAGACGCCGCGGCGGGTCGTGTCGCGACTGCGGGAGAACTCGGCTGTCGATTTCCCGCTGGTCGTCATGGAATGACGATCCACGCGCGGATCGATCGACGCGCTTACTCGAACAACTCGTCGATCTCGATCGTGTCGCCGCCGATCTCGATCCGTCCCTTGATCGTCAGCGGGTATGCGAGAGGCTCTGCGCTTGACTCGTCGACAGCAGCTTCCCGCTGAAGCGGAATCTCTTCGCTGCGGCCCGGCAGAACCGGAAAGCTCGATGGAACGAGCCCAATCCGTCGTCCCTCGCCATCCGTCGCCGTCACTCGTCCGAAGGCCCGATCGTAGGTGGCGCCTTGATTACGCAGCTTCAATGTGGGCAGGCGCCCGCCATTGGCCGCATGAGCGCCCATGCCAAAGTACTCGATATCAGCCGCGGCGTCGCCGATCGTCACATAAGTGACGACAGCATAGCGGCCGACGATCGGAATGCTCATGGCGCCGTCGACGTTGACCTGATACGTCTCCGCAGGCTCGATCAGGATCGCGAACCGGCACAGCCCCGGTTCGGCGTCTTCGGGAACGTGAACTTCGAAGCGGTATTTCTTTTGCAGCCCGGATTCGATGCGCACGGTCTTGCGCTCGAGCCGAACCCAGGGCCTGCAGCTGCCTTCAAGCAGCATATCGTCGAAAAACTCCACACTGCTCGTTTCGTCGAGTCGCCAGTCCGCAGTCCGGAACTGGAAATCGGCGCCGGCGTCGGCGGTATTAAAAATCGTCAGCGTATCGCGCAGCACCTGGCCGGGTCTCGCCCTGAGCTCGAATTTGCTCGGTGAGATGCCGGCTGCGAAACCGGCTGCGAAACCGCCCATTGGCAGCGCCATGCATGCGGCCCCCAGCAGCCAGCGGCTACGGCAGGACTTCGAGTTCATAGGTAGGCTCCACTTCGAAAAAATCCGCGTCCGTAGGATCTTCCAGTACCAACAGAAAGCCGAATACGGCGCTCGTGACGGGCCCATCGATGGTGCCGTCGAACACGAGCGTCGACTGGCCGGGACGAACCGCACCGGAAAGAAACCGGTCGCTCGCGTCCCAGCGCAACTCGAGGCCAGCCGAGGATTCAAGCCCGCTGATGAGCGTCGGCAGCGCCAGATAGATGCGTGCGGACTCGCCGACGAAATCCCGCGTATCGAGCCTGACTTCGACATTCGCGATTCGCCCGGTGAGCGGCGGTCCGGCATCCGATGCCCCAGCCATGAGCGCGTTCAGTGCGCGATTGATATCGCCGGAGCTCCAAGACAACTCCACCGCATAGGATTGTGTCGGTGACAACGAGTCGTCCAGCCTGACACGCTGCGCCGACACCGACGCTGCGGCGAGCGCCATAAGCAAAACAACCGATGATGCAGTCCCGAGCCGGTTCATAGGTTTGTGATCGTGTAGGTCACACGGCCCAGATAGGTGCCGGGCGGATAAGTCGCCGTGTTCGCGTAGCTGAAGGTCAGGTAATCGACCACCCCGCGTGCGCGGTTGCCGCGAAAATTGTACTGCTGCAAGAACTGGTTCGCCGAGTTACCGAATTGGCCGGGCGGAATATCGCCGTCCTGGGTGGTCCAACTCAGCTCCGAGAAGGGGATCACGTCGCCATTGCCGTTGACCAGGCCGCCCGCGGAATCCATGGTGACCAGGTAGTTCGCCTGATTGCCGCCGCTGTAACCGAGGAACGCGATAGGAATGACGGGAGTACCGACGATCGGGGTGCCGTCACCGAATTGAACGCCCGGCGGGACCGGAAAAGTCACCTCGTCGACTTGCGTGACAGGCGCTCCGAACAAGCCAAAATTACTGAGCTCGCCGTGCCCGACCTGCACGAAGACGAACGGGGCGCCGGGACTCACCGAGAAGAGCAGCGCGTGCCCCCGCAGCGAGAACGACAGCAGAAAGACGATCAGTAAGAGTCGGTTCACGACCACGATAGAACTAACCCGGGCAGGAATCCCAAAGAAGCTTGCCTGCCCGGGCCGGTTGATTCAGGAGGCTGAGTCGCCTAGAGGGCCGTCGCCGTGAAGGCTACCCTTCCGGTAGTAACGCCACCGTACGCACCCGGTGTGTGAAAGCCGGTATTCAGATAGGAAAAGCTCCAGGTATCTGAAAACGTGCCAACAGCGCTGGGATCAATGCCCGTTGAGGCAGCCCCGTCAATCACAGGCGGGGGAAGGTCTCCGGTGCCGGCGGTATTATCAATCGCGATCTCGGACCACGCAATCGTGGTTGCCGAACCGGTAAGGGCGCCGGTTCCCGCCGCGGCTATCGTGAGATTGTTGGAATTTGCGGCCAAAACGACCGACATGCTTTGGTCGCCGGCAATGGGACTCCCCGAGCCGGGGAACTCAGTCGCCCCATCCACGGTGAAGGTGACCAGATCCACGTTACCTGGGATCGGGTCCCCGATCTGAAAATAAACGTAATCGTCGATTACGACTTGAAAATCGAGATTCGCGGACGCCGATCCCGCCCCGGAACTCGAGTCTGCCGTGGCCAGCATGGGCGCGACCACGGCCGCTGCGCCGACAAAGGTCAGCAAGAAAGAGCGTAAAGTCCTCATTGACTTACTCCTGATTGGTTGTGTCATTACATCCATGTCACTGCAACCCACCAGGTCGCCTGGATCCATCCAAGCGGTCCTGCCGGCATTCCTAGCAGCGTGACCGATGCTAAGAAAACCAACTGGATCCGTATGTTGACTGCGTCTCATTTTGTCAACTCGACCGCCAGGGACCGAGCATTTGTGAACTGGGTCGCGTGGCCATCCCCTGACTTGGGGGTACTTTGTTGCTTATCCGACAAGGGCCTCGGAGCGAGGAGCGGCGGATGGGCATTGCGAAATCAGCAGACCGTCCGGTGCGTTTCTCCGAGCTTCGGCACCCCGGAATCTACTCGGGGCCGCCAATTCGCTATACTTCCGCCACACAAGCCAAACCAACTCCACAGGGGCCCATGACCACTCGACTCCAAACCCTCAGCGACTGGGTCGCCGAGGTGGCTGAACTCACCCAGCCCGATCAGATCCATTGGTGCACCGGCACCAAGGACGAGTACGACACGTTCGTTCGGGACATGCTCTCCAGTGGCGACCTGCTGGAGCTCAACCAGGCGCATTACCCCGATTGCTACCTGCACCGGTCAGACCCCAAGGACGTGGCGCGGGTCGAGCACCTCACGTACGTGTGCTCCGAGGAAGAGCTCGACGCGGGGCCCAACAACAACTGGATGGCGCCGGCCGAAGCCAAGCACATGATGCGCGACTTCTTCGCAGGCTGCATGAAGGGCCGGACGATGTACGTGATCCCCTATTGCATGGGGCCACTGGGCTCGCCCTACTCCCGTTATGGGGTCGAGATCACCGACAGTGCCTACGTCGCGGCGAATATGTATCTGATGACCCGGATGGGCGACGAGGCGCTCAAGCACATCGAGGAGACCGGCGGCTTCATCAAGGGCCTCCATTCCATCGGCGAGCTGGATCCGGAACGGCGTTACATCATGCATTTCCCCGAAGAGCTCACCATCATGAGCTACGGCTCCGGCTATGGCGGCAACGCGCTGCTGGGCAAGAAATGCCATGCCCTGCGCATCGCCAGCTACCAGGCTCGCACGGAGGGCTGGCTGGCGGAGCACATGCTCATCGTGGGCGTGGAGAATCCCGAAGGCGAGATCCACTACCTGGCCTGCGCTTTCCCCTCCCAGTGCGGCAAGACCAACCTCGCGATGCTCATTCCGCCGGAGAGTCATAAAGGCTGGAAAGTCTGGACACTGGGCGATGACATCGCCTGGATGCACCTGGACGAGGAAGGGCAGCTGCGGGCCATCAACCCGGAGGCGGGGCTTTTCGGGGTCGTGCCCGGCACCAACCGCAAGACCAATCCGAATGCTTACGAGACCATCAGCCGCGAGACGATCTTCACCAACGTCGCCGTCACGGCCGAGAACGACCCGTGGTGGGAGGACAAGGAGACGGGCACGCCGGTGACCGACTGGCAGGGCCGGGCTTACGAGTCGGCCAACGGTCCTGCCGCGCATCCCAACTCCCGGTTCACCGTATCCGCCAAGAACAACCCCAGCTACTCCAGCCTGGCCGAGGCGCCGGAGGGCGTGCCCATCACCGCGCTGGTCTTCGGGGGCCGGCGTCGGGAGCTCGCGCCGCTGGTTTATCAGGCGAAGGATTGGGCCCATGGCGTCCTGGTCGGGGCCAGCGTCGCCTCGGAGACCACCGCCGCGGCCACGGGTCAGGTGGGCATCGTGCGACGCGATCCCATGGCGATGAAACCTTTCTGTGGCTACAACTTTGCCGACTACTGGGGGCACTGGCTCAGCTTCGAGGACCGCTCCAGCAAGCTGCCGAAGATCTTCCACGTGAACTGGTTCCGCCGGGACGCGGACGGGCGCTTCCTCTGGCCGGGCTTCGGCGAGAATCTGCGCGTGCTGCGCTGGATCATCGACCGTTGCGAGGACCGTGTGGACGCCGAGGCGTTGCCCATCGGCTATCTGCCGAAAGCCGGTGCGATAGACGTGACGGGTCTCGACGTCTCGACGGACGCATTGGACCAGCTACTCTCCGTCGATCCGGAGCAGTGGCGCGAGGAGATGGAGCACATCGGCGAATATCTCCAGAGTTACGGGGATCGGCTGCCCGAACGACTGCGCGCCGAGCACCAGAAGATCGTCCAAGCGCTATCGTGAAAAGGGGACATTCCTCTTTTCCTTCCGCCCTGACGAGGGAAGCCGGCCTTTGTTCTGAGGACCGGGTTTCGGGTTCTGGCTAAAAAGAGGAATGTCCCCCTTTTGGCCCTAAAAGAGGAATGTCCCCTTTTCAGTCTTCGACGACGAAATGCACGGCGAGTGCCGTGCCGGGTTGGGCGACGCGGCCGAGACCGATCGTGCCCGCGCCCGTGAGCTGCGTTGAATCGCGGCGCACGAAGATCTCCTCCCCTGCACCGGTCTGCACGAACGTGCCGTTGGTGCTCTCATCGACCAGCGTGAAACGGTCCTTGCTGACTTCGACGCGGGCATGCAGTCTCGAGATGAGGTTGCCTTTCACCACCACGTCATTGTCTTCGGCCCGCCCGAGGGTGGCGCTCTTGCGGCCCTCGCCCACGGTGATCTCCTGACCCTGGAAGGACAGGCTCAGCTTCTTCGTCCGGCTCTTGGCCTTACCTAGCCCGACCGTCGGCAACATGCTCGTCGCCTCGTCGGGCTGCCAGAGCACCTCGAACAGAACCACCTCGTCGGCCCTGCCGCGCACAGTGGCCACATCGATCTGGCGCACCATGGCACGCCAGTCAGCTGAGAGCTGATCCACAGTGCCGGACGTCGTAATGATCTGTTTGGCCTTGGCCTGACTGGTCATCCGGTTTGCGGTGTGAACCGCGGAACCGAAGATATCCCGGTTCTCCTGGACCACAGGCCCGTAGTGACAACCGATGCGAATGGCTACGTGGCCGTTGTCATGGGAGAGTGAGTCTTCGGCGGCGATGGTTTCCTGCATCTTCCTTGCAGCATTCATCGCATCGTCCGCGGTGGGAAAGGTCGACATGACCTCATCCCCCATGGTCTTGATGACGGTTCCGGCATGGGCTTCGGTCGCGTCTCGCATGATCTCGAGACACCGAGCCACCATCTCTCGGGCCTGTGCATCGCCAAGTTGTTCGTAGAGTTGCGTGCTGCCCACGACGTCGGCGAACAGGATTGCAACCTCGACATCCCTACCCATGGGTTGCCTTTCTATGAGTGCGCGCTGCCGATTATACGCGATACCTGATAGACAACATCAGCATTGACGTCACGCTTACTGATCCACCAGCGAAATATCGAGGGCGCCCCGGAGGGCAGTCGATGCTCCGAGAGCCGGCGCCGGGGGCGCCCGGCCTCAAGCGAGCGTTACTTCTCGGCGACGAGGTAGGCGATCCAGGCCAGATCAGCCACGCCGGTATCGTCCTCGGAGAACTCTCCCGTCCCCTCGCCGTCCTCGTCCTCGTCCTCCCAATAGACGCGGACCTTCCTGAAACCGGCCTCCTCGAGAAGCTCCCGCAGCTCCGGCAACGTCCAGACCCGCCAGTCGTAGCTGAAGGCCTTCTTGAGCTTCGAGCCGTCAGGAAACTTGAAATGGATATGGCAGAGCGCCCGTCCGGTGACCGGCTCATACTTCGCCTGGTCCCAGATATACGTGAAGCCATCGTACTTGGTCTTCTCTTTCTGTTCCTCGAAGGCTTCCGGGCCGCCGTAGGCATCGAGAAAAAACACCCCGTCCGAAACCAGCGACGCATGTACCCGGGAGAAGTACGCTCGCAACTGGTCCCGGGTCTGGAACAGCCAGTAGCTGAAGTTGAAGGCCGCGACGATATCGACGGGCTCCGTCTCCACGCTCATGACATCCTCGTTCAAGAGCTTGATCCTGGGCCGATCGGCCTCTGGCAGACGCCCCACACGATTGGCCCTTCCCCACTCCAGAACGTCGCGATCGATGTCCACGCCGACCGCATGATGCAGCGCGTCGGCTCGCACCCACTCGCAAGCCGCGCTCGCCGTACCGCAGAAATCCTCGCGAAAGCTGACGGGCGCTCTGCCCCGCAGGCTATTGAAGGTTTCGGTGAGAAACTCGATCTCGGTCTCTACGTTCTGCACCGCCTCCTCGTAGAGCTCGTGCACATCCGCCTGCTCCGCCATCGTGAGATTGATCTTCTTCGCGCTTGCTCCGGTCACATTCATCCTCCGTGATTTCTCTCTGGGTGGAATTGATCGTTTGAAAAGGGCGGGCTATTGTAGCCAGATCAACCCATACTGTGTAGAAGCGGTCGCGTTTATTGGGCGGTAAGAAAAGCGTCTGTTTCAGACGGCCTTGCACGGCGCGTTGAATCAGCTGTTCGCGTCCGCTCGGCCGCTTCGGCGAACGCGGCGAGACCCGCCTCACCGCCGGGTAGCTCGCCCAGGAATCGACGCCAGGCGCGTCCTCCCGGACGCCCCGTATACAGACCCAGGAGATGGCGAGTCATCGCCCTCAAAGGCGTGCCGCGGCTCAGCTCGCCCCGGACGTAGGGCAGGAAATCCCTGAGGACGCGCTCACGCGTCGGCACGGGCGTTCGGCCAAAGAGCTTCGAGTCCAGCTCGCCCAGGAGGTACGGATTCTGGTAAGCCTGTCGCCCCAGCATCACGCCATCAAAGACGTCCAGCTGCTCCAGGACCTTCTGCTCAGTATCGAGCCCGCCGTTGAGAATGATCTCCAGCGATGGGTAGTCGGACTTGAGGCGCGCGACTCGAGCGTAATCCAGCGGCGGGATCTGCCGATTCTCCTTGGGGCTCAAGCCGCTCAGGAGCGCCTTTCGCGCATGGATCACCACGGTTCGACACCCGGCGTCGGAGACGACGCCCACGAACCGATGCAGGAATTCGTAGCTGTCGAGATCGTCGATACCGAGCCGCGTCTTGACGGTAACGGGAATCTCCACTGCCGCGATCATGGCGCCGACGCACTCGGCGACATGCTCGGGCTCTGCCATGAGTGCCGCGCCAAAACGCCCCGACTGGACCCGATCGCTCGGACAGCCCACGTTCAGATTGATCTCGTCGTAGCCCGCCGACGCGCCCAGGCGCGCCGCCTGCGCCAGCTTCGCAGGCTCGCTGCCGCCGAGCTGCAGCGCCACCGGGTGCTCATCCGGGTGAAAAGCCAGGAGCTGCAGGCGTCCGCCATCCACAAGCGCGGCGGCCGTGATCATCTCCGTGTATAGCCAGCTGTTGGGCGAGAGCAGTCTGAGGAAATACCGGCAATGACGATCGGTACGTTCCATCATCGGCGCCACACAGAGTGTATGCCCGGGCGCCGGGGTCATGCGTTGACGCTCCCGGCCGTCTCTTCGATCAGATGATCGACGACCGCCCGCGTGGCCTCCTCCGGGGAGGCGCCCTCTTTCATCGCGGCATTGTGCACGTTCAGCTGACGATGCGCGCTGGTGCCCTCCGAGAGAATCGCGCGCACGTGCTCGACCTCCGCCACGCATCCCAGGGCCTCCGCATCCTCGCGGATGAACTCCAGCAGCTCTTCGAACAGATGCGCAAAGGGCATGATTCGGCCGCGACCCAGATCGATGAGCCCTTCGTCGAAGCTGTAACGCATGGCGCGCCAGCGATTCTCGTTCAGCAGCAGCCGGGAATACAGCCGCCAGCGTTGATTGTTGGTGCGCAGCCGGTAGAGCATTCTCAGCGAGCACACGGCCAGCGCGGCCAGGCACAGCGCGTCCTCCATATTCGTGCAGACGTCCATGATTCGCGTTTCGAGGGTGGGGTACCGGGCGCTCGGTCGCAGATCCCACCAGATCATCGTGGCATCGGGTATCAACCCCGCCTCGACCATCACTCGAATGTGCCGCTCGTATTCCGCGTAACTGTCGAACCGCTCCGGCAACCCGGTCCGGGGCACGGCGTCAAAGACGGTCAGTCGATACGACTTGAGCCCCGTATCCTTCGCCTCCCAGAACGGAGAGGAGCACGAAAGCGCGAGCATGTGCGGGAGGAAGTAGCTGAACTGATTCATGAGGTCGATTCTGAGCTCATCGTCGTCGATCCCGACGTGCACATGCATGCCGCAGATGAGGAGCCGGCGCGCTGCCGCCTGCATCTCCGCGTAGAGCGCCGCATAGCGCGGCTTCTCGGTATGCTTTTGCTGGGTCCATTGGGCGAAGGGGTGCGTCGACGCCGCGACGGGCGCAAGGCCATGGGAAGCGGCGACCTCGACGACGGCCTTTCGCAACAGACCCAGGGCTTCGCGAGCCTCGGCCATGTTCTTGCAGACCCTCGTGCCAACCTCGATCTGCGCCCGGAGAAGCTCCGGGCTGACCTGCTGCCCTTCGCAGCGGGCCGCGCATTCCTCCAGCAGGGACGGTGGCATAGCGGTCACGAGGTCCCGGGATTGCCGATCGACGAGGAGATATTCCTCTTCGATCCCCAATGTGAAAGACGGCTCTCGCATGGACGGTACCCCGTTCGGGCTCAACCCGTGGTGGGACGGTATAAGTCCTCGCGTGTCAGCACAAGATCGAGCACCTCGGCCATCTTGGCCGCCCAGCGCCGCTGACCCTCGGGATCGCTGATCAGGTCCTGGCGTATCTCGATGCCCACGTGTGCGAGCCCCTCGGGCTCGGCGTGATGGTCTATGGTGAAGTCTGCCGGGTGGCGCCCCGAATACGGCACGTTATCGCCGACCCGAATCCCGGCCGCCCTGAGGGCGGCCATCAGGGGCAGCGGCAACCGTGCGTCCTTGTCCCACAGCACGCCGATCTCCCAGGGTCGAAACAACCCGTAGAGATAGGGCGTGAAGCTGTGGATGCCGATCATGACCGGCCGCTGACCGGTGGACGAGAACGAATGAGTGAGCCTCCGCAGCGCCTCGTGGTAGGGCTTGAAGATCGCCTTCGCCCGGTGGGCCCGAGCCTCCACGGTGAGGCCCAAGTTTCCCGGGACCAGCACACCGTCGCTGATTGCCGGAAACGCGGTCGGGTCCTCCAGATCACGGTTGAGATCCACCACAAGACGCGAGAAATTCCCGAGCACGGCACCGCAGCCAAGCCGTTCGCAGAGAAGCCGGGTTACGGCGCCGGCACCGATATCCCAAGCGATATGGTCGTCCAGATAACCGTCGGGAACCCCCAGGCCTCCCAGGGACCTCGGAATGGCTCGGCTGGCATGGTCGCACGCCAGCACCAACGGGCGCTCAGAGTCAGCCTCGATGACATCGAACGGCGCCGGCTCGTCCGAGGCTATCAACGGGAATGCTGCTTGTTCGTTCGCAACGGCCATCCGGGCGGGAAACCTTTGTAGTGCGCGGTGGCGCAGTGTACCGAACCGCGCGGGCCAATGCCCAGCCGGGATCAGGCGGAAATGACTCTTCGCCCGGGACGAACGGGGAGTTCGCGAACCGAACGAGGTACCGCAATAAAGAACCCCTGAGCGTAGGAGACGCCGATCTCGGCCAGGCGTGTCAGCACTTCCCCGCTTTCCACCCGCTCCGCAATCGTCTCGATATTGAGCGCCCTGGCCATCCGGGCGATCGCTTCGACCATGCTCTTGTCGGCCGAGTCCTGAGCGACATTTTGAATGAATTGCCCGTCGATCTTCACATAGTCGACCGGCAGGTTCTTGAGGTAAGTGAGTGAGGACAGCCCGCTGCCGAAATCATCCAGGGCGAACTCGCACCCTTGTGCTTTCAGCGTGTTCATGAAGTGGACGACGTTGGCGAGGTTGGTGATCGCGGCCGTCTCCGTGATTTCAAAACACAGGGCGCGGGGCGGTAGCTCTGCGGCACTGAGCTGCTGCAACATGAAGTCTAGGAAGCGGGCGTCGTTCAACGTCGTACCCGACAGGTTGACCGCCAGCGTATAGGGATCCACCTCCTGGTCGCCCCGGTAAACGAGCGAATCCAAGACCTGCGTCACCACCCAGCGATCGAGGCTCGGCATGAGATTGTATCGCTCGGCAGCTGGAATGAAGGAGCTCGGCGCTATTATCTCGCCGGTCTCGTCGCGCATCCTCAAGAGTAACTCGTACTGGCATGGGTCGTTCGAGGTGTCGCCGATCGGCACGATCGGCTGGAAGTAAAGCTCGAATCGCTCCTCTTCTCGGGCCTTATTGATGCGCGCAACCCACTGCATCTCCTGATGGCGTTCGGCCGCATCACCCTCCTGGTAGACGTGGATCCGGTTTCGCCCGAGGTCTTTCGCCACATAGCAGGCAACGTCCGCGGCGCTGAGAAGCGCCCCGACATCACGACCGTCGGCCTCTACCGGTACGATGCCGATGCTGGCACCGACCTGCATGGAGCCGTCCCGCCAGGAGAAACGGAAATCGGATATCGCCTCGCGTAACGCATCCGCGACCTGCACGGCCTCGGTCATCGAGCAGTCCGACAGCAACACCGCAAACTCATCGCCACCGAGTCTTGCAAGCACATCGCTGCCACGCACACGGGATTGGAGGAGGTCTCCGAGCTGACGCAGCAGCAGATCGCCCGCAGTGTGGCCGCACGTATCGTTCACGACTTTGAATTGATCAAGATCCACATAGAGAAGCGCATAGCTCGTGGCTTCCTGTCTGCGTACCACGCCCAGCGCCGTCGACAACCTCTCCTCGAACTCGCGCCGGTTAATCAGGCCGGTGAGGGAATCGTGACTGGCGTAATAGGAGAGCTTGCGATGCAGCTGACGCTCCTGGCTGACGTCGTGAAAGACCATCACGGCGCCTACGACCTCTCCGCTGCCGTCCTGGATGGGAGCGGCCGAATCCTGAATCGCTATACGGCTGCCGTCACGGCTGATCAGCACGACGTCATCCGTCAGTCCCACCACACGTCCTTCCCGCAGCGAGCGAAGCACCGGGTTCTCGATGGCTTCACCGGCCTCATCATCGGCAAGCCGGATGATCTCGTCGATGTGTCTGCCTTGGGCCTGCCGCCGCTCCCAACCCGTGAGCTCTTCGGCCACGGGATTGAGATACTCGACGAGACCTTCGGAATCCGTCGTCACGACCGCATCCCCGATCGACTCCAGGGTGACCTGTGCCCGCTCCTTCTCCTTGAAAAGGGCGCGCTCGGCAGCCTTACGCTGAGTGATGTCGGTGATGGTCCCCTCATAGTAAGCGACCGAACCCTGCTCATCCTCGACGACGCGAGAGTTCTCCAGCACCACGATCAGCTCACCGTCTTTGCGCTTCATGCAGTACTCGTAATTCCTCACCCGACCGTTCGTTGCCAGCTCCGCAATGAGGCGTTCGCGGCATTGCGATGTCGCGTAATGCTGTGCGAGTTTTCCCTCCCGCTGGAGCTCTTCGAGGTCCGTATAGCCCAGCATGCGAACCAGGGCCGGGTTTGCAGATATCAGGTCACCTTCGGGGCTCGCCTGGAAGACGCCGTCCACTACGTTGTCGAACAGCGCACGGAAACGCGCTTCGCTGGCCTTCAACGCAGCCTCATCCTGAGCCCGGCGTATGGCGATCCCCGCCAACTGCGTGAGCCGCGTGATGAGATCGAGCTCTCCGGTAGTGGGACCTCTTGGCGTGTCGAAGTACATGGCCAGCGTGCCGTGTATGCGATCACCGGCCGTCACGATGGGCGTCGAACAGCATGAGTGAATCCCGCTCTCTCTCGCGGGCGCCTGCAGCTGGCCCCACAGCGTATCGTTGTTGATGTCCCCGACGATGATCTGTCTCCCCAGCGATGCCGCCGCGCCGCAGCACCCCGCCTTCAGGCCGACCGGGAGCGCCTGGAGCGCCGTCTTCATGGGCTGAGGCAGACCGACGGAAGCCTCGAGCCGTATCGTCTCTCCCGTGTCGTCCAGCAACATCACCGCCACGCGCGTATCCGGGTAGATCTGCTGTATGACCAGCGCGACGTCGGCCAGGGTCACCTCGAGAGGCGCACTCGCGGCCACGCGCTCCAACACGCGCCGCTCACCGTAGGCCAGGATCTCGCCGTGTTTACGAGCCGCGATGTCAATGATGCTGGCGCGAATCAACTGCCTGCCCGACGAGGGCAGCCGCATGAAGCGGACTTCACAGGGGATCTCCTTACCCTCTGCATCGCAATGCAACCACTCGAACACGGGCTGCCCCCCCTGCAGGGCCCGATTAACGTACCCTCGCTCCGAGCCGAAAGACGCCGATCCATCGCTCTGCTCGGCGGGGGAGATTGCGTCGGGGCCCACTTTCAGCAATTCCTCGCGGCTCAGCTTGAACAGCTCGGCAGCGTTCTGGTTCGCATCGACGAAACGATTAGCATCCACGTCCAGGACGACGATGGCCTCTGGCGCGTTCTCCACCAGTGCGCGGTACCTCGCTTCGCTGTCCCGCAGCGCCTGCTCGTCCCGCAGCCGATCGGTGACGTCGCGCAGACACAGCACAAAGCACTCGGCGGCCCCGCGCAGGGCCTTGCTCACGGTGATCTCTGCGGTGAACTGCTTGTCGTTTGAGCGCCGCGCCTGGATGACCTCGGGCGCCAGGTCGACGACCGTATCGCCGACTCGCTCCGCCAGCGCTTCCAATGCCGGAGCACCCTCGTCGAGCTTCGGAATCAACTCCCCGATATGCCGACCGCGCATCGTCTCGCCGACGCTGGAAAACACTCTTTGCGCAGCCGGATTCGTGCGCAGGACATAGCCCTCGAGATCCACTGTGATAATCGCGTCTTTAACGTTCTCGAGAATTGCTCGCAGGGAGGTGGTTCCGCTGTCGTCGCTGCTGGCAACCGCCTCCCCCGCTCCATCATCCGCTAGTTCGTCGAGTG
>Ga0224508_10003215_pt1 | contig 13563 bp, 13 predicted proteins | sample SF_Jan12_sed_USG_4_FD_170157 | JGI IMG/M metagenome (GOLD analysis project Ga0224508, IMG submission 170157) | Sediment microbial communities from San Francisco Bay, California, United States - SF_Jan12_sed_USGS_21 | ecosystem: Environmental > Aquatic > Marine > Sediment | place: USA...
CTCGTCCATCTTACCGCCGCTGATCAGATTGGCGCCGGACCAGGTCGCGATCCAGATGTCGCCGGTGGTGGTTTCCAGCACGTCGTAGACGAAAGCGTCGCCGAGGCCCTCCGGCACGTTGTAGTGGCGAAAGCTTTCCTTGGCCGGATCCAACAGCGAAAGCCCGCCGCCATAGGTGCCGATCCAGATTTGCTCGCGGATCTTGCCGAGATAGAAAATGCCGTTGGAAAGCAGCCCGTTCTTGTTGCCGTAGACCTTGTGGCTGTCGGCCGTCTGGTCATAGCGGATCACCCCGCCCGATGTGCCGATCCAGACCTCGGGCTCGTCCACCAGGATCGCCTTGACATTGCGCTGACCGGTGAGGAAGCGAAGCGGCTCGTCCGCTGCGATGGCGGGTGTGGCCATGGCCAAGCAGAAGGCGAGCAGTGTTCCCCTAGCCCTGAGCATCGCCTACCTCCTTCTCCACCAGCGCCTTCGGAAGCCGTAAGACACCGCCCTTGACGCCGATCCAGACATCGCCGCCGGGATCAAGCGCGATCGCGTAGACATGCTCTTCCGGGAGGCCGTCGCTCTGATCGAAGGTCAGCCAGCTCTCGCCGTCGAAACGGGAAAGGCCGTGATTGGTGCCGAACCAGAGCGTGCCGTCCTCCTCCTGGGCGATGCTGTAGACGACGTCGCCGGCAAGACCGTCCGCCTGACCGTAGCTGGTCCAGCTCGCCTCACCGTCGAACAGGCTAGCACCCCCGCCCCAGCTGCCGAACCAGACGCCGCGGCCGAGCCGGTCGACCTCGACCGCGAACACATAGTCGGCGTTGTAGGTCTCGCTGCCGCCGATCAACACCGAAAGATCATGGCGCGCATGGGTGCCAAGGCCGGTGTTGGAGCTCGCCGGCAGCGCCTCTTCGTTCTCGATGCCAAGGCCGTCCTCGTGAGTCCAGGAACGCCAGGTCGCACCGTCATACATCGACACACCACCCTCGGTGCCGAACCACACGCGGCCGGCCTCGTCGATGTCGATGCCGTAGACCCAGATGTTGACCAGCTCATCGCGAAAATTGACGAAGCGCTCGGTTTCTGGATCGAAAAAACTCGCGCCGTCCCAGGTGCCGATCCAGATTTTTTCGCGCTCGTCGAAATCGAAGGCATAGACCCAGTAGTCGGCAAGCCCGTGCATCGGGAAATAGGTGGTCCATTCGCCATCCCGCCAGCGGCTGGTGCCGCCGGCATTGGTGCCGAACCAGACCGACTGGTCGGGGCCGACGCCGATCGCGAACACATACTCGTTGGCGAGCCCGTCATCGCGCGTGAAGCTGTTCTTGACCTCATGGCTTGCAAGATCGACTTCGAGTGCTCCGACCGAGGTGCCGACCCAGAGCGACTGCCGATGGGAGTCGATGGTAAGCGCGCGCACATAGACGTTCTCGCCGACCTGAAAGCTGTCGATCCCAGGCACGGCCTGGGCGTGGACTTGAAGGAGACCGAGGCTCGCAAGCAGGAGCCCGGCGGCGAGCGTCATCGTAAGCATCCGACGAAAGAGGCCGGCTGCAACGCCGTCAGACTTGGCCGCATACCGTCGACCTCGACGATGACGGCAGAAAGTCAATGAGGTGGTCACACCACTAGAAGGGGAGGGAACGGACATGGATTACGACATCCAGGAGTTCATCGTCGGTGAGGATCGCAGCGTAGGCGGGCATGGTCTTGCTGCCGGATTTCAAGATCTCGGCGATCTCGAAATCGGACTTGCTCAATCCCTCGCCCTGGCTGAGGTCAGGGGTCTCCGGCGCCAGCGGCCTGCCGGCCTCGCCATGGCAGGTGGCGCAGTGCTTTTCGTAGAGCTTCTTGCCGTTCTCGGGGTCGAAGGCGGCGGCGGGTGCTGCCAGCACCAGGAGGCCGCCGAACATCGCGAGCGTCGGGACGTTGATCATGTCTTGCTTCCGCTTGGCGAGGCGCTGTCCTCGCAAGGTTGTGCGTTCTCCTGGAGCGCTTCAAGTTCAGCCCGCCAGCGCTGCTGGCTCCAGTCGCGTTCGCCGAACACGCGGCGGGCGAGCCGGCCATGGGCGTCGATCAAAAGCGTCTGCGGCAGGCTGGCGGCGCCGAGCACCGACTTCGTGAGGCGGCCGTCGAGGTCGAGATGGCGGGCAAACCGGATCTCGGCCTTGCGCAGATATTCGCGGATGAAATCCGGATCACCCGGACTTGCGATCGCCATGACTTCGAAGCGCTGATCGTCCAGGGCGTCGTCCAACGCCTGAAGGCTCGGCAGCTCGCGCCGGCAGGGCGCGCACCAGGTCGCCCAGAGATTGACCAGCCGAACCTTGCCATCGCCAGCCGGCCAGACATCGGCCTCGCCGTCCAGGCGCGGCAGGGTCATCGAAGGGAGGCATGCGCCCTCCTCCAGAGCCGGCGCCTGAGGGTTGCGGGCGAGCGAGAATGACGCGCCGAGCAGGAGCACCAAGGCGACCAACACCAGGGCCGGACGCCGGCTCATCGGTCCGGCTCCGACGCGGTTTCGGTCTCAGCGTCCAGCATCGTCCGCCACTCCCAAATCGCGGCATCGGCGCGGCGGCGGAAGGGATCGTCCTCTGGCGTCAGATGAAGGAAGGTGCTCATGGCGTGAACGGCGCCGCGATGATCGCCTTGAAGCTCCCGGCTTTCCGCGAGGCCGAAATAGGCGTTTCGCTGCTCCGGCCTGATCTCGATCGCACGCAAGAACGCCGCCTCGGCCTCCTCGGCGCGCTCGAGCGCGACTGCGGCGAAGCCGAGATTGACCAAGGCTTCCGGGACATTGGGCGCAATCGCGCTCGCCGCGGTCAGCACCTGATAGGCCTCGCCCACCTTGCCCGCGCGCAGGAGTGCCACGCCCTGCTTGAAGTGGCGATCGAACGCCGGCTGATGATCGTTGATCGACAGACGCTTTTGCGCTTCGGCTGCTGGCGCTTGCAACGAGGCGACCACGCCGCGATCCGGCAGCAAGGCCAGCAGTGCGCCAAGAGCCAGAACGCCAACGGCGATGATCGTCGACATGGTCAGCAGCCGGTCGCGCCGACCGAGGCGAAAGCGCGCCATCAGATCGCCCCCTTGTGGGGCGCCGTGGAGAGGAACGGCACGCCGAAGAAGGTCAGAAACGCGATCGCGAACACACCGAACACCAAGAGCGCCGAGAGCTGTGGGCTCGGTTTTTGCAGGGCTCGAAAATGCAGATAGCCCGCGGCCGCGAGCCAGGTGAGGAAAGCCCAGGTCTCGAGCGGGTCCCACGCCCAATAGCGCCCCCAGGCATCCTGCGCCCAAAGCGCGCCCGCGACCAGCATCAGACTTTCGAACAAGAACGCCAAGAGCACGAATTGATAGGCGACGTCATCCAGCCTCTGGGAGTTGGGCATGGCCGCAAACGCGCGCCGGTCGAACCGCCTGACCGCGACCACCGCGCCCAGCATCACCGCGATGATCAGGCAGCCGAGGAACAGCTTGCCGAAACTGACATGGACCGGCAGCCAGATGGTCTGATAGGTCACAGGTGCGGGGTGGTCGACTGCCTCGGTGACGAACAGCCAGACCACCAGGACTTGGAGGATCGGCAAGGCGGTGGCGAGGGCAGGGCGGAGATAGGGGAGTGCCAGGCAGGCGAGCAGCACGGCGACATGCAGGCTCCAGACATTGCTGGAGAGGATCTCGAACAGATCGACATAGGGCGCATGATCGAGCCTTTGCCAGCGAAGCGTGATCGCGACGGTATGCAGGGCGAGCGCCAGGGTCATGATCACCAGCGCCATGCTCTGCTCGCCCTTGCCGCGGCGCGCGTCGATCACGCTGATGAGTGCTGCAAGCGCATAGGCGACGAGGGCAGCCGTCAGGATCAATTGCTCATGAGCCATGGCTGTAGACCCCTTGGCGGCCGGCCGGGCGAAGAATGCGGGCAAGCCGAAGTTTGCCGACGATGTGCCAAAAGAGTCCGAGCGCTGCCATCGCCGCGGCGGCGAGCAGCCAGCGCCTGGTCGGGTCGTAATAGATGCTGTAGCCCATCCAGGTCTTGAGGCCGTCATAAGAGAGACGCCCGCGGCCGAGCGCCATGCTATCGCCGGGCTGAAGGGCCGTGCGCTCGTCGCCCGCGATCACCACCAGCTCGGTTGCATCAGGTGTCCTGAAGGTCCAGGCGGTGTTCTCGTCGACCACCGCGTCCTCGATGTCGAGCCAGAGCTTCACCTCGGCGCTTTGATCCGGCAGGGTCCAATGATTGCCCTGCTCATAGGATTTGAGCGGGAAGGACGGTAGATGCACAGCACCCTGCTGCACACCGCCCGATGCGTCCCGATAGGTCAGGAGCGGCGCGAAGCCCTTGTTGAACGAGGTGTAAAAGCGATAGCCGCCGACCACCAAAGGCCGGTCGTCACCGACTTCCGCCGGTTGCCAACCGTCGGCGCCATCGAGGAGAAAAACGGTGGAGACGGTGTCGCGTCTCTTGACGCCGGGGTCGTAGTGAATGCGGAACGAGCCTTGCACGAAGCTGACGCGATCCAGATGCCCGGGATGCAGCGGTCCTTGCTCGGCGACCACCAAAGCGGGCTCGAAGGCCGCCCCTTCGGTCACCTCGACATGACCGGACAAAGCGAGCAGCCGGCCGAGGGCGGCGAGCACGGCGATCAGGGCGAGACCCAGGTGAAAAAGGAGGAGGCCGCTTTGGCTGCGCAGATGACGGTTGACGACAAGGGTGAGCAAAAGATTGAGGCCGAGACCGGCAAAGGGCAGGGCGATGATCACGCTCACCGGCTCGCCGTTGGCGATGCTGTGGGCGAGCACCAACGCGGTCAAAGCCAACCAGACGAGCGTCGCCTTCAGCGAACCGAGCCATGAGAGGGTAGGCCAGATCCTGGCCCTCATGGCGGGTTCTCGCAATTTTCGGAGCTGTCGCGCATCCAGTCCCGGCCGAATTCGCCATTGCCTGGCGGGCCGGCCGAGCCGCAATTGTTCTCCTCCCAATTGCCGCTGGTGGCGAAGGTGCGGATCTTGAGCAGCGCGTTCAAGTAATAGGGGCCGCTGGTGAAGCCGGCGGTGGTGTTGTTGCGCACCTGCGTTCCCGCCGCCAGACCGGCTTCGGGCCCGACGTCGTTGAGATCGACCAGGAGCGCCTTGTTCTTCCAGCCGTGCGGCACCGCGGCATGGCACCAGGTGCAACGCAAGCGCTCGATCCTGTCGGCATGGAAGGCATGCAGGTTCTCGTCTTCCGAGCCGCCGAAGCCGCTCGGCGTGTCCTCGCCGTCCCTGGTGGCGTAGACCGTGTAGGAATGGCATTTGAAGCAGATGTGATCCTCTGTGCCCTCGCCGCCGGTCAGCTGACTGAAGCCGCCCTTCAACAGAAAGTCGTTGACCGAGCCGTGGGGTCCCCAGGGATCGCCGTTCTCGCCGCCGTTCGGCTCGATCGTGCCGGCTGCTGTTTCCGCACCGTGGCAATCGGAGCAGAACATGGTCTGATTGCCGATCGAGGCCGGGTTGTTGAAGGGCGGCAGCCAGGCGCTCGCGCTGGCCTGACGCACGGTGGTGGATCGTCCGGTGGAATCGATCACCGGATGCCAGGAGCGATGATTGCCGCCGGGCTCGCCACGATCCCCCGCCGGGGCTTGGAACTCCATCGCCTGATTAGTGTAGTCCTCGATCGCGTTGGTGCCGGGCGGCGTGCCGCCGTCGCTAAAGCCGAGACTCGGCGGAAAGTCATAAGCGTAGTTGGAGTGGCATTTCAGGCAGAGCTGGTATTCGCGCGTCAGGTAGCTGTTGACCACGGCGTCGCTGCCGCCGACCGGTGGATTGCCGCGCTTGACCGTGAAGGCGATGGGATCGGTGAGAAAGGCGCTGGAGCCGTAGAGCGGCTCGACGCCCCAGCTGCCGCGCAGCACGCCGGAGGCGATGTTGCTCGGGCTCAGGCCATGATCGTGGGTGCCGCCGGCTGCCGGGACCGCCGGACTGTCGTTGAACCGCCGGTTCTTGATGACACGATGGGGGTTGTGGCAGTCGGTGCATTCGGCATGGCGGTTTTGCGGCCCGCCGCGGCCGAGAAGATCGGTGGATTCGAGCCCGTCCCGGCCGGGCTGCGGCTCGCCGCCGGTGCCGATGTCATGCACTTCCGGCTGCTCGTCGATCGGCATGTGAAACGGTTTCAGAAACTCGGTTCGGATATCCGGCACCTCGAAACCGAACAGGCCCTGACCGATCAGAACGCCGCCATCGTCGCCATGACATTGATAGCAGGTCTCTTCGAGGGCCGAGTCGCCGCCGCTCTTCGGCGAGAGCAAGCTGTTGGTCGCCTCGCGCAGCAAGTGGCGCGAGCCCTCGACCGCATGGGCGTCGTGGCAGTTCAGACAGGCGGCCTGCCAGACCTGGGTATTCAGCGGAAAGTCGCGCAGGCTTGCGGCGTCGACGCTGTAGATCTCGTTGCTCACCAGCGCGTGGGCATGGGCGGAGTCGACCCAGCCATCCTTGTCATGACAGCCGAGGCAGAGGATGTCGTTGTCGGCATCGAAGCTCGCGCCGAAGGGGGGCGATAGCTGCAAGCGGTTCAGGCGAAGGAATTTGATCGAGGTTTCGACCGTGTCGCGGATATGGGGGTCGTGACAGGAGGTGCATTGCAGCTGGCCGCCTTCCAGCGGTAGTTCCGGCTTGATGCCGCCGGGTTCGCGATCGCCGATCTCGGGGGTCGATGACGGCGTCCTGAGCTCGCCGTCCGCCAGGGCGAGGCTGTCGTCATAGTCGAAGGAGATCGGGTGATCGTTGGAAAGATCGACGCCGAGATCGCGGGTGAAGCCGGTCTCGCTGCCGGCGCCTTCGGGGATGGTGCCATCGGGCGCCGTGCCCAAGAGCTCGATGTCGGCGGTGGCTGGATCGAGATCGGTCTGGGCCCCGTTCAGAACATTGACGCTGCCAACAGCGATGGTGCCGTCATGGCAGGAAAGGCAGAGCCTACTTGAGCCGCCCGGCTGATCGAGACCGATGGCGTCGAGCGAGCTGGAGCTGTAGGGGATGTAGGTTGCGGTCGACAGCGCCCGGTTCCAAAGGGGTCCCGGCGCATCCGGGTTGGCGGCGTGCGGCGTGTGACAAAAGACGCAGACCTCGTCCTCGGTGGTGGCGCGCACGTCGCCGGGGCCGGTGACCGAGAAATTATGGTTGGTGTTGCGGATATCGGCGATGCGCTCGGCGGATGCGGGCTCGCCGAGCGCTGCGAGGCCAAACAGCAGCGCCATGCCGGCTAGCCAACGGGAAAGGGGCCGCGGCTCGCGGCAGATCGCGTCCATTCCTGTCATTCCGCGAGGCCAGTCAGTTCCCTGAAGACCACGACCCGGCCGTTATACATGTCGGCGACATAGACGCGGCGTTGGCGATCGGTCCAGATTCCAGAGGGCTGATAAAATTGCCCGACGCCCTTGCCGGCACCGCCGATCGGCAGCAGAAAGCGCCCGTCCTGATCGTAGATCAGCAAATGATCGTGATAGGATTCGGCGACATAAACCCGCCCGTCGCCGCCGACCGCGACGCCCTTCGGACGCACCATATTGCCGAGATAAAGCCCGGTCTCGCCGAAGCTCTGCTCGGCCTCACCGCTTGCATTCAGCACCTGGATGCGGAAGTTCAGGGAGTCGCTGACATAGAGCCGGTCATCGGCGAAGGACAGATGGGTCGGATAGTTGAACGCTCCTTCTTCAACCCCGCGCTCGCCGATCGAACGCAAGAACTTACCCTGATCGTCGAACAGCTTGATGTCGTGGGCGACAGTGTCGGCGATGTAGATCGTGCCGGTGGTCGGATCGCGCGCGATTCCGGTCGGTCGCTCAAGGTCGTCTTGACCGAAGCGTCCGATGGGATCGCCCGCGCGGTCGAGATGGAACACGGAGCCGAGCTCAGCGTCGGTCACCAGCACGCCGCCCTTGCCGTCCGGCGCAATGCCGATCGGTGCTCCGAAGCCTTCGAGCTCGGTCGCGTCTTTCCAGATATCGACCTCGCCGCGCGCCAGATCGAACACCACCACCGCGCGCAGGCTGGCGTCGACCACGAAGACGCGCCCCGCCCTGTCGGTGAAGCCGGAGACCGGCCGCTGCAGCTGGCGCGGCGGCACGTCGCCGACGACCAGGCCGACGACCCATTTCGCGACCCGCTTGGCCATCGCCGACGGGCGCCGGTCGATCTCGAAATTCTGCTCGCCCTCGAGGGTGGTGACATGGATGTAGCGCGCGGTCTCCGGCGCTCCCGGCCAGACGCGCGCATCCGCCGCCGGCTGCAGCATGCCAAGCTGCGAGGCCGGCTCGGTGGCGCAACTTTCGAGCAACCCCACGATCGCCAGCGCCGTAACGATGACAGCACCCTTCCAGCCGCGGGCGGACAGCCGTGAGACGAGCGATGTCACGCGCCCAGCCGAGGTCATTGCACGCCTTCCTGCTGATGATGGCAGGCGGCGCAGTCGGCGAGCGGGAAGGCGACCGAGCCATGGCAGAACCCGCAGGACTCGCCCTCCACCATGGCGACCATCGGGTGCCGGTTGGTGGCGCGCAGCGGCTCTATCAGTGCGGGATGACAACTGCCGCAATCCAGGAGTGCTGTATGGCTGGCATGGGAGAAGGTGACAGGCGGCAGATCGCCGGTGTTGCTCATGACGACATCGAGATCGAGCTCGTCGTCTTGGCCATCGGCGTCATGCGCGGCACCCGCCGAGAGACTAGCCCAGGGCTGGATCTTGCCGCTTCTCAATGCCGTCATCCAATCGACCCGATTGCCCAGCTCGCTTTGCGGCAACAGCTCGAATGCTTCGGCGGGCGACTGCAAATAGGGCAGGGCGGGATTGTCGAGGTCGTACAGCGACTCGCCATGGCCGGGCGCGGCGAGCATCAACGCGACCGCCCAGGCGACGACCGCCGGCGCGCTGCGCCGATCGATGATGCCGTGCTTTGCCCGAAACCGCATGCGCTCATGCCTCAAGGGATGTAGATGCCGGCCATGCGAATGGCGTTGATCAGCTGGCCCGTGGCTTGATCCAGGGTTCGGATACCGGCCTCGAAATTGCCGCCTGCGGCTTGGGCTTCGGCCTTGGCTCGAAGATCGTCGGATTGCTGTCGGAGCCGGCCGATCTCCTCCAGGAAGCTCGGATGCGGCGCGTTCTCGCTGAGCGCCAGGGTCAGGAGGTAGCGATGGCTGTCATGGCGATCGATCTCGTAGTCATACTCCTCTTCCGGGGTTTCGAAATTCAGGCTGGAGACGACGGTCTTGCCCTCGCGCAGGTCGCTGACCGCGGTGGTGGCCACGTCATAGGCCTGCCGCAGCACGCCGATCGCACCGTCGAGATCGACGGCATCGGCCAGGCGCTCACCCTCGGCGAGACCGTCGTCGATCGCCTGCAGCGTCGAGGCGCGCGCTTCCTCGCCGGTGTCCTCCTCGGCCACGCGCACATAAGCGTCGCGCAGCGCCAGAACCGAGCCGTGCAGCGCCTGGTAGCGACGCTGATCGTGGCGACGCGTGATGTCGTCCTGGGAAAGACGCCTGGTGTGCTCGGTCACAAGGGCCAGCGCCTCGTTCAGCTTGACATTGGCCGAGGCGAAATCACCGCCGCCGAGATCGGCCTTGGCGGCATCCACGAGCCCTTGTGCCTTGGCGAGCGCATCGAGAGCGGCGGCATCGCCGGCCTCTTCGATCTTGCGCACCGATTGCGAGCGGCTGACCAGGTTCTCCAGGAACAGCGCCTTTTGCTCGGTGGTCTGCTGGTTGACCGGCAACCGGCTTTCGGCGCTTTGCGCCAGCGCTTCCGAGGATGCGGCGATCACCACGATCGCGATCATGCCTGCGAGCAAGCTTGTGACCCCGCGGCCGCTTGCCATGTCGTTCATCCGTGCCATCGGTCCGATCACTCCCCAGACGCCAGCCGCGTGCGCGCTTCCGCAATCTGCTCGGCGGTCACGCTCTCGCCATCGCCATTGCCCCAGGCATTGCGCTCAAAGGTCATGATCGCCGCGATCTCGCCATCGCCGAACTCCTCGCCCCAGGCCATCATCGCGGTGTCGGCGACACCCGCGAGCACGATCTGCAGATGATCGTCGAGCGGTCCTTGGACGACCGCGCTGCCGACCATCGCCGGAAAGTCCTCGAAGCCTTCGCCTTGCTCGCCGTGACACGCGCTGCAGTGGTCGAAATAGAGAATCTCGCCCGCGGCCATCAGCTGATCGAAGCTTGGAGGCTCCGCCCCCTCGGCCTGCTCCGTCACCGCAGCCACCACGTCTTCGTCGCTCGCCTCACCGCTCGCCTCGCCGCTCGACGCTGGGCTCTTCGGGCGTGAATGGCAGCGCTTACAGTCGGATACGGGAAACGCGACCTTGCCGTGACAGACGCCGCACTGCTCGCCGAGCAGGATGGCAGCCATGGACAGCTGGTTCTTGCCGCGCTGGGGAATGAAGAGCTCGGTATGGCAGTTGGCGCAATCCAGCCATTCGGTGTGCTGTTTGTGCGGGTAGACCACATCAGGCATGGTGCCCTTGACCTCCATGACGATATCGAGGTCCATGACGTCCTTTTCGGCGCTCGGGTCGCTGAGATCGGCCCAAGGCTGGATCTGGCCGTCGTCGAGCGCGCGCACCCAGTCGATGCGGTTGCCGGCCTGGGCAGGCGGCAGCACCGAGAACGACTCGGATGGCGGCTGCAACACGCCGGTGCCGGGATTTGTGGGATCATGAATGCCGTCCTGCGGCGGCGCTGCGTTCGGCGTCACGCTTCGCTTCAGGAGACGGTTGAAGGCGTTTGGATTGTCCTGTGCTTGGGCGAGCACGGCGATCCCGAGCCCCGCGCCGATCACGGAGACGATCGCGCCGGCCGAGGCTAGCCGAGCCAGCAAGGAACGTTCGAGGGACTTTGCCATGCGCGTCTCCTCTACTGGTTCTGATCGAAGGCCGGCTGCTGCTGGCCGGCGGCGCCGGGCGGCGTGACCAGCCGCTCCAGCGTGCTGTTGTGCACCCGGGTCTTCATGCCCGGCTGGCCCGCATGACAGAGCGTGCAGTTCTCAACACCCCAGGCGATCGCGCCATTGTGGCAAGCGCCGCAATATTCGCCGTCGAAGATCTTCAGCATGTTGATGTCATTGCCGCCGGCCTTGAATTTGAAGCCGAGATCACCGTGGCAGACCTTGCAGCGAAAGCGGATGCGGTGGAACCAGTGGGGAAACACCACCGGGCGCATGCCGGCGTCAGTGGAATAGTTGTTGATCACCACGTCGCCATATTCGGCGAGCGACTCTTTCTGCATCACCAGGAGCCCTGCGGCCAGCACGAGAGCCGCCATGCAGGCCAGGAGAAGACGTGAGCGCCAGGACGCCATCGACTTCCAGTCATTCATGCGCTTTCTCCTTCAAGCATGTTCGGCAAGCATGGTCGTCAGCATCCGGCCGGTCCCCACGTCAAAATCCCCGCGACAGACTGAACAGCACCCGTTCCGCCCACTCGTCGTCGTCGCGATAGGAGGTGCGGCTTTCCAGACGGAGCGTGAGCTGGCCGATGAGATAGTCGAGCCGGTTGGTCCAACGCGCCTCGTTGTCGTCGTCATAGAGGTCACGGTTGTCCAGGAACACCGCACGCAGCAGAAACGTCGAGGTGAAGCGCAGACGCTCGACATCGAACAGATCGTCATGACGGTATTGCAGCGAGCCGAGCGCGCTGCCGCGAATGCGCTCGTCGCTGGTGAAGTCGTCGACCCGCCTCGCCAGCTGCGCCGAGACCGAGCCGTTCAGCGACTGATAGCGGTTGAAGGAAAAGCGGCTGTTCAGCAGGGCGCTCGCCACCTGCAGTTCGTCCTCCTCGTCCCCGAACTCGCGTGAATCGGTGAGCGACAGGGCAGCGCTCAAATAGCGCCTGCCACGGCTGCGCGAATGGGACAGGCGCAGGCTGTGGGTCAGTTCGAGAACATCATCGTCATCGGATTGATGCGTGCCGCGGACCGTCTGGCCGAACGTGACCCGAAGCGGGTCGAGCACCGCTGGCTGCAAGCTCTTGGACAGGTTGTGACTGCCGACGATCTGCGCCGTCGGCCCGGTCGCGGCATCGTCATCGTCATCGAGGTCGTCGAAATCATCATCGTCGTCGAAAGCGTCGTCGAACGGATCGTTGATGTCGTCGAAATCGATGGACACGTCCTGATCGACATAGATATAGCCGACGGTGTTGCTGAGGTTCCACTGATAGTCGGCGCCGAACAGGGGCCGGGGCAGCGAGGCGTAGCGTAGGCCGGCATTGGTGGTGACGGTCGCGATCTCGGCTTCGGTCTCGACGCCGCTCGAGGCTTCGATCAGTTGACGATCATAGGTGGATGCGGTGTTCAACGTCGCATCGAGGCGCGGCATGATCGTGTAGACACCGCCCAAGGAACCGCTCAGCGTGATGTTCTCCTCTTCCTGACTGGCGGCCAGGATCGAACGGTCGATGCGCTCGGTCAGCGCCCTGATCGCGCCATTGACCAGCAGCCGCTGGCTCGCCGGACGCCATTGCGCGACGCTGAACGCTTGGATCTGATCAGTATCCTCATCCCTTTGTCCGAAGGTCTCCTCCGCGGTGAGCAAGGTGGCGCCGCTATTGACCGTGACATTGCGCGTCGGTGCGATCTGATGTTCGAGGCGCAGAGCATCAAGGCGGCTGTCCTCGTCGCTACGATCCTGTCGGTCGTCGATCTCCTCCTCGCGGTGGCTGTAGCTCAGCAGCACCGACTGGATGTCGAAGGGGCGGGTCGCGGTGACGGTGAGATCGCGCGTCACGCTGTCCTCGCTGTCGTCCTCGATGTCGGCATAGGCGGCGACCGTGGACAGGTTGATATTGCCCGGCAGGGCCATGCGCGAATTCAGCGAATAAAAGTCGCCGGTGGAATCGTTGTCGATGTCGTCGATCTCGGCATAGCGCTCGGTGCGGCGGTAGGAGAGGAAAGTGGGAAAGTCGCTATAGGGCAGGATGCCGAGGCTGAGCCCGCCGGATAGAAACAAATCGCTGCGATCGCGATTGCGATCGCCGTCCTCCGTGCGGTAGCCGAGATTGCCCTCGGCGCTGACCGAGGTGAACCAGGGCTGCCAGATATAGGAATTGACCCGCGTTCCCAATACGCTCACGTTTTCCAGCCGCTCCCCATCATCGTCCTCGGTCCACACCACGGTGTGGGCGAGCCGTCCGCCGACGTCGAGCAACGGCGCATCGGCGGCGAGAAGCGAGCCGACCGTCGGCACCGCGACTCCGCCAATCCCGAGCACGACCACGGCGATGCGCCGACAGCCATCATTCGCCGGCATTCGTCACATGCGGCTCGTCGGCCGACCAGTTGATGGTGACCGTCGCAGTCTCGCGCAGGCCCCGCTTGAATGTCAGCCATTGCACATCGGCCTGATCGCGCCGATAGAGCTCGCGAGCACGCTCCGCCACCTCGGCAAGCGGCTGCAGGCGCGCCGGCCGGCGATCCAGAAGCCTGAAAACCGCATGGCCCTGCAGCAGCCGGACCGGCGCTGAGACGTCGCCGACCTCCAGCGCGTCCACGACCTCCTGCGCCGCCGCCGCGAGCATGCCGTGATGGCCA
>Ga0224508_10003216_pt1 | contig 13558 bp, 12 predicted proteins | sample SF_Jan12_sed_USG_4_FD_170157 | JGI IMG/M metagenome (GOLD analysis project Ga0224508, IMG submission 170157) | Sediment microbial communities from San Francisco Bay, California, United States - SF_Jan12_sed_USGS_21 | ecosystem: Environmental > Aquatic > Marine > Sediment | place: USA...
CTGGGTCAGCAAACCGGCCAAGGTCTGCCGCTAGTCCATTATGACTCGGGCCCGATGCCGCGGGATCTACCAGTCTTACGCCTAACGGGGATAGCCCTTAAAATTTCTGCCATCCGGACCCTAAATATAGTGTAGAAAAGCAAGCGTTTTTTGCGGGGAGATTCTTTCATGTTCGGTTTTGAAGTTTTTGTTCTGGTAATTGTTTTTCTGGTCATCGCGACAATTTTCGCCGGGATCAAGACCGTGCCGCAGGGGCACAACTACACGGTCGAGCGTTTCGGGCGGTACACGCGTACGCTGACGCCGGGACTGGCGATCATTATTCCGTTCATTGACCGGATCGGCTCGAAGATGAACATGATGGAGCAGGTGCTCGCGGTACCGAGCCAGGAGATTATCACCAAGGACAACGCCATGGTGCAGGTGGACGGTGTCGCCTTCTACCAGGTTCTCGATGCCGCGCAGGCCAGTTACGAGGTCAATGATCTGGAGAATGCCACCCTGAATCTGACTATGACGAATATCCGCACGGTCATGGGTTCGATGGATCTGGACGAGCTGCTATCCCAGCGCGACGAGATCAACCATCGGCTGCTCAAGGTCGTCGACGATGCGACGCAGACCTGGGGTGTGAAGGTCACCCGCGTGGAGATCAAGGACATCAACCCGCCGCGTGATCTGGTGGATGCCATGGGTCGGCAAATGAAGGCGGAGCGTGAGAAGCGCTCGGAAATCCTGATTGCGGAGGGCATGCGGCAGTCGGAAATCCTGAAAGCTGAAGGCGAGAAGCAGGGCCAAATACTGGCTGCTGAAGGGCGACGCGAAGCTGCCTTCCGGGATGCCGAGGCGCGCGAGCGCGAGGCCGAAGCGGAAGCACAAGCCACCAAGGTGGTGTCGGACGCCATTTCAGCCGGCAATGTGCAGGCCATCAACTATTTCGTCGCCAACAACTATGTTGACGCTCTCAAGTCGCTGGCCACTGCCGATAACCAGAAGGTCCTGATGTTGCCTGTGGAAGCGGCATCGGTGATCGGCGCGATTGGCGGTATCGCGGATTTGACGCGCGAAGCATTTGGTGACGGCGGGAACGCAGGAAATCCGGCGCCCTCGGGCAGCGGGTCGCCGCAGCGCGGATCAGTGCCCAACGCATAACCGAACACGAGGAAAACCGTGACCGGACTGACATCCTACCTGGCAGAGCTCGGCAGCTGGAACTGGCTCATTCTGGCCGGTATTTTTCTGGTGCTGGAATTGATGGCGCCCGGCATTTTTCTGGTCTGGCTGGGTATCGCCGCGGCAATCGTCGGAATACTCTCCCTCACATTCGATATCGCCTGGCAGTGGCAGCTCGTGCTGTTTGCGATCCTGTCGCTTGTCGCGGTGTTTATTGCCTACAAATATTTTCGGGCCGGGGAAACGGTTTCTGACCGTCCGCTCCTCAACCGCCGCGCCCAGCAGCATATCGGCAAGTCCTACGTGGTTTCCGAAGCGATCGAGAATGGCCGCGGCAAGGTAAAGATTGGCGACAGCCTGTGGCGGGTGGAGGGTCCCGATGCTCCGCAAGGCAGCAGTGTTACGGTAACCGATGCGGACGGAACGGTGCTGCAGGTCAAACCCGCGAAGAGTTAGTTTGCTGCTGTCCTACCGGGCGGGCTGATGTCCGACCGGGAAGGGGGGCGCTTCGGACATCACAAGAATTGATATCCGCCGATTGGACGCCAGGAACGGATCATCCGGGAAAAGCGGTTCGGAATCGGCGCGACCGGTAAGCGAATAAAAGCGATCATGGGGCATGCCGTTGCTGGCCAGAATTCGCCGTGCCGCTTTGGCGCGGTCGGCGGAGAGGTCCCACAACGTATATCCGGGGCGCTCGTGAAGCCGGGAGGCATCGGTATGCCCCGTGACCTGGATCCGGTTGGGCAACCCTTTGAGGACAACGGCCATTTTCGCGAGTAGCCGACGGGTGCGCTCATAGGGTTGGGTGGTGCCGGGCGGGAACATGGAGCGACCGTCCTGATCGACCAGCTGTATATGCAGACCCTCCGGTGTCTCCTCCATCAAAATATTGTCGGACAACTCGGTAATTTCGGGCAATTCACGCCATGCCTGGCGCAGCGACGCGGCAGCAACCGCGAATTGGCGGGGCCGTTCGATATCGGTTCTCTCTATATCGTGCGTATTGGCCTCGGGGCCCTGTTTGCGCCGCTGGTCATGACGCTGCTCGGAAAAATCGGTGTCTTTGTCGCGCGGCAGCGGCGATACCATTTTCACGTAGTCGCGGACTGGCGTCCCTTCCTTTTCGATCATACCGGCCTTGCGGGCGACATATTTGATGCCGAACGCTTCGCGCATCGAACCGGCTACAACCTGAAGCTTCTGCTTGTCCTGGATCGAAAATGAAATGATCAGGACGAAAAAACAGACAAGGATCGACATGAGATCGGCGAAGGTGACCATCCAGTCCGGTGCGCCTGTTGGTCCTGCTTTCTGTTTTCTTGCCATTACTCGGTCCGTGCTGACTTGTTTATTTTTGGATCGTCCGATCCGGTTAGGTCGCCGCCAGCTCGGCCGCGGCCATCTGCGCGCGCTGCTTGTCCGGCAGATAGGATGTGAGCATTTCGCGGATCAGGTTCGGATTCTTGCCTAGCGAAAGTTGCATCACGCCGTCGATTGAAAGGGTATGGTTCACCTCCGCAATTTTGCCCTTGGTCGAGAGCTTATCGGCGAGCGGCAACGCGATCAGGTTGGCGATCATCGCGCCGTAGAGCGTGGTCAGCAGCGCTACCGCCATGGCCGGGCCAATGGTCGAGGGGTCATCCATGTTGCTCAGCATCTGCACCAGGCCGACAATCGTTCCGATCATTCCGAATGCGGGCGCTGCGTCGCCGATTGCCTTGTAAATCCGCTGGCCTTCATCCAGCCGCTCCAGATTGAGGTCACGGTCGCGCTCAAGCATTTCCACGATCTGCTCGCTATCGTGGCCGTCGGCCACAAGCTGCGCGCCTTTTTTGAGGAATTCATCCTCGATTTCGACATTTTCCAGCCCGAGCGGCCCGTCCTTGCGAACGATCTCCGCGAGTTTGGCGATCTCTTCGATCATGTCTTTCGGGTTGGTGTGTTTGTGCGTGAACGCAACCTTGCCACCGAGGATCAGGGCCTGGAATACGTTGGCTAGGGGAAACCGGATAACGGTTGCCGCAAAACCGCCGCCGACCACGATCAGCATGGATGGAACGTTGACGAATGTGCCGACGTCGCCGCCCATAAACATGGCGATGGCGACAACGACTGAGCCGGCAATGATGCCGGCAATTGTGGCAATATCCATGACTTTCCCCGACCCCTTTTCATTCGGCCGCCCAGTTCGGCCGTCTGCCTGATACTTGCGGGGAATTTTAATGGGTGAGACCCTAATCTTTCGCTAAGCGCAGCAGGCGCTTGAAGCGGGTTTCGGGCCGGGAAGGTGGATTTAGGGCCGGTTTGGCAACCCTTCGTTTACCATAACCGAATGTTGCGGTGCCCAGATCACGATCACCTCAGCTGGAGCCAGCTGAGGTGATAAGCGTGATCGATATTTGTAGAGAGAGCGGGATCGGACCAGAAAACCGGTTTCCACTTATCCTGATCCCGCTCTAAGCGCCGAACCATCTGGCCACGGCAATCCTTTCGCCGCGCGACAGCTCCATGAACAGTTTCGTGCGCCGGTGGAGAAAATCCTCAGCGCAAGTCGCATCTTCCTGCTCGCGCGAATGGATCAGCTCCGCTTCGGGTATGCCGGGAACGACCTCCCGGGCGGTCCTGGGGTCCTGCGCAATCTGCTCATAAAGCGCCATCATGCTGTCACCATAGGTGGTTGCCCAGCGCCGGCGGGTGGCCGCGGCGATCGCCTCCGGTCCCCGCTCGGCATGCGTTTTCAGCTCGGACAGGGAGAAATGCCCGCCGGGCAAAACGGCCGTGCGCGTCCAGTCATTGCCGGCGTGCGCACCCATGCGCTGGAAGAGATGCATGACGTTTTCAGCGAGGTCCCGGTGGGTGGTCAGTTTCCCGCCATAGACAGTAACGAAGCCGCCCGTGCCCTGTGGGCGATGGGTAAAAGCGGAGCTGCGCGTAACCTTGCTCGGATCGCCGCTTCCGTCATCGGCAAGGGGTCTCACACCCGACCATGTACAGACAATGTCGCTGCGCACCGCAGGCCCGTCGGGATGGTCGAAATACCGGTTGTAGGCGGCGAGCAGATAGCTCATTTCGGTTTCGGTGCATTGCGCGGTGGCCGGGTCGCCCTCATGGGGCATGTCCGTCGTGCCGATTACGAGATATTTTTCCCCAAGCCAGGGCAGCGAGAAGACGACCCGGCCATCGTCATTCTGCAGCGTATAGCCGGTCGTCTGTTTCTCCTCGGGCATGGCGAGCACGATATGGCTGCCGCGCACGAGCCGCAGCCCGCGCTCCGGCGGCGGCGCATCGCACAGGGCATTAATCTCGTTTGCCCAGGGTCCGGCCGCGTTGGCGACAAAACGCGCCTTGACATGCGTATGCTTGCCGCCTTCCGTGACGTTAATGCGGTAGCCGTTCTTAAGCGCGTTGATCGCGGTTACTTCCCGGTAGTTGGCGATATCGGCGCCGCGCTTGCGGGCATCGAGCAGGAGCGCCAGAACAAGCCGGGCATCGTCGGTACGGCAGTCGCTGTAGTGCAATACGGCGCTAAGGTTATCCTTGCGCAGCCGGGGCAGGGCATCGATTTCTTCGCTAGACAAACGACCGCTGGCCGCCAGCGATCTGTCCCAGGCAAGGGTGTCGTAAATTTTCAGACCCAGATGCACCAGCCATGCGGGCCGCCGCTGACCGGAGCGGAGGGGGACCAGAAAGCGCAAGGGTTGAACCAGATAGGGTGCGGCTTGCAGCAGGCTTTCACGTTCCTGAAGCGAATGGCGCACCAGGGCGAATTCAAACGATTCCAGATAGCGTAAACCGCCGTGTATCAAATTCGACGATGCAGATGAGGTGGCGTGGGCGTAATCGCCTTTCTCGGCAAGCATCACGGAGAGCCCCCGCCCGGCCGCGTCACGCGCAATTGCCGCGCCGTTGATACCGCCGCCTATAACGAACAGATCGACTGTCTTTTCTGCCATACGGTCATCCAGGCTGCCGTTGCCGGGCAGGACACCATGATTCGCCGCAATCGCGAGGATGCAATTTAAGCTGCTTGGAGAAAAAGCGAATGCCGCGGGGCAGCGGCGACGCTACCGCGGTCAGACCATTTGGCCCAAGGCGTAGATCAGGCGACGCCCACGCGAAGCAGGTCGTGGACGTGAACGATGCCCACAGGACGCCCGTCATCGACCACGAAAAGCGCAGTGATATTGGAGCTGTTTACGAGTTCAAGGGTGGCGCTGGCGAGGGTATCGGGGGCAACCGTCTTGGGATGCGGCGTCATGATGTCGCCGGTGCGTTTCGCAACCAGATCCGCGCCCATATTCCGGCGCAAATCACCATCGGTGATGATGCCGATCAATGCCCCTTCACCGTCGACAACGCCTAGGCAGCCGAAACTCTTCTCGGTCATTGTGACCAACGCATCGCTCATGACCACATCGGCGCCGATCAGCGGCAGTTCGTCGCCGGAATGCATGATATCGGATACGAATTTGAGATTGGCACCGAGCTGGCCGCCCGGGTGATAGGTCTTGAAGTCTGATGCCGTAAAGCCCTTGCTCTCCAGCAGGGCGATCGCCAGGCAGTCGCCGAGTGCGAGCTGCATCATTGTCGATGTGGTCGGCGCCAGGCCGTGGGGGCAGGCTTCCTTGGTGCGCGGCAGCACAAGCGTCACCTCTGCCGCCTTGGCAAGCGTGCTGCCCGATTGTGACGTCACCGCGACCAGCGGCACCGCAAAGCGTTTGGAATAGTTGATCAGATTGGTCAATTCCGCCGTCTCGCCCGACCACGAAAATGCGAGGATCACATCGTCGTGGGCGATCATGCCGAGATCGCCGTGACTGGCTTCACTGGGATGGACGAAAAAGGCCGGTGTTCCCGTCGAGGCCAGGGTGGCCGCCACTTTCTGGCCAACATGGCCGCTTTTTCCCATGCCGGTTATGATGACCCGTCCCTCGGCGGCGCGTGCCAGACGAACGGCTTGCGCGAACGCGCTTGCCAGCCGCCCGCCCAACGCTTCCTTGAGCGCAGCAAGTCCTTGATTTTCAATATCAAGTGTCCGGCGAGCGGAGGTAACTATCTCATCGTCTTGCGGGTCGATTGCCACCGATAGGACTTTTGCAGAATCAGGCATCGCCACAGCTTACTCCATAACCTTAGATGCCGCGTCCATGTAAGTTGAGAATTTCAGGTTCGGTTTGACGCCAGTTTACGCTCTCGCCCGCCGCTATTCCAGAGCATTTAGATTCCCCGGTGTCGCAGGTTGTCGGCGAAACGCGGCCGATAGTTGCGATTATGGTAAACGGCTCTTTAACCGGTCTCGCTCCAGTCTTCACCTTGTAACGGTAGTGCGTACTCAGTCGGCCTCTCATCAGAGTGGCTGAGAAATCTATTTTTGTAAGGTGATGCCACTTGCCGCGTATGCCATTTTTTCCTCGTTTCCGGTTTGCGCCCGGGGCACCGCTTATGCTTTCCATCCTGGCCGCCATGAGCGCCCCCGCCGATGCCCAGACGCCCGGCAATCGTACGCTGCTCGAGGGGCCCGGAAATCCGAACACGTCGGTTCGGAATTTACGCGGCGGTATCAATCCCGATCCGTTTGCCCGGGACCGCGACCAGAATGATGCGACGGCCGATGCCGAACGCCTTGGAAGACGCGGGACCGGAGACACTCTAAGCCAGAGCGATCGCCAGCGTGGTTTTGACCGCGACGCCACGAGAGACAGTCAATCCGCCGATCAGGATCGCGATACCGCCGAACGCAGAGCACGCGAAGACGGCGAGCGGCGCGGCCGGCCCGACGCGCAAGGCCTGGCGGGCGACGAACGCGACACCGGCTTGTCCGGCACGCAACAAGCGCTCGACCAGGAGGCGTTGGTTGAAGAGATTGATGATAGCGATCCCGCCGCACCCGGTCCGTATGATCCGCTCGGTGTCAGGATGGGAAGTTTTTTGCTGTACCCGGAAGTGAGTATCGAGGGGCTCTATTCCGACAATGCGGTGCTGTCGACAACCGATTCCCGCAGCGACCGCGCCGTTGTCATCACGCCCCAGATTACCGCGCGTTCAACCTGGAGCCGCCACCTCCTTGAAGGAACAGTGAGAGGCATCAACAGCTACTATTCGGAATTTCCGACGCTGGATGACGACGAATTTTCCGCCAACCTGCGAGGGCGGATCGACATATCCCGCAAAACCAGCATCGAGATAACGAGCGACTATGTGGACGGCCAAGAGGATGTCGACGCCACCGACGCGCCCACCGGTGCGGCGGAACGCACACAGATACGGGAGCTGAGTGGCACCGCAGAGCTCAGCCACCGCTTCAACCGCCTGACCGCCACACTTCGCGGCGGCATTGCGGAGGAGGATTTCGACGATGTCCGGCTTGTGAGTGGCGCCATCGCGAACAATGACGACCGCGATGTGACCGAGCGCGAACTGGTCGGGCGCCTGTCATACGAACTTCGTCCCGGCGTCGACGCCTTCGTTGAGGGCAGCGGAAATGTGCGCGACTTCGACAGCCCGTTCGATGATAACGGTATCCGCAACGGTTCGTCCGGCTACACCGTGACGGGCGGCATATCGCTGGAGCTGAGCGGCAAGCTGAACGGCGAAATCGGCGCCGGCTTCGCGCGCCAGACTCCCGATGAGCAAAGCCTTGAGGATATCAGCGGCCTTATTCTGAACGCGGCTCTTGAGTGGCTGCCCTCGGCGCTGACGACTGTGCGCTTCGATGCCGAGACGCAAGTTGCGGAAACGACACAGATCGATTCTGCCGGCTCGCTTATCCGAACGGCGGTGGTATCTGTCGAACATGCGTTCCGCCAGAATATGATCGCCGGCATGGCGCTCGGCTATGAGCTTGAGGAATTTTCCGGCTCGGGCGTGGAAGATGAGGAATATACGCTTGGTCTGTCCGGCGAATACCGGCTCAACCGCGCGGTCGCGCTGATCGCCAACTATCAGTTCACCAAATCGACCAGCAGCGAGCCGAACGAAGACTATGTCGAGAATGAATTTCGCCTCGGTATGCGGCTCAGGCGCTGACCCCTTCTCGGATCAGTTTTTTTATCTCTTCCCGCAGCGCCGGGGCGATGTCGCTCCGCTCCAGCGCGAAGGCCAGATTGGCGGCAAGAAAACCGACCTTTGAGCCGCAGTCGAAACTTCGGCCGCTATACTTCAGGGCATGAAAGGTCTGTGAGGCAAGCAAGGTGATCATTGCGTCGGTGATCTGGATCTCGCCTCCGGCGCCGCATCCTTGCGTTTCCAGAATATCGAAAATCTCCGGCTGCAGCAGATAGCGCCCCATGATGATCAGGTTGGACGGTGCGGTGCCAGGTTGCGGTTTCTCGACCATGCCTGTGATCGGGAAGATGTCATTGTCGCCATCCTCGATGCTGACAATGCCATAGTGATGGGTTGCGTCGTCGGGCACTTCCTCGACGGCCACGATATTGCCGCCACGGGCCGCGTAGACCTCCTGCATCTGCGCTAGGCAGCCCTTGCCCTGCGATTTGACCAGGACGTCTGGCAGCAGCAGCGCAAACGGCTCGTCACCGACCAGATCGCGCGCGCACCACACCGCATGGCCAAGGCCGAGCGGCGTTTGCTGCCGGGTAAAGCTGGTCTGGCCCGGTCCGGGCAGATCGGCCTCTAGCAGCGCAAGCTCCGCCGACTTGCCCCGCTCCCGCAACACCGCTTCAAGCTCTACCTGTTTGTCGAAATGGTCCTCGATGACGCTCTTGTTGCGGCCGGTGACGAAAATAAAATGCTCGATACCCGCCGCACGCGCCTCGTCCACCACATGCTGGATTACCGGGCGGTCGACGACGGTGAGCATTTCCTTCGGCATCGCCTTGGTCGCCGGCAAAAAACGGGTCCCAAGCCCGGCGACGGGAAACACGGCCTTTCGGATCGGTCGGGTCATTCATTCATTCTCTGGTTACCGTAATAAGCCATAGGCCCGTAAAGGGGACCTAAACCACTTTCCTGTAACACATTGGCGTTGCGAAATACTTATCCGTGCAGGAAAGGTTGCGATCCCATGAGTGTTCTGGTTACGGGTGGAGCCGGCTATATCGGCAGCCATATGGTCCATGAGCTGGTAGAGGCGGGCGAGGATGTGGTCGTCGTCGACAATCTGTCGACCGGTTTTCGCTGGGCGGTACCGGGCGACGCGGCCCTGGTGGTTGGTGATGCCGGCAATGAACGGCTCGTTTCCGATCTCATTCGCGAACGCGGTATCGACGCGATCATCCATTTTGCCGGCTCCATTGTCGTGCCTGATTCGATCACCGACCCGCTCGGTTATTATCTGAACAATACGGTCACTTCCCGTGCGCTGATCGCCAGCGCGGTTGCGACCGGTGTGAAGCATTTCATCTTTTCCTCGACCGCCGCGGTCTACGGCATGCCGGAGCAAAATCCGGTCTTTGAGGATGCGAGGCTGGCGCCGATCTCGCCTTATGGCACGTCGAAGATGATGACCGAGCTGATGCTGCGCGATGCGGCTCATGCGCATGACTTCAATTTTGTGGCCCTGCGCTACTTCAACGTTGCCGGCGCCGACCCCAGGGGGCGCGTCGGCCAGTCGACCTCCAACGCGACCCACCTGATCAAGGTTGCGTGCCAAGCGGCCCTCGGCCAGCGGCCGCATCTTGAGGTTTATGGCACCGACTACCCGACGCCCGACGGTACCTGCATTCGCGATTATATTCATGTCACCGATCTAGTGCGGGCGCACGCGCGCGCGCTTTCCTACCTGCGTGCCGGCGGTGGTTCAGACATGCTCAACTGCGGCTATGGGCGCGGCGCGTCCGTTCTCGAAGTCATCGATGCGGTAAAAAAGGCTTGTCGAGCCGATTTTGCCGTGCGGATGGCGGACCGCCGCCCGGGCGACCCGGCAGCGCTCGTCGCCGGCGCGAATCGCATTCGCGACCTTCTCGGCTGGGTGCCCGAGCTCGACGATCTGGATGTGATCGTCGCCCATGCGCTTGCCTGGGAACAACATCTGGACGGGTTGAAAAAGGCGTCCTAGACGCGCATGACTTTGGGTGATTTTCACCCAAAGTCAGAACCAAGATCGGCTCTTAAAGAAATGAGAGCGGGATGCGAGCGGAAAACCGGTACCCACTCTTCCTCATCCCGCTCTAATCGCGACGCCATTGCGGTTTTCGCGCCCATCCTCAATTCATTCTCCACAGTGGATTATCTGAAAGTCCAAAGGGGCTTGCATTTGTCCCCTCTCTGGCCCTGTTATTGCGGATGGTAGGTTGTCAGGCCGCATTAGGGGAATTCGCCCATGACAGTGAGGATTGTTCGCCAGCGGGCAGCCGGGGGCCTCGTTCGTGCGGTGGCAGCCCTTGCCCTGGCGTCGATTCTTGCCGCACCTGCGCTCGCGGCGACGAAGCAGCAACGCACCGCCTATCGCGCCGCCGTGGCGACGCATTTCGCCGACTGGGTCACCAAGTTGCGCGTCGAAGCCATGCAGAAGGGGGTTTCGCCCGCAACGTTCGATGTCGCGATGAAGGGGGTGACGCTTGACTGGTCGTTGAACGACCTGGCCCCGCCCGACCTTGGCCCCGGCGCCCCGGCGCGCCCCGGCGTGGAGACAAAAACCCGGCAGAAGCAGCAGCCGGAGTTTGACCGCCCGGCCAGGTATTTCCCGCGCAACGGGCTGGACTATGTGACCAAGCTCGGGCGGAAAAATCTCGGGCAATGGAAAGATACGCTGGCCGCGATAGAAGAAAAATTCGGCGTCGAGAGACATGTCGTCCTGGCGATTTGGGGCCGCGAAACCGCCTTCGGCAAGGCCAAGCTGCCCTACTATGCGGTACGTGCCCTTGCGACCCAGGCCTTTATGGGACGGCGGCGGGAGAAATTTCACGACGAGTTGCTGCTCGCCTTGCGTATTCTGGAAGAGAAGCACATTACGCGCAAAGGAATGAAAAGTTCCTGGGCCGGTGCCATGGGCCACACCCAATTCCTGCCCAGCGACTTCCATAATTACGCGGTCGATTTCACCGGCGACGGTCGCCGCGACATATGGGGCACGGTCCCCGATGCGCTGGCGTCGACGGCCAATTTTCTCAAACAGAAGGGCTGGGAGACGGGCAAGACCTGGGGCTACGAGGTCCGTCTGCCGAAGGGCTTCGACTGTACCCTTGAAGGCATCGCCAACCAGCGCACGATTGCCGACTGGGCCAAGCTCGGCATTACCAGGACCCGCGACCGCGAATTCCGCGACGACCGGCTTGTCGAGCGGACCCATCTCATGTTGCCCGCGGGAACGCTGGGTCCGGCCTTTCTGGTGCTCGACAATTTTGAGGTTTTCCGATCCTACAACAAAGCCGATCTCTATGCGCTCTATGTCGGTCATGTGGCTGACCGGATCGCTTTCGGCGGTACCTTCGAACGCGGCTGGTCGCGGGTTGAAAGCTTCACCCGCGAAGAAATGAAGCGCTTGCAGCAGGCAGCAGCAAATGCAGGGTATGACGTCGGCAAGATCGACGGGCTTATCGGCAGCAGGACGCGTGCCGCGATCGGTAAATGGCAGCGCGATCTCGGCCATAAGGTAACCTGCTACCCGCCGCGGTCGCTGCTGAAAAAAGCACCGCCACTGCGGAATTGATCGGCCGGGAAACATATCTGGGAGCGTGACTATGGCAGGGTATCTTGCCATCACCGCGATAATTTCCATGGCCCTGATGACGGGCTGCGCCGGTAATGCGGGCAATCGCCCCGGTCCGGGGGGAACGGGCCAGGTTCGGCCGGTGGCGCTCACGCCGGCGCAGCTTCAGGCCATCCAGGGCGGCGTCAGACAGATGATCGCCGATCCGGGCTCGGCGCGCTTCAGCGCTGCGCGAGCCGTCGCGATCGCCGGCCGTCCTGGCGTTCATGTTTGCGGTCACGTCAGGCAAAAGGATAGCGGCGGGAGTTACGGTCCGGATTTGCCGTATTATCTGGAGTTGCGAGACAAGGACGGCAAGCCGACGCCCGAGCGCGGCCAGGTCGGCAGCGACGATGCGAAGCGTGCAAAGATCACATTTATGTGCCGCCATCGCAGTGAGGGATAAACTCTTCAGCCGGCGCCAATCTGTGGCTATATAGCAAGCCAAGAAGCGGGAGATGCAAATGCGGCCACTTCTCCGGTTGGTCACGACCGGCTTATTTGTCGTTTCGGTCATTGCCGGCGCGGTTTCGGTTTCTGCTCCGGCCCATGCGCAAGGTGCAGACTTTCAGCGTTTCGTCGACGGGCTGGCGCCGGCGGCGCGCAAGGCCGGCGTGTCGCGCGCCACGTTCGGCCGTGCCTTCGCCGGCGTGACGCCGGACCCGGAGGTTCTGAAGAAGGCCGAGTATCAGCCCGAATTCACCAAGCCGATCTGGGAGTATCTAGCCTCGGCCGTGTCGCAAAAGCGGATCGAGAATGGCCGCAAGATGCTGCGGCAGTATCGCAGCGTTCTGGCACGGCTGGAGACCGTCTATGGCGTGGACCGCCATGTCATCCTCGCCATCTGGGGGATGGAGACGAGTTACGGCTCGTTCATGGGCAAGAAAAACGTCATCCGCTCACTGGCGACGCTGGGATATCGAGGCTCGCGACGCAAATTTGGCCGCACCCAGCTGATCGCTGCGCTCAAGATCTTGCAGAACGGCGATACCACGCCGGAGCGGATGAAAGGGTCGTGGGCAGGGGCCATGGGGCACACCCAGTTCATCCCGACAACCTATCTTGCCCATGCGGTGGACTATGACGGCGACCGCAGACGCGACATATGGAATTCCGTGCCCGACGCGCTCGCCTCGACGGCCAACTATCTGAAAGTTTCCAAATGGCGCACCGGCGAGACCTGGGGTTACGAGGTGGTTCTGCCGCGCGGGTTCAACTACGCTTCCGCATCGCGCCGCACCGTCAAGACCTTGGCCCAATGGCAGGCGGCAGGCGTGAGCCGCGCACGCGGGAAAAGCTTCCCGCGCCCCGACGACCGGGCGTCCATTATTCTGCCCGCGGGCGCATATGGCCCTGCCTTCGCAATCCTCAACAATTTCCGCTCGATCCTGCGCTACAACAACGCCACCGCCTACGCGCTGGCGGTCGGACATCTGGCCGACCGGATCCGCGACCACAATTTCCCCGGATTTACGAAACCGTGGCCGACCGAATACCGGCCGCTGTCGCGCTCGCAACGCGTCGAGCTGCAGACCCTTCTGGCCGCAAGGGGGTTTCTTAAAGGTGCAGCCGACGGGGTTATCGGCTCCGGGACCCGCAGGGCGTTGCGAGCCTACCAGAAAGCGCGCGGGCTGATCGTCGACGGCTATCCGAGCGTGAAGCTGCTGGAGACGCTTCGCCGGGGTAGCTGAGGGTGTTATTTATGAGTCTTCAGCTGTGGGTATCCACAACGCT